>Ga0222714_10004573_pt1 | contig 13462 bp, 17 predicted proteins | sample C33_3DmetaG_FD_165048 | JGI IMG/M metagenome (GOLD analysis project Ga0222714, IMG submission 165048) | Estuarine water microbial communities from San Francisco Bay, California, United States - C33_3D | ecosystem: Environmental > Aquatic > Marine > Unclassified | place: USA: California... | reverse complement strand
CGAGCGAATCACCCACACGAGTTGAGCGCAGAAGGACCCGTGAATCGACGGCGCGCGACCGGACCGGAGGGGGCAGGGTGATGGTGACTGATCACGTGACCATCGACGAGGCAGCGGCTGGCAGCGATTGATGGATCAACGCGCTGTTGCCAATGCTTTCTCAAGACTGCTTTGCAGGTAGCTGTTGAACCTGCGCTCGATCACCTTGCTGCCGATGTCTTGGATGGGGAAGCGCCTGTTGTAGGTAGGTGCAGGCTTGGCAAGGAAGTAGGCAAAGAGCTGCTCACGGGAGCGGCGATAGATGCCAGGGGGGCGGTTGCCGCCACGGGGGGTGCCTATGAAGAACCCCCCCCTAGGACTGCCTGATAGGCCCTTGTTGATCGCCTTGAGGGTGGGGATGCTGACATTGCCCTGGGGGGTGAGCTTGACGATGCCAGTGGGCACGAACACGGAACCTGAGGGGATGGTGCCGTCATTGGGCGAACCAAGGAAGAAGCGTTCGTAACCCTTCTGGCCACGTGTGCCGCCTTGGATCTGGTAGCGCAGGTAGCGAGATCGAGAGCGGCCGCTGTCGTTGTTGGCGTAGACGTAAGCGGTGAGGTCTGACTTCTTGCTGCGTTGTACCAGGAAGGCGGTCTGGGTAAAGCGTGTTGGTGCGTCGAAGTAACCGCGTGTGCTGCTGTTGAGGGCGGTACGTGCGTCGAATGCAGCGCTGTTAAGGGCTTGAGAGGTAGCGAAGGGCAACTGCTGCGCTACGGCCTGCGAACGGCGCTGCAGGAGGCCGATGCCCTGCTGATCGATGGTGATGGTGATGGCCATGTGCCAAGGGTAGGCGCATGATGCGCCCCATAAGATCAGAGTTCGATGGTTGCGGTAGAGGGATCAACCTCTTGGCGGCTGATCGGTGCAGGCGGGTTGTAGGGCTCGGTGATCAGCTTGTAGATGGACTGGCAGACCAGTACTGCATCGCGAAGCTTTTTGATGTCGTCGGTGACGGAATAGATGCCCATCTCCTGCTGGCGCAGTTCCCGCAGGTAGGACTCTGAGGCTTCGCGCGCCAAGGTGTTTTTGATGAAGGCTTCAAGTGATTCAGCTGACTGCTGGAGATTGTTCAGCTTGAGGCGGTAGTCGCGCACGTCCTGCTGGATCTGGAACTGGCGACGCTCTGCCTCCAGCTCTTCAGCCGACTTTTTAGGTGGCGCCGGTTTCTTGGTTGCCTTCGGTGGTGCAGCGGCTTTGGCTTGGCGTTCTGGATCGGCAGGCTTCTGTCCAACCGTCAGGGCATCGCGCTTGGCTTCCTGGATCTCGCGTTCTTCGCGCTCCTTGAGCTGCTGCAGGCCCTGCTTGCGGCGCAGGTAGTCGGCCGATTCCTCCTTGGTTGGAGGGCGAGGCTCGCCTTTGCGCTCACGGCGATCAGGTGGAATCGCCTCCCAAGACTCTTGCCAAGCGGCGATCACTTCAGGTTGAGCTTCGGCAAACGGCGCTTCCATTTCAAACGGAGCCACTGGCGCGCCAGGTTGATTAAGCAACGGTGGCGTCCAATCATTGACACGCCGCATCATTGACTGATACGGGCGCAGCTGGCTCACGCTGGTCGGTAGTGGCAGTGGCAGCAGGCCACGCTCAGCACGGCTTTCGTTTTCGGCAACAAAGCCGGCGTAGAGCACGGACCACATGATGATCGTGTTGGCGGTTTCGTGGTGAATCGCCTTGTCACCACCTTCCAATCGAAAATCACGCCGCTTCAGCCAGTCAGACCAACCGCGAGCCCTGTCGTCTGCAGTCCAGACGGAATCGCGGGTGAAGTCGCCGCTCCACTTCATGCGGCTCAGCTCAGCACCAAGCAAAAGGCGTGCTCGCCAGTCCAGGTCGCAGAGCAACTCGATGTTGGCCACGCCGATCGAGCACCGCTGCTCGGGGCTCATGTCGGCGCTAGTGGTTTGCAGGCCCAGCGGTGGGGCAACGGTCAGGAGATTTGCCATAGTGGGGTCGCTGTGTTGATGTCGTGCGCCAAAATCAATGATTTGGCGCACGACGTTTTCTCAAGTGATCAGGCCGCGGCTTCTTCCTTAACAGGAGCCAGCACACGACTGAGATCGGCAAGCTTCCGCCCAGCATCACTGGAAGCCAGCAGGCCAGCGACATCGCCACCAGTGGCGCGGTAGGCGTCCATGGTCCGAACGAACTCATCGCGCACCTTGCTGAACTTGGCTGCGAACTTCTCCGTAGCCATCAGCGCGTCGGATTCGTTGACGAGACGGATCTGATTGCTGTCTTTGTCAAGGGTAAGGCGAAGACCCACCAAGGCGTAGAGGATGCCATTGATCTTGCTGATGCTGGTGGTGACAGAGCGCTCGGTCAAATCGCCATCGCTGGCGGCTACGACTTCACCAACGGTGCACTTACGACCGAGGTATTCCACCAGCTGGAGGACGTATCCAGCGGTGTTGTAGGTCTTGCCGCTGATCAGGTGATCGCGGTTGTTTTCAAGGATGAGGTCTTGAAGGCCGGTTTTGTTCTGCAGGCGAGCAATGAGATCGTCAGCGGAAAGGCAGAGGGGCTCCAGAGGGGTCTTGGCGTCACCGTTGAAAAGACGACGTGCAGGCATGTCGATACCGCCGATTGGCGGAGGCTGTGCTGATCGCGCTTTGTGCGCATTGCAAGCGTAGCGCGTCTTAGGCGGTTTGGCGAGGGCCAAGCACCTACCAACCTCCCAACCTCACCAACGTTGCCCCTATAGGCTCTTTTTCCCCTACTCCTCCCTTTTATATAGTTTATTACTAAGGTTAGAAGGTTAGTAAGGATAGGAGAAGGCTTGCAGGGCAAGGGATCTCGGCCTGCCAACCTCATCCGCGAGGTTGGACAAAAACCCACTTGTTGCGGCCATCGATCCACTGGCGCTGTTTGACGAGGCCGAGCTCGCGCATGATCGATGCGACCTGCATCTGGTCTGCGCGGCCTTGGCGCTCGACTGGTTTGCTGATCGCTTCGGTGAGCAGCAGCTCGCTGGTGATAGGTCGGCCTTCATTGCGGGGTGAGTTGAGCCACTCCTGGATGGCGGCCTTCCACGGGCTGTCCACCAGGTATGACTCGTTCTCGTGGTCGACTTGGGCGCTGTGCTCGCGTGAGAGGTGGTTGGGCTCGCCTGCGCGGTAGGCGGCCACCGCTGCGCTCCAGATGGCGTCACGCTCCAGCAGGAGGCCATCAACGGGGATGTGTGGGGCGGCTGTGACGGGTATGACCCAGAAGCGGCGGTTACCGGTGTCGTCGACCAGGAAGCCGGTGTCGCGGTTGGTGGAGCCGACGATGATCGAGCGGCGGGGGAAGGCTTCGGTGGTGCGCTGGTATGGCGCGCGGAACATGTCGGTCTGTTGGGTGAGGAAGGCTTTCACCTGGCCGGCGTGCTTGCGGCCGGTGATGTGATCTAGTTCTGCCCATTCCATGAGCCATGAACGGTGGAGGACCATGAGGTCATCCTTTGAGCCGATGTCACGTAGGGCATCGCTAAACCAGAGGCCGCCGAGGTTGCGCCAGAAGGTGGACTTACCGCAGCCTTGGGGGCCCATGAGCACGCAGGCTGAGTCGTGTTTGCAGCCGGGCTCAAAGATGCGGCGCACGGCGGCCACGAGCGTGGCTTTAAGCATGGCGTCGTAGAGACTGCCGGGGCTATCACCAGGCCGTAAGTAGGCGGTTGCTAAGTGCTCGATTGAAATGGGTGGGATGTGATCTGCAACGTGCTCGAGGTATTCGCGGACGGGATCGTATGGGTTCTCAAGTGCGACGACGTGGACGGCATCAGCTGCTAGGTCTTTGGTGACCTTGACGCCTTGCTGTGAGAGGGCGAGATAGAAGTGCTCGATGTGCTCGAGGGGTTGTTGATCGAGCTCGATGGCCTTGGTGAAGACGTTCCATCTGAGGCGGTCTGCCATCTGCTGGCGCAGCAGGGCGAGGAGCTCATTGGATTCGAGCTTCAGGAGTTTGCCGCCATGAGTTGGCGTAGGGTTTGGTGCGCCATCCGGTGCATGGACGGACGGCCGCGCGGCTGGAGACGTGCGGCTTTTCTGATGGCCTGCTAGGTGAGCGAGTGTGCCGATGGAGACGCCACCAGCTGCGGTTGAGAAGGTGCGCCACTTGGCTTCACAGGCGCCGGGCTCGAACTTGCCGGAGATGGTTGACCACTGAATCCAATCAGCGAGGAGAGTGTCGTCAACGCTGTGAAGCGCCATGCCGACACGTAGCCATGAGTCGTAGTCGTCTGCGTCTGCTGGTGGGACTGATGCGAGATAGGTGCGAGCGCGTTGGATGTCCGTATCGGGCAGCTGTAGGAGCGGGGCCGGTGCGGGCTTTTGGCGCTGCATCTGCTGGAGCAGGAGCGATGGGGCCTCAGCGATGGGGAGATCACCTGGTGCGCGGCCTTTAAGCCAGCGGTAAGCGCCGGTGATGGGGTGAGCGCCGGCTACGACGGATTGGCAACCAGCCCAGCGGAGCTCCAGCTGTTCGCCTTTGACTGAGCTGCGCAGCTTGGTGGTTTTGATGGTGGCCCAGAAGGGTTCGGGCACCTGGTAGATGATCTGCATGCGGCCATCGCGGCCGGACGTGACTGCCCACGATTTAGGCAGATCGCGAAGTGGTGCGCCGATCTGCTCAAGCACTTCGGAGGCACCGAGTCCATCGTGATCGACAAAGAGGAGGCCACCGGACTGGGGACCAGCGATGACGCCGATTGCTACGGCGCGGCCTGCGGTGATCTCGGCGGTGAGATCAGCGCGTGGAATGGGGTGCTTTTGCCATTCGGGTTGGTATGGGCGCTTGTCGTTGCCTACGGCTACCAGTGCCCAGTGGTCGGGGATATTGGCGAGTTGCTCGAGGAGGTCGGCTACCACATGGACGGTGAGAGGCCGGCAGAGTTTGGCAGACAGGTTGGCAGGTTGCTAGTTATCTCACGAGATCGTTTGCGTCTTGGATTGATCGAGCGATCCCTGCGATGCCACCTGCGCCGGTCACAGTGCTGAGCCATGCCTGCTGCTCTGGGCGAACCCTGCCATGCTCCGTCTTCACCTCGATACTGGTGAACACGGCGAGCTGACGGCCCACCATGTCTGGCGTGATGGTGATGGTGCGCCAGCCGATGAGGTCTGCTGAACCGCGGGCCAGGCCGAATTGCACGGGCCGGCCGGTGCGTGGGTCTGGTAGCTGGCCGACCTGATTACGGAAGAGGCGGAGATCGGAGCGGATGCCAAGTGCGAGGCGGATGCGTTGCTGAATGTCGGTCTCAGCGTTCATGTCATGCAGTAGCCAGACTCGCATCCATCTTGCTCCTCAATCCACTCGGGAAACAGCCCTAACTGGTCTGGCACAGCTTGTTCGATAGCCAGCTCGCGGCGGGAGCCAACTGAGCTGATGTAGACGGCATCGCGTCCCATCTCGCTCCGTTTGACGTTGAGCCGGCGCTCGATGTCTGCGACCTTTGCGAACAGCTCTGGCCGTTCGCGCCGCATGGCTGTCCACTGGTCTGTTGTCTTGTAGGGGCAGAACCAACAGCTGGATTTTGGCGGCTGTGGCAGTCCGGCTTCGCGCACCACTCGCAGGCAATCGCCACGGCTCAGTCCCAGCTCAATCAGCGGGTAGGCGGAGGTGTAGCCATCATCTTCTCGGGATGGCGTGGCACGGTGTGGTTCATCGGTGCTGATGCCTTTGCCAAGGGTGCAATTAGGCGCGTGCTTGCGGATCCACTTGGCGATGGGTTTGATCTTGAAGTGGACGGTGCAGTTGCGGTTGCCCGGCGCACCGTTTGCCATGCGCACCGGGATGTCGATTGACCTGATGGGGCGCAGCAGTTCTTGGTAAAGGTCCACCGGCGTGCCACCACGGCGCTGGCGCTGCACGTCCACCCACTCGATGTCATGCTGCGCCGCGTAGGGCTTCAGCACCTCGTTGATGTAGCGGATGGTGCGTGGATCTTCGGCCTGGTCTCCGACATTGGCGAAGATGAAGGTACGGTAGGGGATGCGCTCTTGCGCCGCGAGCACCAGGCAGGCCGTGGACTGGACGCCGCCACCACAGGAGAAGATGTGCCTCATCGGTTTGCGTTGCTCCGGGCATTGTGGACGCGATACGCCCAGCCGGGCGAGTAGCCGCGAGCGCGCGCGACAGCGAGCAGCTCGGGCAGGGTGCGGGCACGCTTGCGCTCGCCGGCACGAAGCTGGGCGTCGACGCGCTTCAGCTCCTGCAGCTCACCAGCTAGCTGGCGGATCTTGCGGTTAGTGATCGGTGCGCATTGTGCGCCACAGACTGGGCACTGCGGTTGCGGCTTGAAGGCGGCGTAGCACTCGGGGCAGGTGCGCACTGATGGCGCTGCAGTGCCTGCAGTGCGCCTGATGCCATCATCGAGCGTCCAGTCCCGGTGATCATCAGGGAAGCCATGGCGGGTGACATTGCCAACGTGATCGAGGATCAGCGCAGCCTGCTTGCCAGGCGCTGGGCGGAGCACGCGACCGACTTGCTGGAGGTAGAGGCCAAGGGACTTGGTGGGGCGCAGGAGGATGGCAACGCTGGCAGCGGGCACGTCGAAGCCTTCGGAAACCACATCAACGGTGACCAGCACCTGCACGGCACCAAAGCCAAACTGCTGCACCACCTGATCGCGATCGACGGTGTTGCCGAGGAGTAGCTGGGCAGCGATGCCTGCTGCTTGAAAGGCCGCGCAGACTGACTCAGCGTGCGCGACATTGCAGCAGAAGGCGATCGCTTGTTGGCCTGCTGCCAGGCGCTGGTAGTGGCTGATGGCATCGCCGGTCACCGTGGGCCGATCCATAGCGGCCGCGGCCTGATCGTTGGCGTAATCACCACCACGGCTGCGGATGCCCCTGAGATCGGCCACCACTGGCGGCGCGTAGATGCGGGCTGGTGATAGGTAGCCAGTGAAGATCAGATCGGCAACTCTGGGGCCGAGCACCATGGTGTCGAAGGTCCCGCGCAGTCCGCACCCATCGAGACGGCATGGCGTGGCGGTGACACCAAGGCGGTAGGCGTCTGGCCAGTGGTCGAGGATGCGCGCCCACTGCCCCGCAGTGGCGTGGTGGGCCTCATCAATGATGATCAGAGTCGGCTGCCAGTCCAACCGGCTGAGCCGGCGCGCGAGTGTCTGGACGGATGCGATCTGCACCGCGTGATCGGATGACGGAATGCCTGCGGCGATGATGCCGTGATCAAGTCCAACCCATGCGAGCTTGCTGCTGGTCTGGTGGATCAGCTCACGGCGATGCACGAGTATCAGGACGTGGCGGCCACGTGCTGCGGCTTGCGTTGCGATGGTGGCGAGGATCACGGTTTTGCCCCCACCGGTAGGCAGGCATAGCAGTGGCGCCCGCGCGCCCTGCTGCATTGCGGAGCGCAGATCGCTAATTGCTTGCTGTTGGTAATCCCGCAGGTTCATAGCGGCAACTCCAGCTGTGTGCCATCTGCGGGGGCACCATGCATAGCGATCTGGGCCATGGTCAGAGCGCGGCGCTGTTGATCGTATGCAGGTCGTGCATAACCAAGTTGGTAGAGGTGCAGATCGTTCTGCAGCAAAGCGATTGCAACGGCCCGCCACGATGGCGCACGCCCTGACGCTGCAACCTTGACTGGCACTTCATCCGGGATCTCGTGCAAATAACAACGGGCTTGCCACGTCCGCACGTATTCCGAGACTCTGGCGGTAGCGCATCTCCCAGGCGCAAATGGCTCGATCCGCTTGTCGGTTCGCCAATGTCCGTTGCTCATCGGTCAAAAGTCCCCATGCTTGTCTGGTGATGTCTTCAGGGCATCGCAAGGCAAGGGCGCAGGCTGCGTGGCCGATCCATGCCTTGCGGTTCAGGTTGTAGTCGGTTAGTGCATTGATGCAGCTGTTGGGCCACTCCACGGTGACCCGTTGCATGTAGCGCCCGTAAAGGCGGTGATTGCCGGTGAAGATCTGTGCGCGATACAGGGCGATGCGTCGATTTGGCACATCGCCCCACATGTTGAAACCGATCTCTTCCCAAGCATCAATGGGCAACCAGATCCTCTTGAGCTTCACGTTCGAGATCTTCTGTGATGTTGTCAATCTGGTCTACGTCCCATGCCTTGCTGAAATCTTTGCCAAGGAACAACGAGGCCAGTCCGGTGACTTGTTTAAGGCGCAGCAGCTCATCAGGGCTCATGCCGATGTGCTTGCAAATCCATGCGTCGCCTTTACCCATTTCGATCAGCTCGGCAACGATTACGCTCATTAGCTCGATGTTGTGTGAACCACGAGCGCGGTTGTGACGGATGGTGGAAGCCATCCGGTCGTGTAGCTCTTTGCGGAGCACAACCACGGGCAAGCGGCCGCCTTCACGTTCGCGGATGCGCTGGCTGTTCTTAAGGGTCAGGAATCGGTGAAAACCGTCAACGACCACATAAAGGTCACGCTCGGCATCATGCACGACAACGACAGGTTGCGTGTAACCATCTTCCCAGATGGATGTTTCGAGTAGTGCCATTTCAGGCGGCGCCACAGAGTTGGGGTTGTAATCATTGGCGGTAACTTTCTCGATAGGAATACTGCGAACAGAGTAGACCGGGGATCGCCAAGGGTATGAATCGTTCTGGTCATGCAGCTCATCTCCTTTAAGGGGTGGGTTGAATACACAGATCAGCGTGGTGGGTTCTAAGGCTTCAAACGTGTGAGCATCGTGCTTGTCGAGCACGTATGTCACATCAGGCCCAATGTCCGTAATTTCCTGTGTTGCCTCGTTAATCAGCACGCCTTTGCCGCTGACGCAGTAACAGGTTTCAAGGTGGTGTTGATAGTGCCAGCGGTGCGGCTTGCCAGGGTGAATGACGGTTTTGGTCATGCTGTAGCCCATGCCGTCGGTTTCGACGACAAGACGATGGCTAGTAAAACCACCGCGTGGGCATTGCACAACGCGATCATCAGGGAGCTGTGCGGCGTTCAGGATCTTCATTTGGCGGAACGGTTGAGAACTTGGCTGTACTTGCGTTGAATTGATCTCTGGCGGCGCTGCTGTTCTTGTGTTGGCGCCAGGCCAAGGTATTTGCAGGTGTGATCGTTCTTCAGAACCGTGATAGCAAAGCGCTTCCACGATGTGACCATACTGTTGTGACAAGGCAGATCATCGAGATGATCGGGTGGCACCTTGATCACGACACGGCGCAGATTGTTGCCACCATGGCGCGTTGTGCCATTGATGTAGAAGCGAATGCCAATACGGGCGAGAGCTTCAATGATGGCTTCAGGAAGACCGCGCCCCACCCTGCCCCAGTAGCGGATTGATTGGATGAAGCGCTGCTTAAAATTTGCGCTTGATTGATCCGGCAAGGTGGCCAGCAGGAACTTCACAAAGGATTTCCAAGTGTGACCTGCAGGCAGCTTGAAGGATTTGTAATCAAGTTGCTTGCCATAGGTGGCCATGAAGTTGGCACCGCCAACCCTGGCGCAAAGCCTTGCCCAGACCTGCGGGTCGATCACGCGATACATGGCAAGGCTAGATTTGGACTCTGACATAAACGGAGAGGCAACCCGCATCTTCTTGATGGGGATGCCAGCCATGTAAAACACGTCATAAAGATTGTTGTAATCCCATCCAAACTTGGCGTTAGCGGTCCAGATGTCCTCTGTTCGCCAGTCGTAGATGGGATAGCAGTTGTAGGTATGCGCCGTGTTTTTCTTGGTCCACATGCGGCCAAGCATGGTCTCTTTGTCCTGATTCAGAATGGCCCGAAACCGGTTGAGCGATTCAACGGTGCGAATGCCAATTAGGTTGGCGCATGGCTGTCCTTGGCTGTACCACTCCGCAAACATATCCCAAAAGGTGGCGTAGTCCATGTTTTCGATGAACAGGTCACCAAAGGGATGGTTGTGCAGGTTGACGATGTAATCCTGCTGTGGCATGGGCCGGATCCAGCGGTGCCGATCCTGTTCGCCCCAGCACTGCCAGTCGATCTCGTAGGAAGAAACGGTGCAGGGGAGGGTGATGGGCAGGCAGCACCAATAGATATCGAGGATGTCCCGGTTGGCTTGAAGGATGCGGTGCATGAACTCCTCGCTGTGGGTGTAGTTGGCCTCGTTGTCCATGATCTGAACGCCGATTTTGGTCGGCAGCTTGCGCTCTCGCACGTAGTCGCAAACAAGATTCAGGAGAACTCCGCTGTCCTTGCCGCCAGAGAAGGAGACGTACACACGGGTGAAATGCTGAAAGATGAAGTTCAACCGCTCGATAGCGGCGTCGTAAACGGATTGCTCGAGGTAGTGGCGCATGGGCTTTGCCGTGGCCAGCCGAACCTAGCAGTATCCGGCCGCAAGTGGTAGCATTTAACGGCAACTCGCAGGAGATCATGCAAAACGCCGACTACCACCGCCACTTTGCGGTCAGCAAGTCCGGCCTTGATCAGATCGCCAAAAGCCCTCTGCACTACTGGTCCCGCTACCTGGATCCAAACCGCATCACGCCGGAGCCATCTGCTGCCATGCGTCTTGGCACTGCGCTTCATACACACGTGCTGGAGCTGGACCAATGGGACAATCAAATCGCGGTGGCCCCGAGCGACATCAACCGCCGGACCAAGGAAGGCAAGGAGCAATGGGCCGCATTCGAGGCCGCTGCCAAGCGCAAAACCGTGATCACCGCCGACGATGCCGAGGTGGTCATGGCCATGGGGCGCAGCATCATGCGCCATCCCGGTGCAGCAATGCTGCTGGGCCTGCCGGGCAAAGCTGAGACCACGCACATGTGGACGGACGCCACCTATGGGGTGGAGTGCAAGTGCCGGCCGGATTGGCTGACCGATGACGGCAGCATCATGGTGGATCTCAAAACCACCAGAGACGCCAGCCCACGCGGCTTCATGCGCAGCATCGCTGATTACCGCTACCACGTGCAGGCAGCTTGGTATCTGAACGGGGTTGAGCAGGCCACCGGCAAGCGCCCGGATCAGTTCATCTTCATCTGCGTGGAATCGACCGCGCCATACGCCGTAGCGGTCTATGCCGCTGATGAGGTGATGACTGATCGCGGCTACGAACAAGCCATGAAGGATCTAGGCAAGCTGGCTGTTTGCCGCGCGGCTGATAGTTGGCCGAGCTACAGCGATCAGATCGAGACCATCAGTTTGCCGGGCTGGATGACGGGCGCCAGTGGCGCGCAGCAGATCACCGAGATCGAGATGTACTGATGACTGAATCCACAGCACTCACCACCACGCAACCGGGAGGATCAGTCTTCTCGGGCATCCAAGCCTTCGAGGATGCGCAACGGATCGCCAAGGCACTGGCTAGCAGCACGCTGATTCCGCCGCAGTTTCAAGGGCAGCAGGGTTTTGCCAACTGCCTCGTCGCGCTTGAGATTGCAGGCCGGATGGGCATCAGCCCATTCTTGGCCATGCAGCACCTGCACGTGATCCACGGTCGCCCATCGTGGAGCAGCAGCTTCATCATTGCGATGGTGAACGGCTGCGGCCGGTTCAGCCCATTGCGGTTTGAACTCAGCGGCCAGGGCGACAGCCTCGCTTGCTATGCGGTCGCCAAGGATCTCGCCAGCGGCCAGGAGCTGAAAGGCCCAACCATCACAATGGCGATGGCCAAGAAAGAAGGATGGGCCACCAAGACTGGCAGCAAGTGGATCACAATGCCTGAGCTGATGATCCGTTATCGGGCTGCTGCCTTCTGGGGTCGTCTGTATGCGAGCGATATGTTGCTCGGGATGCAGAGCCAGGAAGAGGTGCTCGATGTGCAGCCGGTCACCGTGACCGAAACCAGCGTGGCGGATCTGAATGCTGCTATCGCGCAGCCGGCACCTACACCTGAGCCCGTTGCCGCACCAGTGGAGGCCGATCAGGATGAGCTCTTCTGAGTATCTGACAGCGCCCCAGCTGGCAAAGCGATGGGGATTGCACCCTGACACGCTGAAACGATGGCGTGATGCCGGGAAGGGCCCCTCTTATTTCAGAACGCCCGGTTTCGTGCTCTATCCCCTGGCCGAGGTGGAGCGATACGAACAGGCCAATACCATCAACCCCCAGAACCAATGAGCTTCAAACTCAATCTGAGCATCTTCAAGAGCACCAAGCCTGAGAGCAAGGTGGATTTCAGCGGAATGATGAACGTGAAAGTCGAAGAGCTGGATGCGTTCTGCGCGTTTGTGATGAGCCAAACGCCGGATCAGTACGGCTCAGTTCAGGTGCCGATCAGCGGCTGGAAGAAGACGAGCCAGAAAGGGCTGGCGTATGTGAGTGCTGTGGCGCAGCCGCCCCGTGACTGGGTGCCGCCTATGCAGGCTGCAGCGCAGAACCTGGCCAATGCCACCGATGGTGTGGTGGTTGATGTGGAGCCTGATCTTTTCTAACGCCCCATCAGCTCGCACTCGAGGCGAGCGATTTCGTTCACAGCCTGCTGCAGAAGCTTTTGCTGGTAGCAGGCTTGCTTCAAGAGCGCCGCGGCCATGGTGCCGGCATCTGGGCTGCTGAGCAGGTTGCGGGCCTGCTTTTCAATTTCAAACTGCTGTTCGGCGGTCAGCTGAACTGCCATCCACTCACCGAAATTCATGGTGCCATAGTGGTGGTGTACATCATCAGGCTAGCGAAGCTGTGAACTGTCCCCGGTGCGGATGCGGTGAGATCCGGGCAATGCTGACGAATAGCAGGGGCCAGGATCGTGTGATCCGTCAACGGCGCTGCACTGGCTGTAGGCATGTCTGGTACACCGCTGAACTGCCTATAAGTGCGGCGGTTGTGGGATGGGAGCGCACGCCAGGGACCGGGAAGAGCGTGCCAACCTTGCGCGTACCAGTGGAGCTAGCAGTAGGCAGCAACGCAGTGTAACGGAATGCAACGCGTCCCATTGCGCGTGCACCGTGGACGGTGTAATATAGGGCCACGAGGGGGATGGGTCCACTCGCAAAACTCAACCCACGCGGAACCGGGCACACGACGCGTCACCACGAGCCCAACACGCCCTAAGTAAGGCTGCACCGCCGGTTGGCCCGGCACACCTACCCACACCGCACCATGCTCACCGCCACTCTCCTGGTGATCTGGAAGCTGTTCCTACCGCTGCTGCTTGTGGTTGCAGTGATCGACTGGCTGACCGCCAGCAACGATCGCCGCGTCCGCATCCTGCGCCGCACTGGTCTTACACAGCAGCAGATCGCAGACCGTCTCAACCTGTCCCGTTATCGCGTCCGTCGGGCGCTCGCATCATGATCAATCACATCAACAACGCCATCTGCTGCCTGATCGCCGCGGCCGTGTTCGCCATGATCGGCATCGAATCTGGCGCGCATCACAGTCCCACCCATTCCGGCACGCAGCAGGTGGTGCGTCATGACTGAACGCCGCTTCTACTTCCAGATCAAAGCCGCCAACGTGATTGAGTGCATCACGGCCACCAGCCTCACCGAAGCCAAGCTGATCGCCGCCGACACGTGGCTCGAGTGGTGGTCAC
>Ga0222714_10004572_pt1 | contig 13464 bp, 11 predicted proteins | sample C33_3DmetaG_FD_165048 | JGI IMG/M metagenome (GOLD analysis project Ga0222714, IMG submission 165048) | Estuarine water microbial communities from San Francisco Bay, California, United States - C33_3D | ecosystem: Environmental > Aquatic > Marine > Unclassified | place: USA: California... | reverse complement strand
ATCCGACGAGCGTACCGTGCTCTGTGCCGGTCTCATCCGCCACGCGATGTGAAACGGAAATTGCAGCCACTCTTCTCGGCTGCGTCACACCAATCATCAAGCCATTGGACAACGTAAAGTCCTCATAAATGTATTGAGGAATCTGTGTCGTTTTCCCGCTTCCGGTTTCGCCGATGATGATGATGGTCTCCGCCTTTCTAATTTCTTCCATCAAACGAGACTTTGCAGCGTAAATCGGCAAAGACTTCTTAACACGTTCAATTTCTCGTCGTTTTTCTCCTACACTAAGCGTCATCGTCGTCGATGCGTTGCCACTCCGGCGGTCTTGACGCTCGCCGCCGCCTCGGCCGTCGCCACCAGCCTCCGCGTCAAACCTCTCACTCGTCATCGCACGCGCACGCAGAATCAACCTTGCTTTGCCAGCTTTTCAATGACGTCCGTGGTGTTCTTAATCGCCGTCTTCTTATCGCTCAAGAAATACACGTCTCCTTTACGTTCGTACACCTGCTCTGACACGCACGGACGAGGACGTTCGGTTAGTTTGCCCGCCTCGATGGTTGTCGAGGACGAGGACGAGCGTGGTGACGATGACGTACCGCGCGCGTTGATTTACACGACTTTAACTCCCCCAAGGCGACGTGTTTTTCACGTAACGTAATCTCGCGCGCGTCCGACATCGTGTGCGGCGCCGTCCAACGCTCGTGCTCCACCACAGCCAAAAAAGCAGCGGCACGGCGGCAGCAGCAGCGGCAGCAGCAGCAGCCCTGGGGCCGCACACCATGGCGCTCTTGCGACGATGTGCGCGAGAGATTGCGCGACGATGTGATGAACACTATCAAGGCACGATGACGATGACGATGCGTGCGATCACGACGTACACGGCGTCGTCATCCGCGTCGGCGTCGTCATCCGCGTCGCAGGTGGAGGACGAGGACGACTCGACCAAGCTTCGAGCGCTTCCGCGGGTCGAGGGACGCGCGGAGCGAGTGAAATTACGAAAACAAGGGCGCGTGCCAGGGGTGATATTCGCCCCAGGTCAAGAAGAAAAGCAGCTCGTGTCGGTGTGTCAGAAGGAAATCAGCGCCGCGGTGCGCAAACATTCTTTAGCGGGCGTGCAGTGCACTGTGTTCAACCTCGAGGTTCAAGCGCAAGACGAGGATGGGAACGCGGAAGGGGAAAAGTTAAACGTACGAGTGCTGCCAAAACAAGTATTTATGCATGCCACGGATCGTTCTGTAGAAAATGTGTGCTTCTTAGCCGTTGAACCAGAGACAAAGGTCCGAGTAAAAGTTCCGGTGATCACGCAAGGCGAAGACGTGTGCCCGGGCGCGAAGAAGGGTGGTTTTGTGCAATTACTGCGGAAGGACATCATGGTGACGGCGAGAAGCGACCAAATTCCCAAAAACTTTCTCATGGATGTTTCAACGCTTGATGTGGGGAAAGTTATTAAAATTGCCGATTTACAGGTACCGGAAGGCGTGCAAATTACCGAAGCGAAAATGGACTTGCCCATGATTCGCATCGGCGGGAAGACTCGTTCAGCTTAGACTTTGTACATTCAAACACTAGAAAAGTTAAGATCGCAAAGACTTTAATATTTTGCACTCGCTCGCGTCAAATCCAAGTGCGTATACGCGCCAGAGAGAGTCGATGTAGAACGAAGCGCGAGAGTGATTTCGATTTCGCGCACGTCAAGATGTCAATGAAGGCAGTGTACTGTATTTTATGCGTTGTATTTCAGAGCTAACCTCCTAGGTGCATCGCACATTAATGATTTCCAATCTCTAGAACGTCGGCACGGAGACGCGGCCGGCAATGCGATCAAGATCACGTTGGCCGGACGGCGTGATGCCGCGACCGCCCTTCGCATCCTTCGCGACGACGCCAATGGCCTCAAGCTGCTTGAGCACCGCACGGGCAACCGAGCCGGAGCCAATTTGGTGGTGGTGACGGCGAGTACCGCGGTTACCAGCGCCGCAGTAAGACTTACGGATCGCACCCACACCCATGTTGCCGTTCACGTAAAGCTTGCGCGCCACAGACGCCGCGCGAATGTAGAACCAGTCGGGGTCATACGGCGCGAGCTCCTTGTACGTCGCCGTCTTCACGGTTTCGGTCCACATCGGCACTTCCATCTATTACAGGAGAAAAACAAACATCGTAGGTCAGTGCGGTGCTCTCGTACGAGCAGATAACGTCGAGAACGGCGAGCGAGAAAACCAACAAGGCGAGCCGACCGCTGCGTCTTCAGGCGAGCCACGCGCGAGGTAGGTTCAAAAGCACATCCACCGCCCGAGTCCGTCCGTGTAGGACATCGCGCGCGATAGAAGCCGTAAATGCATGAATGACAACGAGTCTCAAGACATTCTCGGTTTTGAACCGCGCGCGTGACGTCGAGCGACGAACAACGTTGAACCCGATCGAACCCGCATCGCGGATGGCTAGCCCTAGGACCGCCGCATGGGTGAACACGTGCGCGCGTTTTGAACATCCACGGACGGCGAACGACGACGGATGTGAAGACGACATGAAAGTATTCATTCTCATGCATATCATTCGACTCCGTGACAGGCGTTCGCGCGATCGTGATCGATGTTCTCTTCCGACGCCAACGCGCGCGCTCACCCTCGGCGATCTCGCCCTCGATGCGCACGCGACAACACGTACCTTGCCAGTGGAGCGGAAGTATTGCGCCAACGCGACGACAAACTCTTGCGCGGGGACGTCCTTCACGGTACGAGGGGCGTTAGTGGTGGCCATGGTATCTACTCCTCAGGCGTCACTGAAAGACGGAACGCGTCGCGCGGGCGCCGATCTTCATTCATGCACCGTGTGTGTCCACCAAAATGTTTGGGTGTTTTCCTAGTGGCGTAGCCATTTCTAGGGCTTTGAGGTTAATTTCTCTGTTCACGATTGGTCGATGAGTCCCTGAAAATCGAAAAAAAACACCACTCGGGAGACTGCGAAGCCGCGCGCGACGCGCTCGAGAACGCGCGCGTCGACGTCGTGTGACGCCTTTTCGAGCACGCAAACGTAGTCTAGAGCGTCGGAAACAATGGCGAAGTCTACGAACCACACCGCGCACAACCAATCGTACAAGAACCACCGTAACGGTACGTAGATTGCACTCGTGATTCGTCACGAGACGCGCTCGAGGGTGCGCCGCACGCGGGTTGGGATTGCACGCGTTATCACATCTTACGACGACGATACGCGGATGATGACTTCACGAATGCGCGCAACCGAACGTTTGGATGTCATAATGCGCGATTGTCCCCCGATATCCACAATCGAGACGTCGCGTACGCGACGATGGACGTTGATTGAGTGTACCAACCAGTGGGTGACCCAAAAGCTCAAAACCGCGCGCGCTAACCAAACCTCTTGTTCGTTTCCACAGGCATCAAGAAGCCGAAACGCGTCGGTAAGCCGTCCACCAAGGGGGTACGTATGCTTATCTCGCACGTCATTTCCATCGCTCGTGCGCTAGATGAATTGAAATCTGCGTCAAACGCGCGTTGAGCCCCGATCGCGGCGCGCGGCGCGCGCGCTCTGTCCGGTGTCTCATCTCTTTCGTGAACGTTTTACTGACCTCGCATGTTTTTTATCAATCGCAGATGGACAAGAAGTTCCTTCGTAACCAAAAGTGGGCCAAGAAGCACAACAAGGTTGCGGGCAAGGCGTAAGGCGTCGAGGAGTTTGATTGGCTTAGTACACACGTGCTCGTTGGGATGATTCCATTGTAGTAACATTTCTCTCGAGTCTATACCACGCCCGTCGTCGTCGCTCGCGCGCATCGTGACGATGCATTCCTTAATCGTATTCTACGCGCGTTACATCAATCGCATTCGTCCTCGTCGGCGAGTACACCCTCTGTTTCGAGCTTCCAAGGCGCGCGCGCTAAGACCTAAGCCGGGCCATGGCTGTTCGAACGCGCCGCGCAAACTTAAAACGTCAACAGGTGGAGGGGATCGAGCGAGCGAGCGAGTGAAACGACGTGCGATGGGTGATGGTGTGCGCGCTGAACGACAGACGCCACCGCGCGACGTAGGACGATTTCACGCATTTCCCTTTGTCGACTCGCATGGAATCCGTACCAAACTTCTTCGGCGGCAACGACGCGGGCGCGGGCGCCAACGGTGGTGGTGGCTTTGGCTTGGCGGGTGAAACCGTGCTCGCGGCGGTGAACTGTGGACGATTGAATCGAGATGGAACGACGATGAAAGCCGATCAGAGAAAAGGACAATTACGAGTGATTCAAGCGTCGATGGATGACATGCTCAAGCAAGTGCAGTGGGGCGTGCGAGACCCATCTACGCCGTTTGAGCCCGAGGATGACTTCATCATCATCCCGGATGAAGCTGTGTTGAAGCCGATGAAACAACCTGGATGCTTTGTGTTGACGTTCTTGGAAGAACGTGACCGAGATATGTTCTTCTGGTTTCAAGAACCCAAAGATGCAAACCGCGATGAATTACTGAACAAGTTTAACCGACAGATCAATAACGACTTGAACGCGATGTTTGGTGGAGCAGAGCCATCGCAGGCAACTGGGATGGCGACTGCGAACGACGACGATGCGCAGATGGCTGATGCACCAGTAGCGACGTCGACTGGTATGACTTCCGAGACTCCTGCTCCAGTTGCGACGTCGATGCCTCCGCCGGCGAGCGTGCCGGTGCCGTCGCCAGTGGAACCAACGCCTGCGCCTTCGGCAATGGTTGCCGCCACGCCCGCTGCACCGGTCAAGATATCGGATGATATGCGAACGCCCGCTCACGAAGCCAATTTTACGCCGATTGTCAGTAATGAAATGTTGAAGGGTGTATTTGCCAACTTGGGTGGAGGCACACCAAAGTCAAACATTGGATTACCTGAAATCTTGACTCCCGAACTCGTCGGACCACTGCTTCGCGACGACGCAATTCGTGGGCGATTGTTAGAGTACTTGCCTGAGGAGCATCGCGATACGCAAGACTTAGAAGACCTTATTCGCACGCCGCAATTTCGAAGCCAATTAGAATCATTTAGCCACGCTCTTCAAAGCGGAGAGATGGATTTGGCGCAATTTGGCCTCAAGCAAGCCGGCGTGGCTGATTTGGAGTCATTTTTAAACGCAATCCAAGCCGAAGTAGGCGCGTCTGACGACCAGCAACAGGATGGAAACGATGCCATGGAGAGTTAAAGCGCTACGGATACTAGAAGAATGGAAGATACTGATGATTAGCTAAATGTTTTAAAATTCATTCACAGAGAACGCAACGTGCCGGAAGGCGGCTTTATGTTCACAAATTCATCATCCAAAGGATCGTACACAGATCGCACGAGTAACGCATGTTCACATTCCTCTAGCGCCGCGCGCAAGGATGCCGTAAACGAATCGTTAGCGCGGTCTTCTTTATTGCCAAACGTCTCATCTCGACAATTCGCCTCGCCATCCACCAACTGTCCCGTGAGAGTCTGCGTACCCACAGACTTCAACGTGATCTCAATCTGAGCACCGATATCGTGTAAAATACTTTCTGATTGTTGCACTTTTAAGTTGTTATCTGAATCATCGTCGTATTTTCGTCGCAACTCTGCCAAGCGCGCGATTTCACTCACGCTGGCGCCGTCATCCACCCAGCGCTCGTACGTCTTTGCGCCGCCTCTTTGTCCTTGATGATCTTCATCATCTGCATCGAGCGCAGTTTGCTCTTCACTGTCGATGACTTCGCCATCATGCGTCACGCTCGACTGTTCTTCTCCCTCTGCCGTTGCCTGCGCATCACCCGGCGACGGCGGTGACGTCTTCTTCTTCGCCTTGGTCTTGGCTCTTGGCTTTTTAATAGTCGCACCACGACCACCTGGCGCGCGTCTCGACTGCGTCGTCGTCGTCGTCGTCGTCGTCGTCGTCGTCCCCGTCGTCGTCGATGCGGCGTTGCGTGATGATTTCCCCGCGATCGTTCGCGCGCCTCCGTCGCCCATGTCCTCGTCCGCGTCGCGCGCCCCTCTCCCCGTCGCGGTTTGACCAAACGTCGATTCGCGTTGCCCCAGTGCGCTGGCGGACGACTTCGGTCCGCCCCCGTCAGCGCCCCTGTGCGCGTGGACTCGCGGCACTGCACGGCACGATGTTGCGCCGGCCGAAACTGCGCGCACCACCGCCCGAGCGATGCCAAGCGCGCGAGGACGACGGAGGGAAGAGCGAGGTGAAGATGGCACGCGTCAGCGCCGCCGTGATCGCCGACGTCGTCACGCGCACCGAGGGCGAGGGCGAGGGAGGCTGGCGACGGGGCGGTGGGCGCGATGGGTTCACCCTACGAGGCGAGGACGCGCGCAAGCGCGTGGGGAGGTTCCTAGCCAAACTCGATGCGACGAAGATTGATAGTGCGAGCATTAAGGAGCAACTCGAACGCGCGAGAGAGCGCACGAGCGCGGTGTTGAAGGATATTAAAGTTCCAAAAGTGGAGGATTTGAAGAATTTGATTGACGACATTAGGGAGGAGCAAACGTTGGCGCAGTACCATCCGGATAGGAAGCGGTTATCGAGTGTGGCGGATTTCTTTAGTTATACCGAGGAAGAAGGTACGTCGTGCGTGTCGATTCTGTGCGCTTCATCGTGCGCGATCGACGTCTTGAAAGTGTGTCGAATGCGCGAGGCGCCTTTGCTAACCCGCGTCTTTTTCCAACCACCTCAGGTAGAAAGTTTTTTGAAGAAGTGGATCGCTCGGGGAAAGAGAAACTCACGTTGGAGGACTTGAAAGTTGCGATGAAAAAGCGCAATTTACCACCAACGTACGCAAAGGCGTTCATGGATAAGGCCAAGGGGAATAAAATTTTCGCGAGGACGATCACGTGGGATGACTTTAAGAGCGTCATGAATGAACGCGAGTCGACGATGCTACGCACGTACAATTCGATGACGATGTCTCGAAGCGGTATGCTGAAAATGTCAGACGTGAAAGGTGCGCTCGGGCGCTTAGGTTTGGCTGCCACGGATGAAAACGCGGCGGCCATGTTGAAGCATTTGCGAGGAAGCGCAGAATATTCAAGACAAGGCTACGTGACGTATGGTCAGTTTCGTAACTTTTTAATGCTCCTTCCGCCTGAGGTGGCGAATGCGACAGATCCATCTCGTTTGTGGTATGAAGCGGCAACTATTGTGCAATTTAGCCCGCCTCAAAAGTCTGGAAACTTTAAACTGGCCTGTAAGGCGGCACTCGCGGGTGGTTTAGCATCCGCCACGACGACGAGCATGATGCACCCGCTGGATACTCTCAAGACAAGACTACAAGCCGCTGTGGGTAAAGGTCCAAGTCTCTTAGATTTGATCAAGAGCGTGCCAAAGTTAGGCCCTCGTAAAATGTACCAAGGTATTATTCCTGCCGTTACTGGGTCGTTTGCTGGTCATGGTTTACGTACGGCGACGTTTGAAGTCGTGTGCAAGGTGCTTGCCCCGGCGGTGGCGCTCCCATTTGTAACTGAAACAGCCATCCAAGGCGTGGGTTCTGGCGTAGGTACCCTGTTGGGCACATGCGTGCGTATTCCTTGCGAAGTTTTGAAGCAACGTTTGCAGACGGATCAATATTCAAACGTAATCTTAGCCTTCAAGGGAATCACAGCGGATACCCCACGAGCTTTGTTTGCCGGCACTGCCGCCACGCTCACACGTGAGATTCCCTTCTACGTCACGGGTCTTATGATTTATCAAAATCTCAAGAAAGGCGCAGTTGCCATAAATGGAGGTCGCGAACTTGAGAATTATCAAATTATCATGGTCGGTGCGTGCGCGGGTGCTTTGGGATCCGTCATGGTGAACCCGTTTGACGTGATGAAGACGAGAACGATGACTGGGTCAGTGCCGTACGGTCAATCACTTTGGGTTTCCATGGCGCACGTGGTCAAGACTGAGGGTGCTTTAGCGCTCATGAAGGGGGCAATTCCTAGAATGGCGTGGATTGCACCACTCGGCGCGATGAATTTTAGTGGCTACGAGCTTGCAAAGAAGGCGATGATGAAGGATGAACTCGAAGCAAGCAAGGAACTGATGAACGTTCCCGCTGTTCGCGCTAGACCACCCGATATTGGCGACGATGACGATGAGCGTTAAATAGTTGTTAGCATATTTAATCACACTACGATAAAAAGTACAACATATATTCTAAACAGACTGTCTAAAAGCTACTTACAATTCAATCTCATTATCATCTGCGACGAGTACGTTTCGCGTCGGAGGTGGAGGAGGAGGTCGTACGTGCGGCGGTAACGACGCACCGAAAGGCCCCGTTCGCTGCGGATTTCCTTCAACTGGTATCGTTAACTTCATGTCGAGCTCCAACAAATCCATCAACGCCTGAGTTTGCGGATTATTATCAACATCGTTTGGAGCTCTCCCGCGGCGGCGCGTTTCCGTCGCTGGGTTGTGCGCAACTCTCGTGGCAACAAACGCAGGAGGCTGTCTCGAACCGACTCCCATGGCTTCAAGGCGTTCTGTAACCCATTTTCTGTGCGGTTCAATGTCGACCGCCTCGTGATTCCCATACGCTGGTAATTGCGCAGGTCGCTGAGTAACCGAGTGAAACTCGTGATTGGCCTTCAAAATCGCCAACCACTCTTCATCGAAGGTGAAACCACCTTCTGGACTCTTATCCGGTACATCAATCACCTGTAAGAAGTCTCGTCGCGGTAAACACTTGTCAAGCGCTAAAAATTTGGTGGATTTGTTGCTTTCATGCTCAACTACAGCCGCATATTTGACGTGCAAGTGTGCCGAAAACCAATATCGTGGCTTTAACAACTTGAGCAATTCCTCAGCTGGTGGAGAGCCTAAAGTGTTCGACTCGATCTCTTCTTTCAAGAACTTCTTTTTACGGAATAATTCTTGCTTATTTCCAAACTGCGCGATCCCTCGAGGCCAGTCATGCGAGAGGAAAACATCCAACTCTTCCTTGACTTGTTTCAGCTTGAAGACGTCAAACTCCCGAACGTGGTACGCCGTCTTCACCGCGTGTCCCGCGTACGGCGGTCGCTCATGGTGGCCTTTCTTGTAATCGTGATATTTGAAAATCCCAGACAACCCTCCGATGCGCAAATCGCCGAATCTCACGACTCCCGAATGACCAATGTAGAAAATGTTGGGCGCGACGTACCCACCGTAGTACAGCTCCCAAAGGTAATTCGCCGCCTCATGATTACCTCCTATGAATAACGTCGGTATGGGCGCTAGTACTTCACCAGAATAGTACTTGTAAAACGTTCCAAGCTCTTTATACTTGTCAGGCACGGACATACACTCCAAGTCGTCCAGGTTTCGCACGGCTTGGAAATCCCCGCAACAAATCAACAGATCAACCTTGACGCCCTCGACGCGCTCGAGGTGTTGAATCGAAGCATAGATGGCGTCTAATTCGCCATGACAACATCCCTCGATGGCTATTTTCATGGTCGCGCGCACCTCACGCGCCAGTGAATGCCGTGTCTGGTCGAACGCTTGCGTGGCGGTTAACTTGGACTGCTGCGTTTGTGTTTTGTCGTCTCAGCGCTATTCTTGTGCTATTACAATGTGATGACCTACTAATGCTCAATTACTAATTCGACTTGTTTTGAATCAAGCGATGGACGTGACAGAGATATTCGACGTATGACATCCCCGCAGGTGAGCGATCTTCCATGAGACGGTTGTAAAACAACGCCTCGAGGGAGTCGCCCCGCTTGAGAATTCGAGTACGCATGAAAGCTCCACGCTGCTTTCGAATTGCGTTTATAAAGTCATTCAAAGCCTTACTCGTGGGATTGTCGAGAACTGGAACCATTGCGCGCGTGGAGACGATGTCATCCACGTTCTCAGTGCCGAACATGTCTCGCAACGTTGCGACGGGGAGTTGTCGGCCCAGCCAAAGCAAAATTTCACATCCATCTTCCAATAAATACGCCCCTTCTTGGTTGAGTTTTTCGGAACTTAGCCACAAAGGCGTTGGTAATGGGGGGAACGTTACATCTTGAGGCAAGTCGTGCACTGCAAATAATCTCGGATATATGGCAGGTGTCGTTAACTCTGGTGGGGCGCACAACGCTCGGTACAGCCACGTTGCTCTGTCGTCTGGCATTGCGTCGGATCGAATCCCCACTGACTTGTGTAAACCGAGAGTGTAAAGCGGCAAAACTTTCAGCCCTTCAGGTAAAATCAATTGACCGCTGCTGTTGTTGCTAGCGCAGAATCTCCTGTATGCATACAACGTTGAGATGCACTGCTGCAACGATGCATCCTTTGCCGCAGTGAGCGTACCGTTACCCGCGAGCAACGTATTCGCCGCCTTTCGGACGGCCCAACACGTTTGTGAGTCCAAATCAGCGCCGCGAAATAGTGCTCCAAGGACAGATGTTATCGGAAGTGCGATCGTATGAACACGAATCCGTCTTTCCTTGTTCATCGTTGTGTACAATAGCGCGCACTGCACGTACGCTTCTTTGCCATCCGGGAGTTTGTCCTCGTAACGTAACGTCACGGCTATCGTCTTATCACTATCCAATACCGGCAAATCGATATCCGTCAGCGTACGCTTACAGAAATATCCATTATACTCTTGTATGCCCAAGCCAGCGCTCGCACGGACGCGCATGACTGCCTCCATGGCTTGCGGTCGGACGAAGTTCCAACGCAAGTCGTTGTGCAACTGCGCAAAGTCTTGCTGCACGTTGAACCCAGGATAACGGTATATCGACCCACCAGTGAGACGCGGTAAAATTCCAAGCGTGGCCACGTCAACCGTAGACGACACGCACAAAAACAGATCTATAGCTACTTGGAACTCGGCTGCGTGCGTCGCCATGACGTTGTAACTTCGCTCGGCGGGCGCCATGCACTTCAGGGGCTCTTTTTCAATGTTCCCTGTGCGTTGTCCGGAAGTGCCTGTGCGTGGCTCGAGTTTGCCCAGTCCAGTATCTGGGATACTAGCCATGAATGCCATAATCTTCCCACCCGTCGCTTTTAAACATTCGATTCCAGCCTTGATTGCCGCGGTGGACGCGTTCGCTCCGGGCGTCGCCGACGCAAACGTCTCAGGAATAGTCTTCAGCAAATGCTCAATTGTCTCGCGATTCTTTGCAAGAGACACAACGAGACCACTCTGAAGTGGAGCATACGAATCGTCTACGTCTGGTACGATGAGCATTGAAGGTTTGTCCGCTCCATCCTTGATGTGATAAAAGTGAATCGCGCTGTCCACGGTGGCAATGCCAACTGTGACGTGTTCTTGCCCCGGAATGGAGTCTAGCGTGCGCGCGATGACTTCACATGCACTCGTAGTGACGCCACTTTGAATGGCGTGCGCGGTGACATCGATCAAAAATAAGTAGGACGGTGACATTGGTGGGCGAACCATGTACTCGGCTGGAGCGACGTACTCTACGCTTCCACGGCACAACTCTGAACGCTCGGTCCAGTCCGTTCGGCGTCCATCTTGCCCAATATTACACATGTATTCCTGCGGCACTTCCGTGACAAACGAGCAAAAGTTGCATTGAAACCGAAGGTGATCCAGAAATCGCATGAATGGATTCATGTACGCCTTGCAGCGTCCGCATCGCACGGGTCCAATCGAACCATTATCCACCAACGGAATTGGAGCCTCCTCGGGATGAGGTAACGCCATCGGTCGCACCATGATGCTCAGCGGCATACCACTCGTCGTGAGCAAGTCACCAGTATTTGGTACGCTGCTTATCGTACTTCGCATATATCTTGGATTGGCGCTTCCCAAATCGCACCCGACGTACTCCAGCGTCGACGACGGCGGATGCGTCGCTTGATCCGTCTCACTTCTCGTATTATAATGCACCTTCTCTTCATGCGACGAGTGAATCGGTCGCGGTATTTGTGCCGGATCGATTCTCGACGCCGCCCCCGTCGGACGCTGCGGCTGTTGCTGCTGTTGCGGCGCGTACTGCTGCGGCTGTTGAGGATACGCGTGTTGCGGAGGCACGACGCCCGCGCCCGCGGCGCCTCCACCCATCCCCATCACCGGCATCGCCGGTTGCGGATACTGTCGCCCTCCACCACCAACAAGTGGCGCCGCGCTATGCGTCGGCGGTACTGGCGAACCCATAGGAGGCGCCTGCGACGGCGCCGGTCCCGGCGCGTATCCCGCTCCGGGCGGTTGCGGGTACCGCCCCTGCGCGCCACCCTGCGGCGGCGGTGCGCCACCATACGCGTACCCCTGTGGTGGCATCTGTTGCTGCTGATATTGCTGCTGCTCCCCCGGCGGTGGTTGCTGATAATACTGATGCGGTTGCGGCACCATCGTCGGCTGTCCCGGCGCCGCGCCGCGCGGTTCCCCTCCGCCCGCCGTCGCGCGCCCGGGCGGCGCTCCGCCTCCGTACATCTCCTTTTATACACAATCCAACACGCACCGATTGATCACACCACGCGCGTCTCCGGTCGTCGTCGTCGTTCAGTCGTTCACCACGCGCGTCTCCGGTCGTCGTGTACACCGCAGCGATGACGACGACGACGCAGCGGCACGATGACGCGCAATCACCCGTGGATGTGGATTACTTGTGAATTCGCGTCCGTCCGTCCGTCCGTCCGTCGTGTGCGTGCGTCAATCACGTATGCACGTATGCACGTATGCGCGCGTCGAACCGTCGCGCGTCGTCGCGCGTCGTCGCGCGTCGTCGTCGCCTCTCAAGCCTCTCAAGCCTCGCGCGCCCTGGTGGTGTTTGACGCACGTGGACTAACGACGCACGCGCGGGTCCACCACCGCCTTCCTTGGCTCGCGGGGGAGACATGCATCATCATCACGCACTCATATATACTATACACCTAAACCCTCTATATGCAAGGTAAAAGAAAAGTTACATCACACACACAGAGAGAGCTTTCACACCCCCTACGCTACGCTAGTGATGACGATCGCACGGTATACATATTCCACGGTCGTCGTCCCTCGTCGTCGTCGTCCCTCGTCGTCCCTCTCGTCGTCCCTCTCGTCGTCGTCGTGGTCGGCGGCGATCGCGGCGCCGCAGCTCGCGACGCGACGCGCGGCGTCGTCGTCCACCGTGGACGAGTCGCGACGCCGCAGCTCGCGAACGACGACCACGACGATGACGACGACGATGACGATGACGACGACGACGACGACGGGCGAGGGACGACGACGAGGAGGACGACGCGCCCAAGTCGGCGCACGCGCTGGGGCATCGCGCGGCGCGGCGCGCGGCGCGGAAGGACGACGAGGACGACGATGGGTGACGACGACGATGACGCGATCGAGGAAGCATAGGATCAGGTACGGCATTCGTGATGCGCGCGTGCGCGTGGTGGTGAAGGACGACGGCTTACGGGTTTGATGAATGAATGCGTGTGAATATTCCTCCCGCGAGGGGAGAATTGCGTCGCGTCGGGGATTCGCGCGCGGGACGGGGAACGCGTGTGGCGTACGATCGATGTGTGGTGCGAATGGGGGGTGTGTGGTGAAGGAAAACGTG
>Ga0222714_10004571_pt1 | contig 13465 bp, 21 predicted proteins | sample C33_3DmetaG_FD_165048 | JGI IMG/M metagenome (GOLD analysis project Ga0222714, IMG submission 165048) | Estuarine water microbial communities from San Francisco Bay, California, United States - C33_3D | ecosystem: Environmental > Aquatic > Marine > Unclassified | place: USA: California... | reverse complement strand
TTAAAGATAAAAGTACAATAAAGAATATAATGGACATTCAAACTGAACTTACTAAACTAAACTCTAAGATTGACGCACTGACAAAGCTTGTCAGAAAGATCAAGACTAAGCAGGACGACCCTGATGGTGAAAAGTCCAAGGCTCGATCCGTTAATAATGGTTTCAATCGAAATCAAAAGGTTTCAAAGGAACTTCAAGAATTCCTCGGGTTGAAGGAGGGAGAGGAGATTTCTCGTAGCGCTGTTACCAAGGCTATTAACTCTTACGTTAAGGAAAAGGGTTTGCAGCATCCCGATAATGGTAGAATTCTTATTCTCGACGACAAGCTTAGGAAGCTTTTGAAGCCTGATGATGGTGTTGATGTTACATTCCTAAATCTTCAAAGATATCTTAGCAAGCATTACATTACGGCTAGCAAGGCTTAAAAAAATAATTACAGTTAATAATAAAAATGTTGGATAAAAATACAATAGAAAACCTTATTGGTACAAGGATAAATAATATAGAATTGTACCAAAAAGCTTTTACTCACAAATCGGCTCTTAAGGATGATCCAAATTTACCCGGTTCATTTGAAACTTTAGAATTTATGGGAGATTCTGTTCTTGGGTTTGTTATAACGAAGTTTTTATATGATAAGTTTGAGCATAAACAAGAGGGCTTTCTTACTAAAGCCAGGACAAAACTTGTAAGAGGGGATACACTGTCTCGTATTTCAGAAAAACTCGAGCTTTTCAAATGGGTCATTATGGACGAAAAGGGGATGCGAAATAATTGGAATAGAAATCCTAAAATTTTAGAGGATGTTTTTGAATCTCTTATTGGTGCTATGTACATGGATATAGGTATTTTACATACTAAGCAGTTTATTTTACGTATATATAATGATCCCTCATTCATAAACCTCGATATGTTGATGGTTGACGATAATTTTAAGGATCATCTTATGAGATATTGTCAAACTAATGCTTTAAGTTTACCAGAGTATAACGTGGTGTCTCATATAGATGGTATATTCAATGTCGAAGTATACGTGGACAAAGTAAGACTCGGATATGGAATTGCTAAAAATAAAAAACAAGCTGAACAAAATGCGGCTCGTTCATTTTTTTACCCTAAGAAGGGTTAAAAATATGAATACATAAAAATTAAGATGCATCCCACAGTCAAAGACCTCATAGAAAAACATTATGAAGACCAGAGGTCAGAGGCTTGGTATAAATTGCGTAATACAATGTTGACAGCTAGCGATGCGGCTGCTGCAATTGGAGAAAATCCATACGAAAAACCAATTGATTTGATATATAAAAAATGTGGACTAGTAAAATTTACAGGTAATAATGCCACAGCTCATGGAATTAAATACGAAGATGAGGCGCGTGTGAAATATGAGAATGAATATAATGAAAAGGTTCATGAATTGGGTCTTTGTCAACATAAAATACATGATTGGTTAGGAGCTAGTCCAGATGGTGTAACTGAAAGTGGTAAGTTGGTTGAAATTAAATGTCCATTAAGGAGGAGTATTACTAATGATGTTCCGAGACATTACATGCCACAACTTCAATTGTCTATGGAAGTTTTAGGTTTAGATGAGTGTGATTTTATACAGTACAAACCCGCAGAGTACAATTGGCCTTCTCCAGAAGAGTTTGTGGTGATCAATGTCAAGAGAGATCATTATTGGTTTGAAAAATATCTTCCCGTGATGGATAAATTTTGGAAGGACGTTTTGTTTTACAGAGAGAATGGTATTGAACTTAAGTCAAAAAAAACAAGAAAGAATATAAAGTCAAAACAAGAAGATAATAAAAAAGAATGTACAATTGAGTCAGATCCAGAAGACGATTATATAGATATATAATAAATAGATGAGAAGAATTCATCGTGTTATGAGTGTATTGGGAAAAAGATCGTTAAGAATGAGGACCAATAAAATAAGAAACTTGACTGTGAGATTTCTTCCTCACGTAGTGAATATATCATCTGTAAATGATATATCATTACAAAATCTTAAAATATTTGCAAATTCTTTAGTAAAGGTAGAATGCGCCACTCTCATATTGGAGACGGCATTAATAGTATACAATCTCAATAAAAAAAGAAATTTTTCAAAAAAACCAGATAAAATCGGTGAAAATGATAAAATAGAAATAGATATAAAATAAACCTAAGTATAGTTATTTATTAATATACATATCAATATGATTTCAGATCAATACAAACTCGCAAAGGACACTATAAATTGTACTCTTCACAAACCGATACAAGAAGATGGTGTGTACTGGATGTTATCTATGGAAAATCAAGTCAATGGCCCCAAGGGTGGTTTTTTATGTGATGAAATGGGAATAGGTAAAACTGTACAGACAGTTGCAACTATTTTGGGAAATGTAAAAACAAGAACATTGATCATAGTACCCAAATGTATTATAAATCAATGGATGAACGAGATTGGTAAATTCGCACCCTCACTGACTATATTGATTTATGAAAAAAACAAAACAATAAATCACGATATAGTGATATGTTCCTATCACTCTATAGATGATAAATTAAAAAGAATAAAATGGGATAGGTTAGTACTAGATGAGGCTCATGAAATAAGAAATAGAAAAACAAAAATGTTTCGAAACATAGCAGAAATAAAAGCTGATATAAGATGGGGTCTAACGGGTACTCCTATATTCAATAACATGGAAGACTTTGTCTCATTATGTATGTATCTGGGATTTTCAAAAAAAATCGCTCAATCGATGACTGACGAAATAAAATCCATATATATATTAAGACGTAAAAATAAAGTCAATCTACCCAAATGTCACTACGAAGATGTAGAAATAGATATGACTGTATATGAAACAAACCTTTATGATTTCGTGTATGATGAATGTAAAAGATCCATGGGCGAAATCATAAAAAGTCAAATTTCAAATAATCAAAAAACAATGTACTTTCTAGAAAACTTGCTAAGAATTAGACAAGTTATGATACATCCACAGATATACTATGACGGTATTGGTAAGAAAACAAATACAGATATAGAAGAATGGACAAATAAAACAAATAAATTCACACAACTGTCAAAGTTTGTGGATGAACATCCTAATGAAAAGTCTTTAATATTTTTTCAGTTTATAAAGGAAATAGATATAATAAAATCATATATAAACCGCGAAATTTTCGTCATAAAGGGTGATATGAGTAATGATTTGAGAGAGTTGGAGTTGAATAATTTTACAAATGCCAGTAATGGTAGTGTGATGCTGATACAAATAAAGGCTGGTGGTCAGGGTTTAAATATACAGTGCGCGTCGAGGGTTTACATCACATCTCCTGCATGGAATCCAGCCACCGAATTACAGGCGATTGCTAGAAGTCACAGACAGGGTCAGACCAAAGAAGTTTATGTAAAAAGAATAATTTACAATAATACTCATAAAAGTAAAAGTGTTGACATTGCTATAAAAAATTTACAAAGATACAAGAAGTGCATAAGTAATGAAATACTCGGAGATGAGATGATGACACCTGGTGCTAAACTTAACATAGATGCTATCAGGAAAATTTTCTCAGTATAGTTAAATATGGAATTAACTGATGATACATCTATGAAAACCATTGGTACAAGAATGGAGGTTGCCATGGGTCTCGCTAAAAAGACTTCAGGTGGAATAACTAAGGATGGTCTCGTTATACAGGGATCTTGTGTGAGAAGTAAAAAGGCGGTCGATGCTGCAAAGGAGAGATACGGTAAGTCCAAACATCCTTTGAAGCCTAAAGGAAAAAAACCTAAAAAGAAGGCGGTTAATAAATCAACACAGAAGAGCCAGTAAATAAAAAAAAATACATTTAATAAATGACTGCAGCTAAATGGTCAGAAGCTGTTAAAATTTCTAAAATAAAAAGAGGAATAAATCCAGACTCATTTATAGAATTGAAAGGAGAATTACTTAAAGAAGCTCAGATTATTTACTATATTTTGATAAATTCTAAAAAATGAAATGAAAACCCCTTAAATTTTCAGGTTCATAAACAACCAATTCTTTTATTTTCCATGTAATACCAAACATATTATTAAGAAAATAAACGTTACTAACCTCTAATAAAGCCTTACCAGATTTGCGTTGATATAGTCCATTTGTAAATTCATCATCAATTATGTCTCTATCTCTATTAAAGAATAGGCTTTTATGATCGACTTTAGCTCTGAAATTTGGTTCTCTTGATTTATTTACCTTTATGTTAGAGTTAAACATTTTTTGTATTTGTTCATAAGTCATTTGATAACCAAAAATGTTTTCAGAATTATTAAACACGTTATCGATTAGTTTTTTTTCTACATCATTAATAAATTTATAGAATAAATTAACGTAACTATTATGTGTTTCATATCCTTTTAAAGAAAAGTCAATGTTCCATTTAACGGGTCCAACGGGAGGCGTAAAACATGATAATCCAAATGGTAAGTATAATCTGGGAGTTTCACATTCGATGTTAACATCTATTTTTTTATTTTTATATTCTCCAAACACAATTTGTGACAGTTTATCTTTGTAATATGACATTTAAGTATTAATATACTTAAAACTTTAAGCAGAACAAGCAGTGCATTCTGCTTCTAGACTGAATTGTATAGGTCGCGCCTTTGCCTTACTTCTCAGATAGTACATCCCAGTTTTTAGACCAGACTTCCACGCGTACATATGCATAGATGAAATCTTAGACATAGTCGGGCTCTCGACAAATAGATTCATACTCTGACTCTGGTCTATAAACTTTCCTCTGTCCGCCGCCATATCTATTATAGTTTTTTGTGAAATTTCCCATACGGTTTTATATATATTTTTAATATCATCAGGGATGTCTTTTATATTTTGAACAGATCCACCCGCGCGTATCATTAAATCTTTCATATCTTTAGACCAAAGCCCTATTTTCTTCAACTCTTCAACGAGATGTTTATTGACTACTACAAATTCTCCTGCAAGTGTTCTTCTCAAGTATATATTGGTAGTATAGGGTTCAAAACACTCATTATTTCCTAGAATTTGTGACGTGCTAGCGGTTGGCATCGGTGCCAATAAAAGGCTATTTCTTGTACCATTTTTTACCCTTTGTCTCATTTCATCCCAATTGTAAAGTCCGCTGAAAACTGGTTCGGTATCCCACATATCGAACTGTAATACACCATGACTAAATGGTGAACCATGAAATGTATCATATGGACCATCTATTTCCGCGAGTTCGCAACTAGCTTCTAAAGATCCGTGATACATTGTTTCAAATATATGACTGTTCAACAGTTTAGCTTCATCGGATTCGAATGGTATTCTCAACATCATGAATACATCCGCCAATCCCTGAACACCTATACCTATGGGTCTATTTTTATGGTTTGACTTTTTAGCTGTATCGACCGGGTAGTAATTATTATCTATAATTTTGTTTAGGTTTTTAGTTACAATCTTAGTAATGTCATGTAATTTTTTATGATCAAACCTTCCATCTGAAACACATTTAGGTAAAGCTATAGATGCGAGATTACATACAGCGGTCTCGTCGCGGTTAGTATGTTCTACAATTTCTACACATAGATTTGAAGATTTTATTGTTCCCAAATTCTTTTGATTACTCTTTTCATTACAAGCATCTTTGTATAACATGTAAGGTGTACCGGTCTCACTTTGTGATTTTATTATTGATTTCCAAATATCCATAGCCGGTAAAGTTTTAATGGCTAGTCCTTCATTTTCATATTTAATGTACAATTTTTCAAACTCTTCACCATAAACATCTGATAATCCCTTAGCTGTACTTGGACAAAACAGAGACCAATTTTCATTTTTTTCTACCCTCTTCATGAATAAATCAGGAATCCATAAAGCTGTGAAAAGGTCTCTGCATCTTGCCTCTTCGTCACCTTGGTTCAGTCTTAGTTCTAGAAAATCTTGAATATCTGCGTGCCAGGGTTCCAAATAAACTGCGATGGAACCCTTTCTTCTACCAGCCTGGTTCACATATCTTGCTGTCGAATTGTAAACTCTCAGCATTGGTATAATCCCGTCTGATATACCGTTAGTACCCTTTATTCTTGACTTGTTGGCTCTGACATCATGGATATGCATACCTATACCACCCGCCCATTTACTTATCATAGCGCATTCCTTTATAGTATCATAAATACCATCTATACTATCCTCCTTATTTGATATGAGAAAGCATGAAGACATCTGTGGACGTGGTGTACCAGAATTGAATAGTGTGGGTGTCGCGTGTATAAAATACCCCTGAGACATCAAATTATATGTTTTTATAACGGCATCATTATCTGTACCATGAATTCCCATGGATACCCTCATAAACATAAATTGTGGAGTTTCTATTATCTTATTACCGACCCTCTGGATGTAACTTTTTTCTAATGTTTTCAAACCAAAAAAACTCAAATCAAAATCTCTATTTGTCGCTATATGTTCATCAAAATACGGTGCATTTTTGTAAATAGTTTCAGTAACGATACCATTTTCATATAAAATCTTCATTGCTTCAGAGAATTTATCTGGTGCTATCTTCTGTATATTACTAGCTATAATCCTTGTTGCGAGTATTTCATAATCAGGATCTATAGTTATCATACCGATACATATGTCAGCTGAAAGTGTGTCAATTTCGTGTGTGTATATATTTTCATATATAGATGAAAATACATCTTTAGCTACTTTTGACGCGTCTACATTATCCGACAGATTGTATGTTAATTTTGATATTCTATTGGTGACCTTATCAAACTTGACATCCTCAGTCTTTCCTGAACGTTTTATAACCTTCATTATTTATATACCTAAGTCTCATATCTTTTAAACTATTTTATCAATACAATGATTATTTTTTATTCCAAGAGTGTCGATGATAAAGCTAAATATTTATCAAATTTCCAATATTTGAGTCCTACATTAAAAATTCCCGATGATTTTTTAATTCCATCTTTGAGGGGTATTTCTTTTATTTCTGTAGAGAATGCTTTCCAAGCCTGTAAAACTTCATGTGGTTATTATGATCTCGAAAAAATTATAGAATTTACGAATTGCACACCTCAAGAAGCAAAAATACTTGGTTCAAAGAAAAATTTGAAAATAAATACTTTTAGTTGGAATAAAATTTCTTATAGATGCATGTATGAATTGATAAAATTGAGAATTAAATCTGATGATAAATTTTACGAAATCATAAAAAGTGATGGACCATTTTATCATTTCGATAGAAGTGGATCTAAGTCTTACTGGGGTGGTTACTTCAAAGATGGTATATGGTTAGGTAGAAATAATTTAGGCGAAATTTTTAACACATTAAGAAGCGAAGTCTTTGGCCCTGATGGTCACAGGGCCGAGGGTTTCTGCTAGTCTGTTGGGTTGGAGTAAATATGTGTTAACATAAAACGGTCCAATTTCACCAGGTTTTGATACAGGGGGGTAAGATCCTATAAAACAGTTAGGTGGAGAGCATTTCGGTTCGATAGTATTCATTATACTTTTATAATATATTTTTTTTCATGACATATATAAATGAATACTATAAAACAAACTGCGACTCCTCTTAACAAATTATTTTTTTCTGAATTTAATAGAAATATTTTGCAAAGAGCAATTAGAGATAAATTTTATAAAGATACTGGAGTTAAAATAGATTATCAAAATAATAATGATCTATTTACTATTATGAGATATGTGTTTATTAATAATCAGATGAGTCATTACGATAATATATATGGCCAAGTTAAAAATATGAACATGATTGTAATAAAAACTGCACTTTCACAAATAAGATCTGGTGTTTCTCAATTTCTGGGATATATACATGACATAGACACGATGGCGGTACCTCTCGCACCCCCTATTAACACGAGTACTTATGGTAATAAAATGCCTGAAAATGATAAAATACGAATATAAAAAAATAAATGTATATATTTACAACCATGAATAATTTAAACTTTTATAGAGACGCAACAAAAGAAATGTGCATGAATAAAGGTTGGGATAAGTCATCACTGGAGACTGTATGGTTATTATTCACCGAAGAAGTTGGTGAACTAGCTTCAGCGATAAGACAATACAATAACACATATAAAAAACTAGAACTTAGATCTAAAAAAGGTACAGATGTAATGACTGAAATGGGCGACGTATTTAGTTATCTATTTCAATTAGCCGGTATATTGAATATAGATCTTGATGAGATGTGGAATAATAATTCTACAAAGTTAAAAGCAAAAAAATATTCTAATAGAGTAAGATGAGTGAATATATGATTGATGATTTGAATGTTATAAATGATATAAATCCTTATGTTAAGTATGGTCATTTATTACCCGGTACCAGTAGACAACCTCACGATTTTGAACAGAGTATAAATATGATTGATAATACGAAACATAAGGATGAGAAAAGTATTGCGTGCCATCATATAGCTTCACAAGGTTGGGGTGCTGTACAGATGTGTTCAAAAAAAGAACCCAACTGTATCACCAATAGACCTATAATTCCTCAGAGAAACATAGATTATGGTTTTACTAAAACAACTAATAAAAATATGGATATGATTGAATTCTTTAGAAATGAGGGTGATAAAATTGTAAAAAACTGTGACATTACTTTCTTTATTTTGATAACAATTGTTGTGATTCTATTAATTGTAAAACTTTGAATAATATTTTAAGTCTTGAATTATTCTTACACGAATTAATGACACTACAAAAAGTATTCTTGCAAATATCATTTATGAGTTTATTCTGCCACTGACATTTTACATTGATATATGGAGGTACAAATGTCGGATCTATGATCTTTATACTGTTAACTATCCTAATCATAGAACTAGGTTTATTTTGATAAGATAATAAGTTATCTAGTTGTACTATACACATCCTTCTTAAAACTCTGATATCATGATCACCCACCATAGTTTCCAAGAATTTTTCATATCTCATAGATTGATTATCACTAATAATCTCAGTCCAATTACCAACAGGTGTCACTTCGAACGTATCTACCTTGTCTTCGTATATATTGACATTTGAATTATATTTAGTGTACGTAATAATCACTTCATTAATGTTGCTTTCTATATTTGTAATAGTTTTGGCATTTTTCACAAAGTACAACATTTATTAAATAAACAACAATTCTTTTAAGTATTTTTAACCTAAGTTGTTAATAATTGTTGTTTATTTAATATTATCCATCAATCATGTATCCGTCGGTGTGCAACATAAACTTTCAGTTTTTACTCACAGTCGACGAATTCAGAAAAAATTTTTCTCATAAACCGTCATGGATAAAACTTACTACCATAACAATGATTTCTTCCTTCAAGAAACAAATAGATTTACAAAAGTTGAGAGATTTTTTTGAAAATGATAACTTTGTTTTGAAAATAAAAAATACAAATAATTTTAAAAAATGGTTTATTAAACCGACTAAATTTTACAATCAAATTACTCTAAATTGTATAGACCACAACAGTACTAAATCTGTAAAAATATTTCCTAATGGAAGTATTCAGGTCGCGGGGTGTTCTGATCTCATAAATTGTCACAGATTGATCAAAGAGATAACATTTTTATTACAATATTTCGATGGTGATATAAAAGAAAATCTTGATTACAGAGTTGTCATGATTAACAGTAATTTCAGTTTGAATTACAATATCAACTTGTTAGAGACGTCCCACCATTTTTCAAATAATGATGGTTTATTTAAAGTTTCATTTGAACCAGACAGGTATTCAGCAGTTAAAGTTAAATTCAAACCCGCTGCTGATATGAAGGAGGTTACCGTCAGTATTTTCAGTACTGGTAAGATTATAATAACAGGGGCCGAGACACTGAAAGAAGTTGCATTTGCATATAACATCATAGTTAATCATATAAATGCAAATCCAAACATAAGGGTTAATGAAGTCGATAATAAAGAGATATTTGATAAATTTTCAGGATATGATATCGAGGATATTCTTGAAAAGATAAAAAGAATGGGGTATAAATCATGGACTAGAAATGTAGAGAACAGTAGCATAAAGTTTTAATATTATTGAAAAAAATATTTCGTATTAATAAATGTCTCAACGTCTCGGTATGGCCGATGGTAGATGCTTTACTATAAATAATTCTTCAAAGCTTTACGATAACTACATAATGAAAAAGAATGAAATTGAAGCATTCGATAATTACAAATTTAGACAACATCTTCAAAAAATGGGAAAAGAAATTTTAGTAAATAATAATGAAACTAAATGTGGTTATTGTGAAGGTACGCTGAATTTATCTAAAACATACTGAGTTTTAAAAATGACAAAAAATTGTAAGTATGTATTAATGACTACTTGTGCAATATGTCTAAATACGGTAAGATTGACAAGAAATAACAAACCAATAAGATGTGGTCATCTCTTTCATTCGACTTGTATTTCAGAATGGAAAGAAAAGGGTAATAATAGATGTCCTTTGTGTAGAAAATTATTCGATTGTGAAAATTTCAGGGTTCAGATAACAATAGAAAATCTTTTCAATGAAACATCAAATACATTAACAGCAAATAATGATTCTATATTTGATATTTTTGATATATTTTTTGATGTAGATACAACAGAAGATCTAGATAGTATTCTTTCTGATTTTGGGATGACTATTACCAACTTTGATCCCTCTATTTTTGACACAGAATGAACTACAAAAAGTATCGTAATGTAAAGTGTCATATTTTTTACCAGCCCGTCTAGGGTCCTTTATTATTTTACCCTTCGAGTCAGTTAATAAAGGACCCGTGGCCCATCCCCTCTTATGACTAAATAAATTTTTCTTAAATGTCAATATTTTACCTTTTTTCAAGGGTCCTTGAGATTTTATCTTTTCAGGTGTTATTTCTAAAAACTTTGATATTTTAGACACTGTATCACCCTCTTTAACCTTATACTCAACAATTCCATGATGTTTATAAAAGTGAAAATCTTCAGAACAGTTGAAACCATTATTAGGTTTACATTTGCTAGCGAATAACATTATTTTGTAATGGGATTTCTTACATTTTTTCTCTGGTTTTTCTATGTAAATTTTCTTAGGATTATCTGATAATACCTTTTTAACGAGTTCCTTGCAATCTATTTTTGTTAAGTATTCTCCAGTTCTATTACCCGGGGAACTTTTTTGAGAACGATATGTCTCGTAGTCGTCAACAGCATACGCATAACAATTATTATTCTTAATACCAACCTTAGGATCACCCCATCTTTTTAACGTAAATCTTTTTTCTCCACCACTCAGGGGAAGGTTTGTTTTCATTATATAAATCGTATAGAAAAAAAAATATTTCTATTTAGTAAATGATTAGAGAGTTCAGCAAATCCAGAAATGTCAGAGACGCTATAACTGAAATACTTGTTTTCATACTCGTTGTATTAATATCTACATTTATTCTTCGATTTACTTGGAATAATTCTCTAGTTAAACATGTGTCGGTGTTGAAGCCGATATCTACATTTACAGATGCATTATTACTATCTGTGTCTTTAGCTATAATTAGAGGTCTTTAAATCCCACATGTTTTTCTTTTGAACTATTATCTATTGTAGTAGGAAACGCTTCCATACCGTTACACTGCCCTGGATTTTTATCACAATCTATAAAAGTGTATTTAACACTCTTACCATCTAAATGTTCCAACTGTTTACGTGTCCATCCACAGTTCATGGAACCATAAACAGTCCATCTAGATTTACTTTGATTTTTCTTTTTTAAAATGGGTTTATTTATGTAAATAATCAATAAAATAACCAATATTATAGCTATTAAAACCAACATTTCTATATAATAATATTTTTTTTAATAAATGGATTGTTATTATTATAAAGAATTTAAATTAAATAACGGGTCATTAGATCCAAGTGTAGATTGTACATATGTTCTCATCATGCATAAAAGTCCGAGAGAAAAACAAATATTTCAACAGGTTATAAATCATAAACTAACAACACACGTTGTTTTCCAATACAATTTAGGATTTAAAAATTGTAATAAGAATTTAAAAGGAAACTGGGCAAATTTTGATTTAGAACACGCTGTAAAAAACATATTTAAACACGCATTAGATAGAGGATACAAAAGAATATTGGTTTTAGAAGATGATTGTGAGTTTGACGAACGTATTAAAGATCCAAATGTTATACACGATTTAAACACTTTCTTAAATAAAGAAAACCCAAGTGTATACAATCTAGGCACAGTTTATAGGGTTATATCTCCGATACACATACTTTTAAATTCAAACCATAAACTACTATTATGGTTTACCGGGGCGCATGCTTGTATATATAACGAGAAATATATGAAATATGGAATAAAACATGAATTCTTATTAAATCACGCAGATTTAGAACCATTTAGACACTTTTCTAAATATACATACAAAATCCCATTAGCTTATCAGAAATTACCCGATACTATAAACACGAAAAGAGATCATGGGTTGGATAAATTAACTAAAGAAATATTCATAAAACCATATAATCTAGATAAACAAACACAACCCGGGTATAGTCTTATGCACAAAGTATTTGACTGTTGTAGTATTAACGGCTGCTTAGTTTTGATAATATTAATACTATTAATCAGTAATTTGTTATAACAAGATGAATTGTATTTATTTCGTCACCCACCCTATTAGAATGAATTTTAAATGCATATTTCTTATGATATTCATGTTTAATGTATCCAGAATATAAATCCTCTATAAATGGTGTTTTACCTATTATCATCATACACCGTGATTTAGACATTTTGAAACACTCTGCGAGTTTACGATGTTCCTCTTTTCCGAATGAACAATAACCATAGTCTGTAAACTCACTATCATATGGTGGATCTAAAAATATAAAATCTTTTTCATCATTACATCTTTCAAAAATTTTTTCAAAACTTTCATTTAAAATTTCTGTTCCATTAAATATATTTTTATATTTTTCATCCTTCAATTCTTCAAAATTAAATGTTTTATATCGTCCATAAGGGATATTAAATTTTCCATTACGATTGTATCGAAGCATTCCTCTAAAACATGTCTTTCTCAGATAAAAGAACCTTTTTGCATTATCTAATGGAGATTTTATTTCAAACTCGTCTCTAATCCTATAATAAACATCTTCTGTATTTGGATTTTCTTTTAGAAATTTATAAATTTCCTCGCCTTGACCATTTTTCAAGGACTGATAAAAATCTACAAGTTCCTTATGTACGTCCGATATTATAGCTTTCTTTGGTTCTATGTGAAAAAATAAAGCTCCGCCACCAAAAAATGGTTCTACATAAGTCGATATATCACGGGGTATAAAATGATAAAAGTGTTTAATCTCATCCTTCTTACCCCCGGACCATTTCACTATCGGTCTCATTTGTATTTAAATTCATGCTATT
>Ga0222714_10004569_pt1 | contig 13465 bp, 20 predicted proteins | sample C33_3DmetaG_FD_165048 | JGI IMG/M metagenome (GOLD analysis project Ga0222714, IMG submission 165048) | Estuarine water microbial communities from San Francisco Bay, California, United States - C33_3D | ecosystem: Environmental > Aquatic > Marine > Unclassified | place: USA: California... | reverse complement strand
AGCACACTAAACCATCTGACCCAGAGTTCCGTGATAAGAATCCAAAAGGTTCGTGCTTCAATATGATTCGACCAGCAATTAATTTACCATCACCAACTCTGACACAAGCTGGTCAACAGAAAGGTGTAAGTGGTGTTTTTCACTACGCAAAGAATCGTAAGTTGACTATCAAAGAATTGAAGATATTAATGAGCATACCAGATGACTATGTGTTGACTGGTAAGTTTGATCAACAAGCAGAAAGATTGGGTAGAATGGTTGCGCCTAAGATGATGGCTGCACTGTCATCACATGTATATGAAAATATTCTGAAACCATACAAGGAATCGTTATGACTAAGTTTACGTTTGCACAAAGAGAAGAGGGCTTCGACAATCACATAGAACATTCTATTCGTGGTTATACAAATCTCTGGAATGATGTACTCAAGTATTCTGAATACTTTGTTGAAGACTACACTAATGTTGTTGACATTGGTTGCTCTACAGGTAAACTACTTAAGGCAATGATCGCACAGAACACTTTTGCACCACATGCAAACTATGTCGGCATTGAAGTAGAAGAAGATTTTTTTAAATCGTATGATGAAGATGAAGAACAATTTTCACATCTACGTTATCATCGTGGAGATGTTCGTGACTTCAGATTTCTAAATTGTAGTTTGGTTACTTCAATTTTTACTTTACAGTTCATACAGGAAAAAGAAAGATCATCGATCATTAAACAAATCTATGAAGGATTGAATCCAGGTGGCGCTTTCATCTTTGCTGAGAAAACGATTGCTGAATGTTCCAAGATACAAGACATAAGAACATTTACCTACTATGATTATAAACGTGAACATTTTACATCGGATGACATACTCAACAAAGAAAAGCAATTGCGCCACATGATGAAGTTAAACACCAGAAAAGAACTCATCAACAAATGTGCCACAGCTGGATTTGCGTTTGATCGTATCGATTCATTCTGGCAGAATCATAGTTTTACCGCATTTGTTGCCATAAAGTAAACACTTGACAAAGTAGCGGTTTCACGATATAATATCCCTTATGATATATAAGAGGGATACAAAGTTGTCAATTCAACAACACTTGACAAACCTGAGTATGCCATGTATAATGTATGTTCAGTGACAGTTGAGGTTATCGAATGAGCAACATTCAAAATCAAAAGTCCGGTCTTGCCAAACTCATGGCAACCGAAAATCTAGTTGTACAACATGCCAAAGTTTCAACGGCAATGTTCAATCCCAAAACACGTGTTCTAACTTGTCCTATTTGGGAACAAATGTCTGGCGATCTTTATGACTTGTTAATGGGTCATGAAGTTGGTCACGCTATCGACACACCTGCCGATGGTTGGCATGGTGCTGTACATGATCGTGGTCTAAACTACAAAGGCTTTTTGAATGTAGTTGAAGATGCACGTATTGAGAAACGACAGAAACGCCGTTATCCTGGTCTGCGCCGTTCGTTTGTCAACGGCTTCAATGAACTGATGGAAAAAGATTTCTTCGGCTTGAAAGGTCGCAGTGTCAATTCGTTACCGTTCATTGATCGTTTGAATATCTACACAAAGTCTAGTTACTCTTTGTCTGATGTTCGTTTCAATGCAAAAGAGCAAGAGTTTGTCGACCGTATTCAAGAATGCGAAACTTGGGATGATGTTCTCAAACTCACCAATGAGATTTGGGATTACTCAAAAGAAGAACAGTCACAGACTAACACACCTCAAGATGACTTCGGCTTTGGTGATGAAGGTGATGATGATTACCAAACTGAGCCAGGCTCGAATGAGGGTGATGCTGAGACTGATGGTCAAGGAGATGAAGAATCTAAGTCTAAAGCCAAAGGTGAAGACGGTGATCAAGAAACAGAATCATCATCAAGTGGCGATGAACAGTCTGATGAAGATGGTGATGTTGACGGTGAAGATAAAAGTCAATTAAACCGTAACAAAGAATCACAAAGTGTAAATCAAGACCAATCATCTCCTGAGCCACGGTGTGAGACTGATGAAAACTTCCGTCAGAATGAAAACAAACTCATTGCCAAAAACGCACGTGAGTATCGATATCTTGATATTCCCAAGCCTAACTTGACAAGAATTGTCACACCAGCAAAACGTGTTCAAGAGGTTCTGACTGAAGAGTTTTCAAAGCAGCGACCAGAAGCATATGAAACGGTTGCTAATGGTCTGTACAATGATTTTCGCCGCAAGAATGAGCGATTCATTTCATTGTTAGCAAAAGAATTTGAAATGCGTAAGGCTGCTGATAAGTTTTCAAAAGCCAAAGTATCGGCAACTGGCGACATTGATATTAGCCGCATTTTCAAATATCAAATTGATGATAACATTTTCAAAAAAGTAATGCGTGTGCCAAAAGGCAAATCGCATGGTCTTGTTTTGTTGCTTGATAAGTCAGGTTCAATGTCTGATAATTTATCGGCATCATATGAACAGATTTTGATTCTGGCTATGTTTTGTCGCAAAGTAAACATACCATTCACTGCTTATGGTTTTGGTAATGCTGATCATGTTCGTTACAGCATTGACTATCCTGATGAACAAACTGATTACAGAAGCAAAACATCTGAATGTTTTTCAGAAAACAACAATGAAATGTGGTTGTCATCTGTGTATCTGCGTGAGATGATCAATTCTAAAATGAGCAACTCAGAATTTTCTAAAGCAGTCAAGAATATTCTGTGCCTTATGGATGCTTGGCATACTGGTCGTTATGCTGGTGGTAGAAATTTCTATCGTCCACCTTCAGATTCATTGTCGAATACACCAATGACTGAGGCCTTGATTGCTTGTCAACCAATCATCAATGAGTTTCGCACTGTCAATAATCTTGACATTGTGAATCTGTGTGTGGTACATGATGGTGATGCTGATGATATCAATTCGTTTTATGTGACTAACGATGTTGGTACCGTTTCACGTAATTTTTTCAACTCTGGTTATCAAAACGTTTTTCTGTGTGATAAGAAAAACAAGATTCAGCAAGAGTTGACTGGAGGTGATGATGGTGTGCGTATTGCTATTGCTAAATGGTTGACTAAAACAACTGGTGCTAAAATCATCGGTTTCTATTTGGCACCCAATCATCTTTTGAAAGGTGCTGTACGCCGCCGTTTACACAATGCTGAACTTGATGAATTGCGTAAAAACGAACGGCAAAATTTCTTACAAATAAGAGATGCTTACATGAAGTACATCAAAATTGTTCGTAAGGAAAAATTTCTTGAATCAAAGAATCCTGGTTATGAATCATTCTTTATTCTACCCGGTGGTTCTGATTTAAGTGTTGATGATGAGGACTTTGAGGCACCAGAAAAAGTTACCACAACAACCTTGACCAAGGCGTTCAGTAAGTTTGCCAAGAATCGTCAGGTCAATCGTGTTCTGGTATCACGGTTCATTGGTATGATAGCAGTTTGATAACAATCCACCACTTGACAAAGTGGTGGGTTTCATTTATAATAGTAGTTCCTAGTGTGATGGAGAATTTATATTATGGCAACTCGTTCTGATAAGCGACAAGCATTTCTTGATGCTCTTACCGCAACAAACAAATCTACACTGACCCGTACAGAGGTACGCAGTGTTGCCAAAAAGTTAGGCATATCAACTCCGCAATGGTTTATTAAAGATGAGTCTAACAAGGTTAGCAGAGGTCTATACAAAGTCCCATCGGCTGCCTCTGCGCCCGCCTCAGCGGCTTCTATTGAACTCTCAGCGCAGGTTATACCAATGACCAAGACTGAAGTTTCATCGGGTAATCGCATTGCTAATGTGACAACTGATCTTGAGATTGAGAATCTGATTCCTTCTCAATATGACAACTATGTTCCTTTTGGCAACTTTGATGATGTGTTGTCAATTGTGAAATCAAAACAGTTCTTTCCTGTGTTCATTACTGGTCAGTCTGGTAACGGTAAGACCATGAGTATCGAACAGGCTTGTGCCAAAGCAAAACGTAAGTTTATTTGCGTATCAATGACACCTGATTCTGATGAGGGTGACTTGCTTGGTAACTATGTTCTAATCAACGGTCAGATGGAATGGCGTGATGGTCCTGTGACTGTAGCAGCCCGTCAAGGTGCCGTACTCTGTATTGATGAGATTGACTACGGCGCACAAAACTTGTCGTGCTTACAACGGGTGCTTGAGGGTAAGCCATTCTTGCTAAAGAAAAAGAATGAGTTGGTAGTACCTGCATCCGGCTTTACTGTGTTCGCTACTGCTAACACAAAAGGTAAAGGCTCTGAAGATGGTCGTTATATGTTTACCAATGTGTTGAATGAGGCGTTTCTTGAGCGTTTCCCTAACACAATGGAACAACAATGGCCACCAGCACGTATTGAAGAAAAAATCGTCAACAAAGAACTTGATTCTGTCGGTCGTTCTGATGAAGTCTTTGCTAAGAATCTAATTACTTGGGCAAATACAATTCGCAATACGTTTGCTGATGGTGGTTGTGATGAGGTTGTTTCAACCCGCCGTCTGGTTCACATTGTCAAAACATTCGGTATCTACGGTGATAAGAAAAAAGCGATTGAGTATTGCTTGAATCGTTTTGATGCTGATACTAAGATTACCTTTCTTGATCTGTATACTAAGATTGATGCTGGTATTGATCCTAATGCCGCACCAGTTGTCACCGATGAAGTACCGGTAACTAACTCCGAAGAACAACCGTTCTAAGGTAATCTTTCACTTTTGCCAGAGAGAGTGTTGACACACTCTCTCTTTTTTTATATAATGTTAAGTATGTAGAGAAAAGTCGCCTCTACTTTTTTACATTTTTTGTGCGGCTAATTTTTAATGGAGTAAATTGAATGTCTGCTAAAGAGAAAATTCTAAAGTATCTTTCTAAAGATGGTCCCTATAACACGTTGACTGTTGCTCAAGCACAATCACGTTTTGGAATTAGCAATGTTGGCGCACGTATTGAAGAACTTCGTGCTGAGGGACATTGCATCTATACCAACAAGAAAAAACTTAGCAACGGTAAAACAATTACCTACTATCGTCTAGGTAAGCCAACAAGAGAAATGATTGCAATGGCGCATTCAATTCTTGGTGGTCAAGCGTTTGCCTAATTAGGCTAAAAACTGGTGGAGTGAGAGCATATATATTATGTGTTCTCACTCTTTTTTATGGATAGATTATGCAAATACAAGTCGATATTGAACAACTAAGAAAAAACAAACTGTTTGTTGCCACACCCATGTACGGTGGAATGAATCACGGTCTGTACATGAAATCATGTCTTGATCTTCAAACTGTCATGATTAAGTATGGTATTGAAACAAAGTTTTCTTTTCTTTTCAACGAATCTCTCATCACAAGAGCAAGAAATTATCTGGTAGATGAGTTTCTACGCACAGATTTTACACACATGATGTTTATCGATTCGGATATTCATTTTGATCCGAATGATGTTGTTGCTTTACTTGCGCTTGATAAAGATGTTATCGGTGGCCCTTATCCAAAGAAGTCAATCAATTGGAGTAACATTGCTGAGACTGCTCGTCGTCATCCGGATCTAAATCCAAAAGAACTTGAGAATCTTGTTGGTGAGTATGTGTTCAATGTGGTAAAAGGCACACAACAATTTCAAGTATCTGATCCATTAGAAGTAATGGAAATTGGCACGGGTCATATGATGATCAAACGTGGTGTGTTCGATAAAATGAAAGAGGCCTATCCTCAAATCAAATACAAACCCGATCATATTGGTCAAGCACACTTTGATGGTTCACGTTACATTCATGCTTACTTTGACACTGTAATCGATACTGTTGATTCATGTGTTGGTGGTGGCTCAGAGCGTTATCTCTCAGAAGATTATATGTTCTGTCAGATGTGGCGTAAGATTGGTGGACAAGTTTGGTTATGTCCATGGATGCGAACACAGCATATTGGTACATATGCATTTACTGGCAACATGCCCGCTGTTGCTCAGTATACTGGTAGACTGTGATCGATTACAAGTACAGTGAAGACCGTATTCTTAAGGACATAAAAGAATATGTTGATAAGACATACGGTCAACACTACTCTCTAAACAAATTCCAAACTTCAGAATTCATCATCGACTGTGGGCATGGTGAAGGATTCTTCATTGGTAACATCATCAAATATGCACAACGATATGGCAAAAAGAATGGATACAATCGTGATGACTTGATGAAAGTTGTACACTATGCTATAATGGCTTTACACAACCATGATTTGACGAGGAAATAAATTATGAAACTTTCAAATGAAACTTTGTCTGTCTTGAAAAACTTTGCCAGTATCAATCAAGGCATTGTTTTCAAACCAGGCAAAACAATTCGTACCATTTCTACACATAAGAATATTCTTGCTGAGGCTGTTGTCTCTGAAGAGATTCCAAAAGAGTTTGGTGTGTATGATCTAAACAACTTCTTGTCCGTTCTTTCTCTGCACAAAGAAGAGCCAGTCATTGACTTTGATGAGGCAAATGTACTCATCTCTGGTCTACAAGGTCGCAGCAAAATCAAGTATCGTTTCTGTGCTACCAGCATGATTGTTGCTGCACCAGACAAGAATCTGGAACTTAACAACCCAGAAATCAAATTTGATCTAAGTGCCGAAGACTTTGATTGGATTCTTCGTGCTGCTAATGTACTTTCTTCACCACACATTGCCGTTGAATCTGATGGTAGTAAAGTTTCTGTGACTGCATTTGATTTGCAGAATGACGCTGCACATACTGAATCACTTGAAGTCTCAAAGAGTAATGGTGACAAGTACAAGATGTTGTTCAAAACAGAAAACTTGAAGATGCTTGCGGGTGCTTATGCAGTTACAATATCTTCAAAAGGCATTGCACACTTCAAACACAAATCAATGAACATTCAGTATTGGATTGCAACTGAAGCTGGTTCAAAATATGAGAAAGGTTAATCATGGGTAAGTTCGTTGTTTTTACTAATGCAGCAATGAATCATGATGGTGATTCGATTGCTATCAACAAAGATATTGTTGCTTCTGTCTTTGAGTTAATTCAACCAGATACAAATGCTCAACTACAACCAAGAACTGTTATTTACGGTGTCAACAATATTGATTGGCAAGTAAAAGAACCGTATCTTGAAGTGCTTGCAGCATTGAACGCTGACTGATATAATATATTACATTATGATTTTTGTGAAAGGTAACCATGGAACATCTTCTGTGGACAGAAAAGTATCGACCACGAACAGTGGAAGATTGTATTCTACCGGAACGTTTGAAAGCAGTGTTTCAACAATACGTGAACCAGAAGGAGATGCCAAATCTTCTTCTGGCTGGTGGGGCGGGCGTGGGCAAGACTACAATCGCCAAAGCAATGTGCAACGAAATCGGTTGCGACTACATGGTAATCAATGGTTCTGATGAGAACGGTGTCGATACAATTCGTGTCAAAATCAAAAACTATGCATCATCTATTTCTTTGTCTGGTGGCCGAAAGGTTGTCATTCTAGATGAAGCAGATTATCTAACACCAAACGCACAAGCAATTCTGCGTAATGCGATTGAAGAGTTTGCAGCAAACTGTTCTTTCATTTTCACTTGTAACTACAAAAACAAAATCATTGATCCACTACACAGTCGTTGTGCAGTCATTGAATTTAATTTGAAGAATGGTGAAAAAGCACAAATGGCTTCTGCGTTTTTCAAACGCATCACACACATACTCAATACAGAGAAAGTTGAATTTGATGAAAAGGTAATTGCTGAAGTAGTCAAGAAACACTTTCCAGATTTTCGTCGTGTTATTAATGAACTACAACGCTATTCCAAACTCGGCAAGATTGATGTAGGCATCCTCTCTCAGATTGGTGACATCTCTATCACACAGATTGTCAAACATCTGAAAGAAAAAGACTTTACATCCGTCCGTAAATGGGCAGCAAGTACAGACATTGATAACACGACATTCTTTCGCAAACTCTATGATGCTTTGTATGACATTGTAAAGCCTCAGAGTATACCACAAGCAGTTTTAATTCTTGCTGATTATCAGTACAAGCAAGCCTTTGTTGCTGACCATGAAATCAATCTTGTTGCATGTTTGACGGAAATCATGGCTAGTGTGGAGTTCAAATAGGAGTTTGAAATGTATTTACATCATGGTGGTGGACAGTCTTTAGGTTGGTTTGATAGAGAAGAGTTGAAGAGTATACAGAACTCAGTATTTGGTGCAGTTTATTCTTTTGCATTTTTAAACAAAAAACCTGACATTAAAATATTACCTTATGAAATTGAGGAAACTTTTTATATTGGATTATCGGGTGGTGCTGACAATAGTAACTCACTGATCTATGATCAAAAAGATAAAAAGAAAAAAAGAGGTATGTATTATACACTCTTTGCGAAAAGAATGAATCAACATTTTTCTCAGTTTAAAAATGATAGAAAGAAACATTCGGAAAAGAAATATGATCTTTTTAAAGAACATTTTTTACCTTCTTTAAGTCCTGACAATAAAATCTACACCAACATTTGTGTTTCTGGACCAGTTACTAAAGACTATTTGGTTAGAGCCCATTTGAGTTTGGTTGAATCCGAATTCATTTATTGTTATGCTCAAAGATTTAATGATTTACCTCTAATGAACATCGATGAGAATAAACAGAAACATAGAAGTCAAAAGCAAGACTCTATCTCAAAAAGACAAGTAGAATCTATTACTTATGGTAATTTGGAGAAGTTTTTGGTATGAGCAATCCATTTGACTATGCCACAGCCATTCTACAGACTAAGAAACAACTGATCGTAGATGATCTAACTGAGAAAGACTACAATCCATTTCTAGTAAATCGAGCTATATCTCAGCACAAGGACTGTCTTGCGTTTGCAAATGAGATGAATAGTAGGCACTATCTTGAAAAGAAACTACAATTCGACTATTTACTAAATACTGTCAGGTCTATGAAAAGACCATTTGCGAAGTGGGCTAAGGCTGAAAAAAACGATGATTTGGAATGTGTCAAAATGGTCTATGGCCTGTCCGACTCCAAAGCACGTGAGGCTTTGCGACTACTAAGCAAAGAAGAAATCCAACAAATAAAAGAAAAAACCCAGAAGGGTGGATTAGGAAAATGACATGGTGGATATATCTAAGTTTGTTGAAGTTGTTCTTGTAGAAGAGGATGACTTTCTAAAAGTACGAGAAACACTAACACGGATTGGTGTATCATCAAGAAAAGAAAGAGTATTGTATCAGTCTTGCCACATATTGCACAAGCAAGGCAAATATTACATTGTACATTTTAAAGAGTTGTTTGCATTAGATGGTAAACCATCAACGATTACCGAAAACGATATACAAAGACGTAACGCTATTGCCAATTTACTTGAAGAGTGGGGCTTGATTAAAGTTGTGAATTATGATATAATTGAAAACAACATGGCGCCAATTCATCAAATCAAAATCATCTCTTTCAAAGAGAAAGACGATTGGGAATTAGTTGCAAAATATAATATCGGTAAAAAGAAGAAAGAGTAAATGGTGAGTCATCATGAGCAAAGTGAAAAACAATCCGATCAAACTGATAAATAAATACACTAAAGAAGAAGTGTATACTAGGGATTACGATAACGTGATTAAAGAAGGTAGTAACGAGTTTATTAAAGTCTTTAGCCAAAGTAATCCACAAAGAACTTATCTTGTCAACCGCACAGCATTTGTGGTTGCAAGTAAGTCGTGATGCCTTCGGGGTCACGTAATTTAACTTGCTTAAAAAGGAGAAAGCTATGACTATTACTGGTCGATTTGGTCCAATGATTCTAAATCAAACTTTGGGCTTTGAAAATTTTATTCGTGATGTAGAAGCGATTCTTAATGAAACTAAACCAGTCGGAAATTTTCCACCACATAACATCATCAAACTAGATGAGAATAAGTATGCAGTAGAACTTGCCGTTGCTGGTTTCAGTAAAGATGAAATTGATATTCAGGTACAAGAAAATACATTGACTATCAAAGGTGAAAAGATTGAAGGAACACCAAACTTGGAATATCTACATCGTGGTATTGGTACACGTTCTTTCACTAAGTCAATCACTATTGCTGACACCATTGAAGTAAAGGGTGCAGAATATAAAGATGGTATTCTACGCATTGGACTTGAGAACATCGTTCCAGAGCATAAGAAACCACGTAAGATTGAGATTGGTAATGAACTCAAAACATTCCAGCCTCAACTTCTACAAGAAGAAAAACAGGCTGCGTAATGAGTGGGGCGCAAGCCCCACTTTGAAGGATACATGATGGACAAAGACTTACGATCATATCTCAAAATCTATTCTGACTGGCTCACACCAGAAGTGTGTCAAGAGACTGTTGACGAACTTGAAGAAGTAAAGGCAGAGTTTCAAACACACCAGTTCTACGATTATCAAAGTAATACTAATCATTCTTATGAACACGAACTTGCTGTTGCTTGGTCAAATGTAAAGCACAAGAATTACATAATGCAAAGAATCTGGGATGGTCTACAGAGGTATCATCGTGAACTGACTGAATGGGGTTGTGATTGGTATGCCACTTGGCAAGGTTACACAGAAGTTCGTTTCAATCGATATCGTGAAGATACACAGATGAAACTTCACTGCGATCACATTCATTCAATGTTTGATGGCCAGCGCAAAGGTATACCAACACTTACTATTCTTGGTGGTCTGAATGGTGATTATGAAGGTGGTGATCTGGTGTTCTGGCAAGACACCTCTATAACTTTGAAGGCGGGTGAGATTATGATTTTCCCATCAAACTTTCTTTATCCACACAGAGTTGACTTAGTGACGAAAGGCACACGATACTCTTACGTTTCTTGGACATGGTAATGAAACCTAATCAAAATTTTAAAATGAAAAAAGACTTGAAGATTTTATTATCGGGTCTTAGGGGTGATAGTAAATTTGACTACAAGCGTGAGATGATTCAGGCAATTATTGCGCCACGCATCGAATTCAAGAAGAAGAGAAAAGAAGAGACACAAGATGACTGATCTACTAATGGTAAGTCATTTTCACAAAGACTTTCCGTTTAATCACGAATCGTCTTGGTTGAAGGCTGCGTATGCTGGTAGTCATGCCCCTTATGGTTGGCATCCACCAGGACCAGGTAACTGGATAAACACATCTCATCACAAGAGTGTGTATGAGTATCGCCATTATTATGGCACACTTAACGAAGATGAGTTTCTTCGTGCATTAGGTCAACAAGCATCCGAGTATTACTTGTGGAAACACGCACGTGCTGACTTTATCGGGTGTACAACATATCGTCGTTATCTTGATTTCAAACAAGAAACTCCAAATGATATAATAAAAGTTCAAAGAATAGCTACCCAAGAAAATGCTGAATACCTTGCATCTAACGAGCAAAAAGCAGCAGCACTTGAACTACTCAAAACTCACGATGCCATCACGAACAAAGTAGCATCAATGCCAATTTCAGTATATGATCAATATCTTCAGTCTGAACCAGAAGAATATCTTCACTTGATGCTGGATGGAATTGAAAAGTTACTGCCAGATTATAGAAACTCAATGGATTGGTGGTTTCGAAATGAAGCAAGTTTTGAAACATCGTATGTGATGCGTAAACAACTTTTTAGAAAATATGCTTCAGAATTATTTGAAATACTTGAGTATGTGTGGCAAAACGCAAGTAATGTATATCCGACAAAAGTAACAACATCTCAACAATATCCCTGGCGATATCCTGGATTTTTGGGTGAAAGATTCTTGCCATTTTTCTTACATGCCAATAAAACACCCACTGCTAGAGTGGCGTTGATTTTGTTAGTATAATATTCACAAACATTTTTTCGTCGTGCGCTACGTATAGAGTGAGTGCTTACTTATTATGAAAGAAAAATACATAAAAGCCCATATGAAAGCAGCAAGTGTTTATGCCGAACTTTCTACAGCAAAAAGATTACAGGTAGGTTGTGTAATCGTCAAAGACAATACCATTATTGGCATAGGTTACAATGGTATGCCGTCTGGTTGGGATAATAATTGCGAAGAACTTGAATATGTGCTAAAATCTGAATGTCAGCAAAGTGACAAATTTATGTTGCATAATGGTTATACCGAAACGGCACATGGATGGTCAAAACTACATTCTAAATCAGAAGTGCTTCATGCCGAATCAAACGCCATAGCAAAGGTTTCTCGGTCAACAAACTCAAGTGATGGGGCAACAATGTTTATTACCCATGCACCATGCTTAGAATGTGCTAAAATGATATATCAGTCGGGAATCAAGGAGGTCTATTTCAAAGAAACCTACAGAAGTAAATCGGGTATTGAATTTTTGAAAAAATGTAATGTTAAAGTTATTCAATGTGAGGAGTAAATTATGAGCAACACTACAAAAGTGGCTAAACAATTAGCAGAAGCAAATTCTAAATTGCCTAAAGCATACAAGTATGATCTTGTAATGCGTGAGTTTGATGACAAGGTTGAGTTGATTGGTCTTGTTGATGACCCAACATATGACATTGCCGACTTTGTCGGTCGTGAAATGTTATTTCCAAAAAAATGGGTAACACTTGATGTTTATGAACCATCTACAAAGGTAACAGTATGAGTGAAATAGTTTGTATTACATTTAAAACACATCAAACAATTATTGGTGAAGTCACTGAACAAGGTGATGATATTGTAGTAAAAAATCCTATGCAAGTCATTGCTGTGCCACCACGTGCTGCAAATGATCCTGGTGGTGTTGGTTTTGCACCATATCTTGCTTATGTTGAAGAGTTTGACAAAGGCATCAAATTCAAGTATGATGATATTTTAACAGTCAATACGCCTGTGACCGATTTACTATCTCAATACAGAAAAATGTTCAGTCGCATTGAGATAGCGCCACCAGGTCTTAAACTTTAATGTCAAAATACTATACAAATGTTTGTGTCCACGGCAATAACATTCTTTTTCGTGGAGTAAACAATGGGCGGAGAGTAAAGAGCAAAGTCAAATACTCTCCGTCTTTGTTTGTACAATCTAATAAACCATCTCAGTGGCGTTCATTGTTCAATGAGCCACTAGAGCCTATGACTTTTGATACTATTCGGGAGGCACGTGATTTTGTCAAACGTTACGAAGATGTTTCAAACTTTAAAATCTACGGCAATACACGCTATGAATACGCCTTCATTGCTGACAATTTTAGAGGCATTATTGATTGGGATATTTCTCATCTCTCTGTCGTATTCATAGACATTGAGGTTGGTTCAGAAAATGGTTTTCCCGATCCATACAAGGCTACTGAGCCTATTACAGCAATCGCCATTCATCAATTGAATGGCGGTACTACAGTTTATGGTTATGGTAATTATGAGGTGAAAGGTGAAGAAACTTACGTTCGTTGCGAAGATGAAATCGATTTGTGTGAACGGTTTATTGCTGACTGGTCAAG
>Ga0222714_10004568_pt1 | contig 13466 bp, 11 predicted proteins | sample C33_3DmetaG_FD_165048 | JGI IMG/M metagenome (GOLD analysis project Ga0222714, IMG submission 165048) | Estuarine water microbial communities from San Francisco Bay, California, United States - C33_3D | ecosystem: Environmental > Aquatic > Marine > Unclassified | place: USA: California... | reverse complement strand
AGGCTTTTTTCGTTTATACCCCTTCGCGCCGCTACTAAATGCCGTATTTTTAAGCTCTAAACACTGAGCTATGTCACTTGCCCACCTCATTCGCAGCCGTAGAAGCGTGCATCCGCCCGCCTATAACAACAAGCCCATTGCTGCAGAAGATATCAACGCCATATTAGAAGCTGCCCGCTGGGCACCGACCCACAAAAAAACACAGCCTTGGAGGTTTGTGGTCATTCGTTCAGACGCCCGTGCACGACTGGCTGATGCGATCGGAGAAGCCTACACGGCCCACACCGAGAAGTTCAGCGAGATCACTCTCGATAAGCTGAGGGGTAACGCCCTCAAATCGCAGGTGGCCATTGCTATTTGTATGCAGCGCGACCCTAAAGAGTCACTGCCAGAGTGGGAAGAAATCGCCGCGGTGGGTATGGCGGTTCAAAACTTATGGTTGGCCAGTCACGAAAAAAACATAGGCGGATACTGGAGCTCACCGGGTGTAATCCCCCACTTGGGCCCCTTTTTACAGCTCGAAGAAAACCAACGCTGCCTGGGACTCTTTTATATGGGCTATTACGACGAGGCTCCGAGAGACTCTGAGCGCTTACCGTTAGACGAGGTAGTTCGCTATTTCGATCACTAATTCGATACCTTCGCTACTGTGGCATCATCAAAAATCATCTTAGGAATAGACCCGGGTACTACCATTATGGGTTTTGGACTGATTGAAGTCAGGGGGTCCGAGATGCATTTTTTGCAGATGAACGAGCTGCTGTTGCAGAAAATCGCAGATCCGTACGTAAAGCTTAAGATGATTTACGAGCGAACAATTGAGCTGATCGATCACTACCACCCCGATGAGATGGCCCTTGAGGCGCCTTTTTTTGGGAAAAATGTACAGTCTATGCTCAAGCTCGGAAGGGCTCAAGGGGTTGCTATGGCGGCCGGATTAGCGCGCCAAGTTCCGGTTACCGAGTACCTTCCTAAGAAGATAAAGATGGCTATTACGGGTAATGGAAACGCCTCTAAAGAGCAGGTGGCCAAGATGCTCCAAAGCATGCTTGGGCTTAAGGAGCTTCCAAAAAACCTAGATGCTACCGATGGTTTAGCCGCGGCGGTTTGCCACTTTTACAATGCGGGTAAGCCCGATACGGTAAAGGCATACCATTCGTGGTCTAGCTTTGTCTCTCAGAATAAAGACCGCATCGCTTAGATATGGCTGGTTTTTACCTACACATTCCGTTTTGCAGAAAGGCCTGTCACTACTGTGATTTTCATTTTTCCACTCAACTCAGTAAGATAGATGAGATGGTAGCGGCCATGAAGCAAGAGATCGACTTGAGGGCCTCCGACTGGAATGATACGATCTTCGAGACCGTTTATTTAGGCGGAGGAACTCCTTCACTTTTGAGTATAGAACAGCTAAAGGAGCTCATTGATCACGCCTACGAGAAGCTCACCTTTTCTGCCGACCTAGAATTTACTATAGAGTGTAACCCTGAGGATATAACAGCCGAAAGGCTAGGCCAGTGGAAGGCACTCGGGGTGAACAGACTGAGTATCGGCATTCAGTCTTTTGACGATCGGGCATTAAAGATGATGAATAGGGCCCATGATTCACACACCGCTTTAGCAGCTTTGGAGGCTGCGGTAAATCAGTTTGATCGGGTGTCGGTTGATGTGATCTACGGCATTCCTGGATTGAGTGATGCGCAATTAACCCAAGACCTTGATCAATTTATAGACCTAGGCGTAACCCATATTTCAGCCTACGCGCTTACCGTTGAGCCAAAGACTGCCTTGGATCGCTTTATTAAAGACGGGCTTATTGCCCCAGTAGACGAGGAGCAGGCTGAGCGTCAATTTTTACTCACCTTAGATCAGTTAACCGCCGCACAGTTTTTGCATTACGAGCTTTCTAACTTTACAAAGCCCGGGCACGAATCCCGTAATAATTCGGCTTATTGGCAGCGCAAACCCTATTTAGGCATTGGCCCCGCCGCCCATAGCTTTAAGGGTGACGAACGTCGGTGGAATGTAGCGAGTAATCCGAAATACATCAAGGCTATGAACGAAAGAATACCGAATTACGGAAGCGAGATACTCAGCAAAAGGGATCACTATAACGAATATGTTATGACCTCGCTGCGCACCCATTGGGGTGTTTCGCTTGAGGTTTTGGCCCAGCGTTTCGGTCCGTCTTACCGCGATTATTTCTCGATGATTAGCACTCCTTTTTTGCTCGATAACTTGCTGTTCGAAGACGATGGCGCCGTTAGGGCCACTCGAAAAGGAAAGTTCTTAATCGACGGTGTTTCTAGCGCGCTCTTTATGCTCGAACTAAAAGGGGCCAAAGAGTAGAACCGACCTTATTGTCTGCTGAGTTCGGTATAGTAGTGGTAGAAATAGGGTATAGTCTCTATTCCTTTGAGGTAATTCCAAATGCCAAAATGCTCGTTTGGAGAGTGAATGGCATCGCTGTCTAATCCGAACCCCATAAGCACCGATTTGACGCCCAGCATTTCTTCAAATAAGGCTACTATAGGAATACTTCCGCCCCCTCTTTGCGGTACCGGAGTCGTGCCGAAGCTGCGCTCTATGGCCTTTTCAGCTGCCTTGTAGCCCAAGCTGTCGATAGGTGTAACATAGGGCTTTCCGCCGTGGTGAGGGGTTACTTTTACGGTGACTCCCTCAGGGGCGATGGCCTCGAAATGGGTGGTAAACAGCTCGGTGATCTCGTGGTAATCTTGATCGGGAACTAGGCGCATAGATATTTTGGCGTAGGCCTTTGATGGAAGCACGGTTTTTGCTCCTTCACCGGTGTATCCGCCCCAGATGCCGTTGACATCTAAAGTCGGCCGAGTTGAGGCACGCTCATTGGTGCTGTATCCGTGTTCTCCCTGAACGGCTTTTACGTTGAGGTGTTCCATGTATTGCTCCTGGTCAAACGGAATTCTAGCCATAGCCTCGCGCTCCTCGCTCGATAGCTCAATGACTTTGTCGTAGAAATGCGGAATAGTGATACGCCCCTGATCGTCGTGCAAAGAGGCAATCATTTTTGAAAGCACATTGATCGGATTGGCTACCGCCCCTCCGTAAACTCCTGAATGCAGATCTCTGTTCGGCCCAGTAACTTCGACCTCTACATAGCTCAATCCGCGCAATCCAGTCTGAATAGAGGGAAGCTCTTTGCTGATCATTCCGGTATCTGATATGAGAATGATATCACAGGCCAGCTTATCGCGATGTGCCTGAAGGAATCCGGCTAGGTGCTCGCTGCCTACCTCTTCTTCACCCTCGATCATAAATTTTACGTTACAGGGCAGTTGATCGGTTTGAACCATGTATTCAAAGGCCTTTACGTGCATGTAAAATTGCCCTTTGTCGTCACAGGCACCCCTGGCAAAAATCGCTCCTTCGGGGTGTATGTTTGTCTTTTTGATAACCGGCTCGAACGGTGGAGAGTCCCATAAATTCATGGGGTCTGGCGGCTGAACGTCGTAGTGCCCGTAGACCAAAACAGTCGGAAGGCTGGGATCCTTGATTCTTTCACCGTAAACCACAGGGTAACCCGGGGTTTGAATGACCTCGCAGGCGGTGCATCCGGCCTTTTCAAGTTGTTCTTTGGTGAAGGCAGCAGCACGGTGAACCTCTTTGCTATAGCTAGCATCTGCGCTAACCGAGGCAATTTTCAAGAGTGTGATTAACTCTTCGATCATTTGGTCTTTGTGCGTCTCTATATAAGGTCTAGGATCTTGCATCTAAATCACGGTTTTAAGCAGTACCCGAAATTACAAAACAAGAAATGGTTTGAGAGGTACAATTTTTCAAAAAATAAGGTATATTTGCCCCTCTTTTAGTGAGAAGTCTGCGGGCGTGGTGGAATTGGTAGACACGCTAGACTTAGGATCTAGTGCCGCGAGGTGTGGGAGTTCGAGTCTCCCCGCCCGCACTAAACTTCTCAGTATCTCCTTTACTTTTTTTAGCGTAAATAGTCCTTGATAAACGCGAGTATCCTTTGGGTTGCTCCGCCATTTTTCCTCACGAATTCGCCGTTGATTTGCCCCATCTGTCTCATGAGTTCGGGCTGCTTGATGAAGTTTAATAGGGCTGATTCAAAGTCGTTGTAGTCGATTAAGGCGAGCACTCCTCTATGTTCAACTAGCGATTTTACCTCAGGAAAAGTTTCGTATTTGGGGCCGATCAGCACCGGAATGCTCAGTGCTGCGGGTTCTAGGGTGTTGTGAAGGCCGCTGCGAAATCCTCCGCCCACAAAGGCCACATCTGCGCTCTTATAGACCCGGTTCAGCAGTCCAATAGTGTCGATGACTAACACTCGGCATAGGCCATTAGTTTTTTGATCAGACCAAAGCGCTACTCGTTCGTTGACAGCTGATTTTAGCTGTGCAATTCGGTTTAAAGAAGTTTTATGAGGCGCTATAATTACGCAAAAATGATCGTCTACATGCTCGCTTAAATACTGGGCGATGAGGACCTCTTCTTCGTGCCATGAACTGCCCACCACTAAACAAAAACGACCGTTTTTAAATGCCTCAATAGCCTCTATTGGTTGCTCATTCTCGGCAAGGGTGATTACTTGATCAAATCGAGTGTCACCGCTCAGTAGCGTCTTTTTCGAAGGAAGCATCTTCTGAGCAAGTGCCAATGAATGCTCATCTTGACACAGTAAGGCTTCAAACGAGTCGAGCAATTTTCGGCCAAAGTCGTACTGAAATAGACGCTGACCTTCATAGAAGCGGGCAGCGATGAGAAAATGCTTGATCTTATATCGCGTAAGGGCTCTCAAGTAATTCGGCCAAATTTCGTATTTCACAAACAGTGCGATTGTCGGTCGAACCTTGGCTACAAAGCGCTCAGCGTTAGATGGAGTGTCTAAGGGAAGGTAACAAGCGGCGTCGGCAACCACCTTGTTTTTGACCACCTCATAACCTGATGCGGAGAAAAAGGTGACTAGTAAAAAGGGACTAGTCTCATGGTCTTTAAGGGCCTTGAGCACGGGAACGGCTTGCTGGTATTCGCCCAATGACGCTACGTGAACCCAAATCACCTTTCTCCCGTTTGGGTGGAGCTCATCGAGTATCTTCCAGCTTTGTTTGTGACCTTTTGCCCAGCTGCGCAATTTAGGATTCACCATGCCCAACAGTCGAATGCTCCACTCGGCTAATTGAGTTACAATGGCGTAAATTGCTGTCATCCGCTTGTTTTTGGCGAAGGTACAATCTTTAGGAAAGTGTGAATTGCTACCTTTGAATTTCTATTCTTTTCTCATGAGTGAACATTCGATTCAGATGGTAGATCTGGTAGGGCAATACGAAGAGCTCAAAGCCGAAATTCAATCCGGTATTGATCAGGTTCTCAGTTCGGCCTCATTTATCAACGGCCCCGCGGTTAAACACTTTCAAACGGCTTTAGAAGCCTACCTCGGTGTCAAACATGTGATTCCGTGCGCCAACGGAACCGATGCCTTGCAAATCGCCATGATGGGGCTGGGCCTTAAGCCCGGTGATGAGGTCATTACTGCAGATTTTACTTTCGCCTCAACGGTTGAGGTGATCGCCTTGCTTGGTTTGACCCCTGTTTTGGTTGACGTTAAGCACGATGATTTTACTATAGATGTAGACGCAATCGAGCGCGCAATTACGCCGAAAACTAAGGCTATTGTTCCGGTGCATCTCTTTGGGCAGTGTGCTGACATGAGTGCGATTATGGCCTTGGCCGAAAAACACAAGCTGTTTGTTATTGAAGACAATGCGCAGGCTATAGGAGCGCGCTATCACGATCCTTCAGGTAAACGGCCTATGGCCGGAACTATTGGTCACGTAGGCGCCACCTCTTTTTTTCCTTCTAAAAACTTAGGGTGCTATGGAGATGGAGGAGCTCTATTCACCAACGACGACGAGTTGGCTCATGTGCTTAGGGGTATAGTGAATCACGGAATGTACGAGCGCTACCATCACGATGTGGTAGGGGTGAACTCTAGACTAGACAGTTTGCAGGCGGTCGTTCTTAACGCTAAGTTGCCCAGGCTGAATGCGTACAGCGCTAAACGCCAAGAAGCAGCGCGAAAGTACAACGCTGCCCTTTCTGATATTTCAGGCCTTGAAACTCCGGTTACCGTGAGCGATTGTCAGGGCCTTTGTAGCAGCTGTACCTGCCATGTGTTTCACCAATATACCTTAAAGATTCAGGGCAACAGACGCGATCAGCTGGCTGCTCATTTAAGCGAAAAGGGCATTCCTTTTGGCATTTACTATCCGATACCGTTGCACAGGCAAAAGGCATACCGCGACACACGTTACCGCGAAGAAGACTTTGGCGTGACTAACGCTTTATGTGCGTCGGTCATTTCGCTACCCATGCACACCGAATTAACCGATGCGCAGATTGCACGAATAACCGATGAAATACGAGCATGTCTGAAAGGGTAGAGATGAAGAAGGTACTGGTGACTGGAGGTCTGGGCTATATTGGTTCGCATACCGCTGTAGCGCTCATAGAATCGGGTTATGAGGTGATCATCATAGACGATCTTTCTAACGCCTCTATTGAGGTGCTATCGGGTATCGAGCGCATCACAGGCGTCGTACCCGAGTTTCACCAGTTAGATCTGTGTGACACGCATCAGCTTAGTTCTTTTTTTGAGAGACAGCCTGATCTCGCTCAGGTGATTCACTTTGCCGCTTCAAAGGCGGTCGGAGAAAGCGTAGAGCGCCCACTTCGTTACTATGAGAACAACCTAGTAGGACTCATTAACCTGTTAAAAAACCTGCAGGGTCGAACCGGGGTGTCTGTGATCTTCAGTTCTTCGTGCACTGTTTACGGCCAAGCCGATCAGATGCCTATAACTGAGCAGGCCCCTATAAAGCCGGCAGAATCTCCGTATGGAAACACCAAGCAGATAGGCGAAGAGATACTGCGCGATTTGGTCAATGCTGATCCGGAGGTCTCGGTGGTGGCCTTGCGCTACTTCAACCCGATCGGCGCTCATAAGTCGGCTGAAATAGGCGAATTGCCAATTGGAGTACCTCAAAACCTAGTACCCTTCATTACCCAAACGGCCTATGGAATTCGTGAGCGGCTTTCGGTTTTTGGAAACGATTATCCGACCCCTGACGGTACCTGCATTAGAGACTATATTCATGTGGTTGACCTAGCCAACGCTCATGTTTCGGCTTTGGAGCGCTTGCTTCAGCGAAAGCAAAAGCAGCGGTTTGAGGTGTTCAATGTCGGTACAGGCAAGGGCAGCTCGGTGCTCGAGGTGATACGTAGTTTTGAACGGGTAAGTGGGCAAGCGTTACCCTATCATTTTGCCGAAAGGCGACCCGGCGATGTGATTGAAGCCTATGCCGATACTACACGCGCAAATGCCGAGCTCAACTGGAAGGCCGCTCATTCGCTAGACGACGCTATTCGTTCGGCTTGGATGTGGGAACAAAAAATACGCACATGAAAAAAAGGGCATTAAAATATTGCGAAATCACCTCAAAACATAGCGCGAAGCCCCCTAAAGGTCTTACTTTTGTGGGTCGAAATCCTATGATTTTCTAAATGGATAAGTTTTCATTTTTAAACGCCGCTCACACCTCTCTTTTTGAGGTGATGTACGAGCAGTATCAGCAAGATCCAGACAGTGTTGAGCCCAGCTGGAAGGCCTTCTTTCAGGGGTTTGACTTTGGGGCAGAAAGCGTCTTAGACGATTGGGATATTGGAGAATTAGCCAATGGCCACGCGATAAATTTTAATGACGGATCGGTGCAGGCCATCCCGGAATCGGTGCAAAAAGAATTTCAGGTCGTAAAGCTCATCGACGGATACCGTACTAGGGGTCACCTGTTCACCCAGACCAACCCTGTAAGAGAGCGTAGAAAGTACAGCCCTACATTGGCTATTGAAAACTTTGGCCTGCAGACCCCCGACCTTGATCTCGAGTTCAGTGCAGGCGAAATCATCGGAATTGGAAAGGCCTCGCTACGGAAAATAATCGAACACCTTGAACGCATTTACTGCGAATCTATAGGGGTTGAGTATATGTATATGCGAAATCCTGAGCGTATTGCTTGGATTCAGGAACAGCTCAATCAAAACGACAATCGCAGTGTTTTCACAAACGACCAAAAGGTTTATATGCTAAGAAAACTAAACGAAGCTGTGGCTTTCGAAAGTTTCTTGCATACCAAATACGTCGGCCAAAAACGCTTTTCCTTAGAGGGTAACGAGTCGTTGATTCCGGCTTTAGACGCCATCATCGAACTTGCCGCTACCAAGGGAGTCAAGCAGTTTGTGATGGGTATGGCTCACCGCGGCCGATTGAATGTGCTCACCAATATATTCGGCAAGTCTCCGAGAGACATATTCTCGGAATTTGACGGAAAAGACTACGAAGAGGCCATATTTGATGGAGATGTAAAGTACCATTTAGGCTGGACATCAAGGAGAGAAACCCTTTCGGGTCATGTGGTTAATATGAACATTGCTCCGAATCCTTCGCACCTAGAAACGGTGAATGGAATCGTTGAGGGAATTACCCGTGCCAAGCAAGATAACGATCACCGCGATCAACCGCAGGAAGTGCTTCCTATCTTGATACACGGTGATGCTGCCTTTGCTGGGCAAGGGGTAGTTTACGAGGTCATTCAAATGGCGAAACTCGATGGATACCGCACCGGAGGAACCATTCATATTGTGGTGAACAACCAAATTGGTTTCACCACTAATTATTTAGATGCCCGTTCGTCAACCTACTGCACTGACGTGGCCAAGGTTACGCTTTCGCCCGTACTTCACGTAAACGCTGATGATGTTGAAGCTGTCGTTCACGCGGCACAATTGGCACTTGAGTACCGAATGCGCTTTTCGCTCGACATTTTCATTGATTTGTTGGGGTATAGAAAATACGGTCATAACGAAGGAGACGAGCCGAAGTTCACGCAGCCGCTGCTGTACAGCGCCATAGCTAAACACAAAAATCCGCGCGACTTGTATGCCGATAAACTCATTGCTCAAGGGATAATCGCAGCCGATTTTGTGGCTAATTTAGAAGAGGAGTACAAATTAAATCTCGAGAATGACCTCATCGATTCACGCAAGATTGAAAAGACGGTGATTACCCCCTTTATGCAAGACGAGTGGGAGGCCTTTTCTGGTCTCGCCGATGCCCAACACATGCTTCAATCGGTCGACACCTCTTATGACCTGCAAAAGCTAGACGTCTTGGCCGCGCGTATCACTACCCTTCCAGAGGGTCGTAAACTCATCCGAAAAACAGAGCGCCTAATCGATTCACGTAGGCAAATGTATTTTGAAGACAATCGTCTAGATTGGGCCATGGGCGAGTTATTGGCATACGCCACGCTTCTTGAAGAAGGAAACGATGTGCGCATTACAGGTCAAGACGTTGAGCGCGGAACCTTTTCACACCGACATGCGGTGCTCAAAACAGAGATGAATGAAGAAGAGGTGGTGCTGCTGAACGAGTTAGGTGCACATCAGAACGGAACCTTTTTTATCTATAATTCGTTGCTTTCTGAATACGCGGTTATGGCTTTTGACTACGGTTACGCCATGGCAAGCCCGTCAACGCTAACGATATGGGAAGCCCAATTCGGAGATTTCTCGAACGGTGCTCAAATCGTCATTGACCAATACCTCTCTGCGGCCGAGGATAAATGGAAAATGCAAAACGGTCTCGTTTTGTTTTTACCTCACGGTTATGAAGGCCAAGGAGCTGAGCATTCATCGGCAAGAATGGAACGCTACCTGCAGCTTTGCGCCAAAGACAATATGTTTGTGGTAGACGTGACTACTCCGGCCAACCTCTTTCACGTGCTTAGACGGCAACAGAAAGCCGCTTTCCGGAAGCCATTAGTGGTGTTCACCCCCAAAAGCTTATTGAGGCATCCGAAAGTGGTTTCTACCAAAGAAGAGTTCGCCAACGGCCAGTTTCAGCCCCTCATCGACGAGACCGAATTGGCTGCCGAACAAGTAAAAACCTTGGTACTCTGCACAGGTAAATTTTATTATGACCTTCTCGCCCGTCGCGAAGAGACCGGGCGTAATGACGTCGCATTAGTGCGCCTAGAGCAACTCTTCCCGCTGCCTGTTGAAGAACTTGATGCCCTGCTAGCCAAGTACAGTCACGTTAGTGACGTAGTCTGGGCGCAAGAAGAACCCAGAAATATGGGAGCCTATTCGCACCTATTACTGCATTACGACAAGGCTCGTGATTTCAGAGTAGCTTCTCGGCGATTCTACGGTGCGCCTGCGGCCGGAAGCGCCGTACGTGCCGCACGAAGACATCAGCAAGTCATAGACTACGTGTTTGACCAAACACGCGATAATTTTAAACTTTAATCATTAGTTCTGCCCACACCATGATTCTAGAAATGAAAGTTCCCTCACCGGGAGAGTCGATCACCGAAGTTGAAATCGCCACCTGGCTGGTTCAAGACGGAGATTACGTAGAAAAAGATCAGGCCATTGCCGAAGTAGATTCTGACAAAGCCACACTTGAACTTCCCGCAGAGGCCAGTGGTATTATAACTTTAAAAGCCTCAGAGGGTGATGCAGTTGCTGTTGGAGAGGTGGTATGCCTTATTGACACTTCAGCAGCCGCTCCAGAAGCAACAGCTTCAGCCAAGCCGGCTGAAAAAGCTGCGAATACAGTTCCGGCGGCAGCTACAGTGCCAGCCGCTGTTTCAGAGCCTGCTGCCGCCACCTATGCATCGGGCGTACCTTCACCTGCTGCCAAGAAGCTGCTAGACGAAAAAGGCCTTGAGCCAAATGCTGTAAAGGGTACGGGCAGAGACGGTCGAATAACTAAAGATGACGTGGTGAATGCCAACATAGCTATGGGTTCTGTGGCCGATGGGGCTGATCGCGGACAGACGCGTACTAAACTGTCTATGCTCAGAAGAAAGGTGGCCGAGCGCTTGGTTTCTGCTAAAAACGAGACCGCCATGCTGACTACCTTTAACGAGGTTGACATGTCTGCCGTATTTGAGCTTAGAGCTCAGTACAAAGAGGTCTTTAAAGAGAAGCACGATGTGGGCTTAGGATTCATGTCGTTTTTCACCAAGGCTGTTATCCGCGCCCTCGAACAGTATCCGGCCGTTAATTCAATGATTGACGGAAAAGAAATGATCTCTTACGATTTCTGCGATATAAGTATTGCCGTTTCAGGGCCTAAGGGACTTATGGTTCCGGTGATTCGCAACGCCGAAAAGCTGACTTTCAGTGGGGTAGAGAATGAGGTGAAGCGCCTTGCTTTACGCGCTAGAGACGGACTGATTACGGTAGATGAAATGACGGGTGGAACCTTTACCATTTCAAACGGAGGGGTCTTCGGATCTATGTTGAGTACACCTATTATTAACCCTCCCCAGAGCGCCATCTTGGGCATGCACAATATCGTAGAGCGCCCCATTGTGAAGAATAAAGAAATCGCCATTGCCCCCGTCATGTATTTGGCGCTTTCTTACGACCACCGTATCATCGACGGACGCGAGTCTGTTGGCTTTTTGGTGGCGGTCAAAGAGGCTATAGAGAATCCGCTAGAACACTTAATGGGCGGAGATGTTAAAAAAGCCCTAGAACTCTAGATGCTCACCGACACGCATATTCATCTCTATTCGGAAGAATTTGCTGAAGATGTACATGACTTAATCGCTCACGCCCAAGAATTGGGTGTTGAGCGATTTTTTCTTCCGGCCATTGACGCGGAATACTACCCGGCTATGAAGGCCTTAAAAGAGCAATACGGTGACCGCATTCTGTTGATGGCAGGGTTGCATCCGACCCATGTAAAAGACGATGTCGACTACCAGTTAGCCGTGGTAGAGAAGGAGCTAGCTCAAGGTTATGCCGTCGCAGTCGGCGAGATCGGAATTGACCTGTATTGGGACCCCTCTACGCTCGAAATACAGCGCTACGCCTTTGAACAGCAAATTAAATGGGCGCATAAACTAGACTTGCCCATAGTCATTCATTGCAGAGAGGCCTTTGATCAGGTCTTTGAGACACTAGAATCACTGCGGGCTATTGGTATAAAGGTCAGTGGCATATTACACTGTTTCACCGGTACTTTAGAACAGGCCAAACGGGCTATATCCCTAGATCTAGCCTTGGGAATTGGAGGGGTGGTTACCTTTAAAAACGGTCAAATCGATCAGTTTTTGGCACAAATAGATATCTCGCATATCGTGCTCGAGACCGATGCGCCATACTTGGCTCCGGTGCCCTACCGCGGAAAACGCAATCAACCTGCTTACCTTTATAATGTGCTTCAAAAAGTAGCCTCGTGTTATGCGCTCTCTGAATCAGAGGTAGCGCGGCGCACTACCGAGAACGCCTCGCGTATTTTTAAACAGTCATGAAGACTACGAAATCTGTCTTACTTATTTACACGGGCGGAACCATAGGTATGTTGGCGGGTCAGTCTAGCGATGCCTTGATCCCTGTAGAATTTAACGACTTAGACCAACACATTCCCGAGCTTTCTTTGCTCGATTGCACCATCGATCATATTGCCCTTAATCGGCCCAAAGATTCCTCAAACATCGAATCGCCAGATTGGATGGCACTTCAGCGACTGATCATTGAAAAAAAAGATGCCTATTTCGGGTTTGTAGTGCTCCACGGAACCGACACGATGAGCTATGCCGCTTCTATGGCAAGTTTTCTGTTATTGAATCTGAAGAAGCCAGTGATTTTTACCGGCTCACAGTTGCCTATTGGCACCTTGCGAACAGACGCTAAAGAGAATTTGATCACGGCCGTAGAAATTGCTTCTACCGAGCACAATGGGGCTCCCCTTCTTCAGGAAGTGGCCATCTATTTTGAATATAAGCTTTACCGCGCTAATCGCAGCACGAAAATTAACGCGCATCATTTTCAGGCCTTTGACTCACCAAACTACCCCTGGCTTATGCGCTCTGGGGTGCACATGGAGATTCAGAACGATCTGCTTTTGAGACCATCAGGGGAGTGGAAAGATGTGGTAGTAGGTCAAGATCTGGAACAATCTATCTACGTCATAACGCTCTACCCGAATATGCCTGACGCCATTTTTAATGCGGATTTTTCAGCGGCTAAGGCCGTCATTCTCGAGACATTCGGTTCAGGAAATAGCATGCAGCGTGCTTCTATTCGAGACTTTCTTAAGCGCGCCGCGGCTCAGGGCCTGCCGGTGATTAATGTTTCACAATGCCTAGGAGGAGCAGTTGAGATGGGTAGGTATGCCGCAAGCAATGTGCTCTTAGAGGGCGGGGTAATTAACGGTTATGACATGACGCTCGAATCGGCCTTGGCTAAGGCACATTATCTCGCGGCATTGGGTACTCCCTACGAGGTCTTCAAAAAGAGCTTTGTCGATTCGCTCTGCGGAGAAATTTCTGTAAAATAATTACATCACTTTTTTTTAGGTCTTTTATTTTTTGTTTCTTGGTGCTCGCTTGTAAAAG
>Ga0222714_10004567_pt1 | contig 13467 bp, 12 predicted proteins | sample C33_3DmetaG_FD_165048 | JGI IMG/M metagenome (GOLD analysis project Ga0222714, IMG submission 165048) | Estuarine water microbial communities from San Francisco Bay, California, United States - C33_3D | ecosystem: Environmental > Aquatic > Marine > Unclassified | place: USA: California... | reverse complement strand
CTACGATGAAGCTCTGCCGTTGGGGTAACAGTCACCTGAGCAAAAGGCTGCCCAGGGTCTCTTAAAATTTTAGTTATTACACCTACTCTATATCCTGCCGGGAAGCGTTGCCCAAGTCCGGAGGTAACCAACATATCGCCTACTTCTATATCAGAATTTCCTGTCATGTTATTCATCGTCATTTCATGCAGGCTGCCCTGTGTCCCTGTAACCACTGCCCTGATTCCATTTCTGTTAATTTGAACAGGCGTAGAATGTTGAGGATCGGTAATAAGTTGTACCCAGCTGTAATAAGGTTCTATTGATACCACCTGCCCAAACAATCCATTTGCATCAAGCACTGGCTGGCCATCATACACACCATGAATACTTCCTTTATTAATTAGCACCTGTTTACTGAAAGGGTCAGATGACTCACTAACCAATTGCGCCCTGACAACAATGTCATCGACAATCGCCGAGGCATTCAGCAATTCATTTAAACGATTGTTTTCTGCAGTCAAATGATCAATTTTCTGAATTTGATATTTCTGCATTAAAAGCTCTTCCTGAAGCACACGGTTCTCTTCAATTAATTCATCACGACTTTTAAATGCATCAGAAACTTGCTGACTTACAGCTTGAGGTAACTCAGACAGGTAATGAATAGGGGTAACAGAGTATGAAGCGTAAAAACGGACTTGCGACATATAGCCAAAGCGGCTATCGGCAAACATCAGCATCAGGGAGATAACAACCAAGACCAAGAGGCGGTATCCCTGAGCTGAACTTTGAATAAAAAGAGACTTGCTGATAGTCGCCTACCTGCCCATATAAATGAACAATATTTCCGATCTGATTATTATAAGGTGATTATTACTAATCTAGGGTCAGAAAGTCTATATCAAGTAGGTCCATGAGCTCCATTGCTTTACCACCACCCCTAGCAACGCATGTCAGAGGGTCATCTGCCACGATGACGGGCAAGCCGGTTTCTTCACTCAACAATTTATCAAGATCTCTTAATAATGCACCGCCTCCAGTCAATACCAGACCGCTTTCAGCAATATCAGAAGCCAATTCAGGTGGTGACTGCTCCAGAGCGCTTTTAACGGCCTGGACTATGGCAGAAAGTGGTTCCTGCAATGCCTCCAATATCTCATCACTATTTAAAGTGAAGCTTCTCGGTACACCTTCAGCAAGATTACGACCACGCACATCTATTTCGCGGATTTCGGTAATGGGGAAAGCACAACCAATTTCTTTCTTTATTCTTTCAGCTGTGGCATCACCAATTAAACTTCCATAATTTCTGCGCACATGGGTAGTGATGGCTTCATCAAAACGATCTCCGCCAATTCGGACTGATTCTGAATAAACCACTCCATTGAGTGAAATAATTGCTATTTCTGTAGTGCCACCGCCGATATCAACAACCATAGACCCGCTCGCCTGATCAACCGGAAGACCAGCACCTATTGCCGCAGCCATTGGCTCTTCAATTAAGCGTACTTCACGTGCACCTGCACTCATGACAGATTCTCGAATAGCTCGGCGTTCTACTTGTGTCGATTTACACGGCACACAAACAAGCACTCTTGGACTGGGGCGGATAAAACTGTTTTCATGGACTTTATGAATAAAGTGCTGGAGCATTTTTTCAGTTACCTGAAAATCTGCAATGACGCCATCTTTCAAGGGCCTTATAGCCATGATATTCCCGGGTGTTCTGCCAAGCATTCGTTTAGCATCTGACCCTACTGCTGTAACAGTTTTCTGGCCATTATGTATTCGAATTGAGACTACCGATGGTTCATTTAGGACAATACCCTGGTCACGTACGTATATAAGTGTATTTGCGGTCCCCAAATCGATAGATAAATCATTGGAGAACATGCCTCTTAATTTTTTTAACATAAATTTTTATGACCCTTATAGGAATAAATCTAAATTTTCCATTCTGGAATACGCCTTTTGCGCTAATCTTCCAGTATAATCGCCCCTCAATAACTTTAAGCCAGTTATTTTAAACTACTATTAAGCAATAAATTTAAGCTATCAATAGTGAAATGAAGCAGCCTTATACTGTCCTTATACTTTTTTTAATAAGACCACAGCAACATTAAGGGTGCAACTCTAGCAATGACGACAACACAGAGCAAGAATCAAATCTATATTGTCAGAACTATTTCACTATATGAGCCCTTTTTGGCCATAATTAGCTATAAGGAGAAGAAAAAATGTCTATTTCAGCTGACGATATTGCATATATTGCTAATCTTGCGCGCTTGCAGTTGAGTGAAGCGGAAAAGCAGAAAGCAGCTCATAACTTTGAGAATATTCTCGCCTTAATTGACCAAATGCAGAGTGCTGATACTGATCAGCTTGAACCTTTATCGCATGCTATTGAAACTTCTCAACCACTACGTGAAGACATTGTCACTGAACAAAATCAGCGTGACGAATTACAAAAGATTGCGCCAAAATGCGAAAAGGGTTTGTATCTGGTGCCAAAGGTACTTGAATAACCACTATTGATTAAAAGCACCAGGAAGAAATACAAAGATGTTTAAATCAGGTATTGCTGATATATCGCGCTCATTAGCTGCTGGCGAATTTTCCAGCGAAGAAATCACTAAGGCTTATTTGGCGCGCATTAAAGAAAAAGATAAAGAACTTAATTCTTTTATTACCCTGTGTGAAGAACAGGCCCTGGCTCAAGCCAAAACTGCCGATGCAAATCGTGCAAAAGGTGAAGTACATTTGCTGACAGGCGTCCCCATTGCACACAAAGATATTTTTTGCACTACCGGCATTAGAACTTCCTGCGGTTCAAGAATGCTCGATAATTTCATTGCCCCTTACAATGCCACCGTCGTCGAAAATTTCAATCAAGCTGGAGTCATTACTTTGGGCAAAACCAATATGGACGAATTTGCCATGGGCTCATCCAATGAAACCAGTTATTACGGCGCAGTTCATAATCCCTGGAATAAAGAACTGGTGCCTGGAGGTTCTTCCGGAGGGTCGGCAGCAGCAGTAGCTGCACATTTATGTCCAGGGGCAACGGCTACTGACACTGGCGGATCCATTCGCCAACCAGCAGCATTTTGTGGACTCACTGGTTTAAAACCAACTTATGGAAGGGTTTCACGCTGGGGCATGATTGCTTTTGCATCAAGCCTTGACCAAGCCGGCACATTAACAAGATCAGCTGAAGATGCAGCTCTCATGCTTAATGTAATGGCAGGTCATGACCCCAAAGACTCCACCTCAATTAATATTGCAACAGAAGACTATACTACCAATCTGAACAAACCGCTGCAGGGTTTGAAAATTGGCATACCTGTTCAACATTTTGCTAAAGGTCTGAATGCTGAAGTTGAAACAAACATTCGCTATGCCTTAAGTGAATTTGAAAAACTTGGCGCCACCCTCAAGGAAATCAGTTTGCCAAACAGCCACCAGTCTGTATCAGCCTATTATGTCATTGCCCCAGCTGAAGCATCCGCCAACCTCTCCCGTTACGATGGTGTCCGTTATGGTTATCGCTGTGAAAACCCAAAAGACCTGGAAGACTTATATAAACGTACGCGCAGTGAAGGTTTTGGCGCTGAAGTGAAACGTCGCATCATGATTGGTACTTATGCCTTATCTGCAGGTTATTACGATGCTTATTACATCAAGGCCCAGAAGATCCGTCGCCTGATAAAAAATGATTTTGATGCCGCTTTCACTGATGTTGACGTCATCATGGGTCCGACCTCTCCTCACACCGCTTTTAAAATAGGCGCACAGACCAACGATCCAGTATCGATGTATCTGGAAGATATTTATACAATTGCCGTTAACCTGGCTGGTCTACCAGGAATTTCAGTACCGGCAGGTTTGGTTAATAACTTACCCATCGGCTTGCAAATTATCGGCAAGAATTTTTCCGAATCTCACTTATTAAATATTGCTCATCAGTTTCAGCAGGCCACTGATTGGCATACTCGGACTCGGGAGATATAAACATGGAATGGGAAACAGTTATTGGCCTTGAAGTCCATGTGCAATTAGCTACAAACTCTAAACTTTTTTCTGGTTCAAGCATTGAATTCGGCGCAGAGCCTAATACCCAGGCCAACATATATGATTTGGCTTTACCTGGGACCTTGCCCGTATTAAATAAAGAAGCCTTAAAAATGGCTGTAAAATTTGGTCTGGCAATCGATGCTGAAATTGGCAAGAAATCTGTATTTGACCGCAAGAATTATTTTTACCCTGATTTGCCAAAAGGTTATCAGACCAGCCAGCTTGATTTCCCAACTGTTGGCAAAGGTTCACTTAAAGTCACCTTAGAAGACGGCAGTACAAAAGTTATTGGTATCACCCGCGCCCATATGGAAGAAGATGCCGGAAAATCCCTGCATGAAGATTTTCATGGAGAAACCGGTATTGATTTAAACCGCGCCGGGACTCCCTTATTAGAAATTGTTTCAGAACCGGAAATTCGCAGTGCTGTTGAAGCAGTTGCTTATTTAAAGAAACTTCACAGCCTTATTTTATACCTTGGTATTTCTGATGGCGACATGTCAAAAGGCAATATGCGTTGTGATGCAAATGTATCTGTTCGCTTAAAAGGTGAAACTGAATTTGGTACTCGAGCAGAAATAAAAAACATTAACTCGTTTAAGTACGTCGAAAAAGCTATCAACATTGAAGTAGAACGACAGATTGATATTTTGGAAGATGGCGGTCGTATTGTGCAGGAAACCCGTCTTTATGATTCAGAAAAAAATGAAACTCGGTCCATGCGCAGCAAGGAAGTAGCCAATGATTACCGCTACTTCCCTGAACCCGATCTGTTACCAGTGATTATTGACGAGGCTTTTATTGAAGAAATCCGTGAAACCTTGCCGGAATTACCCGATGCAAAACGTCAACGCTTTATGGATGAATACAAACTCAGTGAATATGATGCCCTTGTATTAGCCAATGATCTTGCAATAGCAAGTTATTTTGAAGCCGTTGTTGCCAGCTGTAACAATGCTAAATTATCGGCTAACTGGGTCAGTGTTGATTTACAGGCCCACCTGAATGAGGCAGATATCCCCATCAGCGAAAGTCCGGTAACACCTGAAATGCTTGGTGGTCTAATCAATAAAATAACAGACAACACTATCTCAACCAAAATCGCTAAAACGGTATTCGAAGCGATGCTGGCTGGGGAAGGTAATGCTGAACAGATCATCGAGACCAGGGGCTTGAAGCAAGTGACAGATAGTGGTGCCATTGAGGCCATGGTGGATGCTGTGATCGCCAACAACCCGGAGCAAGTTGAGCAATACCGGGCAGGTAAAGAAAAAGTCTTTGGCTTCTTTGTTGGAAAAATCATGCAGGCATCCAAAGGTAAAGCCAATCCTGCTCAGGTTAATCAAATACTGAAAGATAAATTATCAAATTAAAAGGATATTAGGGGTTTAAATGAAAACTGACAAAAAAACCGGAGCCGACAGAACCCAACCGGCAGTAAGGGATGAATTGTGGAGTGACGAACGTATTAAAGGTTTTCTTGCTCTTGATACCACAGCCGATGAAGCCCCTGACTTTCACATTTTAAGTAAAGCCTACCGGGGAATGGTTGCAGAAACTTTCGCTCGGTTTATCACTTTTTTTGTCGAAGATGGCCGCAATATCAATGAAAAAAATTATCGTGGCGAAACTATTCTAAAAATTGTTTCAGAACACCGAAACTCCGCAGAGTATGCAGAAATTCTTAAGCAGGCAGGCGCTAAACCCTAACGACGTTTTTGCGGCTTTCCTTTTTTCTTATCCTCTGATTTGTCTGCTTTAAACTTGGACGGCCTTGAAAATGCTGGCGCATCAAGCAGCAAGGAATCTTCCGGGTGTTCACAAACAAGTTTCATTCCTATTTTTTCTTCTATGTCCGGCAATAAAAATGAATCATCCTCACAGGCAAAAGAAATAGACGTTCCTTCTGCTCCTGCTCTACCGGTCCGGCCAATACGGTGGACATAATCTTCCGCCTCAAGTGGCAAGGTGAAATTCACCACATGGCTGATATCATCTATATGCAGCCCCCTTCCAGCAACATCCGTTGCAACCAAAACCTGTATATCCGCATGACGGAACTCTTCAAGTGTTCGTACTCTTTTTTGCTGAGCGATTTCACCCGTTAACAAACCTGTTTCAATGCCATTTCGGTGCAGGCTGTCGGCAAGCCTGCGAGCCTGATCCCGTCGATTGGTAAAGACAATGACTCGTTTACTGCTATCCCTCTGAATCAAGTTATAGAGTAATTTATATTTTTCTTCCGTGGTCACCAGATACACTTTCTGATCAACATTTTCGGTGGTCTGGTGCTCCGACTGCACTTCTATTCGAATTGGATTGAGTGCCCAACGCTCAGCCAGTGTCCGGATATCATCAGTAAAGGTAGCGCTGAACAACATGGTTTGACGGAATTCCTTTTTGGGACAAGCCGCAATAATCTGGCGTACCTGAGGGATAAAACCCATATCCAGCATGCGGTCAGCTTCATCAATCACCAGGGTTTCAACATAACTTAAATCAATTTTTTTACTGCCAACAAAGTCAATCAGGCGACCAGGTGTTGCAACGACAATATCAACAATTTTTTGCTCTAATTGGTCTTGTTGTTTCTGGTAATCAATACCACCCACCAGGGTCTGCACATGTAAATCAGTATATTTTGTCAGGAGTAATGCATCTTTAGCGATTTGCATGACCAGCTCTCGAGTAGGTGCAATAATTAATGCACGTGGCTCAGCCACGTAACGCTCTTCGTTGATCGGATTTTTTAATTGGTCATAAATAATGGTTGTTAAAAAAGCAGCGGTTTTACCGGTACCTGTCTGGGCCTTACCGGTGACATCATGTCCCTGCATGGTGACTTTTAAACTCTGCTCCTGAATAGGCGTGCAATACTCAAAACCAAGATCTTCATATGCCTTTAATAAGGGAGAAGGTAGATCAAATTCTGTAAAACGAACTTTGATTTCGGTATTTGTAATTTCGGCGGCCTGAATATTTTCAGTACTGGGTTCTTTATCTTTATCGATCAGGCCATTTTGTTGTTCATCATTCACGAAGATTGTTCCGGATTATTAACTATATTCAATTACTTAACTGGGGCGGCATCATAGCATAGCTAATATTTTAACGGCATAATTTCGCTAGTCTCCAAAAATATCTACTTATCCTTCTTTTTTCTTTATTGGCTATAAGCTCTGGACATAAAAAAAGGAAGCATAGATAAATGCTTCCTCTTATTAAAGCCACGTTTTCTTATGGCAGTTAAATTAATATAACTGCGATTCCAAAAACCGGAGCTAGAAATTACTCTCCTTCAGGCAGTTGACAGTAAAAACTTATCTTATTGCCAACAGGATCTCTTAAATATGCGCCATAAGCATTGCCTGGTGCATTTGGTCGTTTACCTGGAGCACCTTCGTCAGTACCACCATTAGCCATACCTCCGGCATAAGCTGCATCAACAGCCGCCGCATTTGGTGCCGCAAATCCAATTGTCCCGCCGTTAGCGTAAGTTGCTTCTTTGCCGTTAGCTGGTTTCAACACCAGAAAGCTTCCAGCATCGGTACTATAAAGACAACCATTTTCTGAAAACTTAACAGCTGTATTAATGCCTAAAGGCGCTAATGCTGCATCATAAAATTTTTGTGATTCATCAAGGTCTTTGGCTCCAACACAAATATGGGTATACATATTTTATCTTCCTTATCTAAGTTTAATACAATTTAAAAAAACAACGTGAGTATACAGCATTTTGGAGAATATTTTCAGCGATTCAACTCCACCGAAAATCCATCTAGAGTTCACCATATACCCGCTTTCCAGCAACCACTGTCAATAAGATTTGAGTCTCACCAACATCCTCAATAGGCACTTCGAATATGTTTCTGTCCAAAACGATGAAGTCTGCATGTTTGCCTGCCACCAGACTACCACTACTCTCACCATCTTTATTGGCAATAGCACCGTTAATTGTAAATATCTTGATAGCTGTTTCCATATCAACCGCCTCATCCGTCCAACCCACTGTTGGATCTTGCCCGGATGGATCCATACGGGTCACCATGGCTTCAATGCCGGTCCAGGGATTTGGTGAAGGCACGACAGGCCAGTCTGAACCATAAATAACAAGGGCCCCGGATTCGTAAAGAGTATTGATCTGCCAGAATAAATGGCGTCCTTCACCCAGCAGGGGCCTGAGGTCACCTAATGCTGCTGGATACCATAGATTCGGGCCCATTTCCGGGGCAACATTAAGCTCATAAAAGCGCATTAGATCATCAGGATGAATCATTTCAGCATGAGACACTTCATGAATTAGGCCTGTATTGCCATTGATTTCACGCGCTGCTTCAAAGGCATTAAGTGCCATTCGTACTGACGCATCACCGGTGGCATGAATTTTAACTGTAATGCCCTGGGCATCCAGATTAACCACATCCTGAATTAATTCATCAGCTTCAAGCATGGTGTAGCCATGATAATCATCACCAAATTCTTCACTGGGCATATAAGGCTCTATTAATGCCGCGGTATAAGTTGGCGGAATACCGTCCAGCATTATTTTTGCAAAATCCGTATCCAGATGCTCACTGGTATAGGCGCCACGATTTGCAATAACCGCTAACTCGGATTCGTGAGAATCTGCCCATGCACTTTTCCATGACAGACTGGTTTTTACACGCGTTTTGAGAGCCTCTTCCTGATCGAGTTCAATATAAGCTGCAAGGGAATCCGCTATGGTAAGCGCATCTTTGTAGGTAGTAATACCAACTTGAACCATTTGATCAATTGACCAGCGAATTGCCTCTTTGTATTGCGCAATCGAATATTGATCAACTTCTCTCTTGAAATTATATGCTGCATTGTCGAGCAATATTCCCGTCGCTTCTCCGGAATTCAAGTCGCGAACTATTGCGCCACCTTTTGGGTTGGGCGTGTCATTGATTATAAGAAGCAAATCCAATGCCCTGCTATTAAGCCAGGCATTATGAACAGACCAATCCATGAAAAAGATGGGATTATCTATAGGCAGCTCATCCAGAACCGATTTTGGCATGACACCTTCTTCAAAATAGCTTTCGAACCATTGACCGCCAGTTATCCACTGTCCAGGCTGGGCATCTGCTGCACAGCCTCTTATTGTTTCCAGAGCTTCTGTTAAGTCTGTGGTTCGGAAACTGCATTCATAAAGTTCGGTAATGCCAGCATCTACTGGATGAGCATGGGTATCATGTATCCCAGGCATTATCATCTTTCCATCAAGATCAATCATATTTGTATCTGGGCCTGCCATAGCCGATATTTCTTCATTGCTACCCACCGCCAAAATCACACCCTCTTTTACTGCAATGGCTTCAGCCCAGGGTAAATCTGCTTCTAAGGTATATATTCTGGCATTGTTATAAATTTCATCAGCATAAGTACCCGCTGAGCTGTTGGCTCCGGCAGACGCCTGAGCAGACTGCTGGCTTTCAGTTTCCTGATTGCAGCTCATTAAGTACAGACAGCTCAACAATAATGAGCTCAGTTTTATCCAAGATAAAAAGTTTCTGTGGTCCATGATAAGAAAGATACCTCTAAATAATTTAATTGAAAAATACTAGCATAAATTTTTTTGTTAATTCGCCAAGACTGTTACAAGTTCAAAACACTGAGCGCAAGCATTCCAGATGAACTTTTTTTAATGCAGCTTTTATCTGCCGGACGCTAGTTGCAAATAGGGCATTGCGGATTTTGTGCTAATGCCATTTCTCTCCACTGCATGATAGCCGCATCCAGAAGTAATAAGCGGCCAGAGACTGAATCACCGATACTGCAAATCAGTTTAATGACCTCCAGGGACTGCATTGAGCCAATAATTCCAACCAGGGGAGCAATCACGCCACTTTCAGAGCAGCTTAGTGATAATTCACTGTCTTCATCATAAAGACACTGGTAACAAGGGCTAGCAGACTCTCGAAAATTAAACACGCTGAGTTGGGCCTCCATGCGTATCGCCGCACCAGAAACCAGTGGGACTTTATGCTGCTGGCAATATTTATTAATTTCCAGACGGGTTTTAAGGTTATCACTGCAATCCACGACCACATCGGCTTTAGTAATCTCCATTGACAGGATGGTACCCTCTAGCCGTTCGGCAAGTGCTGTGACACCAACCTCTGGATTTAGCTGCAATAAAGTCTCTTTCAGGGAAGCCGCCTTACTAAGACCTAATGAACTGGTGTGATGTGCTATCTGGCGTTGCAGATTGCTTAAATCGACCACATCATCATCGGCAATCGTCATCTGCCCGATACCAGAACTGGCAAGATACATTGCAGCTGGACATCCCAGCCCGCCAGCACCAATAATCAAAACGTTCGCTGCCAGTAACTTTTCCTGACCAGCAAGATCAAGCCCTGGCAGCATTATTTGTCGGCTATATCTTAATAGTTGCTCGTCATTCATCGCCTTTTATTCACACGTTTGAAAAGCTGAAGTGATACAATTTTGAGCTGAATTTTCTGCCTGGTTTAATAACTCAGGCTCCAGGTTAGAGGCTAGCAGGTCGAGGCGAGCGACTGCTTGCGTATTGCCCAACTCGCTTGCAGCGGTATACCAGACAAAAGCTTGTGCTAAATTTTCATTGACCCCCTCGCCCTTTTCATACATTTCCCCAAGCGCATAAAAAGCGCCAGCATGCCCTTGCTTTGCAGCCTTACGTAACCAGCGTAAAGCCATAAAATCATTTTCAGGTGCGCCGACGCCATCCGCTATTAATATACCTGTCATATACTCAGCTTCCATATGAGTTTGTTCGGCTGCCAGTATGTACCATCGAAACGCCTCATTATGATTGAGTTCCACACCTTCTCCATAGCGGTAGAAATCACCCAACACATATTGAGCCTGAGGATCGTTACCCTCTTCTGCCGCTTGCTTAAACCAATAAAGTGACTGCGCCATATCTTGAGGCAAACCCTCGCCATAGCGATACATTTGTGCCAGATTAAATTGAGCCGCTATATGCTTTTGTTGCGACGCCATCTCATACCAACGAGCCGCTTCTGCAAGATTCCTATCCACACCAATAGCATTATCGTAAAGCAAACCCATCATGTATTGCGCATCGGCATCACCTTGCTCGGCTTGTTGCAGAGTGTTGGCGAAATCGACATCCTGCGCACTTAGCGTCAGAGTAAAAAACATAAAGCTGAGACTGATTAGTAATTTCATTTAATGTTTTCTGCTTAATTTTTTCTGATAATTTTCATTGATTGATTTAGAAAAAAATATTTTTGTAGCAAAGTCTTTACAACTAATTTTTTAACAATCTCCCAACCAATCCCTAACTATCTAACAACTATCTACCAACTATCTTCTAGCCAGGGTTGCTCTTTCCAGGCCAGCAAGATCTCTATATGTCTGAATTTCATTGTAACCTGATTGTGCTAATAAATGCCTGACCGCTTCACCCTGCTGATAACCATGCTCCATGAGTAAGATACCGCCAGGCTTTAAATTATCCAAGGCTTCAGCTGCAATTTGTCTTAAATCGGCTAAACCCTGTTCCTCAGCGACTAATGCCTGCACAGGTTCATATCTAAGATCGCCCTGTTTCAAGTGCATGTCTGCTTTATCTATATAAGGCGGGTTTGAAACAATCGCATCAAGGTTTTTCCCATTTAAGGCTGCAGTCCAGGAACCTCGTCTGAATTCAATATTTTTTAATTGCAGGTTTTTCGCATTCTCTCCTGCCAAATTCAATGCTGCTTGACTGCTATCCGTTGCAACAATCTGCCACTCAGGTCTCTCACTTGCCAGGGCCAGAGCGATGGCACCAGAGCCTGTACCGAGATCGGCTACCAGGTGCTTTTTTGTGTCCAGATGCTTAAGAATAATCTCTACCAACAATTCTGTTTCTGGTCTGGGAACAAGCACATCAGCTGTGACTTTCAAATCAAAATTCCAGAAGCCCTTGGTCCCAATAAGATAAGCAATGGGATATCCAGATATTCTTTGCTGGAGTAATTGTAAAAATGCTTGCTGCTCGGATTCTTCCAGAACAGTTTCCGGCCAAGTGATTAAATATTCGCGGGGTTTACCTAGCACATAAGCCAATAAAAGCTCTGCATCCAGGTGAGGGCTTTCACTTGCTCCTAGTTGAGATCTAGCATGGCTTAAGGCTTGCTTGATTTGCACTCGCTACCAGATTCTCCCATGGATAAAATGATCAAGAGGCTAATTCAGCAAGCTGATCAGCTTGATGTTCATTAATGAGAGGTTGAATAACGTCACTCAAATCACCTGCCATGACATCATTTAATTTATAAAGTGTCAGCTTAATTCGGTGATCAGTGATGCGCCCATCTGGATAATTATAGGTACGGATTTTTTCTGACCGATCCCCACTGCCAACCAGGTTGCGTCTGGTATCTGACTGTTCCTGATGTTGTTCAGCTTCAGCCGTGGCCTGCAGTTTAGCCTGTAACAGAGCCATCGCTTTGGCTTTGTTTTTATGCTGGGAACGTTCATCCTGACACTCTACTACTATGCCGGTAGGCAAATGTGTTAGTCGGATGGCAGAATCAGTTTTATTAACGTGCTGGCCACCCGCTCCACTGGCGCGAAAGGTATCAACACGCAAGTCATTTTTATTAATTTCAATTTCTTCTATGTCATCCACTTCAGGCATGACAGCCACCGTGCAAGCCGAGGTATGCACTCTGCCCTGCGTTTCAGTTTCCGGCACTCTTTGAACCCGATGAGCCCCGGATTCAAACTTAAGATTAGCAAAAACATTCTTACCTTCAACCCTGCTGATTATTTCTTTATAACCGCCATGTTCACCGGCTCTTTCACTGATTATTTCCATTTTCCAGCCCTGTGATTCCGCATAACGCGAATACATTCTGAACAAGTCCCCGGAAAAAATGGCAGCCTCATCACCGCCCGTTCCCGCTCGGATTTCAAGAAAAACATTGCAACTATCTTTTGGATCTTTTGGTAATAAAAGTTTTTGTAATTCCTGCTCCAGTTTTTCTATTTTTTCACTGGCCAGTGCAGCTTCCTCATCACCCATCTGACGCAAATCCGGATCACTATCTTTTTGCATGCTCCTGGCTTCATCAAGATCAGACTGCGCTTGCATGAATGTGCGAAAATTGTTGACCACGGGCTCTAATTCAGAATATTCCATGGAGTAGGTTCGAAATTTATCCTGATTTGAAATGACTTCTGCATCACTGAGCAAACCTTCCAGTTCTTCATAGCGATCTTTTAAATTTTCTAACTTATGTAAGATTGATTCTTTCATTCAACTTCTATTTCCATTCACACTTTAAGTCAATAATATTCCAGGACAGATCATTCTTAGCGATCAGATAAACCACTATTCGTATTACCGTCATCCAACTCGAACAATTCCTGAGCTAATGCCACCAACTC
>Ga0222714_10004566_pt1 | contig 13470 bp, 11 predicted proteins | sample C33_3DmetaG_FD_165048 | JGI IMG/M metagenome (GOLD analysis project Ga0222714, IMG submission 165048) | Estuarine water microbial communities from San Francisco Bay, California, United States - C33_3D | ecosystem: Environmental > Aquatic > Marine > Unclassified | place: USA: California... | reverse complement strand
CCCACAGAATCTACGGCATCTTTAAAAATGCGCCAGGCACGCAACTCTGCCCACCATGACGCTCACGTCTGCTAATTCACCATTACCTTAGTTATAGATCAAAAATTCTGAAAGTACAGGCTCACCCCCATTCTTTACAAAAGCTTCGCTCATGGACCCGTTCTTGATCTATGTGGAAGAGCCTCTCTAGAACAACCAAAAAATTACCACGCCCGAATCTCGCAAGGTTCATACTCATGAATCAATGTTTCATCGCTTGCCCGGATTCGACCCTCATTGAACGCCGCTGCTTCTTGTTCCATGCGAGTAAGCTGGGGCAAACTAACAGCCCCGTATACAATGCCTAAAACAGGGTGAATTATCGTAGTTGCCGCTGTTAGTGCAGACTAGCCGTATTTTTAGTCGGTATTCTCGTCCAGATTCTCTTGAATTGCGGTCCGAATCTCAGCGCCCCTCACTCTCTTCGCGTCTTCTGCAGTGGCTTCGCAAATCCTTCGAGAAAGAAGCTTTTCGTTGCTTTGCGCGGGAGAACCTTGAACCTAGACCGGCTGTTCGTTAAATGTTGTTCAAGTATCTTGATCCTCACAGCCCGAGGCTATTTTGCCGTATCATAGGAGACCTAAGGAGCGAGCTCGAATGCCCACTCACTCTCCGACACACTCTGCGACACACTGGCAGCATCTTCATGATCGACATAACCGACCTCAAGAACCGACTAGAAAAAAACCTTCGCGTGCTTGGTAAGTGGGCACAGCAACAGGGCATCGAGTGTTATCGGCTCTATGATGCCGACCTGCCCGAGTTTGCATTCGCGGTCGATCTTTACGCTGAGCGCATCCATATCGCGGAGTATCAGGCCCCCGCAAAAATCGATCCTGCTAAGGTCGAGGCGCGTCGCGAAGGGATGCTGCGTGCTCTACAAGAAGTGCTCAATGTCCCTGCCCGCGTACTCACGGTTAAGTCGCGCGAGCGCCAACGCGGCGCGAAGCAGTATGAGGCTGAGGATAATCAGGGTAAGTTCTTCACCGTTCGCGAAGGTCGCGCGAAGCTTTATGTTAATCTCACGGACTACCTCGATACCGGATTGTTTTTAGACCATCGAGCGATACGTCGCTTCATCTTCGAGCGGGCGAGGGGAAAACGCTTTCTTAACTTGTTTTGCTATACCGGCACGGCGAGCGTGCAGGCGGCGCTGGGCGGTGCGACGTCGAGTCTGAGTATCGATATGTCCAACACCTACCTTGAATGGGCTCGACGCAACTATCAGGAAAACAAGATTGGCGGAAAGCGGCATCGTCTAAAGCGCGCTGATTGTGTCGCGTTTCTCGAGACCTTAGTCGATAGACGCCCACCAAGCCTCGATGCGAGCGACGAAGAGTCCGAGAAGGGCTTGTTTGATCTCATTTTTCTCGATCCGCCCACATTTTCTAACTCGAAAAAGACCGACAATGTGCTCGATATTCAGCGCGATCATGCCAAGCTCATCACCGGTTGCATGGCGCGCCTAGCGTCGGGCGGCTTGCTCATCTTTTCTAACAACTGCCGCGGGTTTAAGCTCGACTCCGAGATTGCAGCGCGTTATCGTGTCAAAGACTTTAGTCGCCAGAGCCTTGATCGCGATTTCCATCGCAACCCCAAGATACATCAAACCTGGCTGATCGAGCCTTAGTGCAACATCCGAGCGGTGCGTAAGCTCAGAGGCGATCCAGACCGCAACGTGGGACCTATCAATAGCCCTTACCCGTAAAAGGAACGACATGAAACCAGCCATCGCCCGCGCAGCGCTTAGACAAATCACGACGCTGTTAAGGGCCACTCTCCTCGTTATTGTCCTCGCCGCGCCCAGCGCGTTTGGCACCACGCTGATAAGCCTTTCGGTCAACAGCCTGAGCGAGCAGGCGGAGTTTGTCTTCGAAGGCGAAGTCATCTCAGTTGAGGCGCAGCGATCCGGCAGTCGCGGCATGGTCAATACATATGTCACTTTTCGCGTTATCGACATCATCAAGGGAGACGCTGGTGCGACGGATATCGAGCTGAAGTTTCTCGGAGGCTCGCTGAATGGCGAAGTGCTTGAGGTTAACGGCTCGCGCCTGCCTCGGCTGGGCGAGCACGGCATCTATTTTGTCGAGTCGCTGAGTCGAGACTTAATAAACCCTCTACTCGGCTGGTCGCAAGGCCACTATCTTATTGAGACCGTTGACGGTATCGAAAGCATGACTACCGTCGACGCGAAGCCGATTATCGCTATTTCCCCCGCCGAAGCAGACTCTGACCCGCAGACTTCGGGAGTCTCAACGGGCGCGGCATCGGCGCAGTCGCGCACCCTCTCGCCGCTACGCATTGTCGCAGACCCCAGTACCGCTGAGGGCATTGTCGCTATCGACCGCGACTCGGTAACAGGCCTCAGCCCCGCCGACTTTAAACGGGAAATCCGCGCGCTTATACCCTAGGGCTTTGTATAGCCGTTGGGCAAAAAAAAAGCCCCCGGCATTTCGGCCGAGGGCTCTTAGACTTCACGGCGTTACGCCGCGAAAGCGTTTACTTTGGCATGCGTGCTGCGCGGATTTCGATCTCGATCAACCACCCTTCGACCACCAAGCCTGCGATCTGAACGAAAGAACGCACGGGCTTCATAGGGTTTTCATCGGTACCAAAGAACTGCTGGTAGCCACTGTTAAACCCCGCGAAGTCGAGCTCGCCATAGGGGCCTGCGACCGCAAATGCGCGCACCTGGACGATATCCTCCATCGACCAGCCCTGCGACTCCAATGTCTCTTTGAAGCGGCTAAACGTGTCGATGGTCTGCTGCTCCATATCACCCCATGTGCCGTCTTCGAGTGGACGCGCGCCGGAACCGCTCAAATAGAGCGTTTCGGCGCCGGGTGGGATTGAGATGTTGTTATAGAAATTACGGCCCTCGCCTGTGCGCACAATTTCGTCGGCGGTTACCACCGAGGTGAAGCTGAGTGATGCGAGTACAGCGAAAGCTAACAGTGATTTTACGCGACTAAACATGAGCAAATTTCCTTTTAATTTATCGTAATCTGAGTTGTCCGAGCAGGCAGTACAGCAAGCCAGTCTCCTATCTACGAGTCTACCGCGGCGCAGACCGCGGATAAACCTCAGACGTCGGATTCGGCCAACACGCCGTCGGAGCCTTTCGAACCGAGGAATTTAGACGTGATAATTCCCGCAGTAATAGAGCCGTTAACGTTGAGCGCCGTGCGCGCCATATCGATAAGGGGCTCGATTGAGATGAGCAGTGCCGCGATAGTTACGGGGAAACCCAGTGCGGGCAGCACCACGAGCGCCGCATTTGTTGCGCCGCCACCGACGCCTGCAATGCCGAACGAGCCGATAGCGACGATTAACACGAGACTAATCACGAATTCGAGTGAGATTTCAGTGCCACCGGACGCCGCGACCATTACCGCGAGCATCGCCGGATAGAGTCCAGCACAGCCATTTTGTCCAATGGTCGCACCGAATGAGGCGGCGATATTGGCGATAGGTGCAGGCACGTTCAGCTCCTCGATCTGCGCGCGGATCGTGAGCGGAATAGTCGCCGCCGAACTGCGAGTCACAAAGGCGAAGGTCAGCACCGGCCATACTTTCTGAAAATAGCCGCGAATATTGCCGCCAAAGGCGCCGATGAGCACCGTATGCACAACAAACATGATCGCGATAGCGATATAAGAGGCGACGACGAAGCTGATAAGGTTGAGGATTGCGCTGCCGTCGGTTGTCACGATGACCCGCGTCATCAAAGCAAGCACGCCGTAGGGAGTGAGTGAAATCACGATCTTAACGAGTCGCATGACAACCGCTTGCGTGGTGTCTATAAAGCGTCGAATCTGCTCGCCTCGCTCGGGGTTCTCTTCGCCGACGAGCGCTGCTGCGATACCAAACAAGAGGCCGAAGACTACAACCCCGATGATCGACAGCGGGCGCGAGCCTGCCAGATCGGCAAAAATATTGTTCGGCACGATATTCGTTAACGTGCCGATGACGCTGTAATCCGCGCCGGCCGCGCGACGGGCCTCGAGCACCTCGGCGCGCGCGAGCTCGCGGGCACCAGCGCCTAGGTCGGCAGCGTTGAGGTTAAACACGAGGGCAATGCCAACGCCGACGAGCGCGGCGATCACCGTGGTAATAATAAGCACAGTGACGACCGTACCGCCGATCTTGCCGAGGGACTTAATCTCGTCCACCTTAATCACCGCGGCAATCATCGTAATCAGAATTAGCGGCATGATAATCATGCGCAGCAAGGACACATAGGACGAGCCGATGATGTTCGTCCACTCGAGAGTTGAGTCGAGTACTGCCTGATTGTCGCCGTAGACAGCCGAGAGGATAAAACCGAAGACAGTGCCGCCAATTAACCCGAGTAACACGCGGCGCGACAACGTCCAGCTTTCGCGCTGACCAAATTGGTAGAGAACACCTAAAAGTCCTGCAAATAGCACGACGTTAACGATGGCGAGGGTAGGCATGGTTGGTTCTCCCGAGTCGCGGTTAGGTGCCGCTTATTGATATTCTGGGCCTTATAACTAGCGCTCGAGTATATCCCCTCCCCTCTCTTACACCAAGCGGCCCAACAAAGCGCGGGAGCGAACTACTCCTCGACTCAGCGCGCACGATTCCGACCGAGCAGACTCGCCGACCCGCAGACTAGGGACGCAGACGATAACCCGTGCGGAAAATCGCGTAGACAACACCCAGGCAGACCAACAAAAACAGACTCACACCGACCAGGCTAACCCAGACGTTTACCTCAGATATTTCATAGAAGCTCCAGCGCAGACCGCTCACCAAATACAGCACCGGATTCATGAGCGAAATAGACTGCCACACAGGCGGCAACATGTCGGTGGAATAGAAGCTGCCCCCAAGGAATACCAGCGGCGTGATGATGAGCGCCGGCACGATAGACAGCTTTTCGAAATTGTCAGCCCAGATGCCAAGAATGAACCCAAACAGGCTAAATGACAGCGCTGTGAGCACAATAAACAGCAGCATGATAATAGGATGCGCGATACGCAGTTCGATGAAAAACCCTGCCGTCACAAGGATTATTAGGCCTAAGATTATCGCCTTGGTCGCTGCGGCGCCGACATAGCCGAGCACCACTTCGAGCGTCGACACCGGCGCCGACAGCACCTCATACACTGTGCCGGAGAACTTTGGAAAATAAATTCCAAACGACGCATTGCTAATACTGTTGGTCAGCAGGCTCAGCATGATAAGCCCAGGGACAATAAACGCCCCATAGCCGACGCCGCCGACCTCCTGAATGCGTGAACCGATCGCAGCGCCAAACACGATAAAGTACAACGACGTCGTGAGCACCGGCGTCACGATGCTCTGCAGCAGGGTTCTGCGCATGCGTGCCATTTCAAATTTATAGATTGCCAGCACCGCGTAATAGTTCATCACTCTACTCAATACCTTGCTCATTTTGCTGCTCCTCGCGCACCGCCATCGGCGGGCTGATTGACCAGTCCCACAAAAATCTCCTCGAGTGAGCTCTGTGAAGTATGTAGGTCTTTAAACGTAATGCCCGCTTCCCGCAGCGCTTCTAACACGCTGGAGATATTATTCTCGCCCGACTCGGTGGTCTCGAAGGTATAGATCAGTTTAAGCCCATTGGCTGACAGCTCGAGCCCGAAGGGCGCGAGGCTAGTAGGAAGCCCCTCGAGCGGCTCGAATAGCTCCAACTCAAGCTGCTTCTTGCCCAGCTTGGCCATTAAGGCGCGCTTCTCTTCAACCAGAATCAATTCACCGTGATTGATCACACCGATGCGGTCGGCAATCTCCTCCGCTTCTTCGATATAGTGAGTTGTGAGGATTATCGTCACGCCGCTAGCGCGCAAATCGCTTACGATCGCCCACATGTCTCTGCGCAGCGACACGTCAACGCCCGCTGTCGGCTCATCGAGAAATAAGATGCGAGGCTCGTGCGAGAGCGCTTTGGCAATGAGCACGCGCCGCTTCATCCCGCCCGACAGCGTGCGCAGCATATTGTCTTTCTTGTCCCACAGCGAAAGCGAACGCAGAACACGCTCAATGTGCGCAGGATCGGGCGCCCTACCGAAAAGTCCGCGCGAGAAAGACACTGTATTCCACACCGTCTCGAAGGAATCGGTCGTGAGCTCCTGTGGGACAAGTCCGATGAGTGAGCGAGTTATCCGGTAATCGGTTGTAATGTCATGACCCGCGACGAAAACACGCCCGCTGCTAGGCTGCACAAGTCCGCAGATCGTCGATATCAGCGTGGTTTTACCCGCGCCGTTCGGACCAAGCAGCGCGATTATCTCGCCCGCCTTAATATCGAGGTTGACTGATTTAAGTGCCTCAAACCCACCGGCATAGACTTTGCTCAACTGCTGAACACTGAGGATTGTGCTGCCCACTTCGGGCTCGATAACTGTCATGCCAAGTTCCCTGTTCTTAACGGCAATAATACCCACGGGCGTGACCCGAAGGGCCTGCCGTGCTAGCTTTTACCTAGTGTACTCTATCGAGACCAAACTACGGACCTCTCCCCATGCAAAGATTAACTTCTCGGCGCCCCAGCAGAATTACCCTGCGAATCCTCGGCGCGAGCCTTTTTTTTAGTCACGTACTTTTTGCTCAATCTAGCGTCGCTCAATCGGCGATGGTCGAGTCACCTTTATCAGACCAAGAGCGCAAAATTATCAACTGGGTAGCCGAGCAGGAAGATGAGATGGTTGCGCTTTTGGAGCGATTAACCAACATCAACACCGGCACACTCAATAAAGCTGGCGTCACCGAGGTGATCGGCCTGCTCAATACCGAACTCCTGCAACTCGGCTTCGACTCACGCTCGCTTGCAGGGGACGTTATCGATATGCCCAGCTGCCCCGGCAGCGAATACACCTTAGACGTAGCAGACCATCTCCTCGCCACCAAAACGGGCGAAGGCAAACGCCTGCTGATGATCGGCCACGTCGACACCGTATTCCCGCTCGACAGTCCTTTCCAAAACTTCTCCCGTGAGGGCGATATCGCCTATGGCCCGGGCGTGTCGGATATGAAGGGCGGCCTCGTCGTGATGCTATATGCTTTAAAAGCACTGAATCACTTCGGTGAGCTAGAGGACAAAGCCATCAGCATTCTGCTCAACTCAGACGAAGAGGTTGGCTCGCTCAGCTCGCGCAAATATGTCGAACAACAGGCGGCTCTGCACGATTACGGCCTGGTGTATGAGTCCTCGGGCAACAACCGACTGACCCGTGCCCGCAAGGGCTTGGGCCAGGCGCGGTTCGTAGTCAATGGCCGAGCCTCACATGCGGGCGGCGCACATCAGCAGGGACGTTCAGCGATTAAAGAGCTTGCCTACAAAATCGTGCAGATCGAGAACATGACCGACTACGAAAGCGGCGTTACGGTAAATGTCGGGGTTATCAACGGCGGCGAGGCGCGCAACACGGTAGCACCCTGCGCCGAGGCTCTCGTCGACTTGCGCTATCCCGAGCCGCAGCAGGGATTGGACGCGGTAATACGCTGGGAAGAAATTTTCGGAAGCGTATACAGCTACCCTGTTGATTCGGGCGAGCTCTCCACAAACAGTTGGACCAGCTTACATCGGCCGCCAAAGATTCCCACCGAGCAATCGGATTTATTGCTCAACAAGACAATCGCCATTGGAAAATTACTGGGCCAAGAATTAACCGTGACAGACTCCGGCGGCGGCACCGACGGCTCACTGACTCAAGCGGTAGGGCTTCCTACGTTGGATTCGCTCGGCAGCGACGGCACAGGCGCTCACTCCAAACGCGAACAAGGGCGTATCAGCTCCCTTGTCGAACGCGCTCAGCTGAGCGTTGTGTTAATCGGTCGCTTAGCAAAACAGCCCTAGTTAGCGGAGGCTTTAGACACGCATCAAAGGGCGTCGAGGGCCTGAGAGATTTTCGAAATGCCGACGACCTGCATGCCGGGTATGGAGGTTTTCGGCACATTAGCCTTGGGCACGATAGCACGCTTAAATCCGTGCTTCGCCGCTTCCCTCAATCTTTCTTGGCCACCCGGTACAGGACGGATTTCACCCGCCAAGCCCACCTCACCAAAAACCACCAGTTCGCGCGGCAGCGCTTGGTCTCGAAAACTCGAGACTACCGCAAGCAGTAACGCAAGGTCGGCGCTTGTCTCGGTAACCTTTACACCCCCGACAACGTTTACAAACACGTCTTGGTCAGCCATATACAAGCCGCCGTGACGATGAAGTACGGCGAGCAGCATGGCCAGGCGATTCTGATCCAAACCCACAGTTACGCGCCGCGGGTTACCCAACTGTGTCGCATCGACGAGCGCCTGTATCTCGACAAGCAGCGGCCGCGTCCCCTCCCACAGCACCATAACAATCGAGCCGGCAGATTCTTCTTCGGTACGCGCGAGAAAAATCGCAGAGGGGTTTTTTACTTCTTTGAGACCTAGCTCGGTCATGCCAAACACGCCAAGCTCGTTCACCGCACCAAAGCGGTTTTTCTGACCGCGCAGTACGCGGTATTTTGACTCGCTTCCGCCTTCGAGCATGATAAAGCAGTCGATCATATGCTCGAGCACTTTGGGGCCTGCGAGATTGCCTTCCTTGGTGACGTGCCCAACCAAGAACAGCACCGTGTTAGTTTGCTTCGCGTACTGAATTAAATACGCAGCAGACTCGCGCACCTGCGACACGCTGCCGGGCGCCGAAGCGACGTCGGCGGAATGCATAACCTGTATCGAATCTACAACAAGCAACGCGGGCTTGTGTGTTTGTGCCGCTTTACAGATGGTTTCGACGTTGGTTTCGGCGAGCATTTTCAAATTGTCTTCGGGTAACTGCAGCCGCTTGGCGCGCATACCTACTTGCTGCAGGGATTCTTCACCTGTGACATAAAGCGCAGGTTTACCGGAGTGAGCGAGCAGACACATAACTTGCAAAAGCAGCGTGCTTTTACCCGCGCCCGGATTACCGCCGATCAATATCACTGAGCCAGGCACGAGCCCGCCACCCAACACACGGTCCAGTTCGTCGATTGTAGTAGAGAAGCGTGGTAGCGCCTCGAGGTCGATGTCCGATAGATTCTGCACATCGGACACGTCGCCGCTGTAACCGCCGGGCTTGCGAAAATCAGCTTTAGTGGCAGGTGAGGTGCTCGCGCCCAAATTTATCTGCGACAGGGTATTCCAGGCTTTGCATGAGGCACATTGGCCCTGCCACTGCCCGTGCTCGCTGCCACAATCGGTACAGACAAAGGCTATTTTAGATTTCGCCATCAGGGTTACTCGTTGAAAAAAGTGCGGAGCGTGTCACGGCTCAGCTGGTTTGACGCGGCACGCGCGCGGTTACCTGACAGAATAGTTCATAGGCAATGGTTTGGCAGTGCTGTGCAATGTCGTCTGCGGGCAGGCCATCACCCCAAAGAACGACGATCGCGCCGACATCAACCTGCAGGTCGGTAACGTCGATCGTTATCATGTCCATCGACACGCGGCCGACCAGCGACGTGCGCTGCTTGCCCGTCGCGGTCTCAACCAAAACCGGTGTGCCTGTCGGTGCCTTACGCGGGTAGCCATCGCCGTAGCCTATCGACACGACGCCAATGCGCATTGGCTTGTCTGCGACAAAAGTCGCACCATAGCCCACAGCATCCCCCGCGTTAAGAGCATTTACCGCAATAAGCCGCGACTTAAGCGTCATTACCGGAGCGAGCTCGAAACTCTGGGCGCTGCGCGCCGCAAATGGCGAGCTTCCGTAGAGCATAATCCCCGGTCGCACGATATCGTAATGCGTTTGCGGCCACGCAAGAATACCGCCCGATGCTGCGAGGGTTTTTCTAACTGGGCCCACGGCTGCAAGCAGTGAATCAAACGCCCCTCGTTGATTCGCCGTCACCGGCGAGTCGAGCTCGTCTGCGCAGGCGAGATGCGACATAGCGACAACATCGAGGTTGGGTAAGGCAGCTAACGCATTGTAAGCCTCGCGCCAGGCGGCGGCGTTTAATCCAAGGCGGTTCATTCCCGTGTGGGCTTTTAACCACACGCGAGTGATCCCTTCTGGCTGCGCAAGCAGGAGCGCGACCTGATGGGGCGAATGAATGACCGGGTCGAGTCCGAGGCGCCTGCACTCGTTTAGCTCTGCTAAGTCAATAAACCCGGGTAGCAAAACGATAGGCCGATCCCATCCGCAATCTCGCAGCCTTTGGGCTTCACCGAAGGCAGCGACTGCGCAGCCTTCAAGCGCGTTCGAAAATTGAGAGAGCCGTTCGGCATGAGCGAGTAATGCACCGGCTATTGATTCGAGACCGTGTCCGTAGCCATTGGCTTTGATGATGGGGAGATACGATTGCCCTGAGCAGGCAGCGCGCACGCACTCGATGTTGTTGGCAAACGCATCGAGGTTGATCTGCGCAACAGCACGATCGAAAAAATCGCTACTCATGCATATAGTCATCGTAGCGTGGTCCGGCATAGTTTTCGAAACGAGTAAACTTTCCAACAAAACTCAGCCTAACTGTACCGATAGGTCCGTTACGCTGCTTGCCAATAATAACCTCAGCCACGCCTTTGTCGGGAGAGTCTTCGTTATAGACCTCGTCGCGGTAGATAAACGCGATAACATCGGCGTCTTGCTCGATCGCGCCCGACTCACGAAGGTCCGACATAACCGGTCGTTTGTTAGGACGCTGCTCCAGACTGCGGTTAAGCTGCGACAGCGCGATCACCGGGCACTCGAATTCGCGTGCCAGCATCTTGAGTGAGCGCGAAATCTCCGATATTTCACCTACGCGGTTCTCGCTGGTGCCCTTTACTTGCATCAGCTGAAGGTAATCGATAACCACCATCCCAAGCGGTCCGTGCTCGCGAACCACTCGCCGCGCTCGCGCGCGCATCTCAGTCGGGCTCAGACCGGCGCTGTCGTCGATAAAGAGCGGAGTATCTTTTAGGCGGCTCACGGCATTATTAAAGCCAGGCCAATCCTCTTCGCTAAGCTGACCGCTTCGCATACGCGTCTGATCGACGCGTCCGATTGATGAGAGCATTCTGAAAATTAGACTCTCGGCTGGCATCTCGAGACTAAAGACTAGAATAGGTTTGGGGTTATTCAGCACCGCGTGTTCAACAAGGTTCATGGCGAACGCTGTCTTACCCATTGAGGGACGGCCGGCGACGATGACTAGATCGGATTTCTGCCAACCGGAGGTCATTTCATCAAGATCGGTGTAGCCAGTAGACAAGCCCGTTAGTCCACCGTCCATCGCCGACAGCTCGTCGATTCGGTCGACAGCGCTTGCGAGAAGCGGATTAACCGCGACAGGACCTGCATCTTTGGGCCGCTCATCGGCGATATTGAAAATACGCTGCTCCGCCTCATCGAGAATATCTTCGACGCGCTTGCCGCCCGTGTTATAGCCCGTGTCTGCTATGGTATTCGCGGTAGAAATAATGCGGCGCAAAATCGCACGATCGCGAATGATATCGGCGTAATGCAGTATGTTTGCCGTGCCGCGGGCATTGCCCGAAAGTTCGCTAAGGTAATCGATCCCGCCGACCGCTTCGAGCTGGTCGAGGCTGTTGAGAGCCTCCAAGAGCGTCACCACGTCTATTGGCTTATTGGTTTCGCTTTGCTTCGACATCACCGCGAAAATCATCTGATGTTCGGCTCGATAGAAATCCTCGGGCATAAGCACATCGGCGAGGTTGTCCCACTCGGTATTATCGAGCATCAGACCACCTAACACCGCTTGCTCAGCCTCGATCGAATGCGGAGGAACTTTTAACGAGGCAAGCTGCCGCATCGTGTCGGTCGAGTCGTTACCGTAGTCGGAGGTGTTGCGCTGCGCGCCTCTGTCGAAGGAATCTGCCATTGTCTATTCGAATCTTTTAGTATGCCGCCGTTAGCTTTTCATCCGATATGCCGTCCGATAGGTAAAGGCCGCCGCGTCTAAGAATTGGCCACTCCGCTTACGTTCGAAGTGAGCTGAGAGCTTATCACACTCGCAACTCACACAGCGACTCTGACTTGGGGTTATCGTCGGGAGCTAGACTTTCCAATGGCGAAAAAAAACACCGGCGCCTTAGGCAACCGGTGTTTTTTTAGTCGAGCCCCGCGCTGCTTAGACAGCGATGCGCTCGGAACGAGCTAGCGCGATTACTCGGCCGCTGCGTCGTCTTCGTCGGCAGCCGCTTCGGCGTCCAACGCATCGATCACGCTGCCGTCTGCGCTGACACCAGCCTCAGAACCTAATGCAACCACTGCAACCGTTACCTTTGCGCCGACTTCGAAGCCGAGGTCGAGGGCTACCGTGTAATGGCCTAGGTCGCGAATTGCGCCTGTAGGCATTAGCACTTCGGCTTTAGTCAGCTCGCTGCCAACCTGTGCGTTGATCGCATCCGCGATTTCGCGCGTGCCAATCGAACCAAACAGACGACCTTCGTCGCTCGCGTTGACTTCTATACGAAGCTCTACGCCGTTGACAACATCGGCACGTCTCTGCGCTTCGGCAACGTTAGCGTCGTGTGCAGCCATTAGCTCTGCGCGACGACCTTCAAAATCTTCCATGTTGCGTTTAGTCGCAGGAATCGCCTTGCCCTGTGGGAACAAGAAGTTACGCGCGAAGCCGGCTTTAACAACAGCTTGGTCGCCGATGCCACCGAGGTTACCCATCTTTTCCAACAAAATTACGTTCATGTTTGAATCCTCAACCTAAATTCTTTTTGCGCCTGCAGCTCATCTGCAGCGCGATAGTTACTCTCTATGACCTGCTATAACTTGCTATGTCCTGCTCGCGAGCCGCGAGCGAAAATCGTACCAGCTGTCCATCAGTGCAAGCAGTACAACGCCTTGCATCACCACCGGCAGCAACAACACCGCGTAAAACACCGCGAGTACCGCGCCGGGCAGCTTCTTGATAGCTACCACGCCGTGCACTAACGCTGCGCCTGAGAAAAGCAGCGGCACGGAGCTATAAATCACCCAGCTTGTCGGTAACACGCGAAAATTCGCGGCTAGCATGAAGCCAACCAAGAGCAGCGCCGTTTTATTCCCGATTCGCAGGCTGTGAAATTCATGCCTAAACCCACCCGGGTTATAAAGTGCTGCCTGCATCCATCGCGCCAGTATCAGTAGCAGCGCGGCGAGCATGCCGTATGTTGCGCCTAAAAAACTTGTCAGCGTTGCTCGCAGCTCTTCAATCGGCAACCCTTCTATGCCATTAGTCGCCATATACACATCGAGTTGCCGAAACAGCACATCGAGTAACTCTGGCACTAGCAGCAAATACGCTTCGACCGACAGTCCGACGAGCACCGCACCCAACAGGCTAATTTCCCAGGACTGCGTCTGCCGGAGCGCCGCTGCAAGTAGCATGACACCGAGCAGCAGGATCAGCGGCACTACATCGCCGATGTAGGAATAGGCGCCGATCGGAAGAAGCGCCCACACCACTAGGGTTAGCGCTT
>Ga0222714_10004563_pt1 | contig 13476 bp, 12 predicted proteins | sample C33_3DmetaG_FD_165048 | JGI IMG/M metagenome (GOLD analysis project Ga0222714, IMG submission 165048) | Estuarine water microbial communities from San Francisco Bay, California, United States - C33_3D | ecosystem: Environmental > Aquatic > Marine > Unclassified | place: USA: California... | reverse complement strand
TAACGCCTACTAAATTCTCTCAGGAGATTGAACGGTTGGTAAAAAGTAGTAATGGTTTAATTACATACGTTGAAGCTGTTATTACCTATTGCCAAGAGAATGAAATTGAATTGGAAACTGTTCCAAAACTTATTTCTAAACCTCTAAAAGAACGTCTGAGGCACGAAGCACAACGCCTCAATTATATGAAACAATCATCGAAAGGAGTGTTGCCCTTGTGACTGGATTTGAAGTGTACAAAATGTATCTTGCATTAAAACAACACTTCACTAAAGATAATTATGATTATGTGAAATACAGGGGCAAAGTCACTGCCTCTGAAAAATCATTTGAAGAAAGGCGTGACCGTTATTTCTTCAAAAAATTAGCGACGAAGTATGGGGATAAAGATATCCTCAATTACTTCGTCGCTAATTTTGTTTCTGACCCCAGAGGATACATAAAATCTTTTAGTGATGATATCTACACTCGTTGGAAGATACATCAAGAGTCTTTCTCTTATAAATTTAAAGAGGATGTCAGTATCGTTTTAGACGAAATTGCCCCTCCTTACGAAACAACTTTCGATAATATTTTTACTGCTCGTAAGGGACAACATCCTATAATCCTGAAGAAATATTTGTCTCGGGAGATAACACTAGAAACACTTGTTGTATTTGAACATTGCCTAGGTTTTGTTGAACGTTTTGACTCGTCGTTGAGCGACCCGATTTGGAAACAGACTAGAAATCAAATATTAAAGTACAGACCATTTTTAGAAATTGATTGTAAAAAATACAAAGGTGTTATTTTAAACACTATTAGGAGTAAGGTATGAGTTTTTTTAAGTCGGAACAAGTTCAGGCAAACTTGCAGGACATTTTCAGCACTTATCAAGAAATTGCATCGATGACCTCACAGTTAGGGTCGATGAATAAGAAAGAAAAGTTAGGACATATTGAAGACTGTAAAGTTCTTATTGATAAACAGAAAACATTTTACACACGTCTCTGCCTGGCATCGCATGAGGATACAGAGGCAGCAGACATGAAGACCAGAATCAATGCCCTGTCCCAGGCATTCGGGTACAGAGACCTTGCTGAGTGCATGGATGCCATGGTGCAGACACTTGAACAAGCGGCACAGAGGGAGGTTGACCGCGACTAAATAATGTGCTATCCTTACAGGGTAGTCAACCAATACAACTACACACAACAAATACGGAGAATACGATTATGTCTTTTGCATCTCTCAAAAAAGCGTCTACCGCTGGTAACACTTTCGCCAAACTGACGCGAGAGATTGAGAAACTGAACCAACCTGCTGCTGGTTCTTCTGCCGACGAACGTTTCTGGAAACCTGAAATGGACAAGTCTGGCAATGGTTATGCTGTTATTCGATTCCTGCCTGCTCCCGATGGGGAGGAAATGCCTTGGGCAAAGGTCTGGAGTCATGCCTTCAAGGGTCCTGGTGGACAATGGTACATCGAGAATTCCCTGACTACTCTCGGTAAAGATGACCCCGTGGGCGAACTGAACCGCGAACTGTGGAACAGTGGTCGTGATTCTGACAAGGAGATTGCTCGTGCTCAGAAACGCAAACTGTCCTACTACGCTAACATCTATGTTGTGCAAGACCCTGCACATCCTGAGAACGAAGGTCGTGTGTTCCTCTACAAGTTTGGCAAGAAAATCTTTGACAAACTGACCGAAGCAATGCAACCTGCATTCGCTGACGAGACTCCTATCGACCCCTTCAACTTCTGGAAGGGTGCTGACTTCAAACTGAAGATTCGCAAGGTCGAAGGTTACTGGAACTACGACAAGTCTGAGTTCGCTGCACCTGGAACTCTGGGTGGGTTTGATGATGACAAACTCGAAGGTATCTGGAATCAAGCATACTCTCTCGCAGAGTTTGAAGATGCCAAGAACTTCAAGTCCTATGAGCAACTGCAAGCACGCCTGAACCTGGTGCTTGGTAAGACTGGTTCCTCCCCTGTCGTTAACGAAGAGGAAGAGGAAGTGTTTGCAAAACCCATGCCTTCTGAATCCTGGGGTAAAGAAGTTTCGGACTTCCGAGAGAAAGCAGTTGCTGCCTCTCCTGTAGAAGATGAAGAGGACACCATGTCCTACTTCGCTCGTCTTGCTGAGGAAGACTGATGAAACTTGCACTCGCTGCTCTGATGACACTCTCTGCTCTGCCTGTTAGTGCAGAGAGTATTGGTGACCGAAGCAATCGCCAAGCATATCAATCCCAAGGAGGTTATGCTCGTGAGGAAAAGTGTTATCGGAATGAATATCGTGAAGAGTATGTTCCTGGCACGTCACAATCTCCTGGATATGTAAAGACTTTCCGAGAGCGAGTCGCAGTTCCCTGTGAGCGTCATCACGCTCCGCAAAAACCGCATCAAGAAGACAACAATTCCTGCATTGAAGGTTCTATTCTTGGAGGAATTGCTGGTGGCGGAGCGGGTGCTGCACTGTCCAGAGGTGATGGACGTTACTGGGCAATCCCTCTTGGCATCGTAGGTGGTGCTCTAGTTGGATGCCAGATTGATGGAGGGTGACCCCCCCCCCCTAACCTAAATCGACCCTTGATTCCCAGGATCGGCGGAAAATTTCTCCGCCAATTTTTGGGTTTCTAGGGTTTTTTAGTATCCAGACCCACCAGAAGAACTAGAGGACGAACTAGAAGAACTAGAAGAAGTTGTTGTAGTGTCACTTGTTACAGTTGTAGTTTGTACAACACCTGCGGTTGCTACTGCACTTCCAGTTAAACTACCATAATCAAATGATGTAACTACTCCGATATCACTGGAGCGAGCAGCACTAGCGTAAACAGAACCCTTTCTATCAAGGAACAATTGTGCAATGCTCAGAGTCGTCTTCTTATTGTCATCATTATCCAACTCTAAGTTAGGTTGGTATGCAACTAAATCATCAAACTCTTCAATTATAATGTCTATAATTTGAGGATTTGGTATTAATATATTTCTTTTCAGTTCATTCAAATAAACTTCATACTCATAATTAGTAACTGGGTAAATTGACTGGTCTTTAGTTAATGTAGTTCCATCGGGAAGGACTGCTCTAAAGGTTTCGTTTACTTCAATACCTTGCTTAATGAATACGATATCAGTATAAAGGGTTTCGTTTGTTTCCCAATGGTGGATATCATCTGACACTGAGTATTTTGCCTCTATATAAGACTGCATTGCAGCATCAGTCTTTGGCCACTCTTCATATACATCAGTGATGTTGTTAACTATCAAAATAATCCAATCATTCTCACTTTCGCCTGTAAGTTCATATGCCAAAGAAGATGGAGTGTCTCCATCCCTAATTTCATAAGACTCAAAGAAAGTTGTGTATTTACTTAAATCTTCCCTTGCATTAACTCTTCTAAAAAGATTTTTTGCAAGACGATACTTAAAATTTTCAAGAGAACTAATTCCCTCGGCAACATATAAATTTGGTAATCTGCTGAAGTATGACATTAGTAACCTGCTAGAACATCGGCTTGACTGACAATAGAAGTTTCAATAAATGTTAATTGTAAAGTTAATGAGGGAACATGAACTGATGCAAATGGATTGTTTTCTTTTGTACCACCACGAATGTTTGCAGAAGATGTTAAAAGTTGCTTAAATGCTGTATATGACCCATCAGGAGTATAGTTTACTTGGATTCCTGCACATACAGAATCTTTAATCTTGTGGTGAAGTTCAATTCCTCCACTAGAAGAAGTGGATGTAGGTTCATAGTTAAATCTTTTGTATGAGAGCCTAAATTTATCAGGAACATTAAAGAACCTGTTTGCATTTGCACCACCAAAAGAAGCACTATTTTGTAGTATCCCCTGAGTGGTATTCGGGTTAGCAGCGGTGGGTTTCTCTCCGCCACTGATGCTAGGAACTGCACCCTCTTTAATGTATTGAATGATATAGTATACTTCTTGTGCTTCTGTTGCACTGCGAACAAAGAACTTAAAATTAAAATTATGCGTTCTAAACGACATATTTTTAAAAATTTGTTCAGTAAAGGGGTTGAAGACCTTACCCCTTGTTAATGCTGCTAATGTACTTGCATTAATATTACCTTCTAATCCAAGTGCTTGTCCAAGACTATTTGCAGTGCTTGAAATCGCACTAGCAGCAAACTCTGGAAGTGCAGCACCTGATGCAGATTGAAGCACCGATGCCATAGCACTAACGCCCTGAGATGTACTCAGAAGACCTGCTGCAGCAACACCAGCGACTCCTAAATCGACTTGATTGTATGTTGGGGTATAACTAGTTGAAATGTTGTTTGGAACTGCTAAATAAACTCTCTTGTCATTAAGATTCTTTTTGACATTGTTGCCAGGAAGATTTTGTCCATAGTATGCGGCAGTTTTATCGTTATACGCAATTGCATAACGTTGCATACACAAATAGTCAATGCCCTCTGTTGGAGATTCGACATCATCCGCCCCAGCAAGACTCGGTACTGGAAATTTTATGGGATACCTTAGAATTTTTTGTCCAGTTGTGGAAGCTGCCAAAACAACACCTAAATACTATGTGACCTCTATGTATTTATGAGATATCAAGGCAAGTACAAACCTTCCTTTCCAAGGAAGTATAAAGGCGACCCGAGTAATGTCATTTATAGGTCATCTTGGGAATATAAATTCATGAAATGGTGTGATATTACTCCCACTGTTGAAGAGTGGGGTAGTGAAGAAATTGTAATTCCATATATTTCTCCTGTTGATGGTAAACGGCATAGATATTTTCCAGATTTTTATGTAAAAATTGGAAATAGAAAATATCTGGTTGAAGTTAAACCATTCAAGCAAACACAAGAACCAACAACACAGAAAAGAAATACAAAAAGATATATTAATGAAGTCGTTACATGGAGCGTCAATCAAGCAAAGTGGAAAGCAGCAACCGAATTCTGCAAAGACCATAATTGGGAATTTATGTTAATCACAGAAAAGGAACTTAAAGTATAATGTCAATTCCAAATTCAGAAGGAGCACAATACAATTCTTTGCAGGATTTCATAGCATTCTCAAAGCAAAAGAATAATGCGCCTTCATTTACAAACCTTTTCTCGGTACATTTTAGTGCTCCTCCCATGATGGGTTCCCTCAGAGGGACAAAATATAACCCACAGACAGGTGATTTAAGAAATCTGCTAAATTATTACGCTGACAGCGTTAATCTTCCCAGTAAACAGGTAACTACGGGAAATTATAACCAACTTGGTTCTGCTATCAGGTATGCAACTGGTTCTACCTTCAGTCAAATTAGCATAAATTTTAGAGTTTCTCGTTCTGCAGAAACTAGAGCGTTTTTTGAAAAGTGGGTTGCTCTGATGTCAAATGATTCTAGTCAATATACAGACTACTACGAACAATATGTTTGTCCAACACTTAGAATCTATAAGTGGGAACGTGGTGGTGGTGAATTAGCAATTTCTCAAAGAAACATGTTGAGAGCAATCAGGGAATCAGAACTTACTAGGTACAGTGCAATGACTCCAAAATTAGACCAGTTAACTGGAGTCTATGAAATGCGAAATGTGTTCCCCTATAATATTGGTTCTGTTCAACTGGATAACTCACAAAATAAATTGATGACGTTATCAATTCAATTTTACTATGAAAGGTACAGATTCTATCAATCTGCAGAATTCTCTTCAGCGAGACTTTCTCCAATTTCTACATTAGCCGCACCACAAGATAACGAGACAAATCCCGAAACAGACCCAGTTCAGTCTCAGAACGTTAGAGCAAGTGCAACTACTCCTGCTACTAGAAACCCAAGAGGACTTCTTGACCAGAGACAAAGAATCGGACCTGGAAATTGATTCTATAAATACAATTACTGAGTTGAATTTTTATGGCATTACCTAAGTTAAATGTACCTAAGTACAAAACAAATCTACCTTCTACTGGAAAGGTAGTTAACTACAGACCATTCTTGGTAAAAGAAGAAAAACTTCTTCTTATCGCAACTGAAACTGGAAATCAATCTGATTTGGTTCGTGCAATTAAAGAAATTCTTTCAAATTGTACAGACCTTAAAGATGTTAATTCGTTATCAACGTTTGACCTTGAATTTTTGTTTTTGAAAATTCGTACTAAGTCTGTTGGTGAGAATGTTGAGGTGACTGTTACTTGTCCAGATGATAATGAAACTGAGGTTGCCGTTAGCATTCCATTGGATGAGATTAATGTAGTTAAAGATAAAAAACACAAAACTGAGTTAAAACTTAGTGATGAAATTATTATTACGATGGGATATCCTTCTGTTGAAACCTTCGTTACCATGAATTTTGACACTGAGCAATCTCAAGTTGACCAGTTATTTGAAATGGCAGCATCGTGCATTGAAACAATTGCTGATGCCAATCAAGTATATGAATGTAAGGATTCTACAAAACAAGAACTGTTGGAATTCTTCGACCAACTGAGCACAAAACAGTTTGTCATGATTCAAGAGTTTTTTGAGACTATGCCCAAGTTGTCTCATAAAGTTAAAGTTACTAACCCCAATACTGGTGTTGAAAGTGAGGTTGTTCTTGAGGGTCTTGCGAGTTTTTTCGCATAGCACTCCTTCACACCAATCTTCGTTCGTATTATGAAGGTAACTTTGCTCTAATGCATCACCATAAGTGGAATCCTGAATATGTTGATAACTTGATGCCTTGGGAAAAAGAAATCTATGTGAATTTATTAATTAAATTCCTTAGAGAAGAAGAAAAACGAATGAAGGAGCAACAAGCAGCAAGTGGCTAAAATTACTGCATATAAATTTGTAAACCCTGGACTGAGTGCAAAGTCAAGTCCTGCGGTAAAAGCAGCTAATCAGACTACACTTGCTGTAAACCGACTTGGGGTTACAGTAGAGAGTATTGCAAAAACTATCTCTGACCTTGGCACAGTATCTGCGCTTAAAGGTAAGTTAGAATTAAAACAAGAAATTTTTGATAGAAGACAGAAAAGATTAGAAAAGGATGCTGAGGCAGAAAATCAGAAGGAGAATGTAGATAAAGGTCAGGTAAAAAAAGACACAAAAAGTATTTTAACATACGGCAAGAAAGTAGGAAAAGGATTCTTCGGTATATTAGAAAACCTGCTATCGCCTCTCGTTAGTATTTTAAGCAGTTTTGGTGCGTTTGCAATAACCTCTAATGTTTTAGAGTACATTGCCGATGAAGGAAATCGAGAAAAAATTATAACATTTTTAGAAAAGACAGAATTTGTTTTTAAGAAGTTATCAGAACTTGCTGGAGGTATAACTGGGACATTCCAAAAAGGTATTGATTTCGTTTTTGGAAAAGAGACTACATTAGAACAACGTCTTAATGCCCTTGGCAAAATTGCCATGGCAATCGGCGGCATTGCAGGAATGATTACTGCCGCTGGCGGTATCCGAGATTTATTAGATGCTGGAGACGATTTAACCGACGTACCCGATAGCAGCAGAACTCGCGGTGGAGACGGTCCTGATGGTAAACCTCGTAAACCACCCAAACCTACACCAGCTAATCCTTCTGGTGCTAACCCAGAATTTGAAGGTCCAAGAGGTAGACCTCCTGTAAGTGACATTGCCAATACCTATGGTGAGGCAGCAGCAAAACAATATAAAAAGATTCTTGCAGAATATGGTGATGATGCTGCAAGAGCATATTCTAATGCATTGCTTAACTCTGGTGGTGATGCATCGAAGGCACTTAAGGCATGGAAGAGACTTAAGTTAACACCTCTACCTAAACCAAGACCAAATGCTTTACAAAGACTTGGCGGATTTGTTCAAGGTGTTGCTCAAGGTGCTGTACAGCAAGGACGAAGATTTGGAAATTGGGCATATGATAAAAGTGGAAAATTAATTAAAAGTCTTCAAGGTCTTCCTGGATGGGCAGCAGAGCAATATAGCAAAATGTCTGCTGCTGCAAGGAAAAAGTGGGACGACACGGTAAAAGCAAGTCAAGCACTTGCCGCCAAAGGAAAAGGATGGGCAGATGCAGCTGGAAGTAAATTTAAAGCAGGAGTAGATTGGGCTGCTGATGGAGGAAAAAAATTCCTCAATAAGATGGGAACTGGTGCTAAGAACTTTTTCTTGGAGAAAGTTTTAACACCATTAAGACCAATTATCGAACCTATTTCAAAGAAGGCAGCACAAATCGGACAGGGAATGTACGGTATGCTGATGAAGATTCCTGGTGCTGAGAAAATTTTAGGAGTATTGAAAAAAGCAGGCATCAATGGCATGGATGGCATTGCTAGTGCTGGTTCTAAGTTAGGAAAACGTGCTGGTACAATCATCCCCATCGTTGGTGGTCTTGTTAACCTTGCATTTGCTTATGACAGAGCAGCAAATGGCGACTCTATCGGTGCGTTGATTGAAGGTACTTCAGGTATCTTGGATATCGCTGGTGTTATTACTGGTGGTAGTACCAGTTTAATTTCAATGCTTCTTGACGGATATATGTTTGCTCGTGACTTTATCCCTCAATTGCAAGAAGGCGAAGAAAAAGTAGTTGATGCTATTGGTGCAAGACCATTCAAAGATACTATTGACAACTTATTAAGCAAATTACCTAATATTGGTGAAATTATCAATACGCTCATCGGAAAGGGTAATAATGTTGAAGAAACGGGTGACGTTCCCCCTGGAAGGTCAGCAGGTGGTGTTGTTCCTGTTAGTCATGCTGATACTGGTAGTGGATACACAGTACAGGGTCTAAGAGACTCCTATGGAAGACCTGCAGTGTTTTCTAGGGGTGGTGCAACTGCCTTTGGTAAAATGATACAAGATTCTAATGGTATCGTCAAAGGTTCCGATATTGCTAGTAGTAAAAGAAGTGTTTCTAAGAACGCAGCAGTTGGTGGAGTTCCTAATTCTAATCACTTATATGGAAATGCTTTAGACATTCATGGTGGTTCTCAGACTTGGATGAGGAGTCATGGAAGAAAGTATGGATGGGTTGTTCAAGATTATTCTGGTTCTCATGGAGGACACTTTAACTATCATGGACCTGGGTCTCCTCTTCCTGCCGATAACGCTGGTGGTGGTAGCCGTAGTGGCGGAGGAGGTTCTGCTTCCGTTAGTTCCCCATTTGATCCAAAAGCATTTATTGCATTCTTCAAAATGATTGGTGTCAACGACCCAGTTAAGAATGATAAAAAGGATGATGAAACTGGCAAAGGTAATCCACCAATCAAGTCTGTTCCTATTAATATAGAATTAATGACTGGTAATATATCTGAACAACAGGCAATAGCACAAGCAATGAAGATGGTTCCTATCCCTGTCGTTGTTACAAGTTTAGTTGGTATGCCTACACCAGTCCAGATAAATAAATCTAGTGGTAATGTACCTGGCGCACCTTCAAGCTTAAGTAAGAGAATGTCATAATGGCAGCAACTGTATCTAAAAGCAGCAAAATTAATTTTTATAAATTTGTGCAGGTAAAGGACCCAGGTTCTGCTAGTGCAAAAAAACCTGGTGCCGCTCAAGAAGGCAAGATAGCACTTGCACTCAATTCTAACACAAGAGCAGTAAATAATCTAGGGGCAACTGTCAATTCCTTGGCGAAGGTATTGACAGACCTCAAAAAAGTCGCTATAATTGACCTTGAGAGGGAACAAAAGAGACAGAGCTCTTTTACAGCTAAGTTTGCAAAAGAAAAAGAAGAACGTTCTAAACCTTTAGTTGGTGGAATCCTTGGTGCTGGAAAAGTAAAAGGATTTTTAGAGTCCATGTTAGGGGCTTTATCAGGACTGTTTAAATTTTTTGTTGGAACTAAAGTACTTGAATGGTTAGCTGACCCTAATAATAAAAAGATGATTGAAGATGGCCTTGATGTCATCGGAAAAATTGGTAAGTTTATTTGGGATTGGTCTAAGTTTGGTGTTACTAGCACTATTGATGGTCTTTATGACTTATTCCGTGATGATACTACCTGGTGGGAAAAAACAATTGGATTAGGTAAAGCCATTGTAGGTATTGGTTCTGCCATTCTTTTGATTCGTTATCTTAGTAATCCTACAAGGATTATTACTGATATCACTAAAGGTGTTGGTGCATTAATTAAATTTGTTACTGGTAGAGGTGGTGGAGGTGGAAGGCGTCCAAGAACACGAGGAGGTGGAGCACTAAGAACAGTTCTTGGACTTGGAGTAACTGCAGCTGCTGGTTATGGTATGTACCAGTCTTTCCAAGAACCTGAGTATGCTCAAGGTGGAAAGGTAAAGAAAAAAGCAGCTGGTGGCGGATGGATTAACGGTCCTATGTCTGGTTATCCAGTGTCTCTGGATGGTGGAAGAAGCACTTCTTTTATTGGTCATGGTAGGGAATATGTTGCACAAAAAGCAGGTGGTGGAGCATTTGTAGTTCCATTTAATACTCCTGCTACTCAAAGAATGTCTGGTCTTACTGGACAAAGAATTTCTGAAGCAAAGAGAGGAGGATATAAATTACCTGGATTCTCTGGAGGTGGTGAATATCTAAATCAAGTAAAATCTAGGGATGGAACTTCTGGTTCTAATGATGCCAAGAAGATTTTCTTACATTGGAGTGCTGGAGGACTTAACAATACTGATGTATCTCAAGGAAAATATGGATATCATTCATACTTAACAACTACTGGATTAGTTAACAAATCAAAGTATGGTTCTAGTTGGCCAGCGCATACCTATAATCGAAATGGTGAATATGCTGCAGCACTTGGTATTGCAGGTGGTGCTAATAATACTGAATATGGAACTAACTGGGGAGCAAACGCTCCTAAAATGTCTCAGTATTGGAGAATGGCAAAAGAGGCAGGAGCTCTTGCTGCAAACTGGGGATGGAAAGAATCTGATATTAATGACAAACGAGTTAGAACACACTATGAAGAATATAGAGATTATCCAAACTGGTATCATAGAGACAATCCATCTCATTATCGTTGGGATTTAAGAAAACTGATGCCAGGGGACTCTTTAGGTAGTGGTCCTGATAAAATCCGCAGAATGATTAAGGCGGAATATAGAAAATTTAAAGGAGGTAAATCTAGCCAAAATTCTCATGATGATAGTAGTTTCCCGATGGGTGGGTTTGGTCGTGCCTTAGCAGGCGCAGCTGATGCTCTTACTGGAAACAGATGGGATTTTGATAAAAAGAGTGGATCTACTCCTCAACCTCCTGGTGGTAATACAGGTTCTGGCGGCAGCGGTGGAGACAGTGGTGGTGGTAATGCAACATATGCACCATTACCCCTGAATATGACCAAAAAGCAAGCTTTTGCTACCATTTATGAGCTTGCTAAAAAACATGGTTCCCCATTCCCTGAGTTGACTGCTGCTCAGGCAATGTTTGAATCTGGATATCTAACTTCTGCACTTGCGAGGATGGATAACAATCCATTCGGACAAACTGGTACTGGTAGTGCTGGTAGTATTAGAGATGGTCAGAGAACTTGGGCAAGATATAATAGTTTAGATGATGCTGTAAAACAGCACGTTATGTATTGGGATAAGGATTACAAAGGAAACAAAGGATTTGGTTCTTATCCAACTCCAATGGCAGGATTGAGAGCACTTCTTCCAACGTATGCTCCTGAAAGTGATGGCAACAATCATAGAAACTATATGACTGGTGTTGCTTCAATTTTGGCTACTATGGGATTTGACCCCAATAAAAAGAATCCTCTTGCTGATTTAAGTTCTGCCAAGTTAATTCAGCAAAGAGGAGCATTAGGAGGTGGTTCTATTGATGTTCCTGGTAGTGCTAGTCAGACTGGTAGTGGAAGAACATCAACTGATTCTAGTGGTTCTCAAGACAGAGAAGAATTAAAAATTCAAAATCTAAGCAATCTCTTGGGAATGCACTCTACTAGAGGTATGAGCGGGGAATTTTATACTCCCCCAGGAGTAGGTATTAGTCCTGGAGAATCTCTAGACGCAAATTTAAATCAGGCAACACAAGACAGAATGAATGCACAAAATGAAATGGTGAACGGCACTACTCAAACTATGCAACAAATTGTTTCTGCTGTAACTACTAATAATAGTAATGTTGGTGCTGCAGTACAACAAGCGACCGAACAAGTTTCTATCATGTCTAGAGGTGGTGGTGAAGAAGCACCAACCATTGTCGGCGCTGGTGTGGATTTAATCAAATCCACTGCTTCGTTACTCAATTCCTTTAACAATCCACTCAAAGGCATCTTAAAATGACATTAAATAGAACTGAAACTGGAGAAGTCGGCGTTCGCATTGCCATATTTCGTAATGGTCAAGCTGTCACTAACCCCGAGGGTGCTTCTGATTTGTATGAATTTGTCAGAGGTATTGAAATTTTTGAAGGGATAAATTCTGCTACGCTTGAAGCAAGAATTATATTCCAAGATAATGCTGGATTGATTGGTTCATTTACTGGGTCCGAATTATTTAAAATTCAAATCACTGGTAGTGTTTACGATAAGACTTATTTTTTACGAGCATATAATATCGAGGCTCGTTCAAGAACAAATCAAAATAGTGAAGTATATTTAATTAATTTGGCATCGGACGAATATATTAAGAATGAGGTGGCAAATGTCTTTGGTAATACAGAAGTTATCTTTGATAAAAAAATTGATGCAGAAAATATTATTAAACGCTTAGTTCAAAATCAAAGATACTTGGGGTCTAAGAAACGAGTTTTTGTTGAAAAAACTCTCAATACACACAAATTTGTTGCTCCTAATTGGAGACCATTTGATTGTATCTATTGGATGTGTAATCGTTCGATTAGAGAAAAATCCCCTGGCAAAAATTTGCAAAGTGGTTATGTGTTCTTTGAAAATAGTTTAGGTTATCACTATAAATCTATTGATAAACTTATTGAAAGCGCAAATAGTCAAAGTTTTGATGGTAAAACAAATCCGTCAACTGGTGAAGCAAAATTGTACAACTATGTTTACTCTCCTAAAAAAGTAAGTGAGAACCAGTCTGCCGACCAATTTAAAATTAACTCTGTAGTTTTCCCTGAAGAAAGAAATTTCCTTATGGGACTGAGGCATGGTGCTTGGTCTGGATTTAGTATTGGATTAGACCCAGTTACAATTTCGACTTCAAAAATGGGTGCAAGTAGTGATTTGTCTGCAGATGCATACAGATATTCGATTAAGGATATTTGGAAAAGGATGGAGCATTTGAAAGGAAATAAGAATGCAAATCCAATTACAAAAATGGATACTAGTATTCAAAATATGATTGACTATCCTAAGAGAGTGCGATATACTATTATGCCGAATCAAATTTTTGACCCTAAAAATAGTTCAAATCCCCAGGCAAATTATGAGCAGTTAGTAGAACTACAAGCGTATCAATGGATGCGAATTGAGTCACTAAAAAATGTTAAGTTGCAAATTATTATTCCTGGTAATTTAGATTTGTATGCAGGGTATGGCATTAATGTTGAAATCCCTACAACTGCAAAGTCTGACACAACAGTTAAACTTGACAGAAAGTATA
>Ga0222714_10004562_pt1 | contig 13477 bp, 12 predicted proteins | sample C33_3DmetaG_FD_165048 | JGI IMG/M metagenome (GOLD analysis project Ga0222714, IMG submission 165048) | Estuarine water microbial communities from San Francisco Bay, California, United States - C33_3D | ecosystem: Environmental > Aquatic > Marine > Unclassified | place: USA: California... | reverse complement strand
ATGTTTTCCCATCCATCACTGTCAGAAGCAGTCCACGAAGCGGCGTTGGCAGCGAATGGACACGCGGTTCACATTGGCAATAAAAAACAAAGACACTGACAGGTGTTAAGAGGCTCGACACGCTGACTCTTAAAAGAAGCTACACAATAAATGACGTGTTTATTAAAGACACACTAATAAAACATACACTGATAAAAGACACTAAAAGTCATCCCTTCTTGGTGGAGAAAAAATGAATTTACACGAATATCAGGCAAAGCAGTTATTTGCCGAATATGGTTTGCCTGTATCCAGGGGAATCGCCGTTGACAGTCCCGAGGCGGCTGTTGCTGCGGCTTCTGAAATCGGCGGCAATAAATGGGTAGTGAAGGCACAGGTACACGCGGGTGGTCGCGGCAAGGCCGGCGGTGTGAAGCTGGTATCGAGCGCCGACGAAGCCGGTGAATTTGCAGCCAAATGGCTTGGCAAGAATCTCGTCACCTATCAAACCGACGCCAAGGGTCAGCCAGTGAGTCGTATCCTTGTCGAGGCCTGCACTGACATCGCCCAGGAACTGTATCTGGGAGCCGTTGTCGATCGCTCCAGTCGACGCATCGTGTTCATGGCCTCTACCGAAGGCGGCGTCGAGATCGAGAAGGTCGCCGCCGAGACACCGGAAAAAATTCTGAAAGCAACCATCGATCCCCTGACTGGTCCACAACCGTTCCAGGGACGAGAGTTAGCTTTCCAGCTTGGTTTGAACTCCACCCAGATCAAGCAGTTTACCAACCTGTTCCTTGGCCTGGCGAAACTCTTTGTCGATCTCGATCTGGCGCTGCTGGAAATCAATCCGCTGGTGATTACCGAGGCGGGAAACCTGCATTGTCTGGACGGCAAGATCAATATCGATGGCAACGCACTCTATCGCCAACCCAAGTTACGGGAAATGCACGATCCGAGTCAGGATGACAAGCGTGAAGCACACGCCGCCTCCTGGGATCTGAATTACGTCGCTCTGGATGGCAACATCGGGTGCATGGTGAACGGTGCAGGCCTCGCGATGGGAACCATGGATATCGTGCAGCTGCATGGCGGCAGCCCGGCCAACTTTCTCGACGTTGGTGGTGGCGCAACCAAGGAGCGCGTGACCGAGGCCTTCAAGATTATTCTGTCTGATGAGAACGTAAAGGCGGTGCTGGTGAACATCTTCGGCGGCATCGTTCGCTGTGACCTGATTGCGGAAGGCATCATTGGTGCGGTGGAAGAAGTCGGTGTCAATGTCCCTGTCGTTGTGCGACTCGAAGGCAATAATGCCGAAAAGGGCAGGGAAGTGTTGCAAGCCAGCGGCTTTAATATCATTGCTGCGACCAGCCTGACCGACGCCGCCGAAAAAGTAGTGGCCGCCGCCGGAGGTGCAAAATGAGTATTCTGATCGACAAGAACACACGAGTGATTTGCCAGGGCTTCACCGGCGCGCAGGGCACTTTCCATTCCGAGCAGGCAATCGCATACGGAACCCGAATGGTCGGCGGCGTAACGCCAGGCAAGGGTGGTCAGACGCATCTGGGGCTGCCTGTATTCGATACCGTCAAGCAGGCCTATGAGGCGACGGCTGCCGATGCCTCGGTGATTTACGTGCCGGCGGCATTCTGCAAGGACTCCATTCTGGAAGCGGCCTTCGCCGGCATCAAACTGATTGTCTGCATAACGGAAGGGATTCCCACGCTGGACATGCTCGTGGTCAAGGAGAAGTGTGATCAGCTGGGTGTGCGTCTGATCGGCCCCAATTGCCCGGGTGTAATAACCCCTGGGGCCTGCAAGATAGGTATCATGCCCGGCCATATCCATCTGCCCGGCAAAGTCGGCATCGTATCCCGTTCCGGCACGCTGACTTACGAGGCAGTGAAGCAGACCACCGATCACGGATTCGGTCAATCTTCCTGTGTGGGGATTGGCGGAGACCCGATTCCGGGGTCAAACTTCATCGATATCCTGACCCTGTTCGAAGCCGACCCGCAGACGGAGGCAATCGTCATGATTGGTGAGATAGGCGGCACCGCCGAAGAAGAAGCGGCTGCCTATATAAAGGAACATGTGAGCAAGCCTGTGGTCGCTTACATCGCCGGAGTCACGGCACCACCGGGCAAGCGCATGGGACACGCCGGAGCGATTATTTCCGGTGGCAAGGGCACGGCCGATGAGAAATTCGCTGCGCTGCAAGGCGCGGGCGTGAAGACTGTTCGCAGTCTGGCAGAAATCGGTAATGGCCTGAGTGAATTGACAGGTTGGTAGTTTTTTGCCGTAGCTGCGGCGAAAAATTTACACGCTTTTCATCGCAGAACTTTTGTTATTCAAAAGGTTCTAAACTCGCGATGGATTGTGATAGTCTAGCGAAAAATTTGGCATAAAACGCTGAATTTAAGGGACTATTTAGCCATCACACGGATTCGGGTTGGTTTAGTCGAGCGAATGGTTACCAAGCGTCTCATTTTGATAAAAAATGAGTAGATTGGTAACTTTTCCTTCGCTTGTTTCAGGGAAAGCTGTTGTACAACGAGTGATGAGATAAGTCAGGGAATACTCGGACAGTTCGGGGTGAGTCGAGGGAAGTGGTTTAGGGTACCAAGCAGTATGGCTTGCGCGTTTAGCTCTTTGTCAATCGCTCAAGTCGTTAAACAGAATTTGATTATTTAACATAAAAATAGGATGGCACATGAAAAACCGTCGAATTATGAATATGAGTATGACCGCTCTGGCTTTACTCATGTCCAGCATCATGAGTTTTGCCCAGTCTGCGGAGATCCTCGTAGACACTAGCGTAATTGACCGGGCAATGGATGTAGTTGGCGCCAAGTTAACCAGCTCCGCCGCAACTCAGGAAGAAATTACCCGCCTCGCGAACTCTGCCAGTTCGGTTTTTGAGGAATTCAAGCGGGAAAACGACACCCTCGAAGCCCTGCTCGTACTGAATGCCGAATGGCGTCAGCGGATCGACCGTCAGGAACAACAAATTGCTGAACTCGACGAGTCCATTGCCAACGTGGAAGTCGTGACTCGCGAAATTCCGTTGCTGACCCAGAAGATGCTGGCCAGCGCAGAAGAGTTCATCGAACTCGACTATCCCTTCCACCTCGATGACCGTCGCGCCCGCGTCGCTTTCGCCCGTGATGCGATTACCAACCCTGCGGTTTCCATTGCAGAGCGCTTCCGTCAGGTACTCGTGTTGTACCAAACTGAAAACTCCTACGGCCGTACCATCGAGACTTATCCGGACACGATCGAAATCGGCGGTGTAGAGCGTGACGTCAATATCGTCCGTATCGGCCGCGTGGCACTGATTTATCAAACGACTGATCGTCAGGTTACCGGCGCTTGGGACCTGAATGCGCGCGCCTGGGTTGAATTGCCTGCCGGCGATTACCGCACAGCCGTACAAACCGCAATCCGAGTCGCTTCCCAGTTGGATGCACCAAAAATTATTGATTTGCCAGTTCAGGCTCCGGAGATAGCACAGTGAGAAACTTCATTAAAATTACAAGCGTAGCAGCAGCAACCTTGCTGTGTGCATCAGCGACACAAGTCTTCGCACAAGGAGCCCTGTCCCAGGCCGCTCTGCTGGACCTGGTAGAACAGGACCGTGTTGCGGAATCCCAGGAATATCAGAATCGTGTTCGTGAATTCGAACAGAACGTGAATCGTCAGCAGGAAATTCTGAACACCACACTGGAAAGAGTGGCAACGGAAGAAGCCACTGGCACCCGTTTGAGCGACGAATTCGAAGCGAACGAAATCATCATCCGCGACAAGACTGCCATCCTGCGTGACCGTCGTGGTGATCTGAACGAATTGTTCGGTACCCTGCAAGGTGTTGCCGGCGACTTCATGAGCACGTTCGAAGATTCACTGATCAGTGCCCAGTATCCTGGCCGTACTGACACCATCGAAGCCTTCATCGAGAAAGCCGGCAGTACTACTGCCCAATTGGCGATTCCCGAAATCGAACGCTTCTGGTACTTCATGCAACAGGAAATGACAGAGTCTGCACGCGTCGTGAAATATAACGGCGATGTGGCCCTGCCAAATGGTGATACTGTTAATCGCAGCATCACTCGCATTGGTGCCTTCAATGCCGTGTCTGACGGCGAGTACCTGAGCTATAACGGTGACATCGGTCACCTGCAAGTACTGCCACGTCAACCCGATGCCGGTGTCATAGCTTCTGCACGGGCACTCGAATCTGCCACCTCCGGTTTCACCAAGGTTGGCATTGACCCGACAGGTGGTGTGGGTGGTCAGGTAATGGCCAACCTGGTTAACTTCCCGACTGTGGAAGAGCAGGTGCGTAATAATTCCGGCATCATCGGCTTCATCATTATCGGTGTTGGTATCGTCGGTATCTTGCTCGGCTTCTATCGTCTGATCATATTGACACTGGTTTCCATGAAAGTACGTAGCCAGTTGAAGAGCGACAAACCCTCCAAGAACAACCCACTGGGTCGCGTCTTGTTGGTCGCCGAGTCCAACCCGAATGCAGATACCGAAACGCTGGAGCTGAAACTTGGCGAGGCAATTCTGCAAGAGACTCCAGCTCTGGAGAGCTTGCTGACCCTGATCAAGATGGTGGCGACAATCGCACCTCTCGGCGGTCTGTTGGGTACAGTGACCGGTATGATCACCGTGTTCCAACAAATTACGGTCTACGGTGCCGGTGATCCGACAATCATGGCGGGTGGTATCTCCGTCGCCTTGATGACTACGGTACTGGGTATCTGTGTCGCCATTCCGACAATCTTCATGCACACCGTGGTGAAGAGTCGCAGTGACAACATCATCCACATCCTTGAGGAACAAGCGACAGGCATGATCGCTCAGAAAGCCGAGCGTTTAGCCACCCGCTAATCCAGAACCTTAGTCAAGGAAACGCATATGTATTTTACATTTCTGGATATGTTGAGTTCGGTCTCCCTTTTTATGGAAAAAGGGGGACCCGTCCTCTGGGTCATCGCTTGGCTGCTGCTGATCAAATGGTCGCTCGTGTTTGAGCGTATCTGGTATCTGAACAGCACACATAAAGCCAATGTCAAGGCGACCCTGGCGGCGTGGAACGCGCGCTCCGACACCAAATCCTGGAGCGCCCACCAGATTCGCACGATGATGATTTCCCAGATTTCCCTGGACGTGAAAAACACGCTGCCAATCATCGAAGTACTCGTGACGATCTGTCCTTTGCTGGGACTGATCGGTACGGTAACTGGCATGATCGAGGTGTTCTTCGTAATGGCCGTCAGCGGCGGTGGCGATGCGAAGTCAATGGCAGGTGGTGTGTCCAAGGCGACGATTCCGACAATGGCAGGCATGGTCGGAGCAATCTCCGGCATCTTCGCCTCCAACTACCTGAAAGCGAAGGTTGATCGTGACCTGGAGCTTCTGGAAGACCATTTACCGTTAAGCAATTAATCATTGCAGCGAAAACCTTTTAAGGCATAACAAAAATGAAATCAGGCTTAATGAAGAAGAAGGATAGCGAAGAGGCGGGTGAGATCGATCTCACTCCGATGCTCGACGTTGTATTTATCCTGCTGATCTTTTTTATCGTGACGTCGGTGTTTGTCACGGAAGCAGGTATCGATGTCACCAAACCGGAGGCATCGACTGCAGACAGTCAGAAAGGGGATCTCATCCTCATCGCCGTGGGAGAGCAGGGCGATATCTGGATGGATGGAGACCTCATTGACCCACGATTCATCCGTTCACGTTTCGAACTGCGACTGGCGGACGCACCGAACTCGTCTGTCATTATTCAGGCGGACCAGGGCGCGAATAATGAACGTGTGATGCAGATTCTCGCTGCCGCGAGAGAAGCAAACATTGAATCCGTATCAATTTCAGCGGAGGAGTAGACGATGATTTTAGTGAGATGGGCAGTATCCATGGTCATGGCCGTCGGCATCACTTTCGGTCTGTTCTACTTTATGCAGGCGTTGATCGCGACCGGCGAAGGGCTTGACGAGAGAGTCAATGTTGTCAAGATCGTCGATGCGACCATGCCGGAAATTGAACTGGAAGTTATCGAAGAGATCGACAAACCGGAGCCTATCCAGGAAGTCAACGATCAACAGCAGGATATCCCTGACAAGCAAATCAACCTGTCAGACGGCCCGGCGCTGAATATCCAGCGTGTCGCCGTTGAAATCGACACCGGACTGGATCTGAGCAGTGCCTCAATCTCGGCCACCGACGGCGATTATCTGCCACTGGTTGCGATTGCTCCCCAGTATCCAACACGTGCCGCACAACGCGGCATTGAAGGCTGGTGTCTCGTGAGTTTCACGGTGGATGGATTGGGTAACGTGGTCGAGGACACTATTGTTGTCGTCGATGCGGAGCCACCAGATATTTTCGACCGGTCGTCCGAACGTGCCGCTGCGCGCTTCAAGTTTCAACCTCGGGTGAAGAACGGCGTTGGCGTGGAAGTGCCTGGCGTGCAATACCTGTTCCGCTATCAGCTTGAGGACAACTAGCAATGAGCATGCAAAACAAACTCAAGTTGGGTTTTCTGATCGCGTTGCTGGCCGTGCCTCTGTGGCCCAGTCAGGTCGTGCTCGCGGGTGAAGAGCAACGCGCTCCGCCCGAAGCCCGTTCAGCCGGTACGCTGAGCGAGCAGGTGATGCGCGCCATCAGCAGTATTCAGGAGTTGATGACTCCGGAAGATCCGAATGATCCACCGAACATGGAGCAAGCGAAGCGCGAGCTGGACGAATTGTATGAGCGCCGTTATGAGCGCATGAACGATTTCGAAAAGCAGACGATTCTGAATTTCTACACGAACTACTACCTGACTCTGGAAAACTATCCGGAAGCCATTCGTATCTTCAAACAAATCCTGACCATCGAGGATCTGCGCGAAGACGTGCGCCTGCGCACACTGCGTTCACTGGGACAGTTGGAAGCGGCCGAAGAGGAATGGGCTGAATCAATCAGGTTCTACCAGGAATGGCGTGACATTTCCATCGACGAAGATGACATCGTTTATCGCGGTCTTGCCTACGCACACTACCAACTTGAGCAATTCAGCGAGGCATTGCCTTTCTGGATTTCCTACATGGAAATGGTGCTGGATAAGGGCGAGCAGTTGGGGCGTGACGATTATGCCTTCCTCAATGGCTTGTACTTCATTCTCGAAGACTTCCCGAAGGCGCTGGAATTAACCAAAACGATGGTGGTGTTGTTCGACAATCCTACCGACTGGACCAACCTCTATGCGATCTACGCGAGCATGGACAATGAGTCTCGTCGTCTGCAGGCAATGAGCATCGCCTACCTGAAGGGTTACTTTGACGATCAGACGCCGTATCTGAACCTCGGTCAGTCGCTGGCGGGTAACGAAGTTCCTTATACCGGCAGCAAGATCATCAAGACGGGATTCGATGGCGGCTTCATCGAGTCGGATGCCGACAATCTGACCGTCTTGACCCAGATGTATCTGATCGCCAGCGAATATGAGAAGGCGGTTGAACCCGCACAGCGCGCCGCCGAGCTCTCCGACAGTGGTGACGGTTATGACACACTGGGGTATATCCAGTATGTACGCCACGACTACGAGGCCGCCGTTGTGGCGTTCCAGGCCGCATTGGACAAGGGCAACCTGACCAATCGTGCCGATACGCTGCTGTTCCTGGCCCGCGCTCTGGTCGAACTGGATCGCTTCGATGAAGCGGCGGCAGCGGCTCGTCAATCGGCCGAGGCTGGAGACGGCAACGATCGTGAGGCAGCAAATAACTACCTCAAGTTCGTCAATGACTCCAAGTCACGCTACACCATCCTTAAAGATCGACGGGATGCGGCGCAAGCCTTCTATCGAGGCTATCCGCCAATCCAATAAGCTCGAAATCTGTATCGTTTCGCTGCGATACGCTTGAAATTTCGGGCCAAGCCCTCATAAACCCAGTCACAGCAGTGTGGCTGGGTTTTTTTGTTTTACAGAATTCAAATGGGGTGAGTAATGACCGTAGCGAGCAATGTAGAAACGAGGGGATTCGAGACAGAGGCGAAGCAGCTTCTGCATCTGATGATTCACTCGCTCTATAGCAACAAGGAAATCTTTCTCCGAGAGCTTATCTCGAACGCCTCTGACGCTGCCGACAAGTTGCGCTTCCAGGCCCTGTCGGATCCGAGTCTGCTAGCGGAAGATTCCGAACTGCAAGTCCAGATCGACGTCGATAGCAAGAAGAGAACAATCAGCATCTCCGATAACGGCATCGGCATGACACGCGAGGAGGTCATTACCAACCTCGGTACGATCGCCAAGTCGGGTACGGCCCAGTTCCTCGAGACTCTCACCGGCGACCAAAAGAAAGATTCCCAACTGATCGGCCAATTCGGAGTTGGCTTCTATTCGGCATTTATCGTCGCCGATGAAGTGGAGGTGCTCACGCGCAAGGCCGGTACCGATGCCAGTGAGGCGACGCTCTGGAAATCCAGTGGCGAGGCAGAATACTCCATCGAGTCAGCCAGCAAAGAAACCTCTGGTACGGTGGTGACACTGCACCTGAAAAAGGACGAGAAGGAGTTCGCTGAACCGTACCGTATCCGCAGTATCGTCAAAAAGTATGCCGACCATATCTCCATTCCTGTCCTGATGGAAAAGCAGGATTTCTCTGAGGACAAGGAGAAGTCGAAGAATAAAGAGAAGGAATATGAGACCGTCAACGCGGCCAAGGCGCTGTGGACACGAAGTCGCAAAGACGTGAAGGACGATGAATACAAGGAATTCTACAAACACGTCAGTCATGACTTTGAAGATCCGCTCGACTGGAGCCACAACCGGGTTGAAGGCAAGCTCGAGTACACCAGCCTGCTCTATATCCCGGGCCGTGCCCCTTATGACCTTTGGAACCGCGACGCCGCGCGCGGATTGAAGCTCTATGTCCAGCGTGTGTTTATCATGGATGAAGCAGAACAATTCCTGCCGCTCTATCTGCGCTTCATCAAGGGTGTAGTGGATTCCAATGATATTTCGCTGAACGTGTCGCGCGAAATACTGCAAAAAGATCCGGTAGTCGACTCCATGCGCAGCGCGTTGACGAAGCGCGCGCTGGATATGCTTGAGAAACTGCGCAAGAAAGACAAAGACAAGTACGACGCATTCTGGAAGGAATTTGGCCAGGTTCTGAAAGAAGGACCCGCTGAGGATTTCGCCAATCGAGAGCGCATTGCCAAGCTGCTGCAGTTCACTACCACACAATCCGGATCCGACAAGCAGGACCAGGGTCTCGATGACTATGTCAGCCGTATGCAGGAGAATCAGGACAAGATCTACTATCTGGTCGCTGAAAACCTGAAGGCAGCGCGCAATAGCCCCCATCTGGAGATCTTCCGCAAGAAGGGCATCGAAGTCATTCTCATGGTAGACCGTATCGATGAATGGCTCATGAGCCATATGCATGAATTCGATGGCAAGCACTTCCAGGACATTGCTCGTGGCGAACTTGATCTCGGCAAGCTGGATGATGCCGCGGAAAAGGAAACCAAGGAAAAGAGTGAGGAAAAGCTGAAAGATTTGCTCGAGCGAATCAAGGCCTCATTGGGCGAGCGTGTAAAGGAAGTGCGAATCAGTCACCGACTGACTGATTCGGCTGCCTGTCTCGCCGTTGATGAGCATGACATGGGTGCACAGATGCGCAAAATCATGGCGGCCTCAGGTCAGCCTGTGCCAGAAACGAAGCCGATCTTCGAGATCAACCCTGATCACCCATTGATTGGTAAGCTCGATGCGGAGCCGGATGAGGACCGGTTTGGGGACATCGTCGCCATTCTGTTTGGTCAGGCCAGCCTGGCTGACGGTGGCCAGTTGGAAGATCCCGGTGATTTCTCGGCACGCCTGAACAAGGTCTTGCTCGAACTCAGTCACTAAACTGTCAGACCAGCAATACCACAAACACGCGCATTCAATCAGGGCTACATCTGCTCCAGGGTATCGATACCGAGCAGGTGTAGCCCTTTTTGCAGGGTTCGCGCGGTCAGATCCGCCAGGGCCAGACGCGAATCCCTCAGGCTGACTTCCGCCTTCAGTATGGGACAGCCTTCATAGAATCGCATGAAGCTACCGGACAACTCATACAGGTAGGTGCAGAGCTGGTTTGGAAAGCAATCGGCAACCACCGCTTCCACAATCTCGGCGAATTGTAAGAGTTTCAGGAGCAGAGCCCGCTCCAGTGGGTCCTCCAGCGACGTAATTTGCGAAGACGATGCGCTGTCTGATTGCTTGCGTAATACGCTCTTGATGCGCGCGTAGGCATAGAGCAGATAGGGGGCCGTGTTGCCTTCTAATGCGAGCATGGTAGACCAGTCGAAGACGTAATCACTCGTCCTGTTCTTTGAAAGGTCGGCGTATTTGACCGCTGCGATTCCAACTACCTCGGCAATGTTCTCTCGCTCGGCTTGTGCCAGTTGCGGATTCTTGTCGGTCACGAGGTCGTAGGCACGGCGCACGGCTTCATCCAGCAATTCAGCCAACTTGATTGTGTCGCCAGAACGCGTCTTGAAGGGCTTGCCGTCGTTACCCATCATCGTGCCGTACGCGATGTGTTCCAGGGAAATTTCGCTGCCAGCCAAACCCGCCGCCTGCGCCACCGCGAAGACTTGCTGGAAATGCAAGGACTGGCGTGCATCGACAACATAGAGCGAACGCTGCGCCTGCAACACCTGCGCGCGGTATTTCACGGCAGCCAGATCGGTAGTGGCATAGAGGTATCCGCCATCGGATTTCTGAATGATGACGGGGAGGGGGTCGCCGTCCTTGCCGGTGAATTGCGGGAGAAACACACAGTTAGCGCCTTCCGAGACCGACAGTAGTCCCCGATCGCGCAGTGTATTGACGATGTTTCCGAGCTCGTCGTTATAAAAGCTCTCGGGCTTCAGGTCTGCGCGTGTCAATGTGATGTTGAGTTTCTGGTAAACAGCCTCGCAATGGCGCAGGGATTCGTCAATAAAATGCTGCCAGACGCGCAACATCTGCGGATCGCCTTTCTGTAATTGCACCACATTGCGGCGTGCACGATCGGCGAAGTCTAAATCGCTGTCGAAGCGTGCTTTAGCCGCGCGGTAAAACTGCTCCAGATCGCCCAGATTGCTGGAATTGTCATCAGCGCTCGTGCTGAACTCCTGCATGTAGGTGATTAACATGCCGAACTGCGTGCCCCAGTCGCCTACGTGATTCTGGCGAATGACGTGATGACCAACAGCTTCGAATAGCCGAGCCAGGCTGTCACCGATGATTGTTCCCCGCAGATGTCCTACGTGCATTTCCTTCGCAAGATTCGGCGAGGAATAATCAATCACGATGGTCTGCGCCGTCTCACAACGGGGTAATAGCTGCGCGTTTTCGGTGAGTGCGGTATTGGCTCGATCTAACAGAGCCGAATCTGCCAGATAGATGTTGATGAATCCCGGACCTGCCACCTCCAGTCGCGCAACCAATGTCGGAAGCTTTCCCTGGGCTTTGTCGACGATGGACTGGGCGAGAGCACGGGGATTTGACTTCAGTGACTTCGCCACAGCCATGACTCCGTTCGCCTGATAGTCGCCGAACTCGGGTTTCGAGGCCGTGATGACATTCGCATTCGCGTCCGGGTTACCGGATACGTCGCGTAAAAGCTCGGTCAGTAGGGTGTTGAGAGAGTGCTTGAGGCTATTCATTGAATCTGGTTTTCGGAAAAGGAGGGGGATTGTACACCAATAAGCGCGCGGCGGTTTGGTGTAAAATGCCGAATTGCCGATTTCGGCGGGATAGGTCGATGAGGACGCCATGAGTGACAGTGAGAAGGTGCAGCTGATCAGGGTGCTGCAGCCACAGGAAGGCCAGCGCCTGGATAATTTCTTGCTGCGCCGGCTAAAGGGGGTACCCCGTTCCCGCGTCTACTGGCTCATTCGCCGTGGAGAGGTACGGGTCAATAAGAAGCGCTGCAAACCTGATCGCAAGCTCGACTTTGGTGATGAGGTCCGCATTCCCCCCTTCGCCAGTGGGGCGGAACAGAAACCAGGCAAACCGACGCCGGGATTGCAGGAGCTGTTATTAGGCTGTTTGCTTTATGAAGACGAGCATCTGCTGGTCATCAACAAACCGACGGGTTTGTCGGTTCATGGGGGCAGCGGGGTTCGGCTGGGACTGATCGAAGCCCTGCGTCAGCTCAAACCTGAGTGGGCGACCCTGGAGCTTGCACATCGGCTCGATCGCGACACGTCAGGTTGTCTGGTTATTGCCAAGACCAGCGAATTTCTCAAGCAGATTCAGACAGACCTGAAAGAGAAGCGGGTGCAAAAGCGGTACTACGCACTGGTTCAGGGCCGATGGCCGGAGGAGACGACTGTAGTCGAGGCGCCCTTGCTGAAGAACGAGCTCAGCTCCGGTGAGAGGATCGTGAGGGTCGCGCGCGAGGGTAAACCTTCCCTCACCCGATTTACCGTGCTGCAGCGCTTCACAGGCGCCACGCTGGTAGAGGCGATGCCGGAGACCGGCCGGACTCATCAGATTCGTGTGCATTGCCAGTATGCCGGGCACCCGATCGTGGGAGACAGCAAGTATGGCGCGAAGGGGGAGTTGGACACTCTCAACCGGGTCAAATCCCTGTGCCTGCATGCCGCCAGCATACGTTTTGCGGTGCCCCATCTACCTGCGCCACTGGAAGTCAGTGCGCCTGTGGATAAAATGCTTGAAAGCGTACTTGCCAGTTTAGAAAAAGAACAATGATAACAAGGTGATAAGTAGCCTAATTAAGGTAAAAACAATTTCGGAAATCTTTGACAGTACCGGTGTTGCCGCCTATCATTGCGCGCCTATGTCGGCCTGCCCAGTTCCAGTCTACGTTGATACCCGCAAAGTCTTTACACAACGGGGTAAAGTCGCCGGTTTTGTGAGTCTGGAGCGGTTGGGAAGATTCAGGGAGTGTCTCGCCAGCGAGACCGGAACTGTTCAGGTGGAATTGCAGTTTGACACCAGTGATACCGGTTTGCGGATCATTTGGGGGCATTTGCAAGCACAGGTTACCGTGCTTTGCCAGCGTTGTCTCGAGCCTTTAGTGATTGCACTGCAAGACGATATAAAGCTTGCGTTGCTCAAGGATGAAGCGGAGGTTGCCAGCCTGGATGAGGCCTACGACCCTTGGATTTGTGCCGACACGAAGTTGTTATTGGCCGATTTGATAGAAGAACAATTGATGCTGTGCCTGCCGATCGTGAGTGTGCACGAACCCGCAGAATGCAGCCGCCAGTCCGGCTATGTGGCCGGTGCGGGTACCGGCGCTGAAAGTCCGGCTAAGAACGGGACGGTGAATCCGTTTGCAGTATTGAAATCGCTTAAAGAGAGCGATTGAACTTATTGATTTATATAGAAAGATTTATCAGGAGATTGAAATGGCTGTGCAAAAGAGCAAGGTAACTCGCTCCCGACGTAATATGCGTCGTGCCCATGATTCACTGACCGGGCCAACGCTGTCTGTCG
>Ga0222714_10004557_pt1 | contig 13488 bp, 6 predicted proteins | sample C33_3DmetaG_FD_165048 | JGI IMG/M metagenome (GOLD analysis project Ga0222714, IMG submission 165048) | Estuarine water microbial communities from San Francisco Bay, California, United States - C33_3D | ecosystem: Environmental > Aquatic > Marine > Unclassified | place: USA: California... | reverse complement strand
TCTGTCGTAATGCTGGATTATCATTACCATTAATTGCTTTACAGTATCATGAAGTTAAAGTAGTTATGACATTTGAAGATATTAGCAATTTAGCAAGACAATCGACTAATGCTGGCTTCACTAGTGTATCCTCTTTTAATGGAACAGTAGATCAAAAAATATTTCAGTTGTATTGTGATTATATCTATCTTGATACAGATGAGCGTCGTCGTTTTGCTCAGGTAAGTCACGAATATCTTATAGAACAGGTACAGCGTCAGGAATTTAATGAAATTACAACAGAATATGCTTCTCTTAATCTTAATTTAAATCATCCTGTTAAAGAGCTTGTATGGGGGACACGTAATGTTGGATCACAGGGTCGTAATCATCCTTTTGATCCCAGTCACACAGATGGTAAGGTAACTAGTTCACCGGTTTCTTTAGATGAGATGGGTGGTGAATGGCAATTATTATTAAACGGTCAAGATAGATTTAAAGAGAGAGATAGTAAATATTTTACAAGAACCCAAATATGGCAACATCATACGGGATATGGCTCTGTCCCTACATTTGGTGATCCCACTACAAGCGATTTAGCATTAGATATTGCCAATAAAATGGGATTTGATTCGATAGCTGTTTACTCCTTTGCTTTAAAACCAGAAGAACATCAACCATCGGGAACTTGTAATTTTTCTCGTATTGATAATGCTCAATTAATAGGTAGAAATTTAAGAATTTCAGGACCGGTACCAGGGGATGGGGATATAGATGTGAGGCAGGGGACTACACTAATCCCTCCTTCCGGCACTTCCGATGATAGTGCCCGTATTGAATTAACACTTTTTGCTGTTAATTATAATGTCTTGAGAATTATGTCAGGTATGGCCGGTCTTGCTTACTCAAATTAATATAATATTAATTATGATAAAAATAATAATTATAAAATAAATGATATTTAATAGTAATTATCTATTTGTGAATTAATATCATTAATAGTTAATTTTCTTTTAGCACATTTGATTAGTAGATCAATTAAGTTTTCTAAGACTGAAACTTTTTCTTCTGTTGTTGAATTTTCTTTAAATAAACTTTTCTTTAAAGTATATTCATTAATATTAATGAAATAATTGGATGTTTTCATATCTATTGTTTGATTGACCCAATGTTTGACTAATTCGGGTAGTTTTTCTAATTGAATTAGTAGTGATTCGTAATTAATGGATTCATCAATTACAATATTTTTTTCAGACCAAGATTTTAAGAATAAAACTTTACCGGCTGTTTTTTTGCCGATCCAATTAGCACAACATATTCTTAAATAATCAAGTTCAGCGATCCTTAAATTAAGAGGTTTAACATCATTTAATTCATTACCGTTTTCTTCCTCTACTGGTTCAGGTTCAGGTTCAACGGGTTCAGGTTCAACGGGTTCAGGTTCTGGTTCTGATTCAACAGGGTCGGGTTCAACGGGTTCTGATTCAACGGGTTCAGGTTCTGGTTCAACAGGTTCTGGTTCTGGTTCATCCTCTACTGGCTCAGGTTCTGGTTCAACGGGTTCAGGTTCAACGGGTTCAGGTTCAACAGGTTCAGGTTCATCCTCTACTGGTTCAGGTTCTGGTTCAACAGGATCTGAATCAACAGGATCTGAATCATCTTCCACATCATCAATATTCATACTAATATTAGGTTGTTCATCAAAATCTGTCATTTTATAAATGAGTATAGATAATATTTTTTAAGTATTAACTAAAATATAAAAAGATAAATCATTTAGAATAAAAACATTATGAATAGAACTAATACAAGTGCTTCTTCAAATGTTAATGGTTTGAATGAATTAGTATTACCACCATTATTTCTTATTAATACGGGCATTACACGATTATACGAATACTGAACTGCTAAAACTTTAAGAATAACAAACAAAAAAACTAATATAGCTACATTTAACCCTGAAACATCTGGCATAAATTTTTCTTTAACTTTACCACCTCCCATTAATAGACTTGTAACAGGCATTATATTAGTAAATATATTTTTTTTTTAGTTAATTAAATATATCATCGAGTTTTTTAAGTTCTTCTTTTTGAGATGGATCATATTGAAGTTCTAATACTTGTTTTACGGGATTTTTTATCTGATTTGTGATATAAAATTCATAATCATATTCACACTTATTTTCATCGATATATTGTCTGATTTCAATTCTGTCACCCTGTAATATTTTTTCTTGTTTATATTGACCCTTTTTAGCTCCGGATTTATAAATTTCCGTAGTATATTTTGGTTTAGTTTTAATATAAGCATAAGCAATTCTATCATTAGCTTTTGGTTTATTACCGGGATCTCTAAGACCAATTCGATCCGCAAGAACTTTATGAGCAATTTGTTGAGGATTTTTATAATATCCTCTTAATGATTTTGTGATATAAAATTCATTAGGATTCATTTCACCATTTTTAATTTTTTGAAGTGTTTCTTTGATCCATAATTTAGCACCTTCTATATCACGTTCAACCATAATCTTTTCAATCATATTGCCGTAGACGTGTTTTACAATAGGAGCATTATCTCTTCTTTTAAGGACGATACCCATAGAAGTACGTTTACAGTCATCAATACTAAATTCATATTTATCGCCAATATATCTCTTTTTTGAGACTAATATAAATGGATAAAATGTTTTTTCATATTCTAATACTTGAGGGTGATGCATCATATTATCAGTTATCCATTGTCCGGCTTTATCACCACATTCAATGCACCATTTTAACGCTTCGGTACCTTCAAGGAGTTCGCCTTGTTTATTTCTTCTAGAGAATTTAACGAATACAGAATCTGTATCACCATATACTACTTCAGGTTTTTCTAAACCTTCTTGTTCAGCCCATTTGACAACACCAATAGAGGCATCTTCTATTCTAGATCTTCCGACAGAAGTAGTACAAGCGGCTATCTTATTCTTAAATATAGGACTAGTTCTAGCGCCCGTTTGACCATAAACTGAATTAGCGGTTACTTTGTAAGCTAACTGAAGACCATCCCATACTTTTTTCTTAAATTCGTCTGGTTCTTGTTTTAGTTTCTTTTTGGCATTTTTTCGTTGAGAGAGGAGATGTTGTAAAACAGTTGGAATAATACCTAATTGTTTTTCATTTTCTTTCTTTTTAAAATAACAGGTTGTAACAGGTTGTTCTTCATTAATGATTTTCTTGATACTTTTGCCCTTTTCAATAAACATATAGTTATCGTATTGAATCGTTTCATAATCAACCATTTTAAGATATTTGGGATCTTCAATTAGAGTTTCGTGTGATAAGTTCTTTTCTATAATAGAACTTGGATAAAGTGAAGCATAATCTAAAACTGATACAGGATCATCGAGATATATACCGGGTGTTGGTTCTAAAACAATTGCTCCTTCATAACCATCTCTAGGAGGTGGATTGATTATTTCATCAAGTTTATCTTCGATATCAAAATCTTCATATGGTAATTTCCTGGGTTTCTGTATATAATCTGGATTTAGACCATTTCTTTTTTCTTGTAAATAATTATCATATTCTTCATATAGTTTTTCGTCTTTATCTTTTTCGGATTTCCAATCTTTACCATTTTCTATTTTGTATCTATTTTGATATTTTTCATCAATAAGATATTGTTTCATTTTATCTCTAGATTTCCCGAGTTCATCAAAGATCTTAGTATATTCATAGGGTTTAAATAATCTCTTTAAAGTTGGTATTTTAGCGCCTTGTTTTTCACACTCTTTCGCTACAATAGAGAATACTTTGGCACCTTGTCCTCTAAGATAAATATAAGATAAAGGAACATAACATACATTCGCCATTGAGACACCATTAGTAATGATTTCTAGACTTAGAGAAAGATTAAGACAAAGTTCACAATCTTGAATACAATATTTTGCGATTAAAGCTCTGTCTTTACCGGATCCCTTCTGATGTTTTTCAAAAATATCTTTGGGGGAAACATCATCTTTATTAAGACACCATTCTATTTTAAATATACCTCTTTGTTTTTTATTTTGATCCCAACTGTGGATTAAACCACTAACATTAATACAATAATATGTATCATCATCATCATTAGGATCGATGATACTTTTAATATAGTATTTTTCACCATTATTGTATAGTTTTTCGCCAATATTACTATGAGTTCTTAAAGAGATGTAATCGCCAACTTTTAAGCGACCAATTTCGTTTGTATATAAGTAAGAAGTTTTTATTTTATTCTTACATCCAATAAATTTTATTTTACCTCTAATAAAATGAGAAGCTACATCATCAAGTTTATATGAATCTAACAAATGACTCTTTTGTATTTCTTTTTGTAAGTCATAAAGAATACGACCATCCATCGTTATATATCGGAGATTATTGTCTCCTAATCCCGATGAACTGAGATTTTGTTTTTTATCAGAACATTTTTTGGAATAATGATCTTTATAATTTTCAATAGAAGAATCTATATTTCCAAGATTATAAAATTTCTTCCAAGAACAACTTTTTGTGTGACCACTTGTACAAGAGCAATCACATAGCAAATCGATTCGATCACTAATATATCCGAAGTCAAAGCCAAAGATATTATAGCCCGTTACAAAATCAGGGTCTTCAGTTTTCATAAGTTCTTTCCATTTTATAAGAAGATCTTTTTCATTTTTACATCTTATGATATCTATGGGTGGATCTTGAACATCAAGAATATCATCACAAATTTCTTTTTGTACACTATCATTTTTAAGATCTTCATCAGTTAGATCTTCTTTATTACCAATTACAATTATATTTCTTCGAGTTGGTTTATTTGATCCGTAATTTTGAAAGACAGTACCAATTTGAATAATTGGATCTCCTAATACTTTGAAATTACCGTGATCTAATAGATGAGTATTCAGAATATCATTTATAAGATTTATGATTCTGTCGCGGTTTTTATCTTTATCTTTGAGTAATAGTTTAAGAATATCTAAATCTGTGGCTATTTTTACGGCAGTCAGACATATACTTTTTTCGGGTGGAGTGACTCTTTTACCTTTACGACTGGTATGTAAGATACTTATACCAGGATGTTTATCATTAAAAGCGTGCTTAATAAGTTTATAGAGCTTTTTACTAAATTCTTCATTTTCTATATCGTCATCATCGGGATCATCTAGTTCTTCAATATCAGATTGATCAATTTGATCAAAAAGTTCTATTGCGAGTTTTTTACAATCTTTCTTAGCGACAGGAAAATCGCCGTGAGAACTATCACATTCAATATCAAAAGAAGCTATTTTAAAAGGATGAATATCATATTTATCTATTGGATTTATATCGGTATATGTTGCTCTTAGAACATAATCACTGATTGGGAAAAGATTTTCACTGTGATCATTTTTAAATTTATTAATATTCACCCATCCACAAGGATTAATATTTTGTAAGTGAATGAAACGAATAATTGGATGAATATTTGATTCATAAAGATTAGAATCACATTGAGGATTCTTATCTAGTTCAAACCATTCTCTATGATCTGAGCCAACTTGATAAAGTGTGTCATCTATAAATTTACGATTAAGATGACTATATACTTCTCTAATAGCATTTACATATTTTTGCATACCTGAATATGATTGGAATACTAACTTTGCAAATAGATATGTTTTCGGTGTTAGATCATCATTACACTGAAATCCATAAAAATCAATATTCTCAACTTTAACAGTTTCAGAGTCAATGAAGTCCTTTTTAGGATCGTGATTATATCCACGTTTAATAAACTTTTCAATATGATAATCATTATCAGAATAATATTTATTATTTCTACCTAATAAATTTGAAATTTTATTAGGAACATTTTCACTCCATGATTTTGGAATCTTGAGATAAAAGAAAGGTTTAAATCCCTGAACGTGACATATAACCTTTTTATTATCATTGGTTTTTCCATAAAGAGTTATTAAGAACTCTTTTTCATCATTCTCCATTGTTGGTTTGGGTAAATCATCAAATTGAAGATCTAATATTTGTATATCCATTATATGAGTATGACTAGAGTATATTTTAAATACTAATGAAAATAAAAAATCAAATTTTATCTACCTTTATAATATGAAAGAATTAAGTAGTCTTTTATTGGGTATAATAGCAATTGCTATTATTTTTAATACAGTTTATAAAAATATGAATTATACTAGAGTAAAATCAAATGTAAATGGTAAGAGTTATTTGGTGCGTAAATTACCCGACAAACAGGCTGCATCAGATAAATTGGCTAATATAAGTAATTCATTAAATAATTTAGTTATGAGTTTAAAAGTGGGGGAAAAAGATGGAATAGATCAGTTAAAGGCTTATTTTAATCCTGATAATTTAACAGAAAATGCTCCTGGCGGAACATATACAGCATATTCGGTAAATAAAGGTGAACAATTAGCATTGTGTTTACGGAATGTAAATGACAATACATTTATAGAAGATAATACAATATACTTTGTTGCTATACACGAATTAGCACATATAATGACAGATGAAGTGGGACATACACCTAAATTTTGGGATAATATGAAATTCTTATTACAGAAAGCACAGAGTTTAGGAATATATACTTATCAAGATTATAGTCAGTTTCCGGTGAATTATTGTGGACAACAGATTGAATCCACGCCAATGAAATAAAAAAATATAACTTATATGAAAAAAGAAAATTTGAATTAGTAATATTTATAAGATTATTAAAAACTATTAGAAATGTGATTATACCATATGAAGAAGAAAAAATATGTAACAGATGGATATAAAATTATATCAGTAATGTCATTCGCATTTGGTTCTTAAATAAGAAATATGTATCGGGGATGAAAATGAAGGTGAAATTGGCTTTAATTTAGGATTGGGCTTTGTTTATTTAAGAATTTTAGTTAATTTTTCAGTCAAGACTTAATTTTATTAGATAAGTATTAAATAAGATTAATTAAATTATTTTTATTATTATTTTAATATAAGTGTATCATATAGAATGTCATCTTTTTTAGAGAAAGAATTAAATAAATTGCCATCATATACAATAATAAAGAATGATGGACATATAAAAAAGGAAATAAAAATAAATATCTATAATGATGATACAATATTAGAATTATTAAATAAAATAGCAATAAAAGAAGGATTAGATTATAAATACATTTTTGCGTGGTTACAAGATAGTAATGATGAGATAATACCAATATCGTTTATATGTGATTTTTCATTAAAGGATCCATTTAAATTAAAAGAATTCTTTAATAGGAATTATATAGATGAAGATGGAACACGAATATCTAGTAGTTTTGAGAGTTTATATCATACAATAATACATAATGTGATAAAAAAGAATGAGATAAATTATTGTACAATATATGATTATCTTAAATATCATAAGATAAAAAATGAATTAAATGATGATGAAATAAGAAATATTTTAAAAGTAGATCCAAAATTATTTTTTATAGGAAATTTACAGTTATATTGGAAAGATTTAACTAAAGAAGATATTCGTTCTGTTAAAGAATCTAAATATTTAAAGAGATTTAAAGAAGTTAAAGAATTAACAGAGAGACAGGATGAGATTGTTGGATTATTCAATCAAGATTTAGGAAATAAAATGAGATATAGTGATGATTTTCAACCAATTGTATTAATGATAAGTAATGATAATGATAAGGCAAATGAATATAATTTAAATGAATATAATTTAAATATTATAAAATTATTTACAGATTTTCATTTATGTGATATGAAAAATCATCAGATAGTATTTTCAAAATTATTTTTAGATGAAAGATACAATTCATATTATAAGATAAATAAAGATAAAATATCTGTAAGGAAAGACGATGATAAATTAATGAATGAAGATCGTTTTACGAGATGGACAAAGGGTATAGTTACTTCTGTACCAAATGTATCTATGAATTATCTTAATTTTAAGAATACACTATCATATAAAGTGATAGATAAGAATAATACTTATTTTACGATGATGTTTAGTGAAACAGGATCGGTAAGATGTATATTTGAGAGAACAGGTGAAAAAATATTAACCAGAGAGTATATATCAGAGAAGATAAATTTTGTGAATCATTTTCTAAAAGAGATAATTAATAATGAAAAGATATATCATAATTATGAATTGGGAAATATCCCTTCATTAAAAAAAGAATTATATGGTGAAATAGATAAAGGTATTACATTATTATCGGGACATTTATATTATGATATTAAAGATTATCGTAAAGAAACATTTGAATATGTTTTTAGTAATTTATCAGTGTACACACGTTTTAATAAATCACACGAAAATTGGATTTATGGGATATATAAGCGTGTAAATAATTATGATAGTATAGATACAAAAATGTTAGTTATATCAAAATTTGCACAAGAATATGATGATAAAAAAATAATAATATCATTAATAAGTGAATATTTTGGAATAATAGAAGAAGATGCATCTGATGAGTATGATAATTGGTTAGAAACAAGAGAATCTGGTAATTTTAAAACTGAGAATGGTATAGATTTTATAGTAGAAGGAGTTAAAAGTTCTCATATAAGAATAAGTATAGGCGAATGTAGTAATTATGATGAATTTAGAAGAATATATAATTTTTTTAATGTATTAATGAGTGTATATTATGAATATACAGAAAATAACAAAGATATATTTAATATATTCTCAAATAATAAGAAGAAAAAAAAAGAGAAGGTCATCTATGAAGATGTTATGAGTAGTATTGAGAATGAAATGATATCGAGTGAATTACAAGAAGGATTAGATGAAGGAATAGAAGAAGTAATTAATAAATCTAAAAAATCTCAGACTGAAGATTCAGATTTTTCAGAATTATCTGATAATTCTAATTCAGCTAATTCAGAAAATTTAAAATTGAGTGATATGAGTGAGAAATCAGAAGGAGATAGTTCATTATCAGAAGAATTTAGTATGGATTTATTAGATGATTCAGAAAGTTCAAATAGTTCTTCTGGTGGAGGCACTAAAAGAATAGTTGGTGGTGGTTTTGATATAAGGAGTTATTATTTGAATCGTATGACAAAGAACCCACGTTATGATAATGATTTATTTGATTTTGAAACGGGAAAAGTTCATAAATCAAGTAAAAGTGGTGAACAGAAATATACATATGCGAGAACGTGTGGGGCTCATTTAGGAAGACAACCCGTAGCAGTTACAGAAACAGAATTAGAAAGGATAAAAAATGATCCAGAACACGGCGAAGGTTTGGGATATAGTAAAGCAATAAAAGTTCCTAATAGAGAACCGGTTAATGGCGAAGATATATATTATATATGTCCGAAATATTGGGATGTTAAAAATGAAATACCAAAAAATCCATTATTAATTGAAGGTTTCAAAGAGAATGTGGCTGGGATGGATTACAGTTCTGGAGATGGTATATCGGTAAACTTAAAGGCGAAAGATAAAATGAATAGTGAAAAATATATATTAATTAGAAATGAGGGAGATTATTGGAATAATGCGGGAGATGATATTAATCGTTATAATATTGAATTAATAGATAATTTTCATCCGAACGGTTATGGACTACCCTGTTGTAATATGCCTCGTTTAGAGAAAATATCAAAAAAAGATAAGGTAGAAATCTATGTACAAAAAGATAGGAAAAAAGAATGGTATGAAGGGACAGTTATAGAATTAGGAACTGATGGAAAACCCACAAAAAAGAATCCATTAAAACCATATAAAGTAATATTAAAAGAATCTGATAAAGTTTATGAAGTTTTCAGAAAAGATATACGTAAAAAGAGATCATCGTCATATATATCAAATTATGTGCCCTGTAATATAGGACAGCAATGTCATATATCTCAAATAATAAAGAATTTTTTTGGATTACCAAAAGATTCACCTAGTTTAAATAGTGGGAATACTGGATTAATACGTAAAGGAATAAAACAAACTAATAGTTCATTTATAACATCACTGGCATTATCTATAAAAAATAGTGCTACTGAATCTTCACAAAATGAATTAATACAAGAGATTATTTATGATGTAAAAAATCATCCATTAATTTATGAATTAGGTAATGGTACATTTATTAATAGATTTAAAGGAGATATATATAAAATTTTAGATGAAGATATACCTGGATTTTTAAAATTTGTAAAAGATAAGAAATTAAAAAGATCACATTATGATAAATATTTAAAAGGTGGTGATAAAAAAAGATTTTTAAATGGTCCTAAAAATTATTCTCGAATGGTATTACATTATTATAATGAATATTCATCTGTATTAAATTTAGAGAGATATCTTAGAGATGATAAATTTGTAATAAGTGATACATTATTAGTATCATTATTGATATCGATTTCAAAGATGAAAGATTCAAAAACATTTTATCTAAGAAATAAGAAAAATAAAAAAAAAGATAAAAATTTAGGTATATTTATATTTGAAGAAATAATTGATAAAATCAAAATTAGTATACCTGATGGAGATCTAAATATAGATTTTGATGAATGTTTATTATTTTTTAAAAAGGGATCAATATATGAACCAATATTTTTTAGATATACCGATAGAGATTATTCATTTATAAATGAAAGTGTTGAGAAATTACCTGAAAAAAGAATAAATATAATGAATATAATAAAAGAATTCATATTGGAAAAGAATGTTAAAAAGAATGAAAGTGTTAAAAATATAGTAAATGCTATTGAATGTATAGAAATTATGAAACATAAAAATAAAGAAATTATATCGTTAATATACGATGATTATTATAAAATAAGATATATAGAAACCGATAAGAATGTTTTTATACCAGTTAAGCCGACATCATTGGAAAAATTAGTAGGTTATAAGAAAACATATATAGGTAACAGAATTCTTGATAAGAATTATCCAATATATAATGATGTAATAGAAATATTAGAGATATTAGATACAGAAATAGATGAACAAAAATATAATAAATTTTTAGGAGATAAAACCGGTATATCTACTAGGGGAGAATGGATTAAACGTAATGGAGAGAATTATTATCAGATATGGGTAATAGAAATAATAGTAAATAATGTATCATATATACCGATTCAGAAAGAAGAATATATGAGAAAAAAACATATGGATATAATATCATTAAATAGTTTATATGATTGTGATAAGTCATTAATATTATCTTCAGAAACAAATGATGATCGAAAAATTTATATTCAAAAAGATACATATGAAAAGAATTTCATTAATCAATTATATCGTAAATTATATATAGCAATTATAAATAACAACGTATTAAAAGAAAATATATCAGAGATAAAAAATCACAATATAAAATTAGATATACATAAAAAGTTAGAAATATATCCGATGATAGAAGAATTAGCGAAAAATATAATTAAAATTACAGAAAAAGAATTCGTTTATGGGTGTCCATTAGTAGAGGATGATAGAATATTATATTATAGTGAATTAAATAATGAAATTAAAAGTATAGAGGTAATCTTAAAATATTTTGTAGTATTATTGATAAACTATAGTGAGAATGATTATGATCGATTCATAAAAATAGAAACAGATATAACAAGATTAAGTGAAACATTAAATCGGAATGAATTATTATTTTCATATGAACAATATTTAGATGAAGAATATTTAGATTATTTTAATAGTAAGAGTGAATATGTTAATCCGTATAATTTATATGATGAACAAATATCATCAAGATCATTATCAAAAATATATGGTAAACGAAATAAATTTAAACCGGTATCATTTGATAAGAAATATCCAAAAATAGTTGGAGAGGTTATACATAATAAATCAGTATTAATCAAACATCAGTTATTAGATATAACAAATATAGATATTGTATTATATTCTATGAATGAAGAGTTTGATAAAAGAACAAAAGAAAAATTATTATATGAAATGAGTGAATGTATACATAAGAATGATAAGAAAGAATGGATATTAGGTGAATCTGAATTAACTGTGAAAGAATTATATGAGAAATATTTAGGAAATAAATATGATGAAATAGGTGATATAATTGAGGATATAAATAAAGAAAATCACGAGATAACGGTACCTGATTTATTTATTATATCATATATAACAAAGAAAGCATTTGTATTAATATCATCATTATATTCGAAATTAATATCACACGATATATTTATAATAATTACACCTGATTCATTAAAATCAGATATAAAAGAGACAGAAATATTATCATTTTATCAGAATAAAAATTATTTGGCAAATATAATGATTGGTTCATTATTTGAGTACCCAATAGTGAATTTATCAGAAAAATTCAATAAAGAATTAAGAAAAAAATACAGGAAATTATATGATTTATTATTTTAATTCATATGAGAACTTCTATCAAAAAATAGACCCGGACCTTGCCACGGTTGATTATATTCGGTTGTAGTTTGTTGTAAATTAGCAAGACACGTTGTATCATTTATATGAATATCATCTAATTTAGTACTTAAAGTATTCCAATTATTTTTGTATTTATTACAGAAAGAGGGGGATTGTATAGTATTTATTTCAGGAGGGAAATACATTTCAAGATAACTATTTAATCCTTTTTTTTGTAATTCTTCAGATGTAGATGAAGATGTTGTAGATGGTAAATATAATTTTAGTAGACTATTGAGTGATAAAACATTCTCAATAGAATAATCACTATCTTTAGAAGTTGGTGAAATGCCTATAATCTTATAATTGCCTGAATAATGATCATCTAATAAATTACGAACATTATCATTAAATGTATCAACATAATCTAGTACACCTTGGTTAGTTGAGGTAACTCTGTCATACCGATTAATAATATTATTATATGAAGATGTATTTACGTGAATATAATTTACATAAACTTCATTATTATAGAGAACAATATCAATAATCAATTTCACAGAATAATAACCTTTCATTGCGTGAAGTGTTAGATCCGTAATATATCGCTTATTTCCATAAGAATCAATTTGTTCATAAACATTATTTACATCTTGAACATAATATAATGTAGATGATATCATATATAATTTCTCAAAAATATGATTAACTAAATTTGTTATTTTAGTTTTTAATTGGGCTGGAAGAGTATATTGTGTATATAAATTAATTTCACATTCACCTTCAAGATTTATTTTATCACCATTTGAAATTTTGTGTAATAAATAGTATAATTTATGTTCTGGTTTAACAAAATTCGGTTCATTATATTCTATATGAGTATTCTGTATCATATGATTATCTCTGTGTAATTGTGATTTATTCATAAAAAAAATGATAACTAATATTAATAGAATTATTCCAATATCAACGATTTTCATCTTTATTATATAGTAGAGTATATTTTATTCTGTAACGAGTGAAATTTCTTTATTTTCAGATTTTATTTCTTCTTTTTGGGGTAGAATAAGTTTTTCTTTTCTTGACTGAACGAAT
>Ga0222714_10004556_pt1 | contig 13488 bp, 11 predicted proteins | sample C33_3DmetaG_FD_165048 | JGI IMG/M metagenome (GOLD analysis project Ga0222714, IMG submission 165048) | Estuarine water microbial communities from San Francisco Bay, California, United States - C33_3D | ecosystem: Environmental > Aquatic > Marine > Unclassified | place: USA: California... | reverse complement strand
CACGTGGTATTCCAACCACAAGAAACCCTGATTTACCCAGAGGCCTAGTCGGACAGGAAAAAAATCCAGTATTTGATGATGCCTTTGATTTTGCATTTTAATTAATTCACAACATCAAAAATATTTAAGCCCCTCACTGCCTGGCAAAGGGGCTTTTTTATACTTATTGGTAAAGTCGCATTTTTTGTAACAAAATCAGCTTAGGAGCATCAATAAAGCACAATGCTCACACAGGTAAGGATATGATTCGATTACTTTTTTTTTGGACACTGACAGCAACAAGTTTAGCCGCAGAGCCAGACTGGGCCACTTATGATGAGCTATTACAGTCACATTTGCTTACAGCTGAAAAGGACGGCCTTCGTCTTAATCTCGTCAACTATGCAAGCATTGCCACTGATCCTGATTTCTATTCAATCGTTAACCGGATTATCCAATTTGATGTTGAGCAACTTGGCTCAGATGAGGAAAAGCTGGCTTTTTATATCAACGCCTACAATGTGCTCACTATCAAACTGATCCTTGATAATTGGCCTGTTGATTCAATCAGGGATATAGGCAGTTTTTTCAAAGGGCCTTGGGATGTGGTCGTACTCGAAAATGCCGACGGCCAACTGACACTTGATGATATTGAACATAATATTATTAGAAAATTAAATGAACCTCGAATTCACTTTGCGGTAAATTGCGCCTCTATCAGCTGTCCTGACTTGCGCCAGGAAGCTTATCGGGCTGACCGACTCGATGAACAATTAGATGAGCAGACCCGGCTCTTCCTCAACAATGAAAGAGGACTTTTGTTGGAAGGAGATCGGCTCAGGCTATCTAAAATATTTGACTGGTATGGAGAAGATTTTGATGCATACGGCAACCTGGAAAATTTTATTAAATTATATCGTCCTGAACTTGAGTACAATGATTTACGGACAAATCTCCCATATAACTGGAATCTGAATTCCACACCTTAAACCTTAGTTCTAAACCTTCTTTTTAAAGTTTTTTCCTGTCAACCACTCTACTGAGACGTAAAGAAAATATCACCATAGTAGGCGGTTGTGCTTTGCCCGGTGTTATCACTGTCACTCATGATGGCAACAGCATGAATTTCTGTAATATCTTCCCCAAAAAGGGCTTTAAAGTCCTCACGAATATTACGTTTTTCACTGAACCACTGGCCTGCTTCACGATCCCCGGAACGTAGTGCCAGCATCATGGCATTTCTGGTCACTGCACTTTCCCATTGCGAATCAACAGCCTGATTACTGGACCAGACATAATTAACTGCCTTGGTATTCCAGAAAAAAATACCACCTGAAGCAACAATAAAAATACGAACCGGGTAATCATCTCCCTCTCGGGTATGTTCATCATTTTCATTAAAGATATTATCGACTTTCCATGACCAGTTAAGATAGGGTGTCTCAGTCAAATCAATATGCACTTCACAAAACATGCCAGAGGCAGCAGACTGGGAAAAAGCTTTTAGAACCTGACCCTGCCCCTGTTCCTCTACCAACTGGTACTGGGTATTACCGACAAACGATTGTTCTTCCCAGGTAGACATATCGCCCAAGGAGAAAAGCCCGATTCCGATAGTTTGCGTAAAGACACATTGGGGAAAAACAGCAATGTATGCAGCAGTGAGCGTTAGTATTATTTGTTTATGCTGCAACATCTTTCTTGAACAACCTTTTTAGGAAGCTTTTCTTAAGAACGAAGATTTTCAGTATCCGTTAAGCAGAATAATAAAGAACGCCTTATACACCCAGGTTAAGCCCTTCTTACAAATGAGCATTAACCGGTCACAGGAATAAACACCAGGCAAGAATGTAACCTGCTAGCTGAAAATATTGTTATTTGAACTGTCGCAGTTCACGTGCATCACTTATACCGCCTGCGTTAAAGGCATTGGTAAAACCCGCTTCTTCCAGCATGATCAATGCCCGTCCTGCTCTACCTCCTGAAGCACAATAAAGCCCAATCCTCGTATCCGTGTCCAAGCCTAGCTGATCAACTATGCTTGCTGCACTCATTGTCTGAATTGGAATGTTACGATCACCGTCAATATGATCGTTTTCATATTCTTCGATTGTTCTGACATCAATCCAGACCGTCTCAGTATCTGCCAGGCTTGCTGCGGTGTTTTGATTGCCATTCATACTGGAACAAGAGGCTAAAAGTAAAGCAAATAGAACAACCATTAGATTGGAGTTAAGTATTTTTTTCATTATTAACACTCCTGCGATTAAATTTTTTATTCATAGTTCTCATCAATCATTACTCAGCGATTATGCTGAATCAAGTGCTTTATTACTATCATCGGCAATTGCAAAAGTTTAATCGGGTAAACGCAATGCAACCAATTTGGCTGTAGAGTTCTGGTCACTTAAAGCCGCAACAATATATTGCTTGCCATTGAGCATATAAGTCATTGGCATTCCCGATACTGTTCCAGGCAGATCAATATGGGTGATGACCTCTCCAGTTGCCTTATCTCTGACCCATAAACCTGCTGCACCACCTTCGCCTTCACCCTGAAATAACAGAGTTTTGGTTAGCAATAAAGTCGAGTGGGTATCTTTACCTGTAGGAGGAAGGTCTACCCCTTGCAGTAAAGGGTGATTCTTTATTGCTTCCGGCGTATCACCATTAACCTGCATCCATACATGCTCCCCATTAGTCATATCAATCGCTGTGATGCGACCATAGGGAGGTTTGACGATGGGGATACCTTCAACGGTAGGTGTAATGGCATTCTGGGATAGCACATATTCAATAGTGGAAACTTCAGGTAAGTTTTGCAGTGCTTTAACATGTACTCGTGTGATGGTTGGAATATAAACCATGCCAGTTTCCGGATCATATGCCGCCCCTTCCCAATTAGATCCTCCGGTTGAATGAGGCAAATGCAAGGTGCCAAGTGTGCCATCATTAGGATCCTGATAAAGACTCGGAGGTGTAAACAAGGAACTGAGCCGGTAATCTGACACAATTTCTCTAGCCATTGCAGCAATTTCAGGGGTGAAGTCGACTATATCTTCTTCATGGAAGCCCTGCCGGTCATAAGGAGCTGGCAATAATGGAAATGGTTGCACGGCAGAGGTCCATTCACCGGGGACATCGGTTAAAGGAACGCTTCTTTCTTCAACCGGAAATATTGGTTCACCACTGGATCTGTTAAATGCAAAAAGATGACTTTGCTTCAACATTTGGATGACTATTGGAGTGCCGTCTGGCAGATCAGCAACGATCGGCGCGGCCGGTGTATCAAAATCCCAAATGTCGTGATGCGTGGTTTGGAAATACCATTGCATTTCACCTGTTCGGTAATTTACTGCAACCGTTGAGCTGGAAAACAAATTATTTCCATGCCTGTCGCCACCATAATAATCACCTGTAGGGGCTTCAACTGGAATGTAAACCAAGTCCAGCTCAGCATCAGCCGACAGAGGAGCCCAGGCCCCAGCATTACCGGTTATATCTGCACCCGTTATCCAGCTTTCGAAACCGGGCTCCCCGGCTTCCGGGATTGATTTGAAGGTCCAGAGCAATTCACCCGTGTTCGCATCATAGCCTCGGATATCACCTTTAACGTTACTCGCAGTCTCGGGTCTGGATCCAACTGTATGAGCTGCACCAACGATGATGACGTCTTCAACTACCAGCGGAGGAAAAGAAATTCCTATGTCAATCACATCTCTGTCTATGGCCAAACGCAAACCATTTTTTAAATCTATGAATCCGCCAGCGCCAAAATTTTCCCTGGGTAAACCAGTTCTGGCATTTAATGCCACCAAAAAATAGCCCGGTGTCACCGTAAATATCGTTTCCTGAGCGCCGTTACTATAATAAGAAAGCCCCTTGCCAGAACCTTTTCGAGGTGCAACATCAAAGCGCTCGCCTTCCTGAGGACGCCACATCCACAATAGCTGTCCACTTGCAGGGTCCAGTGCAACTATATTTCTCGTTGCGCCAGCTGTGGTATACATCGTGCCATTAACCATCAGTGGTGTGGTGACACTGTTGGTTTCTGGGTTAGGCCCAAAGGGTCCAATATCAAAAAGCCAGGCCTGCTCGAGCGTCCCTACATTATCAGCATTTATTTGGTTCAGAGGAGAATACCTGGTTGAGTGCTCATCTCCCCCTAAATGAGTCCAGTTAACTGTCTCACCGCTAGCCATTGTTAAAGGTGGCGGGTCAATTTGAATAGACGCCAGAAGCGCAGGGGTCGAATTAGCCGGAAGATCAATTCTTACCGAATCTAATAAGAATGCTGTGATATCAAGGTATTCCTGATTAGTCAGGGAACCAGGATTTTCTGCCGGCATAGATTGGCTCACGCGTTCAAACAGTTCTTGAGCGCTGCGACCTGTCCAGTCATTCTGTAGACGCGCGTTTATTTCTATCGGGATATGACAACGAATACATTGCGCCTGAAATATTGCAGCCCCACGATCGGAATTTAATTCCTGGGCGAAGCTGATAGAGCTCATTAATCCTGCCCCGAGAAATAAAGTAAACAATCTCATCATGCTAAATATCCCTTACTGATTATTAATTTCACAATAACTATTCATGACACAAATTTGATTCTGTAAAAGTAAACCAATTCCCTGATTTTGCAAAGCGTAAAATAATGCGGGGGCCTATAGCCCCCGCATTATATTTTTTAAACTTTCAAAACAGCTTAACGTTTATCAACAAGCACTTCGCCACCAACGATGGTGACCATGTTAGTTAACATGCCATAAATGTTTTCAGTAGGATCACCTGCTTGCAAAATAATATCTGCCAGTTTGCCAGGCTCAATAGTCCCCAGATCATCTTCCATATTGATGTAGCGTGCAGAATTTGGCCCCATGATCTGATGAATATCAGTCATTGAAAACACAATGCTAAAAGATTTAAGTTCATGTTCCAGGACTGAAACATCTGCAAAATTTTGGTCAGTCGAATATGAAATCGTTCTATGAGATGGATCAGCATCCCAGATACGTCGAGCATTTATGATGGTGTAACCACCTTCTGTTCCTGTAGCACGGCCTTGTGTGTCACGGTTTGCTCCGGCAATAGCCTCTGGCCAGGCATTACCATCACGGAAACGAGGCATATTATCTCTTGGGTATTGAACGGGGGCTGGAGCAGCCGATTCGCGCTCAAGTGTTGGCGCACCAAAAGCGATTAGCCCGGAAACGATGGCGCCATTTTCTGCTACAACTTCAGCTTCATCATAACTGGTCCAGTCTTTATTGGGCAGGTGAACCAGACGGGTAACACCAACCTCTACGGCGGCGACGGTGGCTGAACTACTAACTGCATGAACATTAACTTGAACACCGACTTCAGCCGCTTCTTCGACGATTGCCCTTAAAACAGAAATTTCTGATTGAGGTGGCGCAGGTTCCGGTGTTAAAGCAATTTCTCCGGTATGTCTAACACCCATCGCGGCCAATGCACGAATTGCAGCTCGAGCTTCAGCAGGTGTTTGACGTAAACTGACACTGCCTGATGGAATCAAACGTGGGCCAAGTACTTCCCCACTGGAGATACGATTACTTAATGCAAGATTACCTTCAGCGTCACCCCCGCCATTCAGAACGGTGGTATAGCCAGCTTCGAGTAATGAAAGCATCTGGGCTTCGAAGTCATCGCTATCCCTGACATGTTTATGGTCGTCGATAAAACCGGCCATTGCTGTCAGTCCAGATGCATCAATTACCTGCCCAACTGTCTGTCGAGGCCGGCCTGAGGTGACAGCAGATATTCGACCGTCCTCAATCACAATTGAGCCATTCTCTATGATATTGCCTGGTGTCGTAATAATGCGCGCATTGGTGATTGTTAAATCCTGGGCCATAGCATCCAGGGTTAGTAGTTGCATTAAGCCGCCCAAGATAAGCGTTTTAGTTAATAAGGTCGTTTTTCTTATCATTTGTCTCTCTCCAATTAATAACACGTACAGTTGTTTAAAGTGTTGGGAGTATATAAGAAAGATAAAAGCCCTTACCAGCACAGAATCAAGGTTAAATCAAAGAAAGCAGCCTAAAAAGATTAACTTCCCTGAGTCTAGACTATATTAATCTTAAGAACGTATCATGTGACCGAGAAGTAATTAGGAATATACACAAATAATAATAAGGGAAGTTAAATGAAGACCAAAAGATTCCTACTAGTAATAGTTACCTCAATCAACATATTCCTCACTGAAGGAGTCCTTTCCCAGAACGACGTTTCAGAATGGTATACAGGATCAGCCAGACCCGGCGTCCCTGCATCTATTGCACCTCCTCACGCTTTTGCCAACTCGACAGAACACTATAACTATCTTTTAGAACTGCATAATGGCGGAGTTACACACACTCAGGCTACTGTGCCAAAATGGAATGGCATATACTCAACAGCCGGCAATAACTACAGAACCGATAATGGAACTATTTTCAGAACAGCCGATGGTGAAATTATTGAAGGCATGCTAACGCCTGAATATGAAGCAGCATATCGACACCGTCTAAGTCAGTCAGATAATTTTAACAGTGATAATGGTGTGACAGTTGACCGTCTGACTAACTGCGAACCTGCGGGACACCCACGCTGGCTACTTGAACCTTATGTTCGTGAATTCACCAATGAACCTCATCAATCATGGTTTATGAATGACCTAGGTAATGACACTCGCAGAATCTATATCAATGCAGAGCATCAAAACCTCGATGGCACACATTATCCGGAAGGCGATAGTATCGGCTTCTGGACAGAAGATAACCGACTGGTTGTTCACACAGTGGATGTATGGCCTCAGGACTTCTTTCGTGGCTCTCCCCCTACCAGCAACCAGTTCGAATCTGTGGAAATATTTTGGGAAGGCATTCTACCTGATGGTGAAAAAAGAATTTTTGTTAACGCGACTTTTTATGATGAACTAATGCTGGCTAAACCCGTTACTCTGACTTATGCATGGCGGGAAAGACCAGAGCTAGAGGAGTTTGGTTTCAGAATTCGTTATTTTGAATGCAGTAGCAATGATAATCAGTACCTGACTACAGATGCGGACGGCAACCCAACCACCCAGACCCGTCTGCCTGGTGAAGAAGGCTTTAGTGATCCACGTGGCGTTGATCCAAATCGCAACCCCGATTTACCACTTGATTTGACTGGGCAGGAAAAAAGCCCCATTTTTAATGACAGCTTTTTTTGAAATTTTATTGCAGGATAAGAATAATGAAATTAAACAAAATAATAACAATGGTCACAGTACTTTTAAGTGCCGGCCTAGCTAACTATACGTCTGCCCACCACAGCTTCGCCATGTTCGACAAAAATCAGGAATTGTTTATCTCAGGTACTGTTTCCCGATGGGGCTTCAATGCCCCCCATGTATTTCTTTTCCTGGAAGATGAAAATGGTGAAATCTGGACTTTTGAAGGACGAGCTCCACAAAGTTTACTGATGTCTGAAGAAAATCCCATGACAGGTTATACCCTGGAGCAGGACCAACAGGTGGATGTAGTAATGTGCCCATTAGCCGACGGCCGCAATGGTGGCGCACTGGGTTACATTCATGCTGATGGAGTCTGGTATCGTCCAGGTCATGGTGGATGCCCTGCTGACAGAAAATGGGAAAGTGAATGGTATGAAGCTGGTTATAAATCCAAAGAAGAAGCAGAAGCTGCTATGTAAATTATAGTAACCGTCATTTACAACCAGTTTACGAAACGCCAAGGCGAAGGAAAAATTGCTATACTTCTGAGCAAGAAAAAAATCATACTCGCTTTATGTTTTATAAGAAAAAAAATTATCCATATAAATTGCATTTTAGGAAAAATATTGTCATGAATTATATCCAGTTCATTATTCGTTTTTTTCTGCCTATAGTATTACTGTCAGGCTTTATTCAACATGCTATTGCAGATCCAATGTTTGCTCGCTTAACTACACAACTTGATGAAGCGAGAGGCTACTGTTTTGATCTAAGTGGTTTTGACGAAAACATCAACTGGGACAGAAGATTGCAGGCTCATACCTGTAAACAAAACAGATCTCATGGTGACCAAATAATAGAATCCAGTAGAATTTCAGCTACTGGTGGAAATTTGTATATGCCGGTTTATGATATTTGCCTGGAAGCAAGAGCTGACACCCCAGGCTCTGATCTTTTACTGAAACATTGTGATAACAATGTCTTACAGCAATGGCAATTAAACGGGGAAGGCTTCCTGCAATTGGTCAGCAATCCTGAAATGTGTATTACTGTTGGCTCTGATTCTTATGAAGCAGCAACCCCAGAAGGATTTATTCAATACTGGTTTCGCCATGTCGTAGTTGACTATTGCTCTAGCGAAAAAACTGAGCGTCAACTTTGGCATCTGGAATTTCCACAAAACTATAATCCGGGACCCGGGGCAAGAATGCCTTAATAAGAATAGCGTTAGTTTCGATTTAATTAAGATCTAGAGCTTGCTTAATTGCAGGTTTAGTATCAGTTCTTGAATAAACACTCTAGTCTCAGGTTCGAACTTCTGCTATTGGCCAATAGCAGACATTTTCGCCTCTATGTCTCATTATTTTCCTGTGTTAAATTTCTCTCAGAGTTGGACAGGTAAATGTGATGAACTGGCTGACTAGAGCTGCATTGTTGGCTCTACATATTCTACAAGTACACCATCTGGGTCGATGGCAAATACAAAGCGTCCAAAATCACGTTGTATAGGTTCGGCATCCCAGCTCAGGAATTCATAGCCTGCATCCAGGGTCAACTCTATAAAGGCATCAATATCGCTAACCTGTAGCTGAAACTGGGGTGAACCCACATCCTGGATAGTCCAACTCAGTGCTCGTGGAGCAGGCGTCGTATTGGCAGGAACCTGATATTCATCCAGAATCACCATGGTATCCGTGCCTGGGATAATCATTGTAGTCTGGCTGAGACTACCAGCAGACAGACCATTCACTTGCAAGTCAGATGCTGTGCCCTGACGGATGCCCTCTAACTCAAAGCCCAGCAAGTCCTGATAGTAAAGCAAGGATCGGGTTGTATCAGCAACTGTCAGGCCAATATGGGTTGATATGATTTGTTCGGGGAAAGCAGCTGCGGCAATTTCTGTAGCGCTCGCCTGAACTAACTGGATCATGTAACCATCCGGATCCCTGATCAATACACTTTCCCCGAGTGAAGTATTAACAATCGCCCCATTCAAGCTGACCACAGGAGTATTCATAGCACGGAGATTGTCGTAGAGCGTATCCAGATCTCGAACATAAAAGATTATTCGTGAACTACCCGGATCATATGGACTGTCAACTCTTTCTCTGCGGGGAATATCATAGAACTCTGATAGCTCGAGCCCATAAGGGGTATTGGCCGAATGCATGAAAATATTGCGGAATCGTCCCCCTTCACTGTCAGTCAGATGCCAGATAAGCGGGTCAGACCTTGCTTCTGAGGCTGGTCTGATCTGAGGAGGAGGCGCATCAGTTGGAGCAGGACCTCCAAAAGGAGAACGGGCCAGCTCAAGCCCCAACATGTCATGGTAAAATGCAAAGGCTCGCTCACCATAACCTGTTGAGTGTATCCAGTTATAAATTCCGCGAACTTCTGGACGTCCATCATCTAAACTTGAATCTATTTGCCCTGAAACCTGCTGGCAACCCACACATATACTCAAACAAATGAGTCCGGTAATTTTTAAAATATTTTGCATTGATTCGTCTCCCGTTTTAGCTTTCTCTGCCACTCTAGGCTCACCACTCAAGCTGTTTCCAGAGTGTTAAGCCGCCTTAAATCATTGCCTATGTAGCGCATAAACATTCCCAGCCTGTTAAAAGTCTGAATATTATGTGCAGAGCTCAGTGCATAAAAAAACCGGCCCGTAGCCGGCTTTTAGTGGCTGCATATTTTAAAGCTGGTATTCGCAGCCAGCTTGTAGAGTTAACTCACCAATTAACTGTTTAACAGGCTCTTCAATATAATCTTCTGTCAATGCTGCCTGCAATGGAATTTTGCCATCATTATCGGCCAGGCATACATCTGCCCCCGCGACAATCAGGGCTCTGACTGCTGCAAGATCGCCTTTGGGTAAGGCGCCGTGTAATGCCGTTCTACCATTGTTGTCACGAGCGTTGACATCAAGCCCCATGTCAATGAGGCGCTGAGTCATGGCCACCGATTCTTCAAGTGTGACAGGAATCTTGAAGTCGTCATCTCGACCCCAGCCAGTACCGGAAGCTATCATCAAAGTGGTCACCCCTTCACTGGTAAGCTTGAAGGGATCTGCACCCGCTTCAAGCAGGATGTCAAACATTTCCATATCGCCAGTCCGAATAGCCCACATTAAAGGTGATCCACCTTTACCCAACGTTGGGTCAGTGGTATCCAGAGAACCACGGCGCGGCACGGTTCGTTTTAATCCCTTATCAATGTCAATCACAGGATAACTCAATAATAAGTGAACGATATCTGTCGCCGTGTTTTCGTTGTGTACCAGATGATAGGGTCTGGTTGAATAAGGGTTTCTGCGCATCCAAACTGCAGCAAATAGCGGAGTTCTATTATAGATATCCGCCAAATTTGGGTCTGCCCCATAGTTATAGAGCAGTTCCGTAATATCGTAATGCTGATTCAGAATAGCCAGGTTCATGGCAGGGAATTCATCGTAATTTCTGATATTTGGATCCGCTCCGTAATCCAGTAGCAGTTCGGCTGATTCATAGGCACCATCTCGAGACGCAAACAGCAAGGCTGTCATGCCGCCAGCAGGCATATTTCGAGGGATATCATCTCCTTCAGTGCCATCATAAAGTACACGCAGAGACTGCGTATCGACCTCGGCACCGTTTTCCAGTAGTAATTGAACGATGTCGTAATAATTCTTGGAAGCAGCCCACATCAAAGGAGTTTGCCCCAAGAAACTCTCGGCCTGGTTTACATCAGCGCCATACTGGATCAGAGTACGAACAACCTCCACATCGCCCGTATATACCGCAGTCATGAAAGGCGTTTCACCACTGCGCTGTGTTGCTTCAATATCAGCTCCATGATCAACCAGCAAGGCCACCGCTTCTGAACTGGCATTCAGGGCGGCATTATAGAGTGCAGATATGCCATAACGGTTATAGGCACTGACATTCGCTCCTGCAGCAAGTAGGCGCTGTAACATACCCAGATTATCGTGGTAGGTCGCCCAGATAAGAGCTGTTGAACCATCATTAAGAGCCGTATTTACATCTTCGCCCTGTTCAAGAAAACTCTGGACCAGATCCCAGTTAGCATCCCGGGCAGCTGATGCAATATTTTCCGAGGCAATAACCGATCCCGTCAAGAATGTTAATAAAACAGCCACAAAAAGTTGACGAAATTTATTCACAAACTTATTCCTCATAATGTCGGCTTATGCTGCCATGTATTAGACGTCAGTAATATAACCAGTACTGTCACCAACGGTTTCGGTTGGAATACCAGCCTTGTTAAGGATGGTAACCAGCAGATTTGACATGGTTTCACCCGTGTGTGCTACGTGCAGGTTTCCTTCCAGCGTGCCAGCTCCATGACCAGCCAGCAGTGCTGGAATATTCACGTGATCATGCAGATTACTGTTCCCCATGGAACTGCCATAAAGAATGGTTGAATTATCCAGCAGTGAACCGTCAACATCCTGGGTATTGTGCAGTTTTTCCAGGAAATGAGTAAAAAGCATCATATGATGCGCATTTAGGATAGCGAGTTTATCCAAATTTGCCGGGTTATTCTGATGATGAGAAAGGCTATGGTGCGGATCAGGAATACCAATATGCGGATACGTTCGCTCACTCACTTCACGCACCATGAGAAATGAGGCCACACGAGTCAGGTCGGCTTCCCAGGCTAGTGCTATCAGATCAAACATCATTTGTGTATGTTCTTCAAATGTGGCTGGAATACCAATCGGTGCTTCAGGAACGGTCTCCAACTGGTCCCGTGATTCAGCAATCTGAATACGGCGCTCAACCTCACGAATATTCTCAAGATAGGAGTCCATGCGATTGCGGTCAGCTGCACCGAGCGCACGCTGAAGCTGATTTACGTCCACCATAATCTCATCCAGAATACTTCTGTCAGCAGCCAGGCGCCGGGCTCTCAATTCTGGCGTGCTTTCTCGACCTAGCATATATTCAAAAACAGTCCTTGGGTTAAGCTCCATGGGTAATGGTGTCGTCGCATCACGCCAGGAGATAGTGTTCATGTAGGTGCAGCTGTAACCTGCATCACAGGTCCCGATTAGACCTGTCATGTCTTCAGTTCCCATTTCAATTGAAGGAAACTGGGTGTCCTGCCCTAGATTATCCGCAATAATCTGATCTATTGTCTTGGCAGCACGAACGTCTTTACCATCGGTGGCTTTTGGATGCGCACCTGTCAACCAGACTGGTTGTGACAGCGCATGAGGTGCAGGGGCATCTGCTGCAGGATGATTCATCCCTGACACCACAGTCAGGTAATCCCGGAATCTTTCAGCTGGTTTAAGCGCCTGGGAAAATTCAAAATCCTTACCTAGTGTGGGTGGCACCCAGGTTGCAGCGGGAGCGCCATGAGCCAGATAAATAAAGGCGTGGCGATGCTTTTTCAGGTCACTGGCAAAAGCCTGTGGCGCCATTGCTGGAATCATTGCATCCAATACAGGCAGTGAAACCGCTGCTCCAAGCCCTCTAAGGACAGTACGACGAGCTAGTTGTTTTTTTGATATAAAGCTCATGCTTTTCTCCTTCTAAGATTCACCCTTAGTTTTCGGCCAAAAATGCATATCACATGCAATCATGTGCAAAATTTAGCCAATAATCAATCAATTTTCATTCATACTTAATGTTGCAGCATCTTTTTCATATCGATTCATACGAAAAGCAATACTATTGGCAATTCCCTCTACCAGTGAGGAAAAGCTGTAATTGTCTTGAGCTGATGCTTCCAGAATCCTGCGCATGGTCGGTTGGTCGTAATACTCTATCGGCCGACCCAGTGCATAAATGTACATTTTCTCCAGCATGGTAGACACAAATATCTCAGGATCTGCCATCAAAGCGGCCCGGAGGTCCCGAGGTCCGGAAACAGGAGTTCCATCCGAAAGCTCACCACTGGCGTCGATTGGGCGACCTGTTATACCCAGCTCTCTCCATCGACCCAAGGCATCAAAGTTTTCCAGAGCCAGTCCCAAGGGGTCCATCACATTGTGACAGCTGGCACAGACCGGATCTGCCCTGTGCTGCTCCATCTGTTGTCGAATAGACAAAGGAATCCCACCTTCTGATGTGGCCTGAAGGTCTGGTACATTGGGTGGTGGAGCTGGTGGTGGAGTCCCCATCATGTTCTCAAGGATAAATTTACCGCGCAGGACTGGCGAAGTCCTGTGAGCATGTGAGGTAACCGTCAAAATGCTGCCATGACCTAGCAAACCACGACGTTCTTCTGGCACCTCCACACGACGGAACCTTTCACCTCTGATGCCTCTATAGCCATAATGC
>Ga0222714_10004555_pt1 | contig 13489 bp, 22 predicted proteins | sample C33_3DmetaG_FD_165048 | JGI IMG/M metagenome (GOLD analysis project Ga0222714, IMG submission 165048) | Estuarine water microbial communities from San Francisco Bay, California, United States - C33_3D | ecosystem: Environmental > Aquatic > Marine > Unclassified | place: USA: California... | reverse complement strand
GGCACAAATGAGTCAGGCACAACATTCGTTTGTTACGCTTTCGCCACTGTCCCCGGCTACTCAGCCTTTGGCAAGTACACGGGCAATGGAAGCACGGATGGGCCATTTGTGTATTGTGGGTTTAGACCTAAATATGTGATGATAAAGTTATCAAGCAATGCCGGAGAAGGTTGGATATTAAATGACACTTCTCGCAGTCCGTACAATGTTTGTGCAGCACAACTTCAAGCAAATTCAAGCGGTGCAGAAGTATCAGGTGATGTAAACACTTATATTGATATTCTTTCAAACGGATTCAAAATTAGAACAACTGCTGGATCACACAATACAAGTAATTACACATACATCTACGCCGCCTTCGCCGAAAATCCAACGAAATATTCAAACGCCCGTTAAGGAGCAACTATGTATTACTCACAAACAGAAAACAAACACATCACCGAATACACCCAATTCACCTTGGGTGGCATCACCTACCCACAGCAATGGCTGGCTCAAGCAACTGCCGAACAGAAGGCAGCAATTGGGCTAGAGGAAGTGGTGGTTACAGGTAGCAGAGCAGATGACCGCTTCTACTGGGTGAGCGAGAACTTGGTAGGCGCATCCCTGACCTACACCAACACACCTAAGCTGTTGGATGACCGCAATGAGGTGAATGAGGACGGCACACCGATGCTGGATGAGGCTGGCAATCAGGTGGTCACCAAGGGTCTTAAATCGACTCACAGGGCGCAGATTGATGCTCAGGTGTATGCAGCCTTACAACCGTCTGATTGGATGGCTGCAAGAGCGTTTGAAACAGGCACAGAGATGGATGCTGCATGGAAGACATGGCGAGCATCTGTGCGCTCAACAGCCACGGCGGTGAAGGCAGACATTGATGCTTGCACTACTGTTGAGCAGTTGATGGATGTGGTGAAGAATTGGCAAATGCCATTAGCGCCTAACTAACTAAAAATTTTTAAAATAACTTTAATAACAACTAGCCCCTTAAACTTCGGTTTTTGGGGCTATTTTTTCATAGAAAAAAGTGAGAAAAATGACGTATCTATAATGAAGAAATATCAATAGTGATAGAGTACTCAAATCAACTTTTTTAAGGACTTTGAAATGAAAAAGCTTATTGCAACTACTGTTATTGTGTTCTCTGCCTTTAGTGCTTCTGCTAGCGATGAGTGCGAAAGTTCTACAATGCTTCAACGTGGTGCTATTGGTGCGGCGATTGGTTCTGGTGCTGCCTTAATCATTCCCGGCTTTGGTCCTGTTATTGCTACTGGTATCGTGGCTGGTTCATTTGTAACAACTACCAATGTTGCAGTTTGCGCCTACAAAGAAAGCCAAGAGACTGACAAGGACAAGACTATGAAGCAAGTGAAGAAGCTCTATAAAGAGACAACTAAAACAGCTGAAGTCATTTACAAGGATCTTTCTAGCAAAGTAGATTCTATTGATATTAAAGAAAAGAAAGACAAGGCTGTTGAAGCATTTGACAATTTTATCAAATCTTTTTCTAAGAAAGACTCCGTATGACACTCGTATTACTTTTTCTGCTTAATTTCTTATTAGCGACAATCACTGCTAAAGTGCTTATTGCTTTTATAGATGAAGTATAATGAGTAAATATACATACAAGGGTATTATATTTAGTGTAAAGGTTGATGATGGATTTGGAAACTTATCCATCATTTCTTTTGATTCTTTGATAGCAAGGTTAGTAACTTTTGAAAGGACTTCAAATGTGGAAATTTATTGAATCTCGTAAAGTTCAGGATACAGTTCTCTATATCTTGATGGCTGTAACAGTTGTTACATTAGTTTTTGTGTTATAATAAGGAGATATTATGGGCGACCATATGTATTATATCTATAGTCGTACAACAGGCCAATTAGTAGCAAAGTTCAATCATGATGCTTTACTAAATTATTATCCTGCATCTAAGTACGAAATAGTAATTTATTAAGTCTTCACGGCTTTAAAAGTGAGACCACTAGGAGGTAAGTATCCGAGCTTCTCGCCATAGAGAGACCAGGGCATCAGGGGTAAATACCTGCCATTCTTTGTTTATAAACATAGGAATGCCTTATGTCTTTTTTAATATGCGACCCAGAGACTAGGTCTAATGAAGAGTTGCCTTGGCAGATAGTTACACATTTGCCAAATAAATTCGATATTAGCACTGTTCAAGTAAAAGCTGATAGATTTGAAACATGCTTTGTTAAAGGAGACTATTATGAACTTACTCAAATAAGTTCTACTAGAGAGTCTGCTATACTTGGTCATATTTCTGCTATTCTTTCTTCTAATATTTATTCTAGGAGTTAATTGTGAAAAACTTTGACATTAAACAAATTTATTTTCTCGATGAATCACTTGTATCAATTGAAAAAGAAGATAAGCAGGGTTTTAAACTTTTAGCAACAGAACCAGATAAACAGGGAACTTTACCAGTGGTTCGAGTATCTGATGGAGACTATCAATGTTTACCAGCAGAGTATCTTATCATTGATGTAAAGATTACTGGTCAATTTGGTAAACTATTAAATGGTCGAGTTGTTTTTGTACCAGCAGAACCAATCATGGCTGCAAAGTTTGGTTTTTATGCTGATACTACAAATAACCCTGTTCAACAGTGGGTCTCGGAAGAAATTCAATTTAACTTTGTAAGGTGATAAAGTGAAAACTTTTAAAGCTATACTTTTCGGTTTATTTGTTATCTTCTCTGGATTTGCTAATGCACAATCTGATATGAAGATCCAAGAACTGAGTGTTGGTTGCTATCTGGATGCTAGAGAGTTATTGAAAGAAGTCAAAGTCTTTAAGATGAAAATTCTTTCTGAAAAGCAAGTAGTGTCTGGTGCCAATATTAAAGAATCAAAAGTTCTTCGTATTTTTGACCCTAACACAAATTATATTGTTACTCTACTACTTAGGAATGGAGAAGCTTGTGTCCTCTACGCTGAAAAAAAGTAGGATACTAAATCCATCAGTTAATAATCAAAACATACAGATGATTGAGCCGTATCATCTTAGCAGCAATAAAAAGAGTATTTCTAATAAACCAGCAATTAGTACAAAAGATACTAAGTCAAAGGTAATAGATAGGTCAATAAGTATTATACCTTATTTTTCTGGTATACTTGCAGAGATAGTTTTCTTTATGTTATGCTTCTTTTTAACAGGTAGTGATAACAGTATCTCTGATATCTTTGGTGCTGCTTGTATGTTAACTATCCTTCGCCGAGGATATTCCTTTTATTTTGCCGGGAAAGAAAGTGCAAAGAAAAAGAAATAAAACTCCCTGCCTGGGGGAGTATAATATCCAGGCATTTTTTATCAAAACTCCTGGCCAGAGGGAGTATAATATTCTGGCTTTTTTAATCAAAATTCCTATAATTAAAATAATAGAAGGGAATCAATGTCAATTTGGAAAGCGATATTACTATGTATAGCATTAATTTACAGCAAAAAAATTGTTGAATTAACGGAGAAATCGGTTGCAAAATATATTAAGCAAGTTGACGAGTGATTTATCAACTCGAATATCAACGCTAAGAGCAGATAGAAATATTTATACATACATTTTAAAAGATGACGAACCTAGCGAATTAATTTCAAATTCTTATATTCATATACTAAATGGTTTAGAAAAGAAATCTGGTCTTGTAGAAGTAGCTGCTTCTATAGGTAGAAAGATCAGACAGAAAAAGAGGTTAGGCTTAGATAGCATAGCTGATGTACAGGTTGGTTGGTTTATATGTATCTCTTATATTGAGTGTGGCATTTTAAATTACAGATTAAAACATACATATAAGAAAGGAAAGAAGTCTAAACACCAGTCTTATCATTTCTCCATAAAAGATTGGGATGCTATTAAAACTTTATGGACATTAATTGATAAAACTAAAATAGATTTGTATCCACTTAAATCTAGAGGAGATCACTGGGATGGACCTATTCATTCAACAGGTCTTCCTTTGATTAAGAAATCCTTTTCTGGTAACTTTAAAACAATTAATACTACTGATCAAGCTCCAATATTTAATGCTTTAAATGCATTACAAAATGTTGGTTGGCTAATTAATAAAGATGTATTCATTGTATATCAGCAAGCTCTTAAATCGAATATTGGAGATATAACCCCATTTAAACTTCATAAAGAAATCGATGAGCAAAAGAAAAAATCCTTACTGATTGAAGCAGAAGCTATTGAACAAGCAGCATTGAGTAATTTAAATAATGCGTTTTATCATTTATATAATTGTGATTTTAGAGGTCGTATTTATGTTAATACAGCCTTTCTAAATGAACAATCAAGTGATAATGCAAAAGGTCTTTTACTCCTTGAAGATCCAGTAAAGCTTGGAGAGGATGGTTGGTACTGGCTACGAGTGCATATATCTAATTGTTACGGTAATGATAAAGTATCACTAGATGATCGTGCTAAGTTTGTGTCAGACTCATTACAAACATTTATAGGCTATGCAAATTCACCATTTGTAAATACTGATTGGATGAATGCTGAGAAACCTTTTAGTTTCTTAGCTTGTTGTTTTGAGTTGAAGAAGATTGGTGAATGGTTGACTAAAGGAAATTTTATTTCTGATTATGAATGTCATTTACCAGTATATATTGACGGTTCAAATAATGGTGTACAACATCTTGTGGCAATGTCTCAAGATGAAATTATTGCACCATTAGTTAATTTAGTACCACAAGAACTTCCTGGCGATGTCTATATGTATATCGCAAAGTATGTATGGGAAGAGCTTAAAGTAATGACAAATCGATTATCTGATTCTGAAAAGAAACAATTTAATTCTGTATTTGAAACTGCTAAGAACCTTCAATCGGCTTATATGAATGCACCTGATAAAAGTGAAGCAAAAGCTTTAGCATATCAAGTAGCACAACAATGGAGAAATGAGCATCGTGTAATAAGAGAAAAATTATTTCCTTTATATTGGCTAGCAATTGATGATCCAAAAGATCAACGTAAAGTAGTAAAGCGTAATGTTATGACCTTAGGTTATGGCGGTACATCTTATGGTATGGGTCAACAGATTATAGATGATACTCGAGATATGTCAGAATACCTAAGAGATAAAGAACATTTATGGGGTGCATTACTTGGTAATCTAGTATTCGAAACATGTTATAGTAAGTTGCCTGGACCTGCAAAGATGTTAAGGTTATTCCAATCATTAGCCGATCGCTCAAATGAGCAAGATCGCTTTTTAGCTTGGAAAACCCCAATTACTAATTTTCCAGTGTTTCAAACATATACTAAGCCAAAGACTGCTCGTACTAAATTAAAGTATGGTAATGATGAGTTAAAGGTACATGTACAAACATGGGAAAGCACAATTATTGACAAGGATAGTCAAAAGACTGGTGCTGCTCCAAATATCGTACATAGCTTTGATGCTGCCCACTTAACAATGGTTGTAGCAAGTGCTCACTTTCCTGTAACTGTAGTACATGATTCTTTTGGATGTCATCCAGGAAATATGTCTCAATTATTTAAGCTAGTACGAGAAAAATTTATTGAGTTTTATGACTCAAAACCACTTAATCAGATTCTAGCACAATTAGATAGTGAAGATCTGATGCCAGAACTTGGAACCCTAGACTACAAAGAAGTACTGAAATCTCAGTATGCTTTCTGTTAAACTTACCAAGGGACGCTTAAGATTAAGTACCAGGGGACGCTTAAGCAAATACACTGGATCCTTAGATGATCCTTTTAACATGACTAAATTTAAGACAAGGAACTAAAAATTATGGCTATTCTAAAAGACGTTGAACTATATTTCTGCCGACTTGATCCCAAGCGACCAAACGACAAATATAATAAAGAACAACCTACTTGGGAAATTCAGATTCGTACTAAGAACAAGGCACAAGCTGCTGAGTGGAAGAAACTGAATATTAATGTTAAGACTGAAACTGATGAGAATGATAAGGTCTATTATAAAGCTAACATTAAAAAGAAATCAAAGAAGAAGGAAAAAGACGGTTCTTTATCAGATGTTCAACCAGTAACCGTACTTAACGGTAGCCTAGAGACTATTGATCCTAATAGTATCGGTAATGGCTCTGTTGGTAATATTCGTATCTTTCAATATCCATATGGAGATGATGGAAAAATTGCTTCTATGCTAATGGCGGTTCAAGTAACTAAGCATGTTGTTTATGTTCCAAAACCAAGGGAAGATGACTTTGATATGGTAGATACTGAGGTTGTAACCGCTGGAGATGCTTTTGGTGGTGATACCGAAGATCCAGAATTTTAAATAAACTAGGGCTTCGGCCCTTTTTTATTATATAGGACTTTATTATGAAAACTTTTTTAAATTATTTTACTACAATTAGTGTAATTGTATTTATACTAGCTTTGATCTTTGGATGGATTCTAAATTTCTCAGCAATATTACAAGCAACTTCTGCTACTCCAATTGGTATCTTGGTTGGACGAGTTATTGGAGTATTTCTAGTACCAATTGGGGCTGTATTTGGATGGATTCTATAAAAGCGTATAAGTTATTTCGCAAACGTAAAGATGGATCTCTTGGTCCTCTATTTATCAATCGTAAACAACGAATTAGTAAGGATATAACTTATCCTGCTGAAGAGCATCGTACAAAAGGTTTTGCTTTTCGTCCTGGATGGCATTGTTGTTCTGAGATGAATGCACCACATTTATCTACTAAGGGTAGAGTATGGTGTAAAGTTGAGATTACTGATTTTACTGAGCATCAACGACCTCAATCACAAGGCGGGTTATGGTATACAGCAAATACTATGCGAGTAATTGAAATTATTAATTAAATATGAATAAACAGAGAACTATTTATCTTGCTGGACCTATGGAGCATGTATCTGCTGAAGATGCAAAAGGTTGGCGAGATATTGCAAAGCATTTACTATTATCAGCTGATCAAAAAGTTCTTGATCCAACTAGACGTATCCATAAATTTGAAATTAAATATATGAAACGTATATTTGAACTAGATCTTAGAGATATTCGTGAGTCTGATATTATTCTAGCTAACCTAGATCGACCTCAAATAGCTAAACATGGTACAGCAATGGAAGTATTTTATGCTTCTTATGTACTAGGTAAACCTGTTATTGCATTTAAAGAAGATGCATCAACAATCCATCCATTCTTTGAGTCATTAGTTACAGAATGGAGATCAACTGTAGACAAAGCATGTGAAACAATTATCTCGGAGTATATTGACTAATGCCATACATTAAGATGATCGATCGTGATCGTATTGACTATATAATTGATGCAGCTAAATTAATTGGAATTCAAACTCCTGGTGAATTAAATTATGTTATTACACAAATGTGTATTGCATATATTAGAGAGCATGATTTAAACTATCAATGTATTAATGATATTGTTGGCGCACTTGAGGGTGCTAAACTAGAATTCTATCGTAGGGTTGCTGGACCTTATGAGGATAAAAAGATATCAGAAAATGGAGACGTATATCATGGGTGAAGGCTATCTGTATACCATTTTAGATAAAAGGAATAGAAAGATAAATACCACTACAAGATTAGATGTTGTTACTAGATGGCGATCAGAATTAACTAAATGTAATCCTGATCAAGGACCTTTCTCTATTAAGGCAGATCATCTTGATTCTGATTCCGGCTATGTATTGCTAAATACAGATGATGAAATTGAAGAGTTTCGTGAAGCTAGAGTTAGAAATAAACAATGGTCATCCGGTAAAGCTATGAAGGCTGAAATTGAAGAATGGGAACAATCTCAAATTAATAAGTGGATGTCTGAACAAACACCTCAAAAAACAGAGATTCAACCAGTTGATGGTAATCTTAAAACATTAGCGGCTCTTAGTAAACCCAAGATTTCAGATGTACCACCAGTAGCATTATTTGCAATAGGCGGTGCAATGAGTGATGGAGCTACCAAATATGGGCGATATAATTGGAGAGCAACAGGGACTACAGCATCTGTATTCTATGATGCCATGATGCGCCATTTAGTTGATTGGTATAATGGTGAAGAGTATGCACATGATAGTGGTATTCATCATCTAGCACATCTAATGGCATCTTGTGCTATTATTCTTGATTCTCAAGCTCAAGGTTGTTTTAATGATGATCGCTACAAGGTTGATTGCTCTGTTACTAGATCACCAAAACTTTGGAGAAAATAAATTAAATGAAATTGGTATTTGATATCGAATCTAATGGATTACTCGATACCGTTGATACCATCTGGATTATTGTTGCAGTAGATTTAACCACTAATACCAAATATGTATTTAGTGATTATCCTGCTAAAGACAAAGGAGCAAAGCCTCTAAAAGAATTTAGAAAACTTTTTGATCAGGCTACGCTATTAATTGGTCACAATATTATTGGTTATGATTTACCTCTTTTGCGTAAACTAGAAAACTGGTTTCCAAAGGATGACATTAAAATCGTTGATACGATGATTATGTCTCAAGTACTTAATTATAATCGCTTTGGTGGAAAACATAACCTTGCTTTATGGGGCAAATATGTAGGAAAAGAAAAGCCAGAACATAATGATTGGTCTAAATATTCGGATGAAATGCTACATCGTTGCTTAGAGGATGTAGATATCAATGTATTGGTATATAAACATTTAATCGGAGAATTTAAAGTTTTATCTGAAAAGAAGCCTCTTATTAAGGAATCATTAAGGGTAGAACATGATGTAGCACACTTTTGTTCTTTATCGAGAGAAAAAGGTTGGTTGTTTAATAAGCAAGAAGCATTGGTAATCCTAGATAAAATGAAACAAGAGTTAAAGGCAATTGAAGATGAGATTGAACCAAAACTTCGATTGGTTATTAAGCCACTCGACAAAGAACCCAAAGAACCAAAATGGATCAAGAACGGTAACTATGATGCTTTTACTGCTCGTTACTTTGGACTTGATCCTAGTAACGGTAGGGACATTCGGACTGTACAAGGTCCTTACAGCAGGATAGAGATAATTAAACCTTATTTAGGTTCAATTGAATCTGTTAAGGCATATCTCTATACAATTGGTTGGGAACCGGATGATTGGAATTGGGAGAAAATTAATGGTGACTTCGTAAAGAAAAGTCCAAAGCTTACAACCTCTTCTTTAGAGAAATTAGGTAATGAAGGTCTTTTATTAGACAAGTATTATACTACTCGTTCTCGTCATGATATCCTCTCCGGATGGATTGAAAACCTAGATGTAGATGGTAGGCTACATGGCGATTGTTTTACTATTGCTACACCAACAAGTCGAGCTAGACATTCTGGTATTGTTAATGTACCAAGTGCTAAGGCAGAATGGGGTCCAGAGATGCGTAAACTATTCATTGTAGAAGATGGATGGACTATTGTAGGTGCTGACTCGAGTGGTAATCAATTTAGAGCATTATGCCATTATCTAAAGAACGATGAATATACAAATGAAGTAATTAATGGGGATGTCCATCAGAAAAATGCTGATGTTCTTACCTCGATTCTACGTGAAGAGAAAGAGTTAAAACCAGACGAATCTCTCCCACGGTCTACCGCCAAACCATTTATTTATGCTTACTTATTTGGTGCAGGTGGTGAAAAAGTATCATTAATTCTTACAGGAAAAAGAAATGCAAAGTTAGGGAATAAGATAAAAGGTGAATTTGCTAAACGAGTACCAGGATTAGCTGAATTAAATAAGAAGATTCAACAAGTATATTATCAGACAGAAGCAATGGGGGATCCTTATATCCCTGCATTAGATGGTCGAAGAGTACCTTGTGAATCTGCTCATAAAGGGCTAAACTATTTACTTCAGTCAGCTGAAGCGATTACTTGCAAGGCGGCAGTAGCAATGATTATGAAGAAACTGAATGAAGAGGAAATTCCTTGGATTCCTTTAATCTTTTATCATGATGAGGTTGAATTTGCTGTTCCAGATGAGTACGCAGAAAAAGCAGCTGAATTATCCAAGGAATGTTTCAAGGAAGCACCTAAGGTATTTGGTGTTACAATCATGGACGGTGAAGCTAAATTAGGTAAAACTTGGTATGATGTTCACTAAATATAATGAATTCTTTATGAACACTGCGGAAGCAGTAGCTAAGTTATCTACAGCAATTAAGAGGAAAGTTGGTGCTATTGCAGTAAAGGATAATAATATTATTGCAATTGGTTATAATGGTACTCCATCAGGATGGGATAATGAATGTGAATACATTGTAAAATCCCCACTTCCCTACTTAGAAGCAAAAGATAAATTTCTTAAAACTAAACCAGAGGTATTACATGCTGAAACAAACATGATTGCTAAGATCTCTAGATCAACACAATCTTCTGAAGGTTGTGATGTCTATGTCACGACTGCTCCATGTTTAGACTGTGCTAAAATTTTGTATCAGTCAGGAGTTAAAAGAGTATTTTATAAAGAGCAATATAAGTCTGATGAAGGTATTCAATTTCTTCAAAAGTCTTCAATCCCAGTAATTCAATTAGGAAATATAAATGAACAAGATCAAACTTCTACAATCACAAATGGATAAAACTAACGTTAAGCCTTCAATTCCAACAATTGTCTATCATGTACCATCAACAACATTCTTTTATGTTCCCGGTACAGAGCGTATCTATCAAACATATCATGCAGCAAACAAAACCTTTGGACTAGATGTGGATTCTCGGCGTGGGCGCTATTTGGTAGGTTTGGTAACTACTAAAGGCTCATTATCTTTTGTTAATAAGAAGTAAATATGCTAGCATTGATTGATGGTGATATTATTCTCTATCATTCAATCTGGGCAACGGAGAATATCGAAGAGGCTAAAACTAGGCTGAACGATGTTCTCCAATTCTGGACAGAAGGTTCATTTGCGGAAGAGTATTTAGTTGCTGTTGGTGGGCCAAATAATTTTAGGGATACTATATATCCAGATTATAAAAGAAGCCCATCCAGACAAAAATCTAAAGATGCAAGAGCACCTTACTTTAATGATTTAAAACAATATTTAGTAGGATTACCTAATACTGTTTTATGCACTGGATTTGAAACAGATGATATGATACGTATATGGGCTAATCAAGCAACTAAAGCTGGAGATCCATATATTGTTTGTAGTATTGATAAAGATTTAGATTGCATTCCAGGGAAACATTGGAATCCAGTAAAAGATTTATTTTATACTATGACCGAAGAGGAAGCTGATAGATTTTACTGGCAACAGATTCTAACTGGTGATAGCACGGATAATATCCCAGGATTACCTGGAGTTGGACCTGCTAAGGCTAATAAAATACTAGAAGATGCTAACACTCACGAAGAAAGAAAACAAAGAGTGATTGACGCTTACAAGAAACATTATAATGATGATTGGTATTCATACCTACTGAGTAATGGGCGATTGATCCACCTATGGAGGACAATCGATGACCACTTCTCGATCAAGAAAAAAGCTTGATAATGGGCATTGGGATTTTACTGAACAATTAGATTTTGAAAATGCGTATGGCTTCATTTATTTAATAAAAGAAAAGTCTACTAACTGTATGTATATTGGTAAAAAGGCATTTAGAAGTGCTGCCAAGAAAACAAAAGGCTCTCAGAGTAACTGGAGATCCTATACGAGTAGCTCTAAAATTATTAATGAATTAATTAAAGAAAAAGGTGAAGACGCATTTGATTTTATTGTATTAGAACAATATTATTCAAAAGGTGGTTTCTCATGGGCAGAAACTTGGTCACAAGTAGTAGTAGAGGTACCGAGTAATAATCATATTTGGTATAATAGATTTATAGATAAGGTAACATGGAAAGTTACAGAGCCTGTAACGAATAGACATAAGAAAAGGCTTCAAGGAGTAATTAATGGTATTTCTAAGTAATTTATTTTCACTAATTGCATTAGGTTTATTATACTTTCAATCGTATAATATTATTAATGATGTACAAGTTTCACCTAATTCGGCAGATTACTTGTTACTATCTTTATCAGCAATTTTTACAGCTAAAGTAATATTAGGTATTAAGGCAGCACTAGATGGGCAAAATAGTTCACAGGGACCAATCATGTAAAAAGTGTGGAAGCTCTGACGCAAGGCAAGTATACGAAACATTAGATTCCTACTGCTTTTCTTGTTCTACTTGGTTTCCACCAGATAAGCAAGAAACGTTTACTAACAATAAAAATTATGAGAATAAACAATTGATGGATCTAGATGAAATATATGGATTTGATATTAGGGGCTTTAAAGAAAGAGCCATAACTAAGCATATATCAGAATTCTTTGGAGTCAGAGTTTCCTATAATGATAAGGGTGAAATTGATACTCATTATTACCCTTATGGACCAAATGAAATTATTGGATATAAAGTAAGAAAGCTGCCAAAAGAATTTACTTGTATTGGTAAAGTAAATGACTTATTTGGTAGAAGGTTATTTAACAGTGGAAGACAATTAGTAATTACCGAAGGTGAATTAGACACACTTTCTGTTGCACAAGCATGGTATGATAAGTATCAAACTGTTTACCCAGTAGTATCCTTGCCCTCTGCATCCTCTACTAAGTTACTTTTAGATCACCGAGACTGGATTCGTTCATTTGATAAAGTAGTGTTATGGCTAGATCAGGATGAACCCGGACAACAAGCTACTGAGAAAGCAGCCAAGATCATTGGATTTGACAAAGTACATATTGTTAAATCTAAGCATAAAGATGCCTCTGATGTATTAGTAAAAGAAGGTTGGAAAGCTGTAATCTCTGCTATCTATGATGCATCTCCTTGGAGTCCTGCTGGAATTGTACAATCAGCTGATACTTGGGAGTTATATAAAAAAGAGTTAGATGCTGATTATGTACCTTGGGCTTCTTTTGCTGTAGACTTAAATAAGTTAAGCTATGGTCGAAGAATGGGTTCTATTACAATGATTACCTCAGGTACTGGCATGGGTAAGTCTTCCTTTCTAAAAGAAGATCAATATCACTTACTACTTAATACAGAAAGTAAGATTGGTATCTGTTCACTCGAGGAGTCTATTTATGAAGCTGTTGGTGGTATTATGGCACTACATGCTAATAAAAGATTACATCTACCTGATACTCAGATTTCAGAAGAAGAAGAAAAACAACTATGGCAAGATACAATGGGAACAAATAGATTTATGTTTCTAGACCATCAAGGTAGTGTTTCAGATGATTCATTGATTGATAAAATAGAATTTATGGCGCTATCTGGTTGTAAATTTATTTATCTCGACCATATTACAATTGCTGTATCTGAGATCGATGGATCTGATATAAATACTGCAATTGATCGGCTAATGTCTGATCTCTTGAAGATAGTAAAGCGATACAATATTTGGTTAGGTGTTGTTTCTCATCTTAGAAAAACAAATAATAATCAGAGATCATTTGAAGAAGGTGCAGTACCTTCAGATGATGATTTAAAAGGTTCTGGCTCATTAAAACAGATTCCAGCTCAAA
>Ga0222714_10004554_pt1 | contig 13499 bp, 16 predicted proteins | sample C33_3DmetaG_FD_165048 | JGI IMG/M metagenome (GOLD analysis project Ga0222714, IMG submission 165048) | Estuarine water microbial communities from San Francisco Bay, California, United States - C33_3D | ecosystem: Environmental > Aquatic > Marine > Unclassified | place: USA: California... | reverse complement strand
GAAGAGAAGGACTTAATTCTTTCATTGAATGGAGGAATACAGCGCTGAACTCTTTTGACTCTGGTAGATGGAGTAGGTTGATTATTGATGAAAGTTCCAAGTGGCCAACAGAAATACCTATTCAAGATTATTGGAACATTGCAAAGAAAACGCTGACAGAAGGTGCTAAGAAGGTAGGATTCTCGCTGATGATTTCAACAGTTAACCCACCCAACTCTGGAGGACAGGAGTTTAAAAAGCTATGGGATGATTCAGACCAGTTTAGGTATGGAAGAAATACGCCAAGCAGACTTGTTAGGTATTTTATGCCAGCAAATGAAGGGTATGCAGGGTTTATAGATGAATGGGGGTTCTCAAAATCTGAAGAAGCTAAGGAGTATATACTTGAAGAAAGGAAGCGCTCAAAGCAAGACCAAGACATACGAGACTACCCACTCAGCGAAATAGAAGCCTTTAAGTTTAATGACGTTGATTGTCATTTTAATCTCGACAACATAGAAAAGCAAGAGTACTACCTAAAAGAGAATGACATACCACTAAGGAAAGGCAGGCTTTATATTGATGGAGAGAACAAGGTGCAGTTCTCAGACGATTCAGCTGGTAATTGGGTTATATATAAGCTACCTAAGAATCCTAACAACTTCATTATAAAGAATGGAGTAATGTACCCCGGAGCTTCTGCGACTTACGGAGCAGGATGTGACCCATTTAGGCACAATATAGTTTCTGGGGATGGCTCAATGGCATCAGCATGGTGGGGAGAGAAGCTTGACATCACCAATGAGGATGACACAGGACTTCCAGTTGCTTGGTATTATGGTAGGCCTAAAATGAAAGACTTACTCTGGAAAGAGATGCTGATGGGTGCAATGTACTTTGGTTGTCCGGTAACTATAGAAAAGGACGCAGGGGATGACTACTACCCATACTTTCAGAAGCACAATGTAATGGAGCTTAACTGCCTTCCAATGCTAGGAAAGAAACCAGACGCCGTAATTAACCCAGACAGAAAAGCAAAGACTAACTTCCTAGACAGAGGAGTAGCATCAGCTGATGCTTTTGCATTAAGCCGTCAGCTTGAGTATTGCATAAACTATGTTGAGCACCATTGCCATAAAATATACTACCCAGAACTTCTGGAGGAATTAAAGAGGTATAGGCATGACAATAGAACTAAGTTCGACACAGTAGTAAGCTTTATGATTATGCTGTTGACTATGACTGGACAGAACAAGGCTAATGCTGTAGTAAAAAGGAAGCAACCAATGATTGAATCCTACTCAGCTGACATCTTTAAGTGGGTTTGATGGAATCTTGCCAATCCTTACAAGTACTGCAACCTTTCTCCATTTCTCAGCAAGCTTATAATACTTCTCAGTCATCTTATTGGCTTCCTCTTCTTGCTTGTCTTTAGTTAGTTCGTAGAATTTTTCTGGTAGGTTCATAGTTCTTCATTTAAAGGTAGTAAAACTACTGAAAAATATAAGATAGTGTAGAAACCCTGCCGTGTATTGGATGGTGAATGAAGGCGTCAATTCCTTTGGGAGCGTGTTGAAATCCGTGTTTGTGATGATATGAGTCAGCTCCGGAAGGACTACGCATAGACTCCACATTTACAGACATATAATCCTTTGATTTCTTGTGGTGGATGTGGTGGGTATAAAAGTAACGATGTTTTGTTTCAGACCAGTCCTTGCTTTCATGAGCCATCAGCAGCGCTAAATCGCCTTCCTTTGCACCGTCTCCGTGGGTTGTGCCTATTAGATTATTGTAATACTTAAAATACTTCCTGTGTGCCGGGCTGATGTCAAATGTGACATCCTTATTATTAGCAAACCAAGTCTCAATAACTTGTGCTAAATAGAAGCCAGAAGTTACGTCATGGTTAGACGGGTTATACATTACATGGGTAGGAGCTACTTGAACTAGTAGTTCTATGCACTCAACCAATAGTTTTTGTGCCATTTTGAACGCATCATACCACATCATTGAAACATCCTGCCCTGTTCCTCCGGTAGTAGTATTCTTATTGTTGTCTACGTGCAATATGTCGTTTCCTATTACAATCAGCACCTTATTTATAGAATACCCTCTAGAACGCGAAATAAGCCCTATTACAGCCTCTTTTACTCTGGAGAAGGCAATGTCATGATTATACTCATCTCCTGTCTCTATAGCCTTCGCAAGCTTGTTTATGTGGATGTCAGCAGGGTCTATTACAAGTAGGTGGTAATCATCGCTAGTTTTGTAGTCTATTTTGGGGTACTTAGGGGCATGGCGAACCATGTCCTTTAGTATTCCGGCTATTATTTCTTCTTGATTTACGTTATTTTTAACGTTTAAGGAGAATTTTTCGCTCTTATACCAATAGTAATTTACGCTGTCAACAGGTATTTTGTTAATCCTGCACTCCTCTAATAGCGCTTCGTGCTCTCTTTTCTTTTCCCTATACTCGGTAAGAATGGCTGCTTCATCGCTGCTAAGTCTTGGCCTAAATTTATTAATCATCCGTATAAATTGAAGATGCTACAAGGTATAGGTCTGTAACTTTTTTTCTGAATACTTTGCTTGGGTTTGGATTGTCCAAATCCCAGTCATTAATCATAGAAAGCCAGAAGGCTAAAACAACATCGTCTACATCTTCGCATATAAAAAACCCCTCCTTAGACATTCCACCTATGAATATACCATGCTCTATTACATAGTCCTCAATTTCAGCTACCATCTCCACACTTTTGCTACTCTTGTAGTAGTTGGTATGGAGTATAGTATATATGCTGCGCTTTACACAGGTGCTATATAATGAGTCTCGTATGGTTCTTTCTATTGTCAAACTAACGATTCGTTAAATAATTTGAATTTAGACAATCTGTCGCTCAAGCCATGGGTACCTCCATTTACTCGTTTGGTAACTGCTGTAACAACATCATCAGTTGCACCCTTGTCGCAAATAGTCCAAAGATTGTTCTTATCAAAAAACCAAGAAGCGCTGACAAGTGGGTATTTGTCAGAAACCAAGTCTGGGTTAGCTACACAATCCTCTCCAATAAAGTTAGAGAAAGCTTTGTAATTATCCTTCCCTGTCAGCTGAATATAACCTCTTCCCCTAAACTTAAAACCGTCCCCAGAAGCTTCATCTCCATTACCCATCCTAGACGCATAAACTCTGTTGGCAATCTTCTCCGGATTCCTAGCATACTTGTCAGCAGTAGCCTTGTCCTTAAAATATTTAGGGAACACTTTCAGTAGGCTATCAGCCGAATAGTTAAGATTCTCCTTCAGAAACTTAAAGTTTCCAGACTCATGCGCAGCCTGTGCCAGAAAGTGTGCAAGCCTCAATGGGTTTGTCATATTAAACCTTTCTATAATGGAGGAAATCTCAATCATTACAGGTGCTGGCACTTTGGTAGAAAGCTTAGTTGCGCTAATCATAAGTTAATTATATTTAGAATTAGTAATAATACGTATGGTGCAAATATAAAGAATTGGTAAGTGGACTTGTCTTTCGCCCATCCTTTCTCTCTTGCGTCTATTAAGGCTTTGTTGTAGTTAAATTTATACTGCAAAGAATCTAGGTTTACCACAGACTGATTATATTTGTCGCTAATCTTCTTTGTTGAATCTTTAGATGCATTTACTTCAACAATAAACTTAGAAGCAATAGAATCGTATTTAAACGAAAGAGTCTTTACGCTGTCCCTAAGAGACAGGAAACTTTCGTTCATCTTCTTACCTTGGCTGATTGTCATTACAACAAACGTGTCATTTCCCAGCTTCCTCAGATGCTGCGAGTATGCTAAACTTGTCGCCAATGTTAGAACCGTAGTCAGAAATAGTATTCTTAAGTTCATTTATTTGTGATTCTTTTTGTTTTATAACACCTTTAAGCTCGGAAACCTCCTCTTTCAAGCTAACTATTGTGGTTGCTGCCTTCTCAATTTTGGTTGAAATAGCATTGTCTGAAACAACCAAGAAAGACTTTAAGCTGTCAGCTCTGAGAGAAGATTCGTCTACAACATTCTCAATTACAGGAGCAACATCTGGCTCCTTCATAAGAAGGTAGCCTAACGCTATTGTAGCGAGTACTATATAAACGTTTTTAATCATTCTGGTATTTGCTTAAGCTTCTTCAGTATTTGAATTTGAGACAAGGCTGCTGCAGATGTGCTGTCAGACTTCCTAATCTTCTCATTCTGTGTTGCTACAATGTCCCACATTTTCTCTCTTTCAGACTCTCCCCTGTAGTACAAGAAAGACATTCCACATATACACAGGAACGCAACAGCTGCCACAGGACTCTTCTTGAACTGCTCAAAGCTTACTATACTAGTTATTGGATTTAAGTTAGGACTAGCTTTCTTTTTCGCTACTGCCATCTTCTTTCTTTTTAAATATTGTTTGTGCTGCTGAAATACCAAGAGAGCCAATTGCTACTGCCGTTACGCACTCAACCAGAATAGTAGAAGGCGCAATATGCTCTTCGCTAAAGCTATTCCACAGCAGGGTGATGCATAGAAAAATAGTAGCAACAATACCAGCAAATCTCTTGCTGCTAAGTTTTCCATCTTCAGCCAGTAGGCTCCAAATAAAGTTCTTTATCATTTCTTTTTGTTTTTGTTTGCAAAATTTCTAGCTGCATCTACGCTACCAAATCCCCAAGCTTTCAAGGCTAAGGCTTTTCTGGTAGGTTCTCCATTAGGTTTTTCCATAGGGCCCTTCATTCCGCTGAATCTAGCAGCAAAAGAAACCCTTCTGGGGTTAGTGCCTTCTTTTAATGGTGCTTTTAAATTAGCGCCTTCAGTTCTCTTAAAATACGCTCTTCCTGCTGCGGTTAGTCCGCCTTCTGGGTTTTTATGTTCTTTTCTCATTGTGCTAGTTCATCTATGTTTATATAGCAATCGTTCAGTATTTTTTCCAGTTCTTCAGCAAAAATGTCAATAACATCCTTGTCGCTATGTTCAGCTATGTGCTCAACAGTTCTTATTAGATTGTTCGTTATTTCAAACAGCGCAGCCGTCATCTTGTCTGAATTAACAGTCCTTATGTAAGATGCCAAGTCTTCAGAATCAGAAAGGTTAAACTCAAGTCTAGCTATACTCATAACTTTTTTAATATGTTAAACTTGTAATTAATCTTGTTGTCGAACACACCAGCGCCCACCCCAAACAAAGTATTTTTCTTTGTTTTTAGAAACAAGTGTGCACTTACCTCGCTGATGTTGTACCCATAAACCCCTGCGCCAACTCCTGCAAAGAGTTGCACTTTAGGCCTTTCTTTTACTATTTGCGTATTTGTTATGACGGGAACTAGCAAATCAGCATAATAAGAACGCCCTAAAACCTTGTTAAATTGAACTGTGTCCCTTATAACAAACTTCCCGTACTGAATAGCAAATGTGTCTGTAAATACGTTTTTAGCGTAAAAGTTTAAAAGAATCGCTGCTGTGTCTACGTCAGCAGGAACTTGTACAAATATGGTAGTGTCGTGGTAAATGTCTTCGCCCTTCACATACTTCTTTTCAGTCTTTGTAATATACTCTGTGTCGGACTTAGATGCTATTATTTCGTATTTCTTGCCGTCAACCTTAACTATTTTTGGCTGAATGCCGGAATTAGAAAAGCAACCTTTAAAATAAAACGCAGCAAGTGCGCCTAAAAGAAAGGCGAAAATGCTGCGTGAGTTTTGTATGATTAATTTCACTTCTTCAGATTGAGGTAAGTTTTTAAAAAGAAATCTAAGGCTATTCCAAGGCTGACAATAGCTGCCACCCCGTAGAGTATTTTGTTTTTAAACTCTTTTAGTTCCTGCAACTCCTTTTCAAACTTCTCTAATCTGCTGACTAACCCGTCAGACTTAAGGATTTTGTTTCCAACTAAAGCATCAATAACAGTAGAGAGCTTGGAGTCAATAGAGTCAATCTTGATTTCTAGTTCGTCTAGCCTTTCTTCCATCTTGCCTAACTTTAGCTGTAAGTCCATTAATCAAATTTTAATAAGCTGAAAAGAGTGTCATAAACTTCTGTAGTCTCTACCTCTCCAAGTTCATCAATGCTGATTTCCTTGTACTCAATCTCTCTTTCTTCATTCAGTAATGCGTTAAATTCATTCTGGAATGAAATAAATTTAGGATTAACAACTTTCTTTCCGTCTTCTTCTATGGTTTGAGAAATGGAAATTCCTCCATATTCCTCTTCGCCATACTTCTTAATCAGCTCATCCCTAAGTGTTTGACAAGCATCTGTTTGTTCTTTAACCTTTTTAGAAAGGTCTGACAGCCAATACTTTGTCTTAAGTTGAAGCTTTTCAGAAAGAATACCTTTAGTAAGTTTCTCTCCTGTTTGTGGGTTAACTGCACCATTCAATTCAGCTTCCAAATTAAAAAACTGAACTAATTTGAGGGTTTTCTTGTCCATGGTTTAATATTTATACACAAATATAAGAATTTTATTAATTCAATACCTACCACCCTTCATTCCGAATATTTCAATCAGCCCCCTTGATTCTACTAGTTTCTGCCTATTATCCTTAGACATATGAAACCACTCATGGCATCCCCTACATACCCATATAAGGTTTAGTGGGTTGTTTAGGTGCTGATGGTTAGGAACCTCGGAGCGGTAGAATATGTGATGTAAGTCTAATGACTGAGAAGGAATCCCACAATGTTCGCACTGAGGAAAGCCATTCTCTTCAATCATTTTCTCTGCCATCTCCAGCTTGACAGCATGAAAGGTTTTGTTACTCTTAGAGACGCCTTTCCTTATAGCCGTCCTTTTTAGAGGCTTCTTGTCGGAATAGGCGCACTTTGCTGAACAATACCTGTCGGTACTCCTTAGCCTTGAGTAGACGGCTGAACAGTGCTTACACTTGGCTGACTCCATGGTAGTGGGAGGGTGATTTCCGTAGGGTTGATTTGCAGGTTGATGTTAGCCTCCAAGCTTGCTTGCATAGCGTCAATCGGAAGCACCAATTCTAACCAGCTGATTACTTCCGCCTCTGTAACGTCTTCATACGGAATGAAGTTCTGAGGGTTTGGCTGTGCCACGCTTGTTGCGCCATAAGTCTCAGCAAACCAAGTCTTGTTGCCGTCTACTTGAGTGGCGTTATAGCGCCAATGTATTTGATTAATAACATTTGGGAGTCCTTCTGACTCTACAGCGCAATTTAATTGGCTGATTACCCATGAAAAGCTTGTTGTTGCCATTTTTCTATTTTTTATTGTTTAAACTATTTTTAATGTTGCTTCATTATTCTTTTTTGCCTTATTGCCATAGTTGTGCGTATTTTTATGGCAAGATAAGCAAAGTGTAATTCCGTTATTAATATCAAATCTTAGTTCTTTATAATTGCACCATTCTTTAATATGGTGAGCATTTAACCTTCCTCCTATTTTACCACATTCCTGACAAGTATACGCATCTCTTTCATAAACACTTTTTCTCCATATAGTATATTCAACCTTATACCTGTCAGAGCCATTACCTTTCCAATTCCAATGGTTTTCTCCTCTTGGTTGCGGGTTTGGTTTATTGTTTATTTTATACCCTTTCATGTTGTAGTTCCAAGGTTTCGTTCCTTTTGCAAATTTAGTAGACGAGCTGTTTGGTACTCCTGTTTTTAATTTGTTACTAAGAAATACAAAACCTTGTTTTTTGCCATGATAAAAGACTGCTTGAGCAGTACAATTTAACTCTAAGCCTATGTTATATATATTTTTTTTCAATACATAGTGATGCTCAGTTAGGTATTCTATTGTCAATATTTTAGAAAGTATTCTTTTCTTCATTATACAATATTAAGGACTCCTCCATTATTCCAAATATCACCTGCTGATAGTCCTGTTGCGGAGGTTGGGAGACTGGATGCATTTATCCTTCCATTTCTTTGGACTTTAAATATACTTGAACCACCAACTTTTAAATCTAATAGTCTTGATGATGCACCACTTGCCGTATTTGTTACATCCAATACAATGGCATCAGCGTTACCAGTTGTGTTCCAAGTTGTTGAAAGTTGAATCAATGCATTTGTTGAAGAACCGCTAAGTACTTGGTTGTATGCATACAAAGCATTTCCTACTCCACCATCAGAATCAGCAGTTAAACCCTTTCCATAAATACCTCCATTCACATCCAACTTATATAGGGGAGATGTAGTACCAATCCCCACTAATTGATTTCCAGAATCTACATAAAAAGTTGTTGTACCAACTCTGTTTTGTACATAAAATTTTGTGTTATCACTACCCGTTCCACTTTGTCTACCTACATATACACCAGCTGAAATGCTTGTGTTATCTACATAAATATCACCACGAGTAACACCACTTGTGCCACCACCTAAATTTATTGAACCTTGTGCATCTAAACGATAACTTGGATTTGTAGTACCTATACCCAATCTCCCACTCGCATCAAGCGTCATCGCTTGGGTGAAGGAGATAGCGTTACCTGCGGTGCCTGATGGGGCGGTGTACCATCTGTGTTGACCTGCAGTTTGATAGTATATTGAAGCATTATCAGCACTAATATAAGTATCAGCACCCGATGTGTTAATATACCAGTTATACCCAAGAATAGTGCCTAATCCATCATTTCTGCTTGCTAAAGATGCGTAATTAACTTGCAATGCCTTCCACGTTCCTATCCACGCACTCGGCACTACTCCTAGACCGAGGTTGCCATCAGAATTTAATGTCATTCTATCAGCAATACCTGACCTTTGGAAGACCAAATTATTTGAAGAATTTGCATAAATTCCCCAACTTAACGTACCACTATTTTGAAGACCTACTGTACCATTAACTGTCAACTTCTCTCCTGGCGATGTCGTGCCGATGCCTAAATTACAACCACTAAAATAACTTGCTGCACCATTGTAACCCAATGTCAATACATCTCTAACCGCATCATTAATAGCAAAACTATTTAAACCACTAGGCATATATGCCTTCCATTGTACAACTGTATTATTAAAATATATATTGGGAGTTGCATTGATTATTCTTATTCCACTACCATTCACATCAAGTGAAACACCTGGCGATGTCGTGCCGATGCCTAATCCTGTGGAGGTTAGACGCATTCTTTCGTTACCATTAACAGTTACGGCAAGATGACTTGTACCTGCGTTCATTGAAATTGATGAACCCGAATAAGCACTAAATGCATCACTATATATTCCACTCGTTGAACGTGAATATATTGTACCGTTTACATCCAAAGTTGCACTTGGAGTTGCACCAATTCCAACATTCCCACTAAAATACCCATCCCCCGTTACCTGCAAACGATTGCCGTTGTCGGTGGTGGAATTTACAAGGAGGTTGCCGCCATCGGTAATACGAGCATATTCGGAATTGTTAGTTCCAAATACCAAAGGCTGACCATCAAATGTTCCTAAGACTAAAGGCAACCCTGTGCTAAACGCAAGAGTAGCAGTTCCGGTAGCAAATCCAAACCTTGTGCTACCCGATTGCCCAAAAAATAAACTACTTGTACCAAAATTATTGGTAACTAAAGTTGCTGATGCACTTATTATACTATTCCCAATCGCACTTCCACTTGTCCACTTAGGCAAGTAGTTCGTTGTTCCTGTACCTGTGACGGGGTTGGTGAGTGTTGAGGTGCTACCATCTGCCATTAAGTATTGTGATGATGTGCCACCCGACTTGATGATTGATGCAGCAGTTAGGTTTCCAGTCATTCTCGCAGTTCCTGTAACATCAAGATTGTAAGCAGGTGATGTGGTTGCAATACCCAATTTGTCAACCCCATCAAAGTATAATCCACTTACGCTTGTGATGACTGTCGCACCATTAAAAAATGATACTTGACCGCCTGTTGTGGCAGCAGCAGTTGTAACTGTGCCTACTGACCAACTTCTGTCTGCTGATAAATCATAAGCAGTACCATTAATGGTTAATGTCCTTGTAGATGGAACACCGCCTAACCCCGAAAGGGTATAAGTTGGGATATTTAAGGTGTTAGATATAAATGTACTCGCACCACTTGAACCAGTTGTGGTCAAAGTGATAGCGTTCTGCTTTAGGTTAAATGTAATCCAATCAGTTGAACTTAATGCACCAGTTGAAAAAGTACTTGCAAGTGCCAAACTTAGTTGCTGAGTGCTTAGGCTTAGTCCATTTGCAGTACCCAATGTTACCGCACTATGCCTCGCTGCCGTATTCGCTGCCACATCAGTATTAGCACTTACCCTCGCCTCTGTGTAGTACAAATTTGTTCCCTCCGTTACTAATGTAGTTGTATAATCTCCACTCGTAGCAACAACCGCACCTGTACGACCAAACACGCTTGTAACCGCATCAGTATTGATGTCAGTCCATGAGGCAGTTATCGTGCCACCATCTTGTTGGGTAAGAGTAAGTGTCTTGGTTGTTGTACCCGTAACCGAAGCACTATTAATCTTGTCATTATATGCAGCATCCCAATTTGTTGCACTTGATGTTGTTGGGATAACGTACCCACTTGTTAAACTAAAAACACCTGTTGTATTATCGTAATCCAAACCTGTTGCAGTCTCGCTAATTGCCAAACGTGCATCTGCATTTGTGTACTGCGTAATCGTTGAAGCAATTACACCTGTTGTATTGTTGTATGATATCCCCGCACCTGCACTCAATGCCGTTAAAGGAATATAAGCACTCGGATTTGATGCAAGGTAATAAGTTGAATTGTCGTAACTTATTGTCGTTCCGCTAATCTTAACAAAACCTGTGCCGTTTAACGCAGTTTGTTTTGCATTAAATGTCATCCAATCTGTAGAACTCAAATATCCATTTTGACTACCGCTTGATTGTTGAATGGTCAAAGTTGGTGTTGCACCTCCAGTTGAACTTAATGGAGAGGTAGCACTTACGCTTGTAACCTTTGCATTAAATGTAGTCCAATCAGCAGAAGTAAGATAACCTGGTTGTGAACTATTAGCAGCAGGAATTGACACAGTATTTACCGACCTTGACAATGGAGAAGAGAAAGTAAGTACATTCTCCTTGCCATTAAATGTTAACCAATCAAGGTTACTTAGTAATCCTTCATCGTTTGTAGAACTTGCAATAGGGATATTGAATGTGTGAGTTGTTCCACTACTTACAATGTTGAACTGATTGCCATATGTGCCTTTCGCAAATGTTTGCGTAGTTCCAGTCAGTCCATTTAATGAGGTAATTCCTGTATCACTTGAAGGTGTCCAAATAGTGCCGTTATACTTTAGCACCTGACCATTGGTTGCACCACTTGTATTGACATCGTGCAATTCGCCTAATTCAAAACCATTCGTGGTCTTGACATATATTTTACCATTGTTGGCATGAGCATACTCAACATAACCAATGATGACAAGGTGTTCGGGTGCTATTGGTTTGACATTTGTTATTCTACCTGCCGTTGTTGGCGAAAGATAAAGCACATCACCATCAACCCATGTCTCACCTTGTAGTGAACCAGTTGTGTTGATGCCTTCCAATTGACCAACAGTTATGATAAAACCCTCTTGGTTCGGTGCGATTGTTTCCGTAACCAAACCAATAGTATCTGCACTGTTATTGTCATTATTTCCTTGTGCAAGTTCAATTGCCAACCTTTGACCTTGTGCTCCACTAATCCTTACCGCTTGGTAGGCTGCCTTTGTGAGAGTAGTGTTCGGCGATACCTTATTAACAACCCTCGCCACCAAATCAACACCATTCTTTAAAACAACGTTACCGCCCTTTAAGGTAGTTTCACTGCTTCCGATTGTATCGTTCCACCTTGTAGTTCCTACCGCAGCAGTTCCAGTTGGAGACACATCAAGAGTAAACTGTCCTGCCTTGATTTCAAATTCTCCTAAGTCTACATTCTGTGTAGCTCCAACATATGGAATATACCCAGTAAGAACAGAACCGTAGTTTGGTATATTAAGTATTCCTGTAATATTACTATATGTAGCAGCACCGCTTGTACCTGTCGTGGTTAGGCTGATTGCTGAGCGTGCACGAGAGTCTAGGTAGTATAGGTTAGTCCCCTCTGTAACAAGAGTTGTTGTATAGTCTCCAGACTGTGCAATTACAGCACCTGTCCTTCCGAAAACAGAAGTAACCGCATCCGTATTTATGTCTGTCCAAGATGCGGTAACAGTTCCGCCATCTTGCTGATTAAGTGTTAACGTCTTTGTAGTCGTTCCGGTTACAGCAGCTGAAATGATTGAGTCATTATAGGCGGTAGTCCAATTCGCTTGATTTGCGGTTGTTGGGATTGAGTACCCGCTTGCTAACCCCAGCGCTAGAGTCCCGGATGTAGTTATTGGATTTCCAGAAATTGTAAGTCCAGTTGGAACAGTCATGTCAACTGACGTAACCGTACCACCGCCATCAGTAACTTCTATAATGTTACCAGATGCGTCTGTAGCTAGTCTATATGTAGGCGTTCCAGTAACACTACCAGCGCCGTATTGGGCAAGTCTAAGAAGTCCCGTAGAACTAAGTTTAAACTTTTCTATAGAGTCTGGCCTTATTAAGAAATCAAGTCCAACCGGAGTGTCTATAGAGCCAAATGTCGTACCTCCAGTCAGCGCAAGTTTTATTGCTGACAAATATTTTATATTGAATGCACCTCCAGCTGCCAGTGCAACGGATGCGCTAACTCCATCATCGTCTAGAATACTGTTCCCAAGAACACTTGCGCTAGTCCACTTGGGAAGATTGTTTACTGTTCCGGTTCCTGTTACAGGGTTTGTAAGAATTGGCTGATATATTGTGGTGTCAACAGAAAGCGTTCCGTCCGCATTACTAAACTTTACAAATCCGTTTGTAGTATATGCGTTTAGTCTAATAGTTCCGTTCTGGTTTATTACAAACCTATTTAAACCTTCCGTCTGAAACAAAAGACTCCTGTTTGATGGGGATTCGGAATTGTAGTACATTAGGTAGTTGCTAGAAACAACTCCCGGCTTATACATAACAATTCCAAAGTTTCCGCTATTGAATAGCTCAACTCTTGGGGTTGTACTGGAGTCAGAAACTCCGGTTGTAAGGTGCAATGAAGACTGGTTATACAATCCTGCCCTTATTTCAACATTTGCATTTGCTCCGTTTGCTACAACCAAGTCTGGAGTAAAGTTTGTATTTACGGCTGTAGTACCTATTCCTACTATTGTGCCATTGTCAAAGATTCGGCTATTGCCTATAGCGCTTCCACTAGTCCATTTTGAAACATAGTTAATAGTTCCTGTTCCGGTAACTGTTCCTACGTTCCAAGTTCTATTTGCTGATAAGTCGTAAGTAGTTCCGTTTATTGTCAAAGTCCTATTAGAAGGCACATAGCTATTGTAGTCAGAAAGCCTCACCCACCTTCCTACAGTAACGCCAGTAACTTGAATCACGTCTGTACCATCATCCGGAGCTGTGCTTGATGGATTCCACCAAAAGGTTCCGCCATTCTCGTCGCCTTCAGTAGTTTGTCCTGTAGCAATGTACAAAACACCGAGATTCTTATTCTGCGTTCT
>Ga0222714_10004552_pt1 | contig 13500 bp, 18 predicted proteins | sample C33_3DmetaG_FD_165048 | JGI IMG/M metagenome (GOLD analysis project Ga0222714, IMG submission 165048) | Estuarine water microbial communities from San Francisco Bay, California, United States - C33_3D | ecosystem: Environmental > Aquatic > Marine > Unclassified | place: USA: California... | reverse complement strand
CAAAAAAGTCGCCAGTGTAGAAGGTCTGTGGCTCACCGCCGACTTGAGTCAAGGTGGCAGAACCGTTTAACACGTAAACAAACTCTTCAGACATGTCAGTGAAATCCCCTGAATTAGAAATAACATTCATTATGGTAATTTCTAACTCTGCACCATCCCAAATTGTTTTTCTATTAGATTCTGCATCTTCACCAGCAGGAGTAAATGAGGATACGTCAGTCCTAAACCAGACATATAGGTAGGGTCAACTATGGTGGGGAATGCTCCAGGTATAGCTTCGCCTCTTTCATCACTCACAACCAGTAATACCTGGTATAGGCTATTGCCTTTAGTAATCATGGTGCCACTCCAGCAAAGTGGGATGATAGAGAAGTCTCCAGTATTAAAAGTTACCGTTTTGCCGTCTTTACCAATAAATGTTGCGGAGCCATTAATGAGATAGCAGAATTCCTGAATTGGGAAGCTATCAATTTCTATGACTTCGATATTGTTAGGGCCATTGCCTGCAGCCACAGAAATATTAAACTAGTCATCATCATATAGGGTTTTACCATAACGCATAATGCCGTCTGCATCTACACCTCCTTCCAGGCCTAAACCTGATATGTTTTTTTGTCCAGGCGAACAATGTCCTGAGCATATAAGTGAGAGCTGAATGCTAAGCCCAATATGCAAATTAAGACTGCTTTTATAAACGCTATTTTGTTTAGGTGCATGAGTGCGCCCTCTTGATTAAAAAAATTATTGTGGTGCCTGTCCTTGCAATAAATGCGGAGGTAAGGTGCTGGTGATTGATTCAGGAACGCCTAAAGGTCCGGGCCCAACAATGCCAAAGCCTGGCCCTCTGGTCCACCAAAGGAACATGGGCGCATAGTTTGGAAAGCGCTCTGCCATTATGGGTGCAAATTCACGTAATGGTACACCAGGCTGAGCGACTTCCTGGTAAACGTCCATATAATTCATTGCTTCAGTTAGTACTTCAGGTCCACCAAAAGGACCATGCCCAGGATAAACTGTGCTTACTGGTGAAAATACTTGAACCGATTCAAGTGCTCCTTTCCAGCTAGCAGGATTGTTTAAATCAGCAAAATAAGGGTGCATCTGAGCGAAGACCAGGTCACCTGTAATCAATGCTTCCAAAGCAGGTATATAAAATACAGTAGCGTTCATCGTTTCCGCTGGCTGTAAATCCATAAACTGGATTTCATTCTCTTCTAAAAAGATATTGTCACCAACCAGCAAACCAGGAATTACTGGTGTTGTAGGGAGTTGAGAACCATACATTGGTTCCCAATGAACCCATTTGGATTGAAATTGTGTAGAAATTTCATCAATAACGGGTTGACGGGCCAGAACCTGAACATTGGGAAAGGCTTCAACAATAGGAGCGAGCCCCATGTAATGGTCTGGGTGGCCATGAGTTAATAAAATATGGGTTAGTTCTCGTCCGTTATTTTTTAATCTTTCTGCGAGAACTTCTCCGTCTCCAAGTAGCCAGGGTGAATCAATTTGTATGGCTTCATTCTCACCCAACAGAGTGAAAGAGTTTTCACCTATGCCACTGAATTGGGCTGTATAAACTTCTAACTGAAGGCCTTCGGGCTCAGCTGCACATGCCACTAAGTGGGCTGATATGAATGTAATTAAGGCGGGGAATGTTATTAGGTTTTTTAATATGCTCATTTTATAGTTACCAAGGTTTATGGGGATAGAAATTGTTTAGTTTATATATTAATTTTTTTCAATCTAGGCTTAATTATCCAGGCACTCTAATATCTTCAACCATGGCCTGCACCTCTTGCGGAGGCTCAGCAGTGAAATAACAGACAACAAATGCTGTAAAGAAATTAAGGATAGTGCCAAGCGTGCCAATACCTTCAGGAGAAATGCCCAGCCACCAACCTTCAGCATTATCGGCGGCAGGATTAATAAAGGTATAATAAATGATGTAGCTTGCTGTAAAGATGATGCCCACCAGCATCCCGGAAATAGCGCCCTCTTTATTCATGCGTTTATAAAAAATACCCAACACAATTGCCGGAAAAAATGATGAACTGGCAAGACCAAAGGCAAAGGCAACCACTTCGGCAACAAATCCTGGTGGGTTGATTCCAAAATAACCGGCGATACAAACAGCAAAGAAAATAGCAATTCGGGCTGAGAGCAGTTCTTTCTTTTCGCTGATCTGGGGCATTAAGTTTGATTTCAATAAGTCATGTGAAATAGCGGAAGAAATGACCAGCAATAATCCTGCTGCTGTTGATAGGGCAGCTGCCAGCCCGCCTGCAGCAACCAGCGCAACCACCCAATTAGGCAATTGAGCAATCTCCGGATTGGCCAGTACGATAATATCTCGGTCGACGGTCAGTTCATTGGCTTCCGGGTCGGCAAGATACTGAATGCGTCCATCGTCATTTTTATCTTCAAAAACGATAAGGTTGGTTGCTTCCCAGGTCTTGAACCACTCCGGCATCTCGTTGTATTCAACATTACTTACTGTATTAATTAAATTGGTTCTGGCAAAGGCCGCAATTGTTGGTGCGGTGGTGTATAGAATGGCAATGAATATCAGTGCGTACAGTGCTGATTTTCGCGCTGCTCTAACATTTGGTACAGTGAAAAAACGAATGATGACATGAGGCAGGCCAGCGGTACCCAGCATCAATGCGGCTGTAATAAAAAACACATCAAGTTTGCTGCGAATGCTTTCAGTATAGGCAGTAAAGCCTAATTCCTGATTTAGACCATCAAGACGATCAAGCAAATAACCTCCACCATATTCAGGGTTTAGTTCAGAGCCGAAACCTATATGAGGAATGATGTTTCCGGTCATTAACAGGGAGATAAAAATGGCGGGCACCATAAAGGCAAATATCAACACACAATATTGAGCAACCTGAGTGTAGGTTATTCCTTTCATGCCACCTAAAACGGCGTAGAAGAAAACGATTGTCATGCCTATCAAGACACCAATATTAATATCAACTTCCAAAAACCGAGAGAAGACGACGCCAACGCCACGCATCTGACCGGCGACATAGGTAAAGGAAACAAATATTGCGCAGAGCAGGGCAACCATTCTTGCTGTTTGTGAGTAATAGCGTTCACCAATGAAATCGGGCACGGTAAATTTTCCGAAGTCACGTAAATAGGGTGCAATTAGCATGGCCAATAAAACATAACCTCCAGTCCACCCCATAAGGTAAACCGAGCCGTCACGCCCCATAAAGGAAATGATACCTGCCATCGAAATAAAGGAAGCTGCAGACATCCAATCGGCAGCTGTGGCCAAGCCATTTGCAAGTGGGGGGACGTGTGCACCAGCGATATAAAAATCACTGGTTGAAAATGCTCGGGATTTGATCGCAATGGTTATGTACAAAAGGAAAGTCAGACCGACAAAGAGATAGGTCATTATTTGTACTGACATCTTTAATTAACTCTCATCGTCTAATTTATATTTTTTATCAAGTTTATCCATCGCCTTCAGATAAAGATAAACCAAGAGAACATAAATAAAGATGGAGCCCTGTTGTGAAATCCAGAAGCCCAGTTTGAAACCTGCAAAACGAATGTTATCAAGCTGATCGACAAATACTATGCCCATTAAGAAGGACACAATAAACCAGATACTCATCAATATGGTGAGTATCCGGATATTTTCCTGCCAGTAACCTGGAGAGTCTTTTTCGGTATGCTTCATTCGCTCAATTATTCATTAATCGCAGCTATAAAGCCAAAGTCTATCAAGAAATTGTTACAATATCCTGCTTAACTTTTCTGAGTACTTTTTCAGACGTGTTGCCTCGCATTAGCGCTGCCGCTCCCGTTCTGTGCATAGTGCCAATTATCACAACGTCAGCCTTAATTTCATCAGCATATTCAGCAATTACATCAGCTGGGTCACCTTCTCCCAAATGAACTCTTTCAGTTGGTAGGCCAGTAAATTTGAGCAACTGTTCGCGGTCAGGGTAATGCATACTGTCTTTATAGGAATTAATTACATAAAGATCAGCGTTATATATTTCGACCTGTTTTTTCCCATCGGCCAAAATCTTTTCATTCATTTCAATGTATTTAGGATTTTCTGTTCTGATATTAAGCGCTGCCAATATTACTTTTCTGTGGTTACTGGCGCCCGGGCGAGCAATCAATACCGGACAGAAGGATTTGCGTAATAAATCCCATTTAGAGTTGCTGAACATATTGCGACGCACGTCAACATCATAATCTGGGATAAATATAATGTTTGGTTGTATTCGGTCTGCACAATTCAGAACCGCATCAGACCAATCTGTAGACCAGCAAAACTCATAAGAATATTTCAGTCCAGATTCATCAGCCGGCTTAGTGATACTTTGTAACCACGTACCATCCCGATACAAACCCTGGTTGCGTGCTCTAAGGTCCGTATTGTCTGCATCTACACAAATAAATAAATGTAATTTTGGTGCTACTTTTCTCAATTTGGATGTAATGAGGGCTCGGTCAAGAGCTAAGTGTTTATCCTGGCTTGGCTCGATAATAACTAGAATGGTATCTGGGTTGCTCATTTAAAATCTCCTGAGAGTAGCTTTATTGATACTGATAAGTCGTCATGATACTAATAAAATTTAGACATGAAATTGATAAAAATCATAGGCAAGCGATGTTTAATAAGCTGGATCAATTATCATGCATGTAATATTTTCAGTAAGGTTTTAAAACATTTCGGGTTGGCAAAAACCAGTTTGTTGCTATGCAGACAGTCCGGGTTGCCATGATGATCACTGATTAAGCCTCCTGCTTCCTGAACCAGTAAAATACCTGCAGCAATATCCCATTGCATAATGCCTGACATCCAGCCTGCATCAAGCCTGCCGCTAGCAACATAAGCAAGGTCGAGAGCAGCTGAGCCGGTAAAACGAAGCCCTGCAATTTTATTTTTTAACCTTGTTTGTAGCGCCAGTGCCAAATCATAGTGTTCAGCTCTTGCGTAACTCATGCTAATAACGGCATCTTCTAGCTTGTCTTTGGTCCCAACTCGGATTCGGTTGCCATTCAGGCGACAGCCTTCACCCCTGGTGGCAGTAAATTCATCCTGTCGAATCGGATCCAGAATCACGGCATGCTGAACTTTATTATTCTTGACGCATGCCATGGAAATGCAAAAATGCGGAAAGCCTCGCATAAAGTTTCGGGTGCCATCTATAGGGTCCACAATCCAGACCGTGTCTTTATCGTCCCCCTCGGCAAGGCCAGATTCCTCACCAAGAAAACTATCTTCAGGATAGGCTTTTTGTATTGCGGCTTTTAGAAGTTCTTCTACTTCATGATCAATGTTAGTGACGTAATCATTCAGCCCCTTTTCAAAGACCTTTACCCGGTCTAATCGGTCAAAAGCCTGAACAATGAAATCTGAGGCTTCTCGGGCGGCTTTAAGGGCTATGTTTACTGTAGGGTGCATGCGGTTTTAAACCTTATCGGCAAGGGGGTGAAAATCGGCCGCTATAATATCAGAGCCAGCCTGTTTCTGCTAAGATGCGCGCTTTGAATTTTGGGTTTAATCAAATTGCATTTAAACAGCATTCGCATTGTCCTGGTAAACACGTCCCATCCCGGCAATATCGGGGCTTCTGCGCGTGCCATGAAAAATATGGGTTTATCCAAACTTTATTTGGTAGCCCCAAAAGATTACCCATCAGGTGTTGCTGTTGGCAGAGCGTCATCTGCTCTTGATATTCTCGATAATGCAGTACTGTGTGAGGATTTAAAAGAAGCGATTGCTGATTGTAGTTTGGTGATTGGCACCAGTGCTCGTTCCAGAAGGATCCCCTGGCCGGTGGTTGATCCGGAAAAATGTGCTCAGCTCATCGTTGAAGAAGGACAGCAGCAAAATGTAGCGCTTGTTTTCGGACGTGAGGATAGAGGTTTAAGTAATGAGGAATTGCAGCTATGCCATTATCACGTGCAGATAGCAGCAAACCCGGAATACAGCTCCCTGAACCTCGCGGCTGCAGTCATGGTGCTCAGTCATGAAATATATAAGTTTAGTCAACAACTGGAACAAGCAAAGCAAGAAAGTGGAGATGTCTGGGATAACGAGTTGGCTACGGTTGCAGAAGTTGAAACCTATCTTGAGCATTTGGAACAATTAATGATTCAGATTGATTTCCATGACCCAGAAAATCCACGTCATTTAATGCCTAGGTTGCGTCGACTTTATAACCGGATACGCCCGGATAAAATGGAAATCAATATTCTGCATGGCATAGTTTCAGAAACACGAAGAATGCTGAACAAAAAATAATCTTCACGATGGCGTCCCTGGTAAGAAGGATAAATTAACCCTAAGTTGGCTCTTCCTTTAATACTTGACTAATTCAGTAGGGTTTAAGATAATACCCGAGTAATTTGATCAGGAATAAGCACAGGCTTAAATAAATAATTATGCGTCTAACTACTAAGGGTCGTTATGCCGTTACGGCAATGCTGGATCTAAGTATTAATGCCAATAATGGACCGGTTAATCTGAACGATATTTCGCAGCGTCAGGATATATCCCTATCCTATCTTGAGCAGCTTTTCTCTAAGTTGCGCAAGAAAAACCTGGTGAAAAGTGTGCGTGGTCCTGGTGGTGGTTATCGCCTCAGCCGAGATGAAACTAAAATTCACATGGCTGAGATTATCGATGCAGTGAGTGAATCCTTGGATACCACAAAATGTCAGGGTTCAGGGGATTGTCAAAATGGCTCAATCTGTTTAACACACCATTTATGGCAGGATTTAAGCGAACAAATATACGGTTATTTAAGCAATATTACTCTGGCAGATCTTATCTCCAAAAGAGAAATAAGTCAGATTGCACAGAACCAGAATGAAAAACAGCTGGAAAAGCTTGGAAAAAGTTTTGACACAATTGCTATTTCCACTTCCAGTCTTTAATGCCAGTTAACCAATAAGAGGTTTAAGAATTAAAGATATGCGAGCACCAATTTATTTCGATTATTCAGCTACCACCCCAGTTGATCCGCGCGTGATGGATGCAATGATGAAATGCATGACTCTGGAAGGTAACTTTGGCAATTCAGCTTCACGTTCACATGTGTTTGGCTGGAAAGCTGAAGAAGCCATTGAAGAGGCACGTCAGCATGTGGCAGATCTTCTGCATTGCGATCCCCGGGAAATTGTTTGGACATCAGGTGCTACTGAATCTGACAACCTTGCTCTTAAAGGCGTTGCGTATTTTTATCAGAGCAAAGGAAAGCACATCATCACCTCTAAAATCGAACATAAAGCAGTGCTGGATTCTTGCCGTCAACTTGAAAGAGAAGGGTTTGAAGTGACTTATCTTGAGCCTAATGCAAAAGGCCTGATTCAACCTGAAGATGTTGCTGAGGCGATTCGGGAAGACACTATTCTGGTTTCATTAATGCATGTTAATAATGAAATCGGTGTAATCAATGACATCGCAGCTATTGGCGAAATAACTCGTGAAAAGAAAGTGTTGTTTCACGTGGATGCCGCTCAGAGTGTAGGAAAGATTGAAATAGATTTAGAGGAAATGAAAGTTGATTTAATGTCACTAACTGCACATAAAGTCTATGGTCCCAAGGGTATAGGAGCACTTTATGTACGTCGTAAACCTCGAGTGCGTCTGGAAGCTCAAATGCATGGCGGAGGGCATGAACGAGGCATGCGTTCAGGGACCTTGGCGACACACCAGATCGTAGGAATGGGTGAAGCCTACCGTATTGCTAAACTTGAAATGAAAGCAGATGCGGAGAAAAGTTTGGCACTCAGACAACGTTTTTTAAAAGGCCTGGAAGGCATGGAAGAAGTCTACATCAATGGCGATATTGAACAGCGTGTAGCCAGCAACCTGAATGTCAGTTTCAATTTTGTAGAAGGGGAGTCTCTTATCATGGCTCTGAAGGATCTGGCGGTTTCTTCCGGTTCTGCCTGTACATCTGCAAGTCTTGAACCATCGTATGTGTTAAGAGCAATTGGTTTAAATGACGAACTGGCTCATAGTTCCCTACGTTTCAGCATTGGCCGTTTTACGACAGAAGAAGATGTTGATTTTGCAGTTGAAAAAGTAAGAGAGGCTGTAACGAAATTAAGAGAGTTATCGCCACTTTGGGATATGTTTAAGGATGGTGTTGATATATCGAAAATACAATGGGCAGCCCATTAGTGAAAAGCATTTGCCTAGCCTTGGCTTTGCTCATAACGTTTTTCAATAATGATAAAAGTTTTTAAAAGAGATTGAATTTTAGAAGTTTAATAAGTTTGGTAAGTTAAAGAGGTAAATATTATGGCTTATTCAGAAAAAGTTTTAGACCATTATGAAAATCCACGGAACGTGGGCAAGCTGGATGATAACGACAAAAATGTTGGTACTGGCATGGTGGGTGCACCTGCTTGTGGTGATGTCATGCGTTTACAAATCAAGGTAAGTGAAGATGGCGTCATTGAAGATGCTAAATTTAAAACCTACGGCTGCGGCTCAGCAATCGCATCAAGTTCATTACTGACTGAGTGGGTTAAAGGGCGGACACTTGATGATGCTCAAAAAATTAAAAATAGCGAAATTGCTGAAGAGTTGGGACTTCCCCCGGTTAAAATCCATTGCTCAGTGCTGGCAGAAGATGCCATTAAAGCGGCTATAGCGGATGTGAAAAATAAGCGCGGTTACACTCAAAGAGAGCTGGCAGCAGGTCAGTAAGAAGGTCGTGGGAAAGGTATAAAAAGCCTTAACCCTATCTTGAAAATTCTGTGCAATAACAGTGTAAAGAGAGGAAGAGAAGTAAAGTTATGGCTATAACAATGAGTAAACCAGCGGCGGAACATGTCGCTTCTCAACTGGAAAGCCGGGGCAAGGGTCTGGGTATACGTGTCGGTGTTACAACCACGGGCTGTTCCGGTATGGCTTATGTCCTCGAATTCGTTGATGAACTGGAAGATAGTGATAAAGTGTTTGAAGATCATGGTATAAAAATTGTAGTTGACCCCAAAAGCCTGGTTTACATTGATGGTACAGAAATGGACTTTGTAAAATCAGGCGTCAATGAAGGCTTTGAATTTCGCAACCCGAATGTTAAAGGCGAGTGCGGATGCGGTGAGTCTTTCTCGATTTAACATTACCGAATTCGTTCATTGAGCTACTGAACAGGTCTCGAATTTATATAAAGGCAAGCTTTTTGACTATTGCTAATAAAAATTATTTTGAAATATTTTCCCTGCAAGAATGTTTTGATTTGAATATGGACAAACTTGCTGCTGAATATAAAAACCTTCAGTCGCAAATTCATCCTGATAAATTTAGTGATGCCGACGATGTAAGTAGATTGGAGGCTTTGCAGCTGAGCTCCATCGTCAATGATGCCTTTGATACCTTAAAGTCTCCGCTTAAACGAGCTGCCTATATTCTCACCTTAAATGGTATAAACCCTGAAGAACACAACCAGAAACATTTAGGTGAAACTCTGCTCATGCAGCAGATGGATTGGCGGGATCAGTTGGATTATGCAACTGAAGAAGAAGACCTGGATGCGATTGAAGCCTTAAAACAGGAAGTTATAGAAGAACGCGAAAGTTGCATTACTGAATTCCAGGATTGTGTGAATGCCTATAATTTTGTCGATGCAAAACCTGTTTATAACAAATTACAGTTCGTCGAAAAAATGCTCATTGAAATCAACCGTTCAGAAGAGAAAATTCTCGATTACTAAAACCAATTATTAAATAAACATGGCATTACTCAGTATTTCAGAACCCGGACAAAGTCCCAGGCGAAAACAACTCATCAAGCATGCTTTAGGCATTGATCTGGGGACAACTAACTCATTGGTTGCGTCCGCATCTTCAAAAGGATCGTTTGTGATTGCTGATGCTAATGGCGCAGCGCTTTTACCGTCTGTTGTTGCTTATTCCAAAGATGGTAATGCAGTAGTAGGCCAAAAAGCCCTGGATGCACCGGAACATATCAGCTCGGTTAAACGTTTAATGGGACGTGGCGCCAGTGATATCAAACATAAATTATCCTATACATTAATCGACTCTGAATCTAGTGGTATGCCTTTAATAGAAACTCAGGCGGGTTTAAAAAGTCCGGTAGAGGTTTCGGCGGAAATACTTAAAGTTCTCGCAGCCAGAGGCAAGAAGCATTTAGGTGCAGATATTGACGGTGTGGTTATTACGGTGCCTGCTTATTTTGATGAGGCGCAACGCCAAGCGACCAAAGATGCTGCAAGGATTGCCGGTTTAAATGTTTTACGTTTATTGAGTGAGCCGACTGCAGCCGCAGTTGCTTATGGCCTAGATAAAAAGCTTGAAGGCAATGTCATTATTTTTGACTTGGGAGGCGGCACTTTTGATGTTTCACTGATGAGGCTGGAAAAAGGGGTATTTGAAGTGCTGGCCACCGGTGGAGATACTGCTTTAGGCGGTGATGATTTTGATCGCGCCATTATGCAATGGATTCAGGAACAGGCTCAAATAAAATTACAAAAAGAGCAAGTAGTTGAGCTTTCTGCAATCGCAAGAAAAGCAAAGCATCAGTTAAATGAAGATCAAAGTGTAGAAATAAAATTCTCTGGCTGGACTGGTGTTCTTGACCGTGAACATTACTATCAACTCATAGATCCATTAATACAGCAAACACTGAAAGCCTGTCGACGCGTACTTCGGGATGCGGCGCTGGCAATTGACGATATCACTGATGTCGTCATGGTTGGTGGTTCAACCCGTTCACCTCGTGTACAGGAAAAGGTGGCAAGTTTTTTCCAACAAGCATTGCTTAATGAAATTGACCCAGATCAGGTTGTTGCTCTAGGTGCTGCGATACAGGCGGATATTCTGGTGGGAAATAAATACGACAAAGATCTTTTACTGTTGGATGTCAATCCTCTTTCGCTGGGTATTGAAACGATGGGAAGTCTGGTTGAAAAAATAATCCCACGAAATACAACTATTCCCGTTAGTCGAGCCCAAGATTTTACAACCTTCAAAGATGGTCAGACTGTCATGAGTTTGCATGTCTTGCAGGGAGAAAGAGAGCTGGTAGAAGACTGTCGATCACTGGCCAAATTTGAATTGCGCGGCATCCCTCCTATGGTGGCAGGTGCTGCAGTTGTTCGCGTGTCGTTCCAGGTAGATGCAGATGGCTTGCTTTCGGTCGAAGCAGAAGAACAATCTTCCGGTTTAAAAAGCAGTATCGTAGTAAAACCTTCCTTTGGCCTAGAGGAAAAAGAAATTGAGTCGATGATCCTGGCATCGCATCAAGAGGCTGAGCATGATCGAGATCTTCGAAGATTAAAAGAAAATGAAGTTGAAGCCTTACGCATAATTGAGGCTATAGAGTCAGCCTTATCACAAGACTCTGATTTACTAACTGAAGCGGAATTAAAAACACTGCAGCAAGGTCTGGGTAAATTACAGGAAACCTTGAAGAGTGGAGATGCTGATTTAATTCAACAGCACTCCGAAGCTCTTAATGAATTAAGTGTTACTTTTGCTGCCAGACGTATGGACAGTCAAATAAAAACTGCATTCAAGGGTAAAAACTTAGAAGAGGTTGACCGTTAATGCCAAAACTTATCTTTATGCCACACCCGGAACGTTGCCCTGAGGGAATGGAAATAGAAGCAGAATCGGGTGAGAGCATTCTAAATGTCGCACTCAGACATGGTATAGATATTGAGCATGCCTGTGAAAAGGCCTGCGCTTGTACGACCTGTCATGTAGTGATACGCCAGGGCTTCGATTCTCTTGCAGAGTCTGAAGAAAATGAAGATGACATGCTGGATAAGGCTTGGGGTTTAGAGCCGGAATCACGGTTGAGCTGTCAGGCTTTGGTGGCAGATGAAGATCTGCTGATTGAAATCCCCAAATACAATATAAACATGGTGTCGGAAGGGCATTAAAAAGTGCTCAATATGGACTTTTCAAAAAGAGTGCTTATCCACACTCCAGATCAGGAATGGCAAGCCAGTCCAATGCCTGGCGTCTGGCGTAAACCCCTAGCCAGAGAAGAAAAAGAGCAGGGCCATGCAACCAGCATCGTCAAATATGATGCCGGTTCATCTTTTTCAGAACATGATCATCCGCGAGGCGAAGAAATATTTGTTCTCGAGGGTACATTCTCTGATCAAACCGGTGATTACGGTAAAGGTCAGTACTTCAGAAATCCAAAAGGTTTTAGACATGCCCCGTTCAGTAAAGAGGGCTGTGTCATTCTTGTAAAGCTGCATCAGTTCCAGGCTGAAGATAAAGCACATGTCTTAATCGACACCCAAAACACACAATGGCAGCAAGGGCAGGGCAAATTAAAGGTAATGCCTTTGCATACCCATTTAACTGAATCGACAGCACTTGTATTCTGGCCCGCGGGCTCGACATTCCAGTCTCATACGCATTTTGGTGGAGAGGAAATTTTTGTCATTCGCGGGGAGTTGTTGGATGAGTTTGGTCGTTACCATGCAGGGACCTGGCTAAGAAATCCACATGCGAGCTGGCATAATCCCTATGCAATGGTAGATACAATTATATGGGTAAAGATCGGTCATTTATAGGATGCAGTATTTTTTTATAGAAATGGAAAATAGGTTAATCATATGAAATGGACAGATACGATAGATATAGCCATAGAGCTAGTAGAAAAATACCCGGATGTTGATCCTCAATATGTGAATTTTGTTGATTTACATCGCTGGGTTTGCGAACTTGAAGGCTTTGACGATGATCCTGAGAGGAGTGGGGAGAAGATACTGGAGGCTATTCAAATGGCCTGGATCGACGAGTCTTAGCGACTGCATTTGTTATTACATAGTTATCAGTGAGATTTTTCCCAGGTCATTAGCGCAACTACAAGGAGGCAATTGTGGGTGAGGGGCGGAAGCGAGCGAACCACAGCTTGGCTCCAATCAGTTAAAATTAAAGTTTAAAGGTGTTAGTGACTGACTTTGCTGAAACTTTAGTATGTTATCCAATGATCTTAGCCACTAACTTATTTACTATTTTTGGTATTCCAAAATATCACCAGGTTGGCATTCCAATACTTCGCAAATAGCCTCTAGTGTTGAAAATCGGATTGCTTTAACTTTCCCATTTTTCAAAACAGAGATATTAGCCATTGTAATGCCAACTTCTTGTGCAAGTTCGGTTACGCTCATTTTCCTTTGCGCCAAAATAACGTCAAGCTTAACTATGATTGCCATACTATTCTCATTAAATGGTAAGGTCGTTTTCAGATTTGATATCGACAGCGCACTGTAAGGTTCTTTCGAATATCGCCGCTGCAGTGGCGACAACGATAGAGATAAAAATCAGAATAATGCCCACCATAACTCCGCCCGCAATATCATCCTTGCCGAAGAGAGTGATAAAAAAATAGGCTTCTGCACCCAGGATAAAACCAGCAAGCGCTATCGCACAGTATTTTATGGTCATCAGAGATTTAACGGCCGCCTGAGAAAAAATCTGATTTTGTCTTGTGCAGCCCAACAATTTGTATGCTTG
>Ga0222714_10004550_pt1 | contig 13503 bp, 19 predicted proteins | sample C33_3DmetaG_FD_165048 | JGI IMG/M metagenome (GOLD analysis project Ga0222714, IMG submission 165048) | Estuarine water microbial communities from San Francisco Bay, California, United States - C33_3D | ecosystem: Environmental > Aquatic > Marine > Unclassified | place: USA: California... | reverse complement strand
ACCGATATTTTTCCCTTTTAACAGCAAAAAAATTCAACAATAACATACATCGTACAGTTATTCTAAAGTAATAGTGATATCTTATAAATTTCCCAAATAACTCTAATTTTCATTATTTCCGAATACATTAAAGATAATGAATTTTCATTTTAATTATTAAAAATGGTCAATCTATTAGATCCCAGTAACGTCATTACTAGAATGTTTAATGCGGGAAAATATGATGAGATGTACAATTATTGCAAAGGCTTATTGGAAAAGATTCCCAATGACATGGTCGCTCTTCAAAACATATGTTTATCTTTAATTTATCTTAAAAAATATGATGAAGCGATTTCATATTGTGATAAAGTTCTTCAGATAAAGAAATCTGACACATATGCATTAAAAAATAAAATTTTTGCACTTGAAAGCTTAGGCAAGTATCATGAAGTTTTAGAATCATGTATGGAAATTCTTTCTTCTACTCCTAATGATTCTTGGACATTGAACAGTATGGGTTTGTCATTAAATCATTTAGATGATCATGAAAGCGCTATTGAATACTATGATAAATCACTTTCAATTGATCCAACTGATGTTACAGCCTTGATGAATAAAGCAATATCTCACAGTCATTTAGGAAATTATGAAATTGCCATTGATCTTTATGATCAGGCACAAATGATAGATTCCAGCCTAAAAGAAATTCCTGTAGCTAAATCAAAGTTATTTGAAAAATTGGGTGATAATGATAATGCGTTTTTAGCAGCACAAGGAATCCTTAACAAAGACATGGAAAAAATAAAACTTGCAGCAAAAGAAAACAAATGTTCTCTTTTTCATCAAGTATGTGAAAATGAGTTTCAAAAATTAGATTCTAAGAAATCTTTATTGTAAATTAACTAAATCATTTTTATACGCCAACTAGCAAATCAATTTAATGTTTACAGGAATTGTTGAGGGAATTGGAAAAGTAGAAAAAATTTCTAAAAATACAAAAAATCGAAGTGCAATTCAAATGACTGTAAACTTGGGAAAACACTCAAAAGGTTTGAAAATTGGGCAAAGTGTTGCATTAAATGGAGTATGTCTTACTGCAACCAAATTATCAAAATCTAGTTGCATATTTGAAATGATTGAAGAAACTACCAAGAAAACAGATCTTGGAAATCTTCAGGTTGGTGGAATTGTTAATATTGAAAGAAGTCTCAAAGCTGGAGATAGATTAGAAGGTCATTTTGTTTTAGGTCATGTTGATGGAGTGGGAATAATCAAAAAAATTCTAAAAAAGCCCAAAGAAGTTCAAGTTTGGTTTGAAGTACCTAGAAAATTAGCAAAATATGTAGTCAAAAAAGGTTCTATTGCAGTTGATGGAATTAGTTTAACTGTAACTGACATCAAACAAAATCTTGCATCTGTTTCTTTAATTCCTCATACAATTGAAGTTACAAATTTTCAAACAAAGAAAGTGGGCGACAAACTTAATATTGAAACTGACATCCTTGGGAAATACATTCTAAAATAAACCAGTGAATTTACTACTTTAGTGGTAATTACCAGTTTTTAAGTAAGCTTTATAATCAGTCGTAGGATTTTTTTGTTCATGTCTCTTGAAACTGCCTTACAGTCTCTAAAAAGAGGAGAATTTGTATTATTGTTTGATTCTGCTGGACGTGAAAATGAAATTGACATGGTAGTTGCAGCAGAATTTGTCACTCCTGAACATGTGGCTCGAATGCGCCAACATGCGGGTGGATTACTCTGTATTGCAATAGACAATCAATTTGCCAATTCACTTGAACTAAAATACATGCATGAAATTCTAGCTGATTCCTCAATTTCTAACAAAGAAATGATTATGGGTCTAGCTCCATATGGTGATCACCCAACATTTTCGTTATCTGTAAATCACTATCAAACTTATACTGGTATTACTGACAATGACCGATCATTAACAATTCGAGAGATGGCAAATATTTTCAATGTAGAAAATAAACAAAAAAAGTTTGCATCATCTTTTAAAACTCCAGGACATGTACCTTTGCTTATTGCATCGAAAGGTTTGCTAGCAGCACGCCAAGGGCATACTGAAATGTCTGTTTATCTAGCACAAATTGCAGGTTTAACTCCAGTTACAGCAATCTGTGAAATGATGGATGCTGAAACATATACTGCATTATCTATTGAAAAAGCTGAAAAGTTTGCAAAACAAAATGGGATTCCATTGATTGATGGAAAAGAATTACTAGAATACGCCAAGGTGCATTAATTATGAATATTGCAATCGTTGTGTCGGAATTTAATGAGGAAGTCACATCTAGGATGCTCTCTGTAGCAAAAGAAAAAGCTGAATCTTTGAAATTAAAAATCACTTACAATTGTTCTGTTCCCGGTGCATATGATATGCCCATAATCGTTGATGCATTATTGCAAAAAAGTGATGTTGACGCTGTAGTTACTCTGGGTGCAATTATCAAGGGACAAACTAAACATGATGAAGTAATTTCACATGCTGCTGCACAAGCACTGACTGATTTATCAATCAAATATCGAAAACCTGTATCTTTAGGAATATCTGGACCTGGAATGCAAGAAAGACATGCGCATGCAAGGATTAGACCTGTATCTGAACGCGCAGTTGAGGCGGTAGTAAAAATTTCATCAGAACTTAAAAGGATTCAACAATGATTCAACTAACTATTTTGAAAATTAGTGGATATGGCCCTTGGACTTTAACTTTGGGCAGTGACAGAGAACATGAATTACAAATACTTCAAGCATCTTTGTATCAACAATTACAAAAATTATTTTCTGAAAAAAACTGCCTTGTTTTTCTAAATAGATCTGATGAATTTTTTGTTGTTTCAAATGGTCTTGGATTAAAAGAACATATTGAAATTCAAAAAACACTTGAAAAATCATTTGAGGTAAACCTGACTATTTCAATAGGTTTTGGTGAATCACCATTTCATGCAAATTTGAAAGCATTTGAAGGAAAAGAGAATAAAATTATTTTAGATAAGGAACATAATATTTTTGGTTTTATGAGTAATGGTTCTGATTCAAAAGTAACCATCATGCATTTGGATGTAGATGATATTACATCTAAAGGAAGAACAAATTCTCCATATGAAATTTCTTCAATAATTTTTCAATTATACTCAAAAATGTCAAAATATTTTCTAGAGAAAAATTCACTTACATTTTTTATGGGTGGTGACAATTTTATGGTAATTGCAAGCGATGATGGAAAAAACTCTGTTCAAGATTTTATTACCATGATAAAAAATGATGATCAAATTTTTCTCAATTGTGGTATTGGTAATGCTCATTTATGTAGAGATGCTGTAAAATTAGCCACAAAATCGCTTGATACAATTCGTGAAATTCGAGATTTGGGCAAAGAAAAACCTGAAATTTATGAATTATCATGTTAATCAAAAATGTTAGTCTTCTTTTGGGAAATGATTTAGAGTATGTTTCAAAAACAAATTTACAAATTCAAAATGGTAAGTTCAAACAAATTCATTCTAATATAAAATCAAACGGAAAAGAAGATTCCATTGATTGTGAAGGTCTTTTATTAATTCCTGGATTTATCAATGCACACACTCACATTGGTGATTCAATTGGTAAAGACGTCACTCTTGAAAGTTCTGTAGATAAGAAGATTCATCCAGTTTTCGGCGCAAAATCTAAAATTCTAAAAAATACTCATCCTGAAAATTTATCAAATTTTATGAAAAATACCTGTTACTCAATGATCAGGAAAGGAATCACAACTTTTGTAGATTTTCGAGAGGGAGGACTTGATGGTGTTGTTCTTTTAAGGAAGACATTATCTGAAATTCCGATCCGTTCAGTTATTTTGGGACGAGTTGATTTTTACCAAAATTCTTCTGAAATTAAAAAAAATCTACCTATTCCAAAAGAAAAAGCCAGCCAATTACCAGAAATAATACAGAAATCTGATGGGATAGGAGTCAGTGGAGCAAATGAAAATAGCAATTCTGTTTTGAATCATTACTCAAAAACATCCAAAATTAGAGCAATTCATTCTGCTGAAACAAAACAAAGTGTTTCAAGATCTAAAAAAATGACTGGAAAATCTGAAACAATTAGGGCTCTATCTTTGAAACCTCATTTTCTTGTCCATATGACTCATGCATCAAGGAGTGATCTAAATTTGGCTGCAAAAAAAACTCTAGGAATAGTTGTTTGTCCGAGAGCTAATGCCTCATTGGCTGAAGGAATTCCTGATATTACTTTAATGCAAAAAGCCGGTTGTAGGCTTGCAATTGGTACAGATAATGTAATGATCAACTCACCTGATATGTTTAGGGAAATGGATTATCTTTGGAAGGTAACTATGGGAATTCATAAAAAAAGAATCAATCCAAAAGAAATTCTAAAAATGGCTACTGTGAATGGTGGAAAAATATTGAAAAAAGACATTGGGGTTATTGAAACAAAAAAAATTGCAGATTGTATATTTCTAAATAAGCATGCATTAGATTTAGAACCAATGCATGAGCCATATGCGTCTATTGTTCACAGAGCATCTGAATCTGCAATTCAAGCAGTTATGATAGGGGGTAAAATGGTTCATGGAAAAATCTAGACCTTACGTAATTTTAAGTGGAGCAATATCTATTGATGGAAAAATTGCAACAAAAACAAATGATTCAAAACTTTCATCAACAAATGATTTTAAAAGACTTCATAAATTGCGTTCAAAAGTTGACGCAATACTAGTAGGAAAAAATACTGTATCACGGGATGATCCACTTCTAACAGTTCGTCACGTTAAAGGGAAAAACCCAATTCGAATAATTTTGGATTCAAAAGGAACCATTTCAAACAAATCAAAAATTTTACAATCTAGCAATGAAATTCCAACAATAATTGCAGTATCTAAAAAAATTACTAGAAAAAATCTTGAAAAACTTCAAAAATTTCCTGTTGAGATAATTAGCACTGGTACTGATTCGGTTAATCTCAAACACCTATTGAAAAAACTAGTAAAGAAGAAAATCAAGATACTCTTAGTAGAAGGGGGTGGAACCGTTAATTGGGAATTTGTAAAACATGAACTTTTTGATGAAATTGAAATTACTTTATCACCAATTTTGATAGGTGGAGAAGACGCAATTTCTTACTTAGGTGGGAATGGATTTAGAAAAATTTCTAATTCTCCAAATCTCAAACTAAAATCCACAAAGAGGCTCAAAAATCATCTAGTTTTACATTACAAAAAGCTCTAAGTTCTTATAGTTTATTTCGAAAACAACATCAAGAAATTGGCAGTAAAAAAGAAGACAACTAAAAGAAAAGTTACTACAAAAAGAAAGGCTGCACCAAAAACAAAGGCTGCACCAAAAAGAAAAGTTACTACAAAAAGAAAGGCTGCACCAAAAAAGAAATCCACTAAATCAAAACCTAAGAAGGCTGCATTTGGTGGATATGCAATTAGTTTTGCAGGTCGTAAAGAAACCGCTGAACAAATTTTTGGTAAAACACCAATTGCCCCAAGTGAAATGACAAAAAAGATTTGGGCATTTGTAAAATCAAAAAACCTTTCAAATCGTTAAATCCATACGTTAACGAAATATCGTTAACAACTTCCATCTTTTAATTATGAAAAATAAGATATAGATACTAGAATAAATGTACACTAATAATGTCAACTGCTTCATTAAGGCGTGATCATGAATTGATTGAAAAAGTTGTCAAAGCAATGGATGCAACAATTCAATTATTAAATGAAAATAAAAAAATTCCTGAATCGATTTTACTTCCTGTAATTGATTTTTCAAAAAACTTTACAGATGTTTGTCATCATAGTAAAGAAGAAAACTCTTTGTTCCCTGCATTAGAACAAGCTGGAATGCCAAAAAATATGGGTCCCATTGCAATGATGTTAATGGATCATGAACGTTCTAGAGAAATTGGAGCAAACATGGAAGCATCGGCAAAAGAATATCTTTCTTCAGGTGAATCTGAAAAATTAATTTCTGATATGACACAATATGTGGAACATATTACTGAACATCTTTGGAAAGAAAATAATCGACTGTTTATGATGGCAGAAGCCAGGTTACAATATGTTGCACAAAAAGTTGATGGAGAATTAAATGAAATTGAAGCAACAAAACTCAAAGATTTAGGAAAATCTAGAGAACACTATGAAGAACTGGCTGAAAATCTTACACGAGATGTAGCTGAGCACGGAAATTAGCCTTGACAGACAGCATATTTGGGCAGGTAATTGCAGTAAGAAAATTTGTTAATGGAGACATTGAATTAGATTTCTATCATGATGATAAAGTGACTCAATACCGATATTCATCAGATCCGAGTCGATTGGGAAACTTCCCAAAAGAACTTGCTGAAACCTTGGCATCTGCACTGTCTTCAGATATCTGCATTGAAATTTTCTTTGCAGATGATGGAACCCCAACACATATCCAATTGGAAGAATGTGATGATGAAGATGATGATGAAGATGATGATGAAGATGATGATGAAGATGATGATGAAGATGATGATGATGATTAGAAGATCTTGACGAGGACTTGTCATAGAGGAATCATGAACTTCAAGTGTATCTCAAAGCTCAAGGCGTTCCCAAGATCTCTTTGATCTTCACTCAATACATGTCGTCGAGTGTCCTCGTCACATATAATACGCTAAAATTGTACTTAAATGATACTCATAATTTCACTTCTGAAAAATTATTCTACGTAATGATGATGAGTCAAGTTATCATAGAATCTGACTGATTTTAGATTTACGAATTCTAACATTCCATATCTTGATAACTCTCTTCCAAATCCACTATGTTTTATTCCACCAAATGGGATTCTGGGATCTGAAATAACAACATTGTTTACACTAACAATTCCCGATTCAATTCTTCTTGACATTTTGTCTGCCTTAGCAAGATCTTTGGTCCAAATACTTGCACCTAATCCAAATTCACTATCATTTGCCATCTTAATTGCTTCACTTTCATTCTCTACAATTGTTATGGGTGCCACTGGTCCAAAAGTTTCCTCTTTTGCTATTCTCATATCTGGTGTAATATTTGTCAAAATTGTTGGTTTGTAGAAATATCCCTTAGCATCTATCTCTTCTCCTCCTAACAAGACTTCCGCACCTTTTGCCTTTGCATCCTCAACAATACCTGAAATTGTTTCTAACCCATCTTTACTTGATAGTGGACCAATATCTGTTTCAATTGACATTGGATCCCCAACCTTTAGTTGAGATGCCTTTTTGATAAATAACTCAATAAAGTCTTTAGCAATATTCTTGCCTACAAAGAATCTTTTTGAGGCAACGCAACTTTGACCACAATTGATGAATCTTCCTTTAACTGCTCCTTCTGCTGCCTTTTCTATAATGGCATCATCTAAAACAATGAAAGGATCACTCCCACCTAATTCTAAAACACATTTTTTTAGATTCATTGCAGATCTCTCACCAACCTTTGCTCCTGCATTAGTACTTCCAGTGAATGTAACTGCATTAACTTCTGAATCAATTAGGTGATTTGCAGAATCGACACTCCCAATAACAGTAGAAAACACACCTTCAGGTATTCCCGCATCTGCAAATGCTTTTTCAATTTCTATTCCAGATTGCATGGTCACTCTAGATGGTTTCATGACAATTACATTTCCTGCCATCAAACATGGAGCTGCAAATCTTAGAGCTTGCCAATATGGAAAATTCCATGGCATAATGGAACCAATTACCCCTAATGGCTCAAATGTAAGAAAACTCTTTCTAGCATCAGTGTTTAATACTTCATCAGAAAGAAAACTGTCTCCATGATCTGCATAAAACTCTAAAGCCCATGCACATTTTTCAACTTCGCCAATTGATTCTTTTAGTGCCTTACCCATTTCACTAGTTGCAATTTTTGCTAACTCTGTTTTGTTTTTCTTCAAATGTTCAACTAAATTGTAAATGTAACTTCTCCGTTTTTCATAATCTTTTTTCCATTCTGGAAATGCCCTTTTTGATTTTCTAACTAATTCAAATACCTGATCTTTATCCATTGCTGAAAATGTGGTAATATCTTCACCTGTTGCTGGATTTACTGTAGTGATCTGACTCAGGATCTCTTAGAAATATCTCTCTTATTTATTCTAGTAACTTAAAATTCAATATTTTTTAATCTTGTTAGAAAATCTGCTGCATATCTTTTTTGATTTCATCAATTTTCTTTTGATATGCCTTTTTTGATTTATCATTCTTTTTTAGATTTAATACATTTCCACATGAGGGACACTTGAACATTCCTTCAAGTGCATCTTCAAATGTTACTCGTGGACAATCCTCATTTCCACAATGATAAAAATCTGATGCATTTTCATAATCTAATCTTTGTTGCAATCTCTCTTCGATTTTCTTTTTTTGATTTTCAATGAAATGTTCTACTTCCTCTCTCCTTGTTCTCCATCTATAGACAAACCATCCTTTTCTTTCATCTTTTACTCTAATTCCTGTAATGAGTGATTTTCCAAAAAGATCATACAACACCTTTCTCACCATGTTGATTCTAAGTCCAGTAGAGCTAGCAATCTCTTCATCTGTAGCATCTTCTGCTTTCAATAGGGAACGAGCAACTTTGAGATATTCGTCTCCTCCGATCATAGAAGCAATTCTAACAAAAGGATCTTCGTATTTATCTACCAACTCAAATTTCTCCCGATTTTCTATTATTAATCCCTTGTTTCTTTTACCTGAACATTTTTGCCTGATTTCGTGGGTATAATCTTCCGCTTTGCATTTGAAAATTCTTTCTCAAACTGCATACCCTCTTGAATACGATCCAAGAGAATGGCAAGGGCACTTATTTCTGAATGTGGCTGAGTACCTACTCCGACATTGTAATCTGCTAACTCATAAATTTCTCTAGGAACTTTCTCAGCACCTACAACAATTAGCAATTTTTCTTCTTTTCGAATTTTTTCTTGAATGGTATTAATTTTTTCACCATACATTGAAAGATGAACGATCTTGAAACTCTCATCTTTTTTCTTTTTAATTATTGGCTTCCAACTTTCTATAAATTCAATAACAAAATTACCTCCCCAAGTATCATTAATTTTTCCCACTGTGTCTTTAATTTCTGGATTAACTTCTGTCATGAATATTCTATCTGCACCAAATGCTCTAGAAACTAATGCTACGTGAGTTGTAACTCTGTCATCTCTAACTAGTCTCTGCCCAATTCGTAAAACTTCAATTACCAAATGCTTTTTGCACTCCGTTATTTTCAAATTTATGAGAATTGTAACTTTCTAAGATGTCCTTTATCAATTCTTTGAGTTGATCTACATTATTTCCTGTTTTTGCAGAAACTGGAATCCATTTTTTATTATCTACTAAATTTAATGTTTCAATTTTTTCCTCAATCTCACTATCTTCAAGTAAATCTGATTTGTTTAGCGCATAGACCATTTTATCTTTCTCAACTCCTAATTCACTAAGGGTTCTCATACAACTAGAAAATTTCTTTTTTAATTCAAATATAGAATCACTAATGTCAATAACCACTATTATGATATCTGTGTGACCTAATTCTTCTAAAGTTGATTTGAATGCATCAATCATGTATGCAGGTAATTTACTGATAAAGCCTACCGTATCTGAAATCAAAAATGGTTCTTGATTAATAATGACTCTCCGTGTAGTAGTAGAAAGCGTTGTAAATAATTCGCTACTCTGATCTCTTGTTTCTCCTGTCATTATGTTAAACAAGGTTGTCTTACCTGCAGAAGTGTATCCGGCTAATGATATAGTCTTGAATCCCATTCTCTTTCTTCCCTGTCTATGCAACTCTCTTTGTTTTCCAGCTTTTTCTAATTTTGATCTAACCGTACTCATTCTATGTTTGATATCGTTGTAATAGACATCAACTTCGAATTTTCCTATTCCCATAAATCCTGGCTGTTCCCCCATGCTGGAAAGTCTAACCTTTTCTTTTGCTCTTGCCATTTCATATCTTAGCTGAGCTAACTTTACTTGTAATTTTGATTCTGCGCTTGATGCTCTACTTTCAAAAATTTCTAAAATCAGAGCTTCTCTATCTAAAACTTCCCTATGTAATACAGATGCTAAATTATAATTCTGACTAGGTTTTAGAACTTCATCATAAACTATGACATCTGGTCTAATCTTTTCTGAAATCTCTTCTAATCTTTCTAAAATTCCTCCACTAATGCCGTATTTTGGTCTCTTCAAAAATTTCTGCTTGATCGTGTGTACTACTTGAAATCCTGCCGCATCACACAGACCTTTGGCCTCATTAATGACATCTTCTTTATCATATGTGATTAAAATTGCTGATTTCATTTTGATTCCATGTTTTTAATATAATTCGAGTTAAATATTCTAACTATCCTGTAACCTATTCACTTTTTTTGATTGCTTTTTCTATATTCATGTTTAAGACTATTTCCGCAATATCACTGGCATATTCAGATATCCTTCTAATGTTCTCAGTCATTCTTCTGACTCGATAGATCTCTTCATCATCCTTTAGCGACTTTGATGCCTCTCTTACCTTTTTTTCAAATTTTACTATGTCGTTAGTTTTTTCAATGGTTTTTTCAGCCTGACTATAATCCTCCTTAAACAAGGATAGGCATGCATCATCCAATACAGAAAGAGAGAATTCGTTCATTTCTTGAATTTTCTGCAAAATTTCTTTTTTAACTGATTTTTTGAATTCTAAAAGGTCTTGTGCAATAAATGCTGCATGATCTCCAGTCCTCTCAATATTTTTAACAACTAATCTATAACCCAAACAATCTCTTGGATTTCTAAAGCCCATCTCTTTTAGCATATGTTCATTTTGAATTGCAATTTTTAACTGACGAATAATATAGAACCCAAATCTATCTACCTCGTCATCAGTATTGATTACTTCTTGTGCTAAATCCAAATTGTTTTCCTTTACTGCTAAAATGGCATCGCTGGACATTGATTTTGCCAAGTGAATCATTCTTTTGAATGCGCCATCTACAGATAATTCCAATAAATTTACCAAAACTTGTACTGTTATCCCACTAGTAGAGTCTGAAATTATTTCAGAACCCATTAACATTCGCTTAACTGCTTCTTTGACCGTGTTTCTTTGAATAGGACTCAACCTTCCATCTTTTGGTCTTACATTGATAGTCTTAAAACCCAAAAAATAAAGTGAAATTAACTTTCTTACAATTGAAGACGCCTTTTCTTCAGAATTGATTTCAATTACTGCTTCTTCTTTTTTTCTACTTCTCGATTCAAACTTTGGTGGGTAAAGCTCTAATGTTGATGAGCCTTTTCTTATCATTCTAATTTGATCCCCTTGTTTTAATCCTAAATCCATAATCCACTGTTTTGGTAATGAAACTATATACGATGATTTACCTGTAAATTGAATTTTCCTTGTTTCCTCTCTTTGTTCCATAAACTAAATAAAAAAATTGAATCTATATAGTTTTTCATCTCTTATTATCTCATCATTGAACTAATATTTAGAAAGATATTCAGACTGATTATGGATCATATTCTAAAACTACAATCATCAATTGATTCTTTGTTTGGAAATGGTGTATCAAAACATCTTCCTAAAGATATTGAAATGACTTTCTCAAAAAAAACTGGAAGGATTAGAACTGTAATGCACAACGGAAAATTATTGTGTACATTAAGAATTGATGGAGGTCTGGCAATCAGTCCCTACTTTGCTCAAATGCTCATGAAGAGTAAAACATTCAGGGAAAACTGTGTTGAGATAAACAAGGATGCGGCTCCATTTGTTCAAGAAGGAAGATCAGTATTTTGTAAACATGTTGTAAAATGTGGAAAAAATGTTAGAATCTCATCTGACACTCCAGTCTTATTCAAAAATAAAGTAATAGCAGTAGGTAGGGCTGTTTTATCCTGTGAAATGATTTCTGATTTTGATAGAGGTGTGGCAGTGAAGGTTAGAGATAGTTTAAAAAGTCGTAAAGAGGAAAAAGAACCATGATGCGCGGAGGCAATCGCGAAATGCGAAGAATGATGGATAAAATGGGTCTAGACATGAATGAGCTATCCAATGTTCAGGAAGTCATAATAAAGACTGATAAAAAAGAGATCATTATTTCGAAACCCTCCGTAACTGAAATGAAAGCCAAAGATAATTCCATTTTCACTGTTACTGCAGATAGTTATGAGGAAAGAGAATTAGAGGTTCCTATTTTCTCCGAAGAGGACATTCAACTAGTTAGTCAGCAAGCAGGTGTTGATGAAGAAAAGGCCAAAAGTGCATTAGAGGAAGCAAAAGGCGATCTTGCAAGAGCTATTTTACTCCTAACTACCGGATAATTTCTCATTTTATGCCTAAAAATGAATGATTTAAGTATTGGATTTTATGAAATTGGGGTGTAATGAGTATGGCTGAATCTAAAGTCACTGGAATCATCAAATCTCTAAATGCTCTAGAAGATGATATTGACTCCTTGAACAGCAAAGTTGGTGATATGAAAAAACAACTCTCACTAAAAGCTCAAAACGAGATTGATGCTCTTTTGGAAAAAACTAGAGAAATGGCAACAAAAGAAGCAGAAGTTATGATTAATGCTTCAAAAGAAAAGGCCACAGCAGACTCTGCAAAAATTGCTCAAGAAGGCGAATCTAAATTATCTGAAATTCAATCAAAAATTGATGCAAATTTTGATGAAGCAGTAAACCATGTTGTGTCAACTGTTTTGAAGGCATAATCCTAAATCCTATATTCCGGTTTGTCAAATATCGACCCCTTACTTAATTCCCGGATTGGAGTTGCTACTACCTATGGTAAGCCATACTTTAGATTTTCAACATATCTTAAAGCCCTCAAATTGTCATTTGATTCAATTTTACCTGAGGATATCCAAAATTACTCAGGGCATCTAATTCTAACTACTCATAAAGAATCTCCAAAGAAATGTGAGACTCCCATTCTTCATGAAGATATTTTTGAACACCCTCCAACTGTAATTAGAGGAATCATGATGCAAAAACTCAATCTAGATTATGAAGAAAATGATCTCATTTTGGGAATAGATCCTGGTGAGAGAACTGGCTTGTCTGTGTCTTATTATGGAAAAGAAATTGAAAGTTCATTTCATTCATCCGTTGACAAATTAGTTGCTCATATTATTCAAGTTCTTGGTGGTCTCAGAGCTAAAAGAAAGATTATAAAAATTGGAAATGGTAACATGGGAATTGCAAAACAAATTGTAAATATGCTTAATCTCAAATTCTGCTCATCTTTGAATTGGAGTTTGTTGACGAAAGAAAGACAAGTATGAAAATAAAAAATTTTAACCAAAGAGGAAAACGAGATATGCTATCTGCAAAATTTATCTCTCAAAGAGATGGATACCGCTATTCCATTTTACCACTATCCATGACAGGCTAATTTTTTAATTTTAGATAAAATTCTCTTTTTCATAAGATCATACTGTAAGAGTATTTCAATTTTCTATATTT
>Ga0222714_10004549_pt1 | contig 13504 bp, 11 predicted proteins | sample C33_3DmetaG_FD_165048 | JGI IMG/M metagenome (GOLD analysis project Ga0222714, IMG submission 165048) | Estuarine water microbial communities from San Francisco Bay, California, United States - C33_3D | ecosystem: Environmental > Aquatic > Marine > Unclassified | place: USA: California... | reverse complement strand
CCTGGGAGACCCTTGAAGGGGTTGTTAAACACAATGGTCCTGTTCTCAAGCCAGCGCTAGCAATCAAAAATTATGACTCTTCTCATCCATTAGAATTAGAGAGCCACGCTGGCCTTGAGGCGCAAATAGCTGCTATTGCAGACGATATTGCGTATAACACACATGATATTGACGATGGCCTCCGCGCCCAGCTTTTCACGATAGAAGCTGTGGCTAATGCATCACCTCTTGTTGGCAGGCGACTGGCTAATATTGACAAAAACTGGCCTGATCTTGACCGGCAGCGCCGGATTTATGAGTTAGTAAGGGCGTTGATTGGTGATCTGGTGCACGATTTGACAATGGAGACGGCCAGGCGATTAGCAGTCTTGCGACCATCAACAGCAAACGAAATTCGAAAGGTTGGTCAGCCAATTGCATCTTTCTCAGAGGAGATGACCGTTAATCTTGATGCGTTGCGGGCTTTCTTGAGAACGAATATGTACCGTCATACACAAGTCAATCGGATGACTAGCAAAGCTAAACGGATTGTTGGTGACCTTTTTGACCTGTTTGTAGCTGAGCCCCAAAGCTTACCTGCCGAGTGGCGTAAAGTAGCGGAGGAAGCAGAGATATCGAAGGTTTATCGTGTCGTTGGAGACTATATAGCTGGTATGACTGATCGCTATGCCATGTTGGAGCATCAACGTTTGTTCGAAATAAACAGTCACAGCCTATGAATTATTTTCAGCATTTCAATGACTTGGCGCTGTCCGAGTTAAAAAACCTTATGGATAGCGGTGAGGTCCCCGTAGGCTTAAATTTGAGCCGAGCGACCGCTGGGTCACCGCGCGATCCTACCCATGGTGATGTCGCGCTAAACATAGCTATGGTTTTAGCTAAAGATGCCGGCATGAAACCTCGCGACCTAGCAGAGTTAATTGCCTCGCGCCTTCGCCAACAAATGGATATTGCATTAGTAGAGGTTGCAGGACCCGGTTTCATAAACATTCACGCAAGTTCTACGTTTTGGCCGGATAGGCTCTCTGAAATTCTTGCGCAAGGCGCGAATTATGGCGGTTCCAATATGGGGGCGGGCCGTCGAGTCAATGTCGAATATGTCTCTGCTAACCCAACTGGTCCTTTGCATGTTGGACATGGTCGCGGCGCGGTTTTTGGTGATGCGCTTGCTGCGATTTTGCAGAAGGCTGGTTTTGAAGTTATTCGGGAGTATTACATTAATGACGCTGGGGCTCAGGTGGATGTTCTAGCAGAGACCGCAATACTTCGAGCTCGCGAAGCCTTAGGACAGGATATAGGCCCTATTCCTGACGGCCTATACCCAGGCGACTACATGGTTCCAGTCGGTGCAGCCCTTGCGGAGGCCTACGGCGAAGGCCTCTTTAAGATGTCCGATCAGGAGCGCCTAGAAATTGCGCGCAGTAAAGCCATCTCGATGATGATGGATATGATTCGAGATGACCTGGCGGCAGTTGGAATCAATCAGGATGTGTTTTCTTCAGAACGTGCAATTGTGGATGCAGGTGCGGTTGATGCTGCGCTAGATACCCTTGAAAGCAAGGGGCTTGTTTACGAGGGCGTCTTAGAGCCACCGAAGGGAAAAAAGCCCGACGATTGGGAAGAAAGACCCCAAACACTCTTTCGAGCGACTAGTTTTGGGGATGATGTTGATCGTCCATTGAAGAAGTCCGATGGGTCCTGGACTTATTTTGCTACAGATATTGCCTATCACTTTGACAAGATATGCAATCGTGGAGAAGACCTAATAGATGTTTGGGGCGCTGATCATGGCGGCTATATAAAGCGTGTTGCCGCTGCCGTTCAGGCCTTAACTGGACGAAACGATGCTCTCGACGTGAAGCTATGTCAGCTCGTACGCATTCTTCGTGATGGTGATTTGGTCCGTATGTCTAAGCGTGCGGGTGATTTCATAACATTGCGGGAAGTTGTTGATGAGGTTGGTAAGGACGTACTCCGGTTTATAATGTTAACCCGCAAGAATGACGCGCCTCTGGATTTCGATCTGGCCCGTGTTGTCCACCAATCCAAGGACAATCCTGTTTTCTATGTTCAGTACGCGCATGCCCGTTGCAGAAGTGTTTTGCGTCACGCTGAGGATTCTGGATTTCCAAACACACCTAAGGACCTCCTGAGCGCAGATCTATCTCTTCTGGTAGATGAGGATGAGGTTGGCCTTATAAAGCTATTAGCTAGTTGGCCTCGAACCGTGGAGCAGGCGGCGGAGGCCCATGAACCACATCGTGTCGCTTTTTATCTTCAGGAAACAGCCGCTGCCTTCCATCAGCTCTGGAACAAGGGTCGAGATGACACTACTCTGAGGTTCATTCAACCAACAGAACCGGAAGCTACCAAAGCGCGCCTGGCGCTTGTGCAGGGAGTGATTGCTATCATAGCTTCCGGGCTCAGCGTTCTTGGCGTCGAGCCAGTCGAGGTAATGTAACGGATGACCCAAGGGTTCGATCCAGAAGCTCGGCCTGACCGAGCCCGTGCCATCAGGCTATCTCGGATCATATTAGCTGTATTTTGCGTTGGCCTAGCTATTGCTGCTGCCATTTGGCTTGCGGTGGGGGGAAGTGGAAATTATGGCCCACCACCCCTTGTTATTGCTGAACCTTCGCCGGAGAGATTACCGCCTGATCCAAACAAGACTAACGGAGCAGAAATTCCGCACACAAGCCAGAAAGTTTACGGGATTGTTGGTGGCGGAGAGATGCAGTCAGAAAAGCAGGGAATTGCCCCCGAGGAAGAGAAGTTAATGCCTTTTCCAGGCAACCAATCTTACCGATTGGACGATAGGGTCATATCAAATGGTCCAATCCAATTACTTCCCCCGACCTCAAACCCCGAAATAATAAACCCCGAATCACCTAAGGAGCCGGACACCGCCCCTCCCAAGGCCTCAGCTAAAGAGTCTGTTGAGGATTCGATTAACTCGCAGGCGCATCCTCAACCTCCACGGCGTGAAAACGCGGGTTCAGGTTTAAATACATTTAACCAAAAACTCCCACCCGCTGGGCAGGAAAAGGCGGTAACTCAACCAAAGCCAAAGCAGGGTGCTGGTAAGGCTTTCAAAAATGCCTTCTTCATACAGATTGGCGCTGTTCGGACCAAAACTATCGCGCAGACAGAATGGAAACGTTTAAAAGATAGTAACAAGGATATCCTGGGAAGCATGCAGTTGTTCATACAAGAGGTGGAAGTTGAGGGGCGCGGCACTTTTCACCGAATGCAAGCAGGCCCGCTGCCAGACAAAACACTCGCCGAAATAGTCTGTAGTCAATTGAAAAGTCGAGGGGCTGGCTGTTTCGTTGTCGCAAAGTAGCTCTCCATCGGCAGCAATACTTGGCTGTTCAGGGCCAGAACTCACGTCAGATGAGCGCAAATTTTTTGCTGATGCAAAACCATTCGGATTGATTTTATTTGCAAGAAATATAGCGGCTCCTGAGGTTGTGCGCCGCCTTGCAAGTGACTTTAGAGAGGTTGTTGGTCGACCGGATGCACCGGTTTTGATTGACCAAGAGGGTGGACGTGTTGCCCGTTTGCGGCCACCAATTTGGCCCAGCCTTCCTGCCGCGGGACAAATAGGCGCCCTTTGGAAACGGGACCGTGAAAAAGGATTGGCGGCGGCCCAGCTCCAAGGCTTAGCGATTGCGGCGACGCTGGCACCTTTGGGCATTGATGTCGCGTGTGCCCCTATGTGTGACGTTGCTGCGCCCGATGCCGACGCCAAGGTAATAGGCGATCGGGCCTATGGAGATTCACCGCGCCAGGTCGCGGAATTGGCCGCCGCCACCGAACTGGCTCTTAGGTCTGCAGGCATAGCAACCACCCCAAAACATGCACCTGGGCACGGCCGAGCAACCAGCGACAGTCATTATCAATTGCCTAAGGTGGAGGCGTCCTTAGCGGAAATAGTTTCAGATCTAATCCCATTCAGAGCCATGTTGAACGCTCCATTCTTCATGACGGCTCATATTGTATTTTCTGAAATTGACCCGAATACACCGGCCACTTGTTCTCGCAAGTGTTTAGACTGGCTTCGAGCTGAAACAGGTTTCGCCGGGGCTATTTTATCCGACGACCTTGCAATGAAAGCATTGACGGGCCCAATCCAAGAACGAGCCAAGTCGGCGATATCTGCTGGTTGTGATGCCTTGCTTTATTGCTCAGGTGATATGTCCGGTAATATTGCCGCTATTAAAGGAGCTGGAACTGCCGGTGTAAGGCTGCAAGATACCTGGCGTAAGTGGACCAGCAGTCGCCCAACACCAATTCATAAGGACGCTTTTGTGCTCGCCGCTGAGCTATGGGCAATGATCAGAGAAGGCGAAATCTGATGGGTGACATCGCTCAAGTAGCTTATTTAGTTTCGATCTGGGCGTTACCCGTTGTGCTTGCAATCACGGTGCACGAGGCTGGGCACGCCTACGTTGCGTATTGGCTTGGTGATGATTTTTCTCACAGAAATGGAAGGACTTCACTCAATCCACTGGTACATATAGATCTTGTTGGAACATTGCTCCTACCCGCAATTCTGTTGGTCACCAGTGCGGGGTTCATTATTGGCTACGCAAAGCCAGTGCCTGTATTTTTTAAACGACTTCGGCCTGAACGAATTGGTACCGCACTTGTTGCTTTCGCTGGGCCATTAGCGAACATCATTCTTGCTCTGCTGGCAGCGGTTTGTCTCCACTTGGTGCCGTTATTTCCAAACCCAGTAGGCCCATGGCTTGAGATGAACCTAAATAACGCGGTTGTCGTTAATGCACTTTTGGCGGCGTTTAATATGCTGCCAATACCACCACTCGATGGTGGACGAATTCTTATGGTAATGATGCCGCCTTGGGTTGCACAACGCTTCGAAGCACTAGAACGTTTTGGCATCCTTTTTGTATTTGGTTTAGCGCTTATTCTTCCGGCTCTTTTGTCAGAGTTTGGTGTGCGTTTTAATCCTGTGGCTGATTGGGCCGTTGGTGGTGCACGCTTTATTCTTTCCGGGGTTTACGGGATAACCAGTTAGTGATGAACGAGACCGTCAAATTCGAGCCAGATTTTCCACCACCACGCAAACAGCTGGTTGTCGATTTGGGATTATATGAGGGACCGGTAGACCTTCTTTTGCAACTGGCGCGCGATCAGAAGGTAGACCTTCTCCAGATCTCTATCCTCAAATTAGCCGAGCAATACCTGCGTTTTATTCAAGAGGCGAAGGGACTAGAGCTTGAGGTAGCGGCTGACTATCTCGTTATGGCTGCATGGCTGGCATATCTAAAATCGCGCTTGCTTCTCCCCAAAGACGAGGCGCTTCCAGAGGATGGTCCGTCACCAGAGGCCATGGCCGCGGCTCTTGCGCAACGCCTTCAACGATTAGCGGTCCTGCAGGAGGCAGCAAAAGAGCTTCTAAGCCGGCCTCGACTTGGGATCGAGAGGTTTGCCAGAGGTAGACCAGAAGCTTTGCCAGAAAATGTAACCTCGCGCTCGATAACCGACATTACGGAGCTGCTTCAAGCTTATGCTGGGATTCAGAGGCGTACCCGAGGCAGATCGCTTTCAATTCGTCGATCAAACCTACATACAGTTGAAGCAGCAATAACCCGGCTCACGGCTATGCTGGGAGTTGGAATGGATTGGCAGGCTATGGAAACTTTCTTGCCCCTTCTTACGGGAGACCCAATTATGCGGCGCAGTGGCTGGGCATCTACCTTCGCTGCTAGCTTGCAGCTCAGTAAGGAAGGTAAGCTATCTATTCGTCAGGACGCTTTGTTTGCCCCAATTTATCTACGCGCTCATGAGAATGCCCGAACTGATGACTGATGATAGCCCCGCTTTAGATGTTGGCCCCGAGGTGGAAAACCCGGAAAAAATGGAGCTTGCTGAGCGATTAGCTGAGGCAATTCTGTTTGCCTCGCCTCTTCCTGTAGAGCCTGATGTTTTGGCTGAGCGCTTGCCGAGAGGTATCGAAGTTTCTCGCGTAATGTCTCGACTAGAAGAGCGCTATCAGAAGCGCGGGGTGCACATTATGCGAGTAGCGGGCGGATGGGTTTTCCAAACTGCTCCTGATCTAGCTGCTGCACTCACAATAGAACGGGAAGAAACAAAAAAGCTCACTCGCGCCCAAGTAGAGACCCTCGCTATTATTGCCTACCATCAGCCGATCACACGACCAGAGATTGAACGGATGCGCGGCGTTTCCCTTTCCAGCGGAGTGATGGATGCCCTTTTAGATCTTGGGTGGGTTCGCCCTGGTCGGCGAAGAGACGCGCCAGGTAAACCTTTAACTTGGGTTACGAGTAATGAGTTTCTTTTGCACTTTGGCCTTAATGCTGTAGGCGACTTGCCAGGAATAAAGGAGCTTGAGCAACTTGGCTTACTCGACGAAAGATCCTCTGCAATTTCGGATTTTGTTCATCGAGACGAAGACCTAGAACTACCTGTCGCTGCAGCTCCTGTAGACCCGGATGTAGAAGCCGCTGTGGATATCGGCACGCACTTGGACTCAGACGAAGAAGTGCGCTGAAGCTCAATTCCTGGCTAGCGGTTTGTATTTAATTCGGCGAGGCTGATCTGCTTCTTTGCCAAGGCGTCGTTTTTTATCAGCCTCGTAGTCTTCATAGTTGCCCTCAAACCATTCAACATGACTATCTCCTTCGAACGCCATGATATGGGTTGCAATTCGGTCTAAGAACCACCGATCATGGCTTATAACGACGGCACAGCCTGGGAATGTAAGCAGCGCTTCTTCAAGGGCACGAAGTGTGTCGACATCAAGATCGTTAGTTGGTTCGTCCAGTAGCAGTACATTGGCTCCAGACTTCAGCATTTTAGCTAAATGAACGCGGTTTCGCTCGCCACCGGAGAGCTGTCCCACCCGCTTTTGTTGATCTGATCCTTTAAAGTTAAAGGCACCTACGTAAGCTCTACTGGGAGCTTGTCGCTTGCCGAGTTCAATTACGTCAAGGCCGTCTGAGATTTCCTCCCAGACGGTTTTTTCGGGGCTGAGGGCATCGCGGTTCTGATCTATGTAGCCAAGGCTGACCGTTTCACCAATTTTGAGCGCACCGGTATCTGGTGTTTCCTGTCCGGTTAGCATCTTAAATAAGGTGGTCTTGCCGGCGCCGTTTGGGCCTATCACCCCAACAATCCCTCCAGGGGGAAGCCGGAAAGTAAGATTGTCGATAAGAAGCCTGTCACCAAACGCCTTCGTGAGTTGGTTTGCCTCTATAACGTTATCTCCCAGACGCTCTCCAGGGGGAATCACGATCTGTGCTGTTTCTAATGTTTCCTTTCCGGCTTCTGCGACAAGGGCGTCGTAAGCTTGTATTCGAGCACGGTTTTTGGCCTGGCGGGCGCGAGGTGACTGGCGCACCCATTCAAGCTCTTGGGAAATGGTGCGTTGTCGGGCTTTTTCTTGCCGCTCTTCTTGTAATAGCCGTTTTTGTTTCTGCTCAAGCCAGCCGGTGTAGTTACCCTCGTATGGAATACCCTTGCCTCGATCTAGCTCCAAAATCCAGCTAGCAACATTGTCGAGAAAGTAACGGTCATGTGTGACCGCAACGACTGTGCCAGGAAAATCATGAAGAAACCGTTCCAGCCAAGCCACAGACTCGGCATCCAGGTGGTTGGTTGGTTCATCAAGCAAAAGCATATCAGGGTTGGAAAGCAGGAGTCGGCAAAGCGCTACACGCCTCTTTTCTCCCCCAGAGAGATTAGCGATGTCAGCGTTACCAGGGGGGCAACGAAGGGCATCCATGGCGATCTCAACCTTGCGCTCTATCTCCCAGCCATCAACGGCATCAATTTTTTCCTGTAATTCTCCCTGCTCCGCTATGGCGTTGTTCATTTCTTCGTCGGAAAGCTCTTCAGCAAACCGCATGGAAACTTCGTTGAACCGCTCTATGAGAGCCTGAATTTCCCCTACTCCTTCCATAACGTTGCCCATTACGTCCTTGGCTGGATTAAGCTCAGGTTCTTGGGGCAGGTATCCTACCTTCACGCCATCTGCCGCCCAGGCTTCTCCCTGAAACTCTTTATCAACACCTGCCATAATTTTTAGCAACGTGGACTTACCGGCGCCGTTGGCACCAAGCACCCCAATCTTGGCTCCGGGAAAGAACGAGAGCCAGATGTTTTCTAGAGTCTTCTTCCCGCCGGGATAAACCTTTGAAAGGTCTTTCATCACATAAATGTACTGATACGACGCCATGTTTGGGCAGTCCCTTTTGGTAGAAGGAAAATAAGTTCAGCGAGGTTCTAGCGTGCAGGCTCATTCCTCGCAATCTGACAATCCAGACTTCTATAATTTCTAGATTGGAATTGAGTTTTTAAAATAAAGTAACAGCCCGAAAAGTTAAGCCCTTGGATGAGCCGCTTTGTAGGCGTCAAGAAGACGCGTTCTATCTACGCCAAGATAGCGCTGAGTTGTTGATAGACCTGCGTGCCCAAGGAGCTCTTGAATAGTCCGAAGATCTCCTCCTGCTTCAAGCAAATGGGTTGCGAAACTGTGACGAAGTGCGTGTGGAGTGGCGCTTTCAGGCAGTCCTAGGGTGGCTCGTATTTCGCGCATGCGCCGCCGCGCAATACCGTCAGCTAGAGGGCCACCGCGAGAGCCAAGGAATAGTGGCCCATCCTGGTCTACCCGATGTGGGCAAGCAGCTAGATAAGAATCAACGGCGAGGCGTGCTGATGGAATCACTGGGACCATCCGCATTTTGCCTCCCTTCCCTGTGACCGTTAAAGAGTCGCTTAAAGGCGCTTGTTTACGTGTCAGCGACAGTGCTTCCCCTATTCGGAGGCCAGCTCCATAAAGCAGGAAAAAAAGGGCGTGATCACGAAGCGCTATCCAAGCTTGCGACTCCGGCCGAGCTGGGGTGGCGGCTTCTTCTAAGACCGCCTTTGCCGTTTTAACGCCGAGCGGTCGAGGCTGTCGCTTGGGTTGTTTTGGTGCGCGAACAGCCGAAGCTGCAGAAGATTGTATGAGCCCTTGTTTAGTGAGGAACCTCATTAGTCCCCGCACTGCGGCAAGACCTCTTGCTCGGCTCGCAGCCGAGTTGCCACGAGCAGCTCTGCTAGCAAGCCACGCGCGATAGTCCCGAACGTGTAAACGCTCGATCGTCTTTAGATCTGGAGGGCCTCCGAGATGATCAATCAGAAACGCTAGAAATTCGGCGACGTCACTTCCATAAGCTTTTTCGGTATTTGCAGCGAGGCGACGTTGTCCTGTAAGCCAATCGTTCCACTGACGAAGCGCACGGCCGAGGTCCGGCGCTAATGTAAGGGAGTTTATATCAGGAGTTACAAAACTCATTAGGTAGGGCCTGGTACGAACTCAAGCCAAGCTGAAAAAGTGCCACCAAGTGCTTGGCCTAAAAAAACGAGGAGATCGTCACCGTCGTTTGGTGTGAATGTATCCACCCCTCTTCCACCTATAGCAAGCAGGGCCTTCGGAGCGTTTGGCCCCATCTCGATACGTACCAGTGCTGCTGACCGGACAATACCAGCTACGGGCCCAAAGAGGTTGGGATCAGGCTCTAAATTGGCGATGAATCGTGATCTCTTTTCAGCACCACCTAGATAAGCATCTATGTCGCCGAACTGCATCTGGCGAACGTTTTGAGGTCCTGATTTGGAGGCATTGTCGGCTTCAACGCATAGAGAAACAGCTTCGCAGCCAAGAATTTCTGGATACCGTTCGGTTATTGCCTCGATTAAAGCTTCAAAGCTTGCTGCGCGAATAGCCGCCAGGGTTGCCTCAAAAATAGAAGCCTGGTTCGACATATTGGTTCTAGATATTGCGAGCAAATCGCGCCAGTTAGACCTCAATTTATCGAGTTCTTCCCGCTGACGGTGTACCATTGCACGTTGCAGGTCTACCACACCACTACCACCGCGGTCTGGTGGCTCCATAGACGCCAAAACGTCCGGTCTTTCAATTAAAAAATTGGGATTTGCCTTCAGCCAATTTGCGACGTCTTCTGCGTCTAGGGCTGGTATGGAAGAGGCTGCTTTTTGTGGGGTCAAAGTATAGACTGTCCAGTTGATGCCCAGTCCGACATGAACGCCTCCAAACCTTTATCGGTTAACGGATGATTATAAAGTTGTCGGATGACATTCGGTGGGATTGTGGCCACATGAGCTCCGGCTTTGGCGGCTGCTAGTACATGGGCAGTATGGCGGATAGAAGCTGCTAGAACTTCGGTTCCCAGAGATGGATAGTTGTCGTAAATTCCCACGATGTCTTCGATTAGGAACATTCCGTCCTCACCAATATCATCCAGGCGACCGATAAATGGAGAAACAAAGCTCGCGCCAGCTTTGGCAGCTAAAAGAGCCTGATTGGCTGAGAAGCACAGCGTGACGTTGACCATTATGCCATCGTCTGAGAGCGCCTTGCATGTTTTAAGGCCATCAACTGTTAGAGGCACCTTCACTGTTACGTTGCTAGCTATTTTGGCCAGTTTTTGTCCTTCCTTGAGCATAGTCTTGAAGTCAGTTGCAGCGACTTCTGCAGACACTGGACCGTCGACAATCTCACATATCTCACCGATAACATCGAGGATGTTGCGGCCTGATTTAGCTATCAACGAAGGATTAGTTGTTACCCCATCCAGAAGACCAGTTGCTGCCAAATCTTTGATTTCAGCGACATCTGCCGTATCGACAAAGAACTTCATTGCGGGTCATCCTCTTTTGAAATCCGCTCAACACTAGAGGCCTTTTGAATACCCTATGGCGGACCGCGAAGCTAGCACTGTAAACTATCTATCAGACGATGGCCTCGTGGTTCGTCAAGTAATGACCTCGGCCCCACTCAAAACCCCTTTGTCATATCTCGCTCCACAAGACCTTTTGCCCGGGACTATTGTTGAAGTGCCCTTGGGTGGTCGGATGGCCGTTGGCGTTGTTTGGGATGGGGATGGCGATAGCAATCTTAACCCATTGAAGTTGAAGCCCTTAGGGCGGTGCATAGACGTGCCAGCATTACCTGAAGGGCTTAGACGCTTAATTGATTGGACGGCCAGCTATCTAGTCACTCCACCAGGCAATGTTCTCCGTTTGTCATTACCCAGAACTGTTCTTTCTTCGCCTCCGAAGAGAACAATATATCGGCCAGCCCTGTCAGTACCCGAGGGCGCCCGCCTAACACCACAACGAAAGAATATATTATTAGCTTTAGCCAATGCCGCCCCTCTCCCGGCCAGCGATGTCGCCCGACTGGTGGGCGTTGGGCCGAATGTTGTCAAAGGTATGGCCAAAGCCGGTTTGCTGGACAGCTACGAGGTAGCTGGTGATGACCCAATCGAGGCCATGAAGGCGTTGAAAGCGCCTGTATTATCCCTGGATCAGAGCGCTGCGGTGGAGGCCCTCAATGCCAGGGTCCGTGCATCTGCTTTTTCTGTTGATTTGTTAGATGGCGTTACCGGGTCTGGCAAAACGGTTGTCTATATGGAGGCGATTGCAGCAACGCTTGCATTAGGGCGTCAGGCGCTTTGTTTGGTGCCAGAAATCTCGCTGACGGATCAGTGGCTTAAGCGATTTTCAGAGCGTTTTGGCGCTGCGCCCATCGTCTGGCACTCAGAACTTAGTGGGGTAGCTCGTCGGCGGGCATGGAGAGCAATAGCAGATGGGACGGCCTCTGTAGTTGTAGGTGCGCGCTCAGCGATCTTTCTACCCTTCAAAAATTTGGGTCTGGTTGTGGTGGATGAAGAGCACGAAGCTGCATACAAGCAGGATGATGGTGTTCGTTACCAGGCTCGCGATATCGCGGTGGTTCGTGGCCGGATTGAAGGCGCTTCCATAGTTCTTGCTTCAGCTACTCCATCGCTCGAAACCATAGCTAACGTTGATCGCAAGCGATACGGAAGAATCGTATTGCCACTCAGACATGGAACAGCCGTTAAACCGGAGATTGATCTAGTCGACTTGCGGAAAACGCCTCCTGACCATGGCTTTTGGTTGGCGCCCCCGCTTGTTGATGCCGTTGAAAAAACGTTAGTGGCAGGTGAACAGGCCCTGCTTTTTCTTAATCGTCGTGGTTATGCGCCGCTAACGTTGTGCCGTTCCTGTGGCAGCCGACTTGAATGTCCCAGCTGCAGCGCATGGCTGGTTGAGCACCGATTGAACGGCCGACTCGTTTGTCATCACTGTGGTTTTTCCAAGCGGCCTCCGGATGCTTGCGAGGAGTGTGGGGTTGAAGGCCAATTGGCTGCTTCTGGTCCAGGCGTTGAGAGGGTGGCGGAGGAGGCGCGAATTCGCTGGCCAAAAGCGCGAGTTGAAATAGCATCCTCTGATACGCTTGCTGGCCCCGAAGCTTCAAAGGATTTCACCCGAGCGATGGTTGCTGGGGAGATAGATATTGCTGTTGGCACTCAGGTGCTCGCGAAGGGCCATCACTTCCCAGATTTGACTTTGGTCGGTGTCGTTGATGGTGACCTTGGGCTTGGGGGTGGAGATCTTCGGGCGGGTGAGCGCACATTTCAATTATTAACACAGGCGGCAGGTCGTGCAGGTCGCGCACAACGACCTGGGAAGGCATTGATACAAACGCACCAACCAGAGCACCCTGTAATGCTGGCTCTGCTATCTGGTGATCGCGAAGCTTTTATTGAAGCGGAGACCTCAGCGAGAAAAATCACCAATCTGCCTCCCTATGGGAGACTTGCTGCTTTGATAATTTCCGGCAGGGATGCCTCTGCTACGGAACGTGTCGCGAGATCAATAGCTAGGTCTGCTCCCACGTACGATGATGTACGTGTTTTAGGTCCAGCCCCCGCACCAATTGCTCAACTCCGAGGCCGTTGGCGTTGGCGTTTGCTTCTCATGGCTTCCAGGCATGTTGACGTGCAGGCTGTGGTTAGGGATTGGATGAGTGAAATAAACCTCAAGAGTGGGGTCCAATTAACGATTGATGTCGACCCCTACAATTTCATGTGAATAACAGCAAAATTGCGGCATATTGCAGCAAGCGCACTTGCGGCACTGAAATAAGAGTTGGACTCGGCTTGCGCGGCCTGTTTCGCTTGTGATAGCGAGTGCGTGGAATTTGAGTTCGCGGGGGTCATTCTCCTGGCGGCTCCTAAGGTGGTGTTCGTACTGTCGTTTTCATTACGATCAGGCACATCGAAATAATTAGGAAGGGGTCCGTCGGTGGCTTCCCAAGCTGGATCAAGGTCCGGGATCGCGGAGCGTTATGCTTCTGCGCTCTACGAACTGGCTGATGAACAGAAGGCGTTAGACGCGGTAGCGAACGATCTGCGTTCGTTTCGCGCCCTTCTGGGTGAAAGCGAAGACCTGGTCCGATTAGTCAGAAGCCCGACTCTGGCACGCGAAAGCCAGGTAAAGGCTCTTCAGGCTATTGCTGCTAAGTCGGGCGCACACGCCCTGTCGGGTAATTTTTTAGCGCTTGTGGCGAAAAACCGCCGCTTGTTTGCGCTGGAAAGCATCATTAGCGCCTTTCTCGCTATCTTAGCGGAACGGCGGGGCGAGG
>Ga0222714_10004548_pt1 | contig 13507 bp, 15 predicted proteins | sample C33_3DmetaG_FD_165048 | JGI IMG/M metagenome (GOLD analysis project Ga0222714, IMG submission 165048) | Estuarine water microbial communities from San Francisco Bay, California, United States - C33_3D | ecosystem: Environmental > Aquatic > Marine > Unclassified | place: USA: California... | reverse complement strand
GTCATCGAAGGGGGTACGGTCCTTCACCACGTACACGTCGGTGCCGGGGCTGTAGTTGGGCTGGTTACGAAGGGTGTTCTCGATGCGCTCCTGCATCTTGCGATTGTCGTCTTCGAGGTAGGCCACGTCCTCCGAGTAGAAGTAGAGGCTGGACCCGGAGTGGGAAGTGCCATTCCACCTCTTGCGCTTCCGGTCGGAGGCAGTGAGCTTCCGGTAGGCGGCACCCGGGATGTCCACGTAGGTGTTACCCACCCTGTAGGTCCTGCCGCCGGGGGCATTGAAGATGTAGGACTTGTCGAAGATGGAACCCTTGAGGATCTGCCAGATCTGGGGGACGGTGGTACACTTGGCAACCAAGTCATCCTGGAGGGTCATGTAGTCCTGACGATGCAGGTCGATGGCATTCTGGATGCGCTGGATGGTGGCGGGGGAGTAGACAATCTCCTCGCGGGAAGCGGTCACTTCGATGGTGCCGATGGGGAACTTGAGGACGAAGGGCGGGACCCGCTGGAAGTGGGAGGTGTTGAGGGGGTAGGCCACCGGACCCACGAGGATGGAGGGTTCGCCCCCTGAGATGACGAGGTACTGGGGGTTCTCGTGGATGATGGTGGGACCGTTGTAGGTGCAGCCCGTGATGATGGGGCGGGGCTCGAAGTATTGGATCTGGGAGAGGGCTTCGACCCACTTGAGGGAGGGCTTGGCCGGGACGATGATCTCCAACCCGGTGTCGTTGGTGGGCTGGGATGAGACCTCGTGAAGGGCGGGCATCCCGTCGCTGCCGATGCTGGCCATGTAGGTGGTCTTGGTGCCGGCATGGGAGGAGATGATGGTGTAGCTGTTGGCGATGGCGAAGGGGGACTTGGCACCGAGGCCGAAGCCGCCGATCTGGGAGTTATCACGGCGCTTGGTGGATTCACCGAAGCGGGTGAAGACCTCCACCATGGAGGTGCGGCTGAGGCCGGGACCCTTGTCGCGGATGCGGAAGGAGGGGTCGAGTGCGGTGGGGACCCGGATCTCCATGGGCTGGGTGGGTGCTGCGTCGAGGGCATTGGATGCCAGTTCGCGGACCACCGAGGAGATGGGATTGGAGTAGAGGCGGGAAGTCAGAGCCTTGACCATGATGCCGTTGGTCTGGATCTGGAAGTCGCAGAGTTTGGTGAGACCGGAAGACTCGTGGGTCTGGGAGATGTCGATGAGCATGGGATTACCTCACAATGAGAAGGGTCAGGATGGAGAGAAGGAAGAGGATGAGAAGGCTCACAGCACAGTCATCTCTGCCCGTAGGGCTGGGCGGAACAGGGTCACCGCACGACGGAACCGATGGCGATCCTCCACGTCGAGGGTACCGATGCGGCGACGCACCTTGAACCGGGTGAGGGGCTGGGACATGACGATGTTGGATGGACGGGTGAGACCTGCCTTTCGCCAGTTCGTTATGGGGTAGCTGGCACCCCAGGGTTCGTCGTAGATGGGGAACGCGAGGTTCGAGGAGACGATGAGAGCGGGACGCACCGTCTTGTCCGGGGGGTTGATGATGTAGATCATGCCAGCCTCCAGACACGGATGCCCTCGGGAGTGGTGCGGCAGGTGAACTCGCCCCTGCCTCGGCGCTTGTGATAGGAGACGAGGACATGCATGTTGTGGCGCAGGTAGAGGGGAGCCAGGAAGGACTGTCCCACCTTCATGGTGTTGAAGGGATACTTGCAGGGACGACCCTTGCGGGGGGTGGGGACGGGGACGCTGGACGTGAGCTTGAACATGGAGGAACTCCTTTAGAGGACGAAGGTGTTGTTGGCCTTGGCCTTGCGGCCCTTGGGAGTGAGGCCAACGACCACTCCCTTGGGATCGAGGTGCCGGAGATCGTGGAGGTCACCGTTGATGACGGGGAAGCCTTCCCACGAGGTGGGCATGGAGTGGAAGACCATGGCCACGTTCTTGCCAGCACGGAGGAACTGGCGGCACTGGTCCAGGTTGGACTCGGAGGCGCTGAAGGTGAGGTGGTAGTTCGGGGGGAGGGTACGCCCCATGCGATGGGGGTTCTTGGTGTAGTCGGTGAACTGGATCTCGGGGAAGGCGCTCATGATGTTGGGGTAGGTGATGCCGTTGCGCACCACGGGGATACGCTCCCAGCCGATGTCGGTGCTGCCATCGGGACGGGCACAGGGCTGGAGCTGGAGGGAGAGAGCCTTGCGGAGGAGGGACTCGGTGGCCTTGACCATGTCCCGGAGGTAGGCCGGGCGGTCGTTCATGAAGCGCCGGGCCTTGTCGATGCGGGACTGGCGGACGCTATTGAGACCGTCCCCCTTCACCATGGCAGCGTGGCCGGAGTACCAGCCGAGGCACACTTCCCGGCAGGCCGGGGTGCTGTAAGGGCAGAGATTGCCCGCGCCGCCAAGGGTGTGCGGTGCCATGTAGTGGATGGCGTTGAGCCACCCGAGAGCCTGGGACTTGGCAGCCTTGGCATTATCGATGGAGTAGATACGGTTCTGCATGGGTTATCTCCGGAATGGAGGGAAGAACGGGGCGGAGCATGGCACGGACGGGGCGCGGCGAGTCATGCAAAGTTTGCATGGCAGCCTTGCGTCGTCACTTGTCGAAGGAGATGATGGGTTCGTCACCCTGCATGATGCGGTAGTCCTCCCAGGTGGTGTAGTCGGACTTGTGGCCGTCCTTGTAGGCCAAGCGGTCCTCGATGAGGATCTCCCAGAGTTCTTCGAGGGCCTCGGAGAGCAGATCGTAGCTGCCCTCCAAGGGTTCCCAGCCGCTGAGGGAGCGGGTTTCGATGGTGAACATCTCAGACCTCCATGACGAGGCCCAGTTCGTCCGCGAAGTCGCGGAGGAAGCGGCGAGCATGCTCTCCCCACGAACGCTCCTCCGAATCCCACGAGATGGCAGCATCGTCGTGGAAGTTCTGGAGTAGTTCGAGGAGTTCGAGGTTCCAAGGACGGAACGAAGGGAGGTCGAGGAGGTCAGGGTAGAGCTTTGCGAGGCGCGTCACTACCTTGGCCTCCATGCCGGGGTCGTACATGGAGTCTGGGATGAGCCATCCCACGGCGCACTTGGCGCCATCCTTGCCACGGTACTGGCAGAGGGGAGAGGATCCCTCCAGGTGGTGCATGGAGGGATGGGGTGCTGCGATGAGATGGCGGCAGAGGAAGGTGAAAGACTCTTGCAGGGTCATGTCAGACCTCCATCTTGAGGTTGGAGTCAGCAGCGAAGTTGGAGAGGGCTTCCCGAATGAAGCGTTGCCAGTCGCTGGCGAGGTTGCCCTCCCGGCAGAACTTGATGGCAGCATCGTCGTGATACTGTTGGAGGAGCATGAGTTCCTCCCGGGTGAAGAGGCTGAGCTTGAAAGCTCCCCCAAGAGCCGGGAAGTTGTCGAGGACTTCATCGATTCCCATGTGTTCCATGGAACTGCAGTACATGGAGTCCGGGATGAGCCAGCCGACACCGCAGCGGATGTTCTCGCCGCCACGGTAGAGGCACCCGGTAGTTCCGAGGCGCGTCTCGGCGGAGGGATGGGCCTGCGAGAGCAAGCCCTTGACCACGTAGTTGAAGGCTTCTTGGCGCATGTCAGTAGCTCCACGAGAGGTTGTAGGACCTGGCGAGGCGCTTGGCTCGCCTGAGAAACCCATCGATGAATGGGTCGTCATCGAACTTGGAATCCACGGCTGCACTGTCATGGCAGTCCTGCAGCTCCTTGAGGAACTCGGATTCGGTACGGAAGGCCTCCTGCCACGTGGGGTTGGAGGTGGGGTTCATCTGCCCCAATATGATGGGGCTCTTGCCCTCCATGCTGAAATCGTACCGATCCTCGTCGATGAGGAAGCCCACAGCGCAGCAGAGGGGCTCGTTATGGGTGCCGCTACGATAACGGCAGGTGCTGGCCCTCATGGAGGGCTTTCCCTGTTCCAGCATCGACTTGACCACGTGGTCGAGAGTGGTTTGGCGGAGTTCACGGGGGGTCATGTCAGGCTCCCTTGAGGAAGGTACGGAGTTCAGCCTTGCACCTCTTGGCGGTTTCGCCCTTCCAGGAGGCTGCATTGGAGAGGAAGTAGCGGATGATGCTGGAGGCATCGTCGTAGCCGTAGCGCGAGGTGTGGTCGATGAGGGTGTGCATGGCCCTGAGGTAGGGCACGGCACCGAAATAGGGGGATTTCCAGTCGCGCTGGATCTCCTCAGCGATATCGCAGATCGGTCGCATTGCTAGCTCCTCTGTAGAGCCTCCAGGAACGGAGGCAGTTGGTAGGGTCGGGAGGGTGGCACGCGGCCGGGCCGGGCGCCAGCGCAAAAATTGCATGGCAGCCATGCGCCGGGCGCGGGGCGGGTTGGCACGAAGATTGCATGGGTGAAGGGGATAAGGGGCAGGTGCTCACCCGTAAGTGCTTGATTTCAAAGGGAGGGTGAGGGTTGTGAAGGTTGTGAAGGTTGTTTTTCTTTCCCAAGGAAGGAAGAGAGTAAGGGGAAAGGGGGCGCGGGAACCTTCACAACCTTCACCCTTGTGGAATTGCTAGTAGTTTCAAGGGGTTGCGGGTGAGGGTTGCTAGAGTTGCTAGTGTGCTGGAGAAATTGCTAGTGATGTGAAGGGCTTGGAGGGCCTGGAGGCGCTGCTGGGGTGTAAGGTGGCGCGGAGTACCCTCACCCCGGAGGGCCTCTGGAGGCGTTTTCGATAACGTGGCGCTGGGCTGCAACGGATCACCCGGGCAACGCAAGTGCATTTTCTGCATGGCACCTATGCGCCTGGCGCATGACGATTTCCTTTGACACGGGACCGCGCGGCGAGGCAGCCACGGCGATGTAACGTTATAACGTAGCAGGGGCGGCGCCTGGCGCGGCGCGGCGGGAATGTCAAGACGAGACTGCGCCGCAACGGGGCAATGGCACCGCGCCGAAATGGACTAAGATATCGATCAAACATCTTCCATGGCGACGCGAAACGTGGTTCTTGGCGGTTGCCGCCGTTCATGGCGGTGCAACGGCCCCATGGGCCAGATAGGAGAGAGAGCATGAAGACCGTGAACAAGCCCGGCCTTGCCGGGAGCGACGGAAAGATGGTGAAGGCGCCGACAAGCGACACCGCCAGCCTGTCCTACACCGCCACCGTGACGGTGGATCCGGGGAGCGACACCAGCCCGGGCAAGCTGCGCCTCAAGGCCGGGGCGGAAGCGGCCTATCAGCCCGTCGTCGTCGCGCTTGGCAGCGGCATCGTTCTGAGGGGCCAAGTGTACGTCCCGAGGCGCCTCTTGAAGCCCGCGGCCGTGAAGCGGGCAGAACAGAACGCGCGCGACGCCGAGGCGCTCAAGGCGCAGGGCCCGGCGACGGGCAAGCCCAAGATGGCCGATGGGAGCATCGGCTAACATGTCGCGCTGGCAACGTATTGCCGGGGGCGGAGCGCTTATGCGCTCCGTTCCCCAGCCCGTGTCCTATGACGCATGGCTTGGCAAGGTGGATGCGCATCTGCGCGCATGGGGCATGGCCATGGATGATTTCGATCCAGACGCGCGTGCCATCTGGAATGCGTATCAAAGCGACACGTCGCCTATCAAGGTGGCGCGAAGGCTGGTTCGAGGCGGCTTGAACTGGTAGCCGCGCCGCAACGCTAGACCGGCAGGGCCTCCGGGGGCAGTAGCTCCCGGGGGCTTTACCATGCCCGGCGCCAGGACCTGGAATGATTCTAATTTGCAACGGGGCCCTAGCGATCTGGCGTGCGCGTTGCTACCCCCCGGGGAAAAACATGCCGTATGTGCTTGGGGGATTTGGGGGACCCCTCCCACGAAAATTTTCAAATTTTGGGTTGCACCTGGGACCCACATGCGCTATACTAGGCACATGTCCTGCGAGAAAATCCTAGATACCCTGCTCCACAGCACGCTGGCCCTCTCCTTGAAGACCCAGCACTTCCACTGGTGCGTCACCGGACCCACCTTTGGACCCCTCCACGACCTCTTCGGCACCCAGTACTCCGAACTCCAGGAGGCCGCCGACACCCTCGCTGAGCGCATCCGTGCCCTGGACGCTTTCCCCCACGCCCACAACTCCAACGCCGACGCGGAAGCCGTGGATCCCATCCCCGCCAAGCCCCCCAAGCACACCAAAATGCTGGAAATCCTGGCCCTGGACCACGAAAAGCTCGCCCTCTTTGCGGCGCGCACCTCTTCCCTCCTTGCGGAGAGCGACCCGGCCACCTCCAACCTCCTCGCAGAGCGCCAGATGCAGCACCAGAAGGCCGCCTGGATGCTGAAATCGCACCTCGCAGCGTAATTTTCGCTTGCACGAGGGCCCCAAGTGCCCTAGAATTTGGGCATGCGCGCCCTAATTACCGGAATCGGGGGCCAGGACGGCTCCTACCTCGCCAACTTCCTCACTCGCAAGGGCTACGAGGTCCACGGAGTGGTGCGTTCGCACACTCCCAACCTCTTCAACCTTGACTTCTTCCAGTTGCGCCCCCACATTACCCTCCACGTGGGCGACGTATCCTCCCCGGGGGACATGCGCCGCATCGTCGAGATGGGCTTTGACGAGATCTACAACCTCGCGGCCCAGAGTTTCGTGGGTTCCTCGTGGGATACCGCCACCAGCACCACCCACACCAACGCCATGGGGCCCCTCCACATCCTTGAGGCCCTGCGGCAGGTCTCCCCGCGCACCAAGTTCTACCAGGCCAGCACCTCCGAGATGTTCGGGAACTCCCCTGCACCACAGGACGAGGACACCCCCTTCATGCCACGGAGCCCCTATGGGGTGGCGAAGCTCTACGGGCACCACATCACCAAGAATTACAGGGAGTCCCACGGCATCTTCGCGTGTTCGGGCATCCTCTTCAATCACGAGAGCCCCCTCAGGGGACCCCAGTTCGTCACGAGGAAGATCACGCTGGGACTCTCCGAGATCCTGGCGGGCCGCTCAAAGCACATCACGCTGGGTAACCTTGAAGCCCGGAGGGACTGGGGCTTTGCGGGGGACTACGTCAGGGCCATGTGGATGATGCTGCAGGCCCGGGAGCCGGGGGATTACGTGGTGGCCACGGGGGAGTCCCATAGCATCGGGGACTTCCTCTTCCACGCCTTTGACCGCGTGGGGCTGCGCTGGGAGGACTACGTCGTGAGGGATCCCAGGTACTACAGGCCCGCCGAGGTCAACTGGCTGGAGGGCAACCCCGCCAAGATTGCAACCTTGGGTTGGGAGCCGGAGGTTACTTTCCGGCAGCTTGTGACCAAGATGGTGGACTGGGACTGCTACGGCCGCCGCTGAGGATTCCTTATTGTAGGCTGCGTTGCGCACAGAGCCCTTCGGCCCCCATGTTATAGTTTGGGGGCGTTCGGGTACATTTGGGAATGTCTGCGAGCGGCTACATCGAGAAGGCGCACAGCAGCAACAGGATCCCTAGGCAGATGGCGAACCAATGCCACTCTTGCATCTCACCCTCCCGGTAGTTGGCACTCCGTAATACTTTGGGGAAAAGGCCCCCACCCATGGCCCCACATTGCGTAGGGTTTTTGGGCGGGGGTAAGGTGATTGACAGGCTTCAAAAACGTGGTGGGTGGCCGGCCCCGCAGGGTCACAGCCATGTTCCAGGATGGAACGGGGCCAAGATACGCTGTTGGCGCGTAAGTGCAAGTCACATATTGTTGCAGAATGTTGCAACGGGGTGAGGGTTGTGAAGACACTCGCGGGAGGCTCTTCAGAGCTAAGTTGTTGATTTGAAAGGTAGGGTGAGGGTTGTGAAGGTTGTGAGGGTACTTTCTCTAAAGTGGAAAGAGAAGGAGAGTGGAGTGTGGGAAAAGTTGCAAAGTGACCCTCACAACCTTCACCCTCTTCACCCCGGGAGTCTTGGGGGGTGGGGGGTGGACCGGGGGTCTCACGCATGATGACATGATTCGTGGGGCAAGTCAACTATTCATTTTGCTGGATCTCCCCCGGGGACGCGGCTATGGTGCTCGTGCCTAGTGCAAGGAGACAAGCATGGAAGAGCAGAAAGATTCCACCATCCTGGGGCCCGCCGGGCTCTTTCGCATGGTGGCCGAGCGCCTCAAGCCCTGGAGGACTCCCAACGGGGACGTGTTCGTAGACGTATGGATGGACGCAGTCCGGCATACGGTACCCGTGAAGAGCGAGGCCTTTACGGGCATAGTGTACATGGTGGCGATGCAGGGGGCCCCCGGCAAGTTGCCAAGTGGGAAGGCCATCGACGAGATAAAGGCGTGGTGCGTGGGTACGGCCCTGGCGTCGCAGCGCATCATGAGTGCCTTCGTGCGCCTCGGAGGGGAGGCCGGGAGCCTTTGGTATGACTTTGGGGACGACAGCCGCGAGATGGTGAAGTGGCAGGGTGGTACGTGGCAGGTGGTGCGCACCACGGGGGAGACGCCAAGGTTCTATAGGCCGTCAGGGATGTTGGCCCAGGTGCGGCCGCGCGAGGGCGGGGACCTCGTGGAGTTGCTGCGGAAGCACGTGAGGTGCCAGCCAGATGACGTATACTTGCTGGCGGCGTGGCTGGTGGGGGCCTTCAAGGTTGGTGGGCCTTACCCCGTGCTCATCATAAATGGGGAGCAGGGCTCAAGCAAGAGTACCACGACGCGGCTCCTGAGGCGCCTCGTGGATCCCCACGCGAGGGACATGAGGGAGCCTCCCGGTTCTGGCAGGGACCTTGTGGCTGCCGTTAAGAATTCCTATGTGTTGGCCATTGACAACGTGTCGTCGTTGCAGAATAATCTGAGTGACTCCCTTTGTCGCATAGCGACGGGTACGGGGGCCTTGGGTGGCAGGGCCCTCTACACGGACAGCGATGAGGCAGCGTTCACGGCCTGCAGGCCCATAGTGCTCAACGGCATCCCTGCCTTCGTGGAGCGCGAGGACCTCAGTAGCAGGAGCATCAATGTGGAACTTCCGGCAATTCCGTCTGCCGAGAGGATGGACGACGATACGTTCTGGGCTGGGTTCGAGGCCGACTTGCCCCTTCTGATGGGAGCCATCTTCGACTGCGTGGCGCGGGCACAGAAGGGCTTCGCGTCCGTAAGGCTCAATGAGGCTCCCAGGATGGCCAACTTCGCAAGGTGGGCCTATGCGGGGCTGGGAAGCGAGGCGGGCAGCAGGTTCCTTGAGGCGTACTCGCGCAACAAGATGGAGTCCAGCGCGCACTTCGTGGAGTTCAACGAAGTGGCCCAGGCACTCATCTCCCTCATGAGGGACAAGGAGTTCTGGAGCGGGACGTGGGGCGAGCTTCTCGTGGAGCTTACCTCCAGGGTGCAGGCTTCCAAGTTCTGGCCCACCACGTCGCTGCAGTTGCGCAATAGGATGACCCGCGTGTCGGAGGACCTGCGCAAGTGCGGCCTGGAGTGGCGCAACAATGGGAGGGAGAGCAAGACGGGGCGTAGCATCGTGGAGGTGCATCGCCTCAAGACGTTCGTGACTGACCATGTACTGACGAGTGTGGCATGAGCAAGGTGATAGATGTAGCGGCATTGGAGGTGGCCCAGCTCCCCGTAAAGGAGCTGAGGCGCATCCACCGGGAGGATGGCATCACTCCGGAGGAGGAGATCTTCTGCCGGGAGTATCTGGCCAGCATGGACTTGAAGAAGGCCATCACGGCTGCCGGGTATACGGGCAGGCATCCCAACGTCACGGCCCGGAGGTGGCTGGGGAAGCCCAAGGTGAAGGAGCGCCTGCAGCAGATGCAGAAGAGGGACGAGATCCGTGCCGACGTGACGCGGGACAAGTACCATCAGATGCTCATGGAGACTTATGATAGGGCCATGGCGGACGGGGACTATAGTGGGGCCAACAGGGCGGCGGAGTTGCTGGGCAAGTCCATGGGCTACTTCGTGGAGCAGAAGGCCATCCTCAACGTGACCTCTCGGATGGAGGGCGACAAGAGCGCCAAGGTGGCTGAGATCCAGCGCCTGGCCAAGATCGCGGGAGTGAAGTTTGAGTGAGGATGTTCTCCTGCGGGAGCTTACTGCCCTTGCCGAGGCCAAGGCGAGGGAGTCCTACTACGCATACATGCAGTATGCGGCACCGTGGATTCTCCCCGAGGGGTTCGTCAATGGCAGGCACCTTGAGGAGATCGCGGAGCTGCTGCAGTGGGTGGAGGAGACCCCACGTGCAAGGGCGATGATCTTCATGCCACCCAGAAGCATGAAGAGCGTCAACGCATCGGTGCTCTATCCTACGTGGGTGCTGGGCAGGCATCCCTCGTGGCAGGTGATGGGGGTGTCCTACGGGCAGGAACTGGCCAACGCTTTTGGGCGTGATACCCGCAACATCATCCAGAGCGAGGACTACCAAAGTCTCTTCGATACGAGGGTCAAGAGCGACAGCAGGGCAACCAACAGGTGGGATACGGAACAGGGAGGTAGGTATGTCGCTGCCGGTATTACTGCTGGTATCGCAGGTCGTGGCGCTAATCTTGCTATCATCGATGACCCCCTGAGCGAACAGGACGCGATGTCCAAGAGCGCCCGCGAGTTCGTCAAGAACTGGTGGCCCGGAGGTCTGCGCTCCCGACTCCAGCCAGATGGGAGGATCCTCATCGTCACCACAAGGTGGCACGAGGACGACCTGGCAGGGTGGCTCCTGAGCAATGCCGAGAGGGACGAGCGGGCGGAGCAGTGGCGTGTACTGAGCATTCCTGCCCTTACGGAGGGGGAGGATTCGTACTGGCCTGAGAGGTGGCCAGCGGAGTACCTGCAGAAGCTGCGCGATGACCCCACGATGCCCCGCTCCCAGTGGAATGCCCTGTACATGCAGGAGCCCACGGGGGAGGAAGGCAACCTCATCAAGTACGAGAACCTGCAGTGGTGGCCCAAGGACAAGCCCCTGCCCACCTGCGACAGCATCATCATGAGTGCGGACACGGCCTTTGGCAAGAAAGAGACCAGCGACTACAGTGTCCTGCAGGTGTGGGGCATCTTCACCACGGGGTACGAGGATAGCCGGGGCAAGGAGTTCAACGTGCCCAATGCGTTCCTCCTTGCCAACAGGAGGGGCAAGTGGGAGTACCCCGAGCTGCTGGAGCAGGCACGGCAGCTCACCAAGAAGTACAACCCTGACCGCATCATCGTGGAGAAGAAGGCCTCTGGCGAGGTATTGTACCCCGACCTCCAGAGGGCTGGCCTCCCCGTGATCCCCTACGTGCCGGGCAAGGGGCAGGACAAGATGGCTCGTGTTCATGCCGTGATGCGCTTCTTCGTGTCGGGGCGGGTATGGTTCCCGGAGGAGCAGGACTTCGCCTACAGCCTTACTGAAGAGGCTCTGGCTTTCCCCAAGGGCAAGAATGATGACCAGGTCGACGCCATGACCATGGCCCTCCTGTACCTGAGGGATAGCTATAGCCTGTACAACCAGGATGACCAGGTCCATGACGAGCCCTCTGCCCGCAAGAGGAAGACCTACTGGAGCACTTGATTGTTTGGGGGATTGGTGGTAGACTAGCCCAATGCCGGTCCAGAATCCCAATCCCGAAGAAATCGTCGTGTCCCCTCTCGTGGTGGAGCTGGACGATGGTGGCATGGATGTGGACCTGGAGCCCGAGGAGGAGCAGGGTCCGGATATCTCCGAGCACCATGTAAACCTGGCTGAGCACCTCTCGGAGTCTGATCTGGGGGCCATTGGCTACAAGATCTGCGAGAATGTCCGGGATGACCTGGACTCCCGCTCCGAGTGGGAGAACCTCATCGTCAAGGGCATGGACGAGCTGGGGCTGAAGATCGACGACGCCGCCGAGCCCTTCGAGGGGGCCTGCCGGGCCAATCATCCCCTGCTCCTGGAGAACGTGGTCAAGTTCCAGAGCAAGGCGGTGCAGGAACTCTTCCCGGCTGCGGGTCCTGTGCGTACCCGGGTGTGGGGTAATTCGACTCCCGAGAAGGAGGCTGCTGCCTCTCGGCTCAAGGAGTTCATGAACTACCAGATCCTCGAAGAGATGGTGGAGTACTTTGACGAAACCGAGCGTCTCCTCTTCGCCCTTCCCCTTGTGGGATCTTGCTTCCGAAAGCTTTATTTTGACGCTGGCGTCAACAGACCCGTGGCAGAGTATGTCCCTGTTGACCAGTTCGTCGTCAGCTACAACGCCCCCGACCTCCGTCGGGCCGAGCGTTACGCCCACGTAATCTACCGCAACGAAGAGGACATGCAGGGCGATATCGCCAGCGGTCTCTACAGGAACGTGCCCCTTGGGGCCCCGGGCATGGTGGATCTCAATCCCATCGCCCAGAAGGTCGATGAGCTGCAGGGTGTTGCGGCCCCGGAGAACTTCAAGGCCTACGTACTCTATGAGTACCATGGGTACTTCCAGTTCGACCTGCCGGAGACGGAGGATGGGCCCCTGCCCTACATCGTCACGGTGGACTCGTCCTCGAAAAGGGTCCTCAGCATCAGGCGCAACTGGGATCCCATGGACCCGCAGAAGCGCAAGCTGGAGTGGTTCGTCCACTACCGTTACGTGCCCACCATGGGCTTCTACGGGCTGGGCCTGATCCACCTCATCGGATCTCTCTCGAAGACCGCTACGCTCACCATGCGGGCCCTCGTGGATGCGGGCATGTTCGCCAACCTCCAAGGCGGCTTCAAGCTCAAGAGCATGCGTGTCGTGGGCGGCAACGATCCCATCGGTGCGGGCGAGTGGCGCGACGTGGATGCCACTATCCAGGACATCTCCAAGGCCATCTACCCGCTCCCGTACAAGGAGCCCAGCCAGACCCTCCTTACCCTCCATAGGGAGGTGGTGGGTGCAGGCCAGAAGTTCGCTGACACCACGGAGCAGGTCATTGCGGATTCGACCAATTACGGCCCCGTGGGCACCACGCTGGCACTCCTGGAAGCCAGCACCAAGTTCTTCAGTGCCACGCACAAGCGCATCCACGCAGCCCAGAAGCAGGAATTCAAGATCCTGCGACGTATCGACAAGGACTACCTGCGCGCCTACCCCTACGACATCCAGGGTGCTCCGCGCCAGATCTTCGTTCTGGACGTGAATGCCGAGGTGGACATCATCCCCTCGTCGGATCCCAATACCCCCAGCAACGCACACCGCCTCACGAGGGCCACCACGCTGCTGCAGATGGCGTCGCAGAACCCGCAGATGCACGACATGCGGGAGATCTACCGTCGCGTCTACTCCGCCATGGAAGTGGACAACGTGGACAAGATCCTGCCCCCGCCGCAGAACCCGATGCCCCTCAGCCCCCTTGAGGATCTCATGGCCTTGGTGCAGGGCAAGCCCATCAAGGCGTTCCCGGGACAGGACCACCAGGCGCACATCCAGGCCAAGATGGCATTCCTCCAGGATCCGGGGGCTGGTCCCATCTTCCAGTCTCTTGTGCCTCTCGTGCAGGCCAACCTGCAGGAACATGTGCTTCTCCAGTACGCTGAGGCTGCCATGGCCATGGGGGCACAGGGTCCGCAGGCCGAGGCCGCAGCCGTGCAGCAGGTGGCTACCATGAACCTGCAGAAGGCGCAAGCGCAGGCGCAGGGCCAGCAGGATCCCATGATGCAACTTGGCATGGCGGAGCTGCAG
>Ga0222714_10004547_pt1 | contig 13507 bp, 37 predicted proteins | sample C33_3DmetaG_FD_165048 | JGI IMG/M metagenome (GOLD analysis project Ga0222714, IMG submission 165048) | Estuarine water microbial communities from San Francisco Bay, California, United States - C33_3D | ecosystem: Environmental > Aquatic > Marine > Unclassified | place: USA: California... | reverse complement strand
TGAGAATGTTTCCAATCTCATAAGAGAGAATAATTATGAGGCATTTTTTAGTTCTCATTTACTTCCGGTTAAATATGAAATTGAACGCCAGTTAACACTTATAAGACATGATAAATCGAAGAGTTGAGTGTGATACAACTCCAGATCCATTTCATAAAGTTTTTCCTTATGCCCTAGAGTGGTATATAAAAGAAGGAAAAAAGAAACTTCAACACAACGCATACTTCCCTTATGAAGACTACAGAGACAACTATGCAAGGAAACTCAAAGGAACCGGAGCAATTGGCATCAAACGATTCAAAACAAAATCAAGAAATAATTGATGACTGTTTTTATGTCAAAAAAGGAAAATTTCTTTGGGATAGTTATGACCTAGAAGGTAAAGGTCTTGTATCAGCACTTACAGAAGAATCTTGTATTAGTGGAACTCGTTTCTATCTTAAGGGTAGACAAGAAGGTTGGCCTGATGATACAATTAAACATGAAGGAACTGTTGGAGGAAAACTGTGACAACCCGATCATTTACTGGAAAAACTGGAGATGTCTGGACTTGGGAAGAAACCCCAGAAGTAATTAAAGCACTCAACACTTTACATGAAACTGTAAGGAAAAATCAAAAATCTATGCCAGTTGTAATTACTGATGTCGAATAGATAGTAAAAATTTATTCGTCTTCCGATGTTAAGTTTAATCCGCAAATTTTTTGCTTCATCCAAAAAGATTAATCTTGAGGATGGAAATGTTTTTGTACTCGTAAATAAAATTATGGAGTTGCAAAAAAGAATTGAACATCTTGAAGATGAAAATATAGAGATGGTTAATAGCCTATACGAACTTGAAAATAGACTGGAATCAAAAATTGACAACATTCATCCAGTCATATATAATTTTCCAGAACGCAATGATGCGTTACATAATTATTCTTTAGGAGACAAATGACCTATTCTGTTACCCTTCGCAATGCCGATGGCACTGAAAATGTAATTCAGGTAGAAGATGATCAATTTATTCTTGATGCTGCTGAAGAGGCTGGTGTAGATCTTAACTACTCCTGCCGTGCTGGTGCTTGCTCTTCTTGTGCTGGTAAAATTGTGAGCGGTACTGTTGACCAAGGTGATCAATCTTTCCTGGACGATGATCAAATCGAAGCAGGATTTGTGCTGACTTGTGTCGCATATCCCACCTCTGATTTGGTAATCGAAACCGAACAAGAAGAGAATCTCTACTGATGTACGAAGAACTTAATTGCTTTGAAGAGGCACTCAAACACTTTGGAACCAGAGTTGATGTGATTATTGCCATGGAAATGGCAAGGAAGCTTCCACCTGAAGAAGCATACCAACGCATCAAAGATGAATTGAAAGAGGTAAAAAAATGCCGAAAACAGTTCAATAAAAATGGTGAATCTTGTTAAGAGTTGTAAATCGATCCCGAAGAAAACATTAAGTTCCTAACTATTTGTGATATTGCATGTTAGCATGTCACTACATTCAGGAGATTGCCCTATGACTCTGCCCAAAGAAAGTAAAGTTCAAGATCAACACATCGAATCTATGAAAATTGCCGTACAACAGGTAGGAATCACAGCAATACATCCGAATAGAATGGAGGAGTTTGCTGAATATCTAGTTCAGCAACTACGACAGTCTGAGAGCTGACCACTAACCCCTTGCCAAATGCGGTAAGGGGTTTTATATTGGCTTCAAATCAGACCTAACTATGAAGTGCGAAGTTAAACTTTATGTTGCTGGCAAAGTCTTCACTGAAGAAGTCTATGCCAAAGATTACCAAGAAGCAAGAGAAGTTGCTCTCGCTCGCAATCCTAATGCCAAAGTAATTGGAGTTAATGCTTCATTCAAATGAAAAAACTTTCTCTATTTTTAATTCCCTTTTTGATTAGTCTACCTGTTAGTGCTCAACAGGTAAATGTTTTTGATGAATGTAAGCGTTACATTATTGAGGAGGAATACATTCCTGGGTACTATACTAATACTGGGGATTATGTTGGCGGAAGGATTAGAAAAAACCGCAAACAAGTTCCTTGTAATGGTATAGGATATTCTCCAACATATCGACAACCAACAGCACAACAACCTCAGAGACGCTGCAGCCGCAATCAAAACATTCTTGGCGGATTGTTGGGTGGCGGTGTTGCTGCTTTGGTTTCTAAGAAAGATGCTTATCCCTGGGCTATTCCTCTTGGAGTTGTAAGTGGTGTAGCTGTTGCTAGAGCAGATTGTTGACAAATTTTGATTCATTTACTATACTGGGGTTCCAGACTTTAATTTGTTATGAAACCTCTTTTTGTTATTTCCAGTTTGTTTTTGATCACATCTCCAACACTTGCTCAAACTTATTATCCCCCTAGTTTCTATGGTGGCGGTTCTTCTCCAGTTGTAGTTCCACCCACAGTTATTAACACTCAACAAAGAATGGAGAATGAAAGCAAAAAGTCCTGCAACCAAAGTGAGGTTGATTTGTTCCTATTTGCGGTGAGAAGAACAAGAGGCGACTGTACTCAGTGACAGTTTGTGAGCTGCACACCATCCCTTGACTGGGGTGGTGTTTTTCTGTATATTAGCCATATTGAAACGGACATTGATGCTCACTCTTCGCCCTCATCAGCAACGCATCCTAGATCGTATGCTTGCTTATACCAAGGGCCAAATCATTGTGCCCACAGGTGGAGGCAAGACTATCTGTATGATTCAAGATGTTGCTGAGAATTGTAAGTATATTGACAACGGTATGACTACTGTTGTTGTTGCTCCTCGCATCCTCTTGGCAGAACAACTCTGCTCTGAGTTTCTTGAGTTGATTGATAAGACTCACACTCATATTCTCCATGTTCACAGTGGAGAAACTCATCACTATTCTACTACTAAAGCAGATAACATCCACGCATTTGTCAACACTGCTCGCGCAGCTGGTGAGAATGTGATTATCTTCACCACTTACAATTCGCTTGACCGTATTCGTCAGGCGGATATTGAAGTCAACAACATTTACTTTGACGAGGCACATAACAGTGTTAAGCGTAACTTCTTCCCTGCTACTGAGCATTTCTCTGCTGTTGCTGATCGTACTTTCTTCTTTACTGCGACTCCGAAACATTCTCTTACTGTATCGAAACCAGGAATGAATATGCCTGAGGTTTATGGTCAAGTTCTGTGCAATGTTCCTGCCCCTGAACTTGTTAAAGGTGGTTATATTCTTCCTCCTAAAGTTGTAGTCAAGCAACTTCCTATGATTAAGGGTCGTAAGGTCATGTGTGCCGAGGATGCTGACAATCTGATCGAAACCATTGATGACAATCAGATCGACAAAACTCTGATTTGTGCTCGCACAACCAAACAGATTATCAATCTTATTTCTCAGTCTGACTTCTGCTCTCAACTTGCTGATCGTGGCTATTCTTGGATGACCATTACATCCAAGACTGGCGCAATCATCGATGGTAAGAAGGTCAATCGGGAGCAATTCTTTGACACTCTTAATGCCTGGGGCAAGGATAGCAGCAAGAAGTTTGTTGTTCTTCACCACTCTATTCTGTCCGAAGGCATCAATGTCAGTGGTCTGGAAGCAGTCATCTTTATGCGGAACATGGACTACATTGGCATCAGTCAGTCGATTGGCCGTGTGATTCGTTTGGGTGACAAATCCAAGACTTTCGGTCTTGTTTGTATCCCTACCTATGACTCTGTTGGTATCAGCACTGCCCGTAAAGTTCAGGCAGTTGTCGATGTCGTCTTCCAAAAGGGCGAACCTGCTATTTCGGAGATCCGCAAATGACTATTTCAAAAGAACAACTAATTGAGGCTCTTTATCAAGAATATTTGTTTCTTTGTCATGATGACTTTGATCCAGATGAAGATCCTACACCAGAAGAATATCTGGAAATGATTAGAGAGATGAGTTATGATGAATTAGTTGAAGAAGCATCTGTTGATGAAGAATTTACGCTTGAGGAATACCTGAAAACATGGGGATAAAACAACCACCACAACCAACAATTCTTAATTCGGAATATATTACATCTGGATTTCTTGTTGGCAAAAGCTGGGAAGATCCAGATTTGTATGCTGCCGTTCCTCTTATGAGTAGCAAAACAAAACTCGCAATTATCTACCATGGGCACCAAATCAAAACTTGCCAAAATGAGGAATCTGCTAGAAAATTTATTCAGGAGCATAAAAAGAAAAACAAAAAATAAAAACATCACAGAATCTACTAATTCTGATTGGGAAGACTTTTGGTATGATGAAGATCGTGACCAGTTCTAGAACTGGCCATAATACTCCCATATGCCCCTAGAAGTGCTCTATACTGGCTTTAATGAGGAAAACCACTGGTAACTGCCTATTGACATTCTGCTCCAATTTGTATAAACTATCTTTGTAATTTAAACCCACCAATGGCACAAAAGTTTCTCTACATCGTTGAACATTACATTCCTTTTCCTCAGTCCGAATATGGTGGTCTGTGGAATGTAGTTGCTGAAAGTGATGATGAATGTTTTGACATTATTACTGAAAGTGATGATGGATACAATCAACAATATTATGCGAATCTCCGCGAAAACATTTTAAAAGCTAATACTTTTGCTCTTGCCGAAGAAATTGATTCTTGTCTCGTAGAGGAGTTTACCACATGAAATCGGATATTGTTGTTTCATGGGATCAACATCTCAAAAATGGTAATGTATGGAAGATTGAAATAGAACTTCCCATGCAAGATACTCCAGGAGATGATACTTACTTCTACAGTGCTGATGTTTATGTAACGGCTCCAACTAGAGATCTTGCTTGCTACATCGTCTCCACAATGTATCCTGATTATGAATCAATGTGCTCAGATGACAATCCAGTTAGAACTACCCCATGATTTCCCCCATCAACCCCCTAAGGGATACTCCTACACAGTCGAAGATTTCAAAAAAAATGTGGTCGCTATATGGATTTGCAATCATACCAAATTTGATTATAACGGCGGTGCTCCTGTTAGAAGTATTTGGGGGTTCTACAACACAAAAACAAAATGCTATCAAGCCCCTATTAACTCCTCCAAACCAGGAGATAAAGTAGACCTAGATAATACTCGCCCTTACACGGCTATGCCACTTCATCTTAATCCACTGGAGGCAGCATTTGTATGAACACATACATTCCTCAAGTTAATGATTATGTTCTTTGGAACAAAGGCAAATTCAGTGTTGAGGGATGGGTGTATTTTAAGGATAAAGATTATTTGACAATCGAAACCAAGGTGACACCTAAACACCCAGAAGATCTGCCACATGGTACACATCATAGGAATGAAAGATCATTAGTTGTATGCTATCCCGAATCATGGAAAGATCTCCAGTATGTAAAGACACGGAATGACATCTACGAAGAAAAATGAAAAATTTTTGGGAAAACTATTGGAAATGGAGTGACAAAATTAATTCCCCATTTCGGGAACATAAAGAAAGATTGATTCTTTATGTTGTCCTATCACAAACAGTATTGGTAACTGTCGGACTGCTCAATTTGTTTAGAACAACTAATCAAGAATTAATTTTACATTGCCGATCAATTAACTTTTCTGATAGTATTTGCATACAAACAAAAATCGATCATTCTACTTCTTAACAAAGTATATCCTGCATTTGACCAATCATGACAATTCCACATTTTAAATCCCAAGAAGATTGGGAAGAGTTTACTAGCATGTTTGATTCACGCTGGCATTGTAAGAAAGCACTGCTAGATCGTGTGAAGGATGACATGTTCCCTGGCACATCATGGCATGGACTAACATCGGGTCACATGGAAGTCATCAATGACATCGTACAATCTCTTCTGTATGATGTAGAGATGGAATTTGAGGAGAAGTATCCTGACTACAAACGTGTGAATGATGATATCTTCATCCCACGTCGTACATTCAAAGAAGATGTAGCAGAAGCACTCAAAGATGCTCTACAAACTGGTGGCGAACAATGGGGACTTGAATGTCCTCCATGTGATACACTAGCCTGTGTCGATCATCTTGCGGATGAATGATGAGAACTACACTTACAGTTGATGATGATGGAGTCATCACATTTCCTGATGAAATGATAGAAAAACTTGGATGGAAAGAAGGTGATGTGTTAGAATGGATTGACAACAAAGATGGTTCCTTTACTTTAAAAAAACCCGATCAACTATTCGTTGATTCTGGAAGTCAAGTAGCATGAACTGGTTTGAATACTACATTGGCCATTGTTGGATGACTGGTTGGCAGAGCATCAATCATTCATTCCGCAACTGGGGCGATTTGATGACTGGTAACTGGGCAGATTATGGCCTCATGTTCTATGATGATCCATATGAAGAATGTCGTGATTGCTTCTGGTTTTACCTGGGGGAAGATGATACTTTGCCAAAAGAGTTTCTAGAAAATCTGTATGAAATGGCAGATCAAATTGAGCGTGGTGAAGTAGAGCTCATTCCATACGATGTGAAAGATTTTGAAGAAGACATGGACACTCTTGAAAATTGGATGAATGACAATGAGTAGATTTGTGAAGAATCCAGACGAAATTGTGCTGGAGAATGTTAGAATGGTACACTACGAAACCATGGAGGAAGGTCGTGCTGTATGGTTGGGTATCTACATGAATGATGGTAAGATGTACCACATGAACATCGGTGGCGACAATCTGTATGTGAATTACTCTTACGAGGGTAATGATCCTAATATTACTGAATGGGATAAACTAAAAGAATGGTCAGAGGACGCACAGAAGTATTATGACTAATGATGACAAACAGTTTCTAAAAGAGTTTCTGCGTGGATTTGGTGGTGCTAGTATTATTTTTATAGGCCTTTGTTTAGTACTTTCCTATATTGTCTGGGCATCAGGAACGAAGACGGTGACAGATGATGAACAGTCCACTGAAGTGGTTGGCACATACAAAGATTGTGATATAATTAGATGGAATCAGCACGATCTTGCTGAATATAAGTATTTCCTACACTGCCCTAAATGACTTACACTGCTGAAGTACAATTCAAATTCGATGCAACATTTACCCCCACCTATGGGTCATCCTCCTTTGCTGATGATGATTTTGTCCCTGAAGAGCATTATCTCATCACAGCCCCAGCAGCAGATCTCAACGCCAAACAGTATTTCAAACTGTTTGAGAAGTTCATGCTGTGTGTGGGTATGGATCCCGTATCTATCCGCAGTGGTGCTATGTCATTGGTCTTCAATGATTATACTAATGAAGCAGACCAGCGTAAGGTCTGTAAAGAGTATGAACTGACCATGGATGAAGACCTGCGTGATAAGTTTGAAGAATGGAAACAACTGGAGGATGAGTTTGAACTCACTAAAAAAGTCAATCGTGTATCTGACAATGTAGATGCAATGTACTGGAAGAGTAAGTACATTGAAGAACTTGCCAAGCAAGGTAAGTTGGAGAATCACAGTCCAGAATCTCATCAGTATACTGAAGAGGAAATGGATGCGATGTGTGAAGCAGCAGTAGAGAAAGAAAAGTGCCGTGAGTACAATCTGCGTGAGGCAGAATACTATGACAAACGCGCTCAACTGGATATGAAAACAAAATGATTACTCTGATTGGCGGTTGTATTATTGCTGGTTGCCTACAGGATGTTCCTTATGTTGTAGGAGATCCTGTTCGATATTATCTGACACCAACACGAAAAGAACGCATAGACAAATCTCAGTATTCATGTTATGTTAATGGTGAGTTCTTCAAGTCCTGCCCACAATGAATCTGATTAAGTTTTCCCGTAGAGATGATTATGGAACTGACTTGTATATGCAAGTCTGCTTTACAAAACGGTGGGCACTTCTCCAAGCATCAATCAGTTGGTGTGAATATCCTGGTTGGCCCTATATTCAAATCAAATCTGGTAGTGGTAGTTTGCTGAGCGTTCTGTTCTGGGCATATAAGTTTGGATTTGATGTAGATATTCTTTCACGCACCTGGAACTGGAACTACTTGGAGAATGTAGATGAGCAGGAAACGGACTACACTGAACTGGATTGAGTATATTATATTAATCGCTGCTGATTTACTGAAGTGGAGATCTAACGAGTGATGGAAAAAATTAAAGTCGGAGATGTGGTCCAATATATTGGATGTTCAAAAGAACAAATCCAGTGGGGAAATAATGACGACCCATCCCGATCTTTTCTAATTGTCGGAAAGGAATATGTTGTCTCTGATGTAGAAGTACACTCACAACATACAAAAATTACTATTGCAAACAAGCAAGGTAAGTTCAATTCAGTTTGCTTTTCAAAATGTACCAAGTAAATTATCAAAAACCAAAGAAGAAAGGTTATGCCAATCATACGGCTACATTCATGAAAATTGAAGACGCAATTTTCTGGGAAAAAGTAATCAAATCTCAGGGATGTAAGGATATTAAGATACTTGCATCCTGATAAATACTCAACATGACATATATACTTTGTAAACTGGCACAATACCCCTTGACTCTGTAAGTTTTTTCTCCTATCATAGCCAAAGTTACTTCAACGGAGCATCATGGTTTCTTACCTCGCAGCACAAAAGCAAAAGGTTCGCATCACTCTGGACATGGAAGTTTTTCAGGATTTTGATGCTCGACAGATTGATTGGGAAAAACTGTTTAATCTTGAACCAGGAGAAAATGTAGAAGTTTATGTTGAAGAATTTGATCGCTACTGAATAGCAAAATTGTGACAGTCTACAGGCTGACCACCAAACCACCCTACGGGGTGGTTTTCCTGTATATTGGCTAAATCGAAATGAATTGATCCAATGGCAAAATCCTCTAAAAACTGGAAAGCTTATTGCCAAGTTGCTTTTAATGCACTCAATTCCAACATTGACCACTGGGGCGATCCTGATTTCTTTCGACCAATCACCCGCAGTTTCTATGAACAAGTTTTTAGTTCTGGATATAATCATTCTGGATTGATTAGTGAGGAAGCAATAAACAATCCAAAGGAACGCACGCATGACCATTGTCTCTCACCTCAGTTTATTTGTCGCATGATTATGGACAATCCTGAGATATATTTGTCCGATTATGATATTTTTGAAAATTTGTTTGATCTTGCTCGCACTACCATTTGCGTGACTAAAAAGCAAAACAAACAACTCAGTTTGCTGACTGACAATGATGGTACAGATTACAAGGTTTATGTACCAACAGACCGTAAATACAAACATCTTAATATCAAACTTTATAAAAAAGTTGGATCTCGTTGGGATAATGCCGTAAAGTGTGATGATGACTTGATCCTCGCACCTAAAGATCTTCTTAATTATGAAGCAAATTTTCTAGTCTGACACCAACTGTAGCCTCTAAAGTGTCCCTGTAGTGTAATCAACGAACGCAATGGCAACTCGCTCCCGCATTGGTATCGAACTCAAAGATGGTAGTATTCTTTCTGCCTATCATCATTGGGACGGTTATCCTGAGTGGTTGGGTCGTATTCTGACCACACATTACAACACCAAAGATAAAGTTTCTGAACTGATTGATGGTGGTGATATGTCATCCTGCTGGTCTGATAAGATCTGGGACAAAGAACTTCCCGAAGGCAAATATGCTCCCGAGTATTATTCTGCTCGCGGTGAGAATTGCCCTCCTCGTCATGATGCTGACATGGAAGAGTTCTTTTCTGATGGTGAAGAATACTCCTACATCTTCCGCAATGGTAACTGGTTTGCCTATGATATGCACCAGTTTGAACCTATGGTAGCACCCGAACCTGTTGAGATTCCTTCTGGAGCACTTGCCGTATGACAATTCAAGAACTTGAAAATCTCCCCGAAGAATTTTGGGATGAAGTTGAATCTGAAGCAGCAAAGCTTGAGGTCACAGTAGACTACTACATCATGGAGTTTATCTAAATAAGAGGAGAAGATTTACTACCAAAGATGAAAACCTTTGCCCAATTCATGACTGAAGCAACTTCAATTCTTGAAGTTTATGATAAAGACGTCATGGGATCTTCACAGATTCGCAAACAGGGCGAAGGTGGAAGAATTGGTAGAGAAAGAAAGAAAACAGAACCAGAAAAGCGTCGTACCAAAGCTGTTGGTGGGGGCAAAACTGTCCCTGCCAAAACATACAAACCAAGATCAGATATTGGCACTCAAAGAGCAGCAAGCACAAGAGTTCAGCAACCTGAGAAGGAAAGAGGATCTGCTGAGGTTAAACAATCATATGCTGATAAGGTAAGAGCAGAGAGAAAGAAAGCAGCACAAGCTAGAATTGCTGCCAAGAAGGGAGGAACCAAAGCTCCTGAGAAGAAGTCTACTCCAACTGCTTCACAATTACTCTCCAAGAAGAAGAAAACTGAAGTCTCTCCAAGTTATACTCCACAGAAAGATTCTGGTTATTCCAGAGACGAAAGGAGAAAGATTAAGAGAGCAGGACAAAGATTAGTCCGTGACATTCAGAAGGGTGTTGATAAACCAGCAAGTCACTACAAACCCTGACACTAACTGTAGCCTCTAAAGTGTCCAAATAGTATGATGGAGCACTCTGCTCCCTATTTTTTATTGCCATGCCTCTCACTGCTGAACAAGGATACAAAATCCGCGAAGAGTATTCTGACATCAAAGAAAAAGAAGTTTGTGATGCTCATGGTCTGACGCAAGTTGGAGGTTCACGAACTAAAATTGATGGCACTGATGGTGTCAACAATAAGAGCATCAAGAATATGTCAGGAACCTCTACGCAGGTTCACCTCACAACACAGAAACATTTCATCAAGATGTTGAACATCGGTGATGATGCGGCTGAATTTATTGGTCACTTTTGTGGAAATGAAAACTATAATTACAATGGTAAAGATCGCCGCACGATCAAACAAATTGATAAGCAATATGTAGATGCTTTTAAGCAGTTTCTTGATGACAAGAAAGAAGAAATTGTTGATTTGATTATTCGCAACGGGTGTGACATCACCTCTGTTGTTATTAAGAGCACTAAAACTGGTGATGAATATGAATTGACCTACAATCAGATTTGTGATAAAATTAAGGATGCTAAATGGGTCTTCCTGTGTGGTGGTATTCATCTAAAAAATGCTCAAGGTAAAAGTTACTTTCATTTTCAGCGAGAAGGTAAGAAATCCAAGAGTAATCGTTACAATGTTCTGTGGCACATTCACCAACACCTGTTTGTATGATTATCAATAAAGATTGTATTGAAGGTATGAAAGAGATGGAAGATAATTCCGTCGATTGTATCATCACATCTCCACCATACAATAAAAAAGGATTGTTGGGAAAAGTAAAACCTGGTAATCAAATTTGGGGTAAATTTCAAATTGATTATTCATCTTATGGCGATGATATGCCAGAGGATCAATATCAAGCATGGATGATAGAATTTTTGAATCAATGTCATCGTGTAGTTAAACCAAATGGTTCTATCTTCTTTAATCATAAACCTAGAAGATATAAAAACAGGTGTTATCTTCCAACAGATTTCATCAGCCAGAGTGATGTTCAACTCTATCAACTCATCATCTGGGATAGACGCAACTCGCCAAACATCAGGAATGATGTTCTTGTGCCATGTACGGAACATATCTATTGGTTCTGTAAAGATAAACCAAAAGTATTTCGTGATGCGATAGATCCTTCATATAGGAGTGAAGTGTGGGTAATCAATCCTGAACGACAGAAACAACATCCTGCTCCATTTCCTGAGCAACTTGTTAGGAATTGTATCCAACTTACAACTCAAGTTGGTGATATTGTTCTTGACCCATTTATGGGTAGTGGAACCACAGCGAAAGTAGCACAAGATCTTAACAGAAACTGGATTGGATTTGAGATTGATCAAAATTATATTGAAATTGCAGAAAACAGAACTCACAATCCAATGGCAGAATTATTTGCCACTGATACCAACTGTAGCTCCTAAAGTGTCCCAGTAGTGTGAGGGGCACTCCGCTCCCATAATTATCATCAAATGAACGAAAAAATCGCACAAGTGAAAACCTTCGTGAATGAGAATGTTTCTAATGAACTTCTCAAGAATGTTGGAATCTCAACTGCTATTCTGTTCGTCGTGATTGTAGCACAACTTCTTATCCATGAAGTTGTCGCAGTTGTTGATAGCATCCCTGTTTTCAACGGTGTTATGGAAATCGTTGGATTGGTTGCTTTCATTAACTTCACTCGCAACAATCTCATCACTGCCGAACAGCGTAGCGCACTTGTTGAGAAAGTTCAAACTATCTTCAACGAAGTTGTTGCCTGAGGAGTTTAACTCCTCTTTTTTTTATCAACTGTAGCCTGTAAATTGTCCCAATAGTATGAACGCAACCACGCCCGTGAAAAATACCCATTTGGAACATCCCGAAGATTCTATCCTGACTGGTGACCTTTCAGTTCTTGATTGGTTCAGCGAGTCTGATAGTATCATCAGCACAAAGATTGATGGCGCTCCTGCTATTGTTTGGGGCACGAATCCTGCCAATGGTAAGTTCTTTGTTGGCACCAAATCTGTGTTCAACAAAGTAAAGATCAAGATCAATCATTCTCATGAAGAAATTGATGCGAACCATGAAGGTAAAGTTGCGCGTATTCTTCATGCTTGCTTTGATTGTCTTCCTCGCACAGCTTCTATCATTCAAGGTGATTTTATTGGGTATGGCGGTAGTGATACTTTTCGCCCCAACACGATCACTTACATCTTTCCCGAAATAATCTCTCAGGATATTATCATCGCACCTCACACAATCTATGGTGGTGGTGATGATCTCCGCAATGTTTCTTCTGTTCCTTTGACTGGCAAACTTATCAGCACTAAAAAGTGTTTGTTTGTTCAACCTGAGGTCTCGTTGAATCCTTATCGCGAAGATCTTGAGGATATTTGTAAGTTTGCCAAGCAAATGGCAACGATGTGTGAGTTTGTCACTCCTGCCAAAGCAACACAAATTAAAAAAGCAATCAATGATTGCATCCGCGAAGGAAATGTCGTGAATGAAGATGAAATTGCAGAAAAATGCGATTGTGATGTTAATGTTCTGCGATTGTGGAAACTCGTGTCATCTATCAAAGATGATTTGTTCTGCTTCATTCAAGAAGATGACGAGATTGGTTGTTTGATTGGTAATGAAGTGACTCTACATGAAGGTTATGTCATCCACAACAAGTTTGGCATGTTCAAAGTTGTTGACCGTGAAGAGTTTTCCCGTGCCAACTTTATCATGGAGAAGACTTGGTAATGCTTACTGTAGCCTGTAAAGTGTCCTAGTAGTATGGATACCACTCAAGCACAAATGAATCGGGTTGAGATTAACCGCTCGATCATGGAACTTAACTTCCGCAAGGAGAAGTTGCAGAATCAGATTGATGCAATTCAAGCACACATTAACCACCTTGTTGCTCTTCGTGAAATGAAACAGTTTGATGAAACTCCACTCTTTGACCAAATGTTCGGAGGTTGATGTAATGACTGCCACTCTTGCTCAAGAACAAATTGC
>Ga0222714_10004546_pt1 | contig 13509 bp, 12 predicted proteins | sample C33_3DmetaG_FD_165048 | JGI IMG/M metagenome (GOLD analysis project Ga0222714, IMG submission 165048) | Estuarine water microbial communities from San Francisco Bay, California, United States - C33_3D | ecosystem: Environmental > Aquatic > Marine > Unclassified | place: USA: California... | reverse complement strand
GTCAAAAACCGCCTGATCCTTTAATATTTCACCAGATTGGATATGAACAAATAACGGGATTGGTACGCCCCAGGCTCGCTGGCGTGATATGCACCAGTCAGGACGCTGCTCCACCATAGAGTAGAGTCGATTGCGTCCTTGAGTTGGCACAAAACGCGTTGCATCAATAGCTGAAAGGGCTTTCCCGCGCAGATCGTTCGTTTCCATGGAAATGAACCACTGCGCAGTGTTCCGGAAAATTAATGGTGCTTTAGAGCGCCACGAATGAGGATAGCTATGCTTAAGGCGTCCTCGGCCCAAAAGGCCGCCTTTTCCTGCCTCTGCAACGGCCTGCATCGCGCTGATAACAGCAGCGTTGGCGTCACCTTCTGATCCATCAGGGTTGAGAACACGTTTTCCGGCGAATAGTGGCACAAAATCACGGTATGTACCGTCAGGGCCGACATAATCTGTTACTTCAAGTCCATGTTCACGTCCAAGGTAGAAGTCGTCAGCGCCATGGCCAGGTGCAACGTGAACGAATCCAGTGCCCGCATCCATGGTTACGAAATCGCCATTTAGTAGAGGCGACGGCACATCATATCCCTGACCCACTAGAGGGTGGTTACAAATTGTGCCGAGGAGGTCTGAACCAACCATCTCCGAAAGAACAGTGTATCCTTCGATGCGCATAGCCTTGACCGCAACGTCCACTAGTCCTTTGCCCAGGACAATGATTTGCCCGCTTTTGATGAAGCTCTCTTCTTGTGTTTTATCAACACTAAGTCGGATGTAGGTTTCCTCGGCTGCAGCTGCGATTCCACGGTTAGATGGAAGTGTCCAAGGTGTTGTTGTCCAAATTACAACAAGATCACCTTTCTCGAGCTGGCTTTGGGCCCCAGGGGTGGCGACGGGGAATCCAATATGTACGGTCGGAGAGACGTGGTCTTCGTATTCGACTTCTGCATCTGCGAGCGCCGTTTTTTCCACACATGACCACATAACTGGACGTTGTCCACGATATAGGCCGCCGTTCATTGCAAACTGGGCTATCTCCCCTGCGATACGTGCTTCGGCAGGGAATTTCATCGTGAGGTATGGGTCGTTCCAGTCACCAATCACCCCAAGGCGCTTGAATTCAGTACTTTGAACACCAATCCAATGTTCTGCGAATTCCCTGCATTCCTGCCGGAATTCTAGAACAGGTACATCATCCTTATCCTTACCTTGGTCTCGGTAGCTTTCCTCCACCTTCCATTCAATGGGCAGACCATGGCAGTCCCAACCGGGTACATAGTTGGCATCAAACCCCGACATCTGCCATGCTCGGTTAATCACGTCTTTGAGGATTTTATTTAAGGCGTGACCAATGTGGAGGTGACCGTTTGCGTACGGAGGGCCATCATGCAGGATGTATTTCTCTCGGCCCTGAGAGTCTTGGCGCAGTAGCTTGTAAAGGCCCATTTCCTCCCATCGCGCCAAAATTTCAGGCTCCCTTTTTGGCAGCCCGCCGCGCATAGGGAAATCAGTCTTTGGAAGAAATATTGTGTTGCGGTAGTCATCGCTCATCGGACGTTATCCGTGGTGGGTTTGCTTAGCGAGTTTCTAGGTGCGTCCTAGCCGCTATGGCATCTTGGACGATTTGTTCTTTAAGCGCTTCAAAACTCTCGAATTTCTTCTCTGGGCGAATGAATTTCAAAAGTCTGACGCGCGCCGGCTTGTCGTACACATCCCGGTCGAAGTCAAATAGGTGAACTTCTAAGCGTTCATCTTCGCCGCCAACGGTTGGCCGAATACCCAGGTTGGCAACACCTAACAACCAGCCGCCTTTATCCTCAACTTGTGCTTCGATGGCATAAACGCCGAGAGCCGGGCGGGTAAGTTCACCTAAGTAAATATTCATTGTCGGGAAACCGATTGTGCGGCCTCTCTTGTCTCCGTGGGTGACGATCCCCTCAATTTCCCAGGCTCGCCCCAGAAGTTCATTTGCGCGGCAAACATCTCCTTTGGCCAAGGCCGCTCGGATGGCGGATGATGAAAAGACAAGACCATCTGGCCCCGCCATTGCCGGAACTGAAGTTACATCAAAGCCATGACGCTTACCTGCCTCAAGGAGGAATGCTGTGTTTCCAGCACGCTGCTTGCCAAACTGAAAATCTTCGCCTACTGCCACGTGCGACACTCCCAGGCCGTCTATAAGCACGGTTAGGATGAAGTCTTCAGCGGAAAGCGCGGCTAAGTCCCTGTCAAATTTAGAAATAGCCATAAAGTCAACGCCAAGGGACTCGAGCCCCCGTGCCTTGCCACGCCAGTCAGTCAGTCGGAATGGCGGCCCATCACTGGTGAGAACGCTGCGTGGATGGGGTTCGAATGTGAGTACACCAAGCGGAACACCGCGCGTTCTCGCAGCAGCAGCAGCAGCTTGGATTACAGCCGTATGACCTTTATGCACCCCATCGAAATTACCAATGGCTACGGCGGCGCCCCTATATGCACCTATAACCTCGGACAGATCGTGGAAGACTTGGATCATTCTTTGCCAAGACCAGTTTTATTATGAACGGGAAGGAGGCATTACTATTGCCTCACCATCGACGACAATTTTTCCCTTTACCAGGCATTGGGTCGATAAGGTAACTCGTCTTTTCTCAAGGTCTATCGATTTCACCTCGCATACAGCCGTAACGGTATCACCTGGCTTCACTGGCGCCTTGAAGCGCAGATTTTGTGACAAATAAATTGCGCCTGGGCCTGGCATGCGTGCGCCAAGAACAGCAGAAATAAACGATGCCGTCAGCATGCCGTGAGCTATTCGGCTTTTGAAAATCGTATTGGATGCATATTCGTCGCTCAGATGGACTGGATTGGTGTCGCCAGACACACCCGCGTAAAGCGTTATATCCGCGTCGGTGACAGTCTTCGCAAAGCTTTCCTGTTGGCCAACTTCTAGGTCTTCAATAAAATAGCCGCTCGCCGAAGCCATGGCGCGTTCCTCGACATCTATCTGAGTTTTGAGCACTCAATAGCGTAATAAAAGCACTTCGGCCATGCGGGCGTTCGTCACTCCGAAACAATTCCATTCATGAACTTTGCAAGTTTAATATCCAGTTCCGTCACACCTCCTTCTGAGTGTGTGGTAAGCGTTACATCAACCTTGTTATAGACGTTAAACCATTCTGGATGATGGTCCATTTTCTCAGCCATTAATGCCGTTCGGGCCATGAAGCCGAATGCAGCGTTGAAGTTTTTAAACTCAAAAGTCTTTTGGATAGCTTCTCGGCCAGAGACATCTTGCCAGCCAGGTAAATCTTCTAGCGATTTTCGGAGGTCGGAATGATTCAGTTTTTTCGCCACGTTCTATGCCTCTCTTCGGCAATTTTCGATTTTAGTGTCAACTGGCTCGTGACATGACCGTTTCCGAAAAATTGGCCATTGCCTTAAGACTGGAATGAATATCTGCCCCCCGAAAATCAAACACCAACTCGTGCACTCCGGTGTCGGCCATTTCAGCAATATCGTCGAGTGCGGCTTCCACACCACCTGTGAAAAGTCGTCTGACTTCCCCCGCTGGGGGTTTGCCGTCGTCATAGAAAGGAGCCTTATAACAAATCGTTAGCTTGTCGAAATCTCTCCCGTTCGCCTCTGTTTCTTCGCGAAGGCGACTAAGTTTTTGCCTCATTTCCGCTGGTGGCAGAGGTGACGCCGCCGTTGCTCCAACTGGATGCCAGCCGTCACCCAGTTTAGCCACCCGGCGGAGGGCCGGGCCAGAATGCCCCCCTATCCAAATTGGAGGGTGCGGTTTTTGAATTGGTACTGGTTGGCAATAAATCTCATCGAACTTGTAGAACTCGCCGTTGTAACTAACAGCTTCACCTGTCCATAGCTTCTTCCAAATATCGACGAACTCATCTGTGGAACGGCCACGAGCGGCAAAATCTGGTGCTGCAAGTGCTTCAAATTCCTCAGCCATCCAGCCTACTCCTATACCAACCGTTACACGGCCTTCTGATAGAACATCTGTTGTGGCTATCGATTTTGCGGTGAGGATAGGGTTACGGTGTGGGGCAATCATAACGCTAGAGACAATGCGTAGTTTCTCTGTCGCGGCAGCAACGAACGCCATCAAGGTCAACTGCTCCATGCACTCGCCTTTAGATAGAAAGTTACCGCCCACCGTGTAAGGGTAGGGGCTTTCAATATTTGCAGGAACCACGATGTGGTCTGCCACCATGACTGAGCTGAAGCCGGCTTGTTCCGCGGTTGAGAGAAAAGCTTTCAGGTCGGAACGGTTTGCCTGCGGACCTCTTGTGGGTAAATAAAATCCAAAACGCATCGTTATTCCTTCCTAAATTACCCTCATAAACCCACCTTCGAATGGCCAAAATTAAACCTTGTTACCTTTGTCTTTTTGCCTGTTGGACACACCGGTTAGTTTTTGATGGCAGAGTTTCTATCATCCAAGGCGGCCATGATATTTGGTGAATTGCAAGTGTTTTGCTTATGTTTTTAGATTTTCTTTTTATCAACTACCTTTGAGCTAGGTAAAAAAGCAGTAGGTCCTAAGATGCAAAAAGATAATTGGGGGGATAAGGCTCGCATTGGGATCTTTATCGTCAGCTCAGAGGCTGTGCCTGAGGCTGAATGGAACGCGATGGCTCCGTCTGGAGTTTCTATTCACGCAGCAAGGATAGCATCGCCAACGCCTTGGGCGGTTTGGCGACCTGACAGATCGAGAGTTGGTCTTTCTGCTGATCTGTTGAGAGGCGCGGAGCATTTTGCGGGCATGCAGCTTTCAGCAGTAACGACGGCGCATACATCTAGTAGTGTTGTCGGAGGCGAGGGTTGGGATGCAGCAGTTGTTGCGGAACTGCGGTCAGTTGTTGGACCGAACATAGTTATAAGCACCAATGGCCTAGATATGATTGCTGGGCTTAAGGCTTTGGGTGCTCGAAAGCCGTTTCTGGTTGTTCCACCGTGGTTCGGTGAATCAATAGTGAGTGCCCTGCAAATTTACCTGCAGTCAGATGGCTTTGAGCCCTCTGGCTGGCTTCGTCATGATCCTGGACCCGAATGGCGAAATGTATCGATAAGTGAAATGTATCCGCGAGGCCTGGGATTCGCTCAGGATGTGCAGGCGCTTTATCACCAAATCGTTGAAACCTGCCCAAAATCTGCTGATGCGGTTTTGATTTGCGGCACTGGCTTTCGTTCCGTCGCGATTATTGGGGATCTGGAGAAAGAATTAGACATGCCAGTGGTCACAGCTAATCAGGCCAGTTTATGGCGCTGTCTTCGGTTAGTGGGTGTTAATGATTCCATATCGGGATACGGCCGCCTGCTTCACCTTTGATATTTTAAAGTTGGTGGGTTTGCTGAACTTAATTTCTTGCCCCACACTATTGTTCGACCGTAGTTGATCCGATGAGGGCAATTTGAATGACCCAGCCTATCAAAGCCGCTGCAGAGCACATAGCTAGCTTACAAGATGGGCGGACGGTGTATTTAGACGGTCGTGTCGTCGGAGACGTTACCACCCACCCAGCATTCGCAAGATCGGTGTTATCTGCCGCAAACCTGTATGATTTTCAGGCGGATCCATCCAACGCAGATCTGATGACCTTTGCATCACCAAAAACAGGAAGACGGGTTAATCGGGCATGGCAGATGCCACGTACCTACGCTGAATTGGTGCAACGCCGTGAAGCGCTGGTTGCCTGGGCTGAGCAACATGGCGGCTTTATGGGACGTTCCCCTGATCACTTGGCGTCTGCCGTTACTGGCCAACTCATGGGATTAAAGCTGTTTCAAGAGTATGACCCAGCTAGAGCTGGGGCTTATTGGGATTATTATGAATATGCGCGGGATAATGATCTCTTCCTGACCTACGTAATCATTAACCCGCAAGTGGATAGATCAAAGTCGGCATCCGATCTTGCTGAAGACCCGATGATGAAGATCGTCGACGAAGATGGTGAGGGAGTCACCGTTCGAGGCGCTAAGATGCTTGGAACGTCTTCTATAATGGCAAATGAGGTGTTTGTTGCCCATTTGCAGCCACTCCGCCCCGATGAGGTCGATTATGCTATCTCATTCGCTGTGCCGATGAATATTAAAGGTTTAAAAGTCCTTTCGCGAAAATCTTACGAGCAACACGCCGTCTCTGAATTCGATAACCCCCTGGCTGCTCGTTATGATGAAAACGACGCTTTGATATATTTCGATGATGTGAAAGTGCCATGGGATCGCATCTTTGTGCATCGCAGTCCCGAAATGTGTCGACGCCAATTTCATGACACGCCTGGTCACATTTATCAAAACTACCAGGCGCAGATACGCCTTTCAGTCAAATTGAAGTTTCTCCTGGGCTTAGCCCGCCAAATTTGTGAAACAATAGGCACGGTAAATATGCCTCCGGTATCCGAGCAGCTGGGCAGGTTAGCGGCGGAGGCAGCAGCCGTAGAGAACATGCTCTGGGGCATGGAGGCTAAGGGGTCGATGCATGGCGATTACTTCGTCCCAGATAGGCATGCCGTCTATGCGGCTCAGACCATGACACAGGCAATCTATCCAAACTTCATCAACTCAATGAGAGAACTCGCTGGCGGGGCGCTGATAATGCTGCCCTCCTCATCCGCCGATTATAATGACGCTGATCTAGCGCGCATTATTTCTAGCGTCCAAATTGCAGCTGATGGACGGGATTCTCTAGACAGAGTTAAGTTAATGAAGCTGGCTTGGGATGCCGTTGGTTCCGAATTTGCAAGCCGCCATACTCAGTATGAAATGTTTTATGCTGGCGCGCAGTTTGTAACCAGGGGTCACAGCTTTCGCACCTATGATTGGGCAAAGACGCGTGATCTCGTGAATGTGATTTCCAGTCGATATGAAGCGCCCAAGGTGAATTAGATCATACACAGAGTTTAGCGGGTCGCTGTTATAACTTATGGCAACAGCCGAGTTGGAAGTGATGGAGTGGTCCTAATGTTAGATGCGTATCGAAGTCCGTTGCTTCTATTGGTGCAGATGAACATTCAGCGGGATTATGAGGATGCGTTCCAAAGTTGGTATTACCATCATGTACCCAAGCTCCTTGAAATCCCGGGATGGCACTGGGGCCGCCGTTATAAGGGTGTTAAGGGTGATACCAAATGGTTAGCTCTATATGCCGTCGAGGATATGGAGGCCCTAACTCGGGTTATGGCTGTAGACAATGCCAACAAGGATGCCCGCGCAATTGCAGAAAGGTCACTTTTTGATGGCATACCTGGCAAGACAGATGTGATTTCAAATGTCTATGAACAGCTGAGCGGAGGCCACCTTTGCAATCCATTCTTGAGGAATGACCATTATTTAAGTGTTGTGATGGCGGATGTGGCTGACCCATCTAAAGAGGCTGAGTGGAATGCTTGGTATGATCATTCGCATGTCCCAAATCTCGTGAAGATCCCCGGGTATCTTTCAGGTGCGCGTTTTAGGATCAAATCCGATCCACGATTTGGACAGAAGAATATGGGGCCGAAATACTTAGCTCTCTATGAGTGGGAAGGACCCCACTGTCTCGAGACACTGGGCAATCCAGAAACGATGCGGCCTGAAGCCAAGGCTGAGCTTGCAGAATGGCATAGTTATGGGCTGCCCTTGGCCAAAAACACAGCATGGAATGTCTACGAACCGATCGCAACTTGGCGGAGTTTTCGCCAAGAATGATTTTTATTGTCGTCAGCCGAAGTTTACCCCCTGTTTCCAGGTCTTTGGCATAGTTTTGAGAGGAACAGCGTCATGTCCTGGGAGCCAGAACTAAGAGAGCTAAGGCGGCGTGAAGCTATGGCCCGGGCTATGGGCGGTGTCGATAAGGTTAATCGCCAGCATGCAGGTGGGCGGCTGACGGTTAGGGAAAGGATAGACGGCCTTGTGGATCAAGGGTCCTTTCATGAGATTGGCGCGATAGCCGGGAAGGCCGAGTACGACAAGCAACATAACCTTACCCATTTTCTGCCAGCGAATTGTGTCATGGGCCGTGCAACAGCGGACGGACGACCAATTGTTGTTTGTGGTGATGATTTTACGGTGCGTGGCGGGTCGGCTGATGCCACTATTAAAGAAAAGCCTCAGCTGGCGGAAAAGATGGCCTTTGAGCAACGCATCCCAATCGTGCGTATCATTGAAGGCTCAGGTGGCGGCGGTTCTGTGCGAACTATCGAAACAACGGGCCGAGCGAATCTGCCGGGTGGACAGGGAACCTCTAGCCGTTTTGATCTGATGGCTAGAAATTTATCGAATGTACCGGTTGTGGCTTTGGGGCTGGGTTCAGTAGCGGGACTAGGTGCTGCGCGACTGGCCGCTAGCCATTACTCAGTCATGACTAAGGAAACCTCTGCGATGTTTGTCGCGGGGCCACCCGTCGTTAAGGGAATAGGTCAAGATCTGACCAAACAAGAGCTTGGTGGTTGGAAAATCCAAACACGAGCCGGAGGGGTTGACGACGCTGTTGATACAGAAGAGGAGGCATTTGAACGTGCGCGTCGTTTCCTTTCGTATTTGCCAAGCTCAGTGGATGAATTGGCATCGCGGGGTCCGGTTGAGGACGCTCCCAATCGTCGCGAAGAAAGCTTGATCGCAGCCATCCCAAAGAACAGGCGCCGCGCCTACAAAATGAGACCGATAATCCAGTCGATCGTGGACAAGGATTCATTTTTTGAAATGGGCAGTAACTTTGGGCGTTCTGTCATCACCGGCTTAGCCCGATTAGATGGGTGGCCTGTCGCGTTGATGGCCAGTGATCCCATGATACTTGGTGGTGCTTGGACTGCTGAAAGCTGTCTTAAGCTTATCCGTTTCATTGATATGGCCGAGACTTTTCATTTGCCGGTCGTTTATCTTGCTGACTGTCCTGGTTTTCATATTGGGTTAGAGGCGGAAAAGGCCGCCACCATTCGTCATGGTGTTCGCGCTATGGCAGCTATTAACCAATCAACCGTTCCATGGTGTGCTGTTGTCGTCCGGGCGGCTTTTGGTGTTGCTGGTGGGGCGCACGTGAACGTTGGTCGGTACTGCACGCGCTATGCTTGGCCTAGTGGTTGGTGGGGCTCTCTGCCTCTGGAAGGTGGGATTGAAGCTGCATATCGTGCTGAACTTGATGCAGCCGATGATCCTAAGGCCGAGCTTCTTGCAATTGAGGAGCGGTTGGAAGCACTGCGCTCACCCTTCCGTACTGCTGAAGCATTCTGGATCGAAGAAATAATAGACCCCCGTGATACTCGCCCTTTGCTGACTGATTTCGCAACGTTAGCGCAAAAGGCTCTAAAGCCTGGCTTGACGGGTTTTGGTCTTAGGCCATGAGATTAAACAACTTCATGCGCTGATGTTTTCCACTTGGAATCTGGTTTTTGGCTGATAGATTGCCAATTCCTCTGCCTCGGTAGCTCAGGGGATAGAGCGACCGCCTCCTAAGCGGTAGGTCATAGGTTCGAATCCTATCCGGGGCACCATTTTTCTACTTCTTTTTAAAAATCGGCGGCGATAGGAATTAATTTTAGGCTGACATTTTGGCTTCCGGGGCCTGGAAATTGCATTTTTTGTAGTCGAATGCTCTTAGCGCGAAAGTTACTTTCCTCCAGATCAGAGAATAGAATCAAATTGCCTCGAAATCTGATTTAGGCGCATCGCAATTTGGACAGGTCCAATCTTCTGGAATGTCAGTGAAAACTGTCCCGGCCTTGATCCCAGCGCCTGGATCCCCCTCTTTTTGATCATACACGTAGCCACACAGCGGACACTCATGCATGCCCCCTGCTTCAGCTGAATCCTTAATCGTGGCTAATTTGTTGGGGAATTGAAGTATCATGGCATCCAGCCCATCGTCTCCAGCAAGAAGTTCTGGAGCTCCCTCACCCTGGGCGGCAAAAGCAAGTGACCACTTGGGAAGTATATTGTCGGAACATATCCAACTGCCGCCGATCACCACAACATAATAACCGTCTCCGGCAGGCTTTGGAGGAGTTATGCGCTGTTTTGGTCCGAGCGTTACCCGCCAGGCTGCTGCGCCGTCACCTTCAGGACCATATAAGACCGACAAGTTAGGGGAATCCCAGGACCTCAGTGTTTCTGCGTCGATTTCCGGCTTATCTGGATCTGCCATAAAAAAACGCTTCGGCACAGGTTTTAATTTTTCCTTTGAGTCTGGCAAAAATAAAGCGCCTGGATCGCGACGTGGCCGAAGAGTGTAATAGATCACTCCTTCTGCTTCATCGGCCACAATGGGCCCGTAGGGTGTGTAAGCCCCGGAATAATGGATTGAAAGAGGTCCAAGCTTATGTCGTCCTAAACGACCACCACCTGAGGCGATTAACTGAAATTCTGCCGCAATATGAAAATGAGGTTCCACTATCGAGCCAGGTGGTTGTTCGACCCGGAATGCCTGCGGTTTTTCTTCGGAACTATTTGGGTCACGGCCATTAAAGGGCCCAACGAAATCAAACTCGCGAGCCAGAACCACGGTTGTATTGGGCAACTCTTTGGTCCAGGCCCGAGTGCCGGAGAATGAAATGGCTTCGACCATTGTTGAATTATCCCAATCAGGCTGTCGGGCGTTTCATCATTAAGCCCATGCGCTTGCAGTATGCGACTTCCTTGCCGTGTTGATTGAAGCCCCTGTGTTCAAAAGTGACGATCCCTTGTGTCGGACGAGATTTAGACTCCCTTTTATCGATTATTGTGGTTTCAGATCGAATTGTATCGCCATGGAAAACTGGATTGCGAAAAGCTGTGTCCGTCATACCTAAGTTGCCAATTGTAGTACCGAGCGTTGTGTCTCCAACAGAAACTCCAATAACTAAGCCCAATGTGAACAAGGAGTTCACGAGCCTCCCACCATGCTCTGATGCTTTTCCAAATTCTTCATCTAGGTGAAGCGGCTGCGGATTATGGGTGAGTGCGCAAAAAAGGACGTTGTCCATCTCTGTCACAGTTCTTGTGAGGTCGTGTTTGAATACCTGACCAATCTCAAATTCTTCGTAGTATAGTCCTGGCATCGGAAGTCCCCGGTTGGTGTTTAATTCTCAGCAATCACTCTAACGTTGGGCGCGACAAGGCGAAATGCTTTAAGCCCTAAAAATCGCTCTCTTGAAACATATTAAACTGGCTATGCGATGCTGGTTTATGCACTTTCTAGCGCTTAAGATCGGAATAGTTCGATTTTTTGAAAAACAATTTCGCCTGGGGGATAACAATGCTGCACGATATTCGGGGTTATCCGATCGACAGTGATAACGCAGCCTGCGTGGAAAATTTTGACAAGGCGATAGCGCGATTCTTTGAGTTTAGGCTTGATGCGGTTGAGTATGCGGACGCTGCGATTGCTGCAGACCCCGATTGTGCGATGGCCCAACTTCTCAAAGGCTACATGCTAATGGGCGCGCAGTCGCGCAATCTTTTGCCGATTGTTGCTGGCCATATTACCAAGGCAGAGTCAAAGCCCGGTGGCGTACAACAAAGAGCTAAAGGCTGGTTGGTGGGCTTAAAGGCCCTGCATGCTAACGAATTACCCCAAGCCTCTAGATTGCTTGGCGAGCATATGTCTGAGTGGCCCTTAGATCTTTTTGTATTAAAGCAGCTGCACCAACAAACGCTGTTTTGGCGTGGTAAGAGCCTTGATTTGCGGGACTCTGTGCTCCGTGTCAGCCATGCCTGGAATAAAGATGTAGTTGGTTATGGGAACTTTTTGGGCATGCTTGGTTTTGGATACGAGGAGGCGGGAGATTACGAAAAAGCAGAACGCTGCGGTCGGGCGGCCCTTCAGTACAGCCCTGAGGATCTATGGGCAGTGCACACTGTGGCACATGTTCTGGAAATGCAGGGGCGCCACAAACAGGGCGTTGAATGGATTGATTATCCATTGAACGCTTGGGATGATCGAACCCCCCTTGCTAGGCATATATGGTGGCATAAAGCTCTGTTTCTTTGGGATTCTGGAAACTATGAAGAAACCTTGGCGTTATACGATAGCGCTGTTTATCCAGGTCCTTCGACAGCATACATAGATGTTCAAAATGCAGCTGCGTTGTTGTGGCGGTTGGAAATGACTGGCGTGGATGTAGGGGATCGCTGGAAGGTTCTTGCCGGCCAGGCAGAAGCAACGATGGATGATCAATTACTCGCTTTTACTGAAAGCCATGTTTCCGCAGCGCTCGCTAAGGCTGGACGATCAGAGGCGCTTGCACGACAGCGGCAACACCTTGCAGAACGGGCAGATGGGAAGGGCTGGGCTGCGATGCTTGCAAGCGAGGTTTCAATTCCTCTTGCGGATGCTTTCGCTGCTTATTCGATGGGTGACTACGACCAAGCTTGCGATGGATTGCTTGCCAGTCGGGAGGATTGGGTCCGTGTTGGAGGCAGTCATGCTCAACGTGATCTGTACAATCAGATCTTGGTTGATAGTGCTATCAAATCAGGTCGAAGAAATCTCGCCGAGTCGCTTCTTGCAGAAAGAGCGATGCAGCATCCCAATAGTCAGGGGGTTCATTATTGGCGCAGCCAGCTTGATTCCTGAGCGATGTCCCCCGGCATGGAAATCCTAATGAAGCTGCCCTTAGCCTGAATTAGATTGGTTCAGCGAGAAAAACAGGAATGGTTCGGTCTGTTTTTGCCTGGTATTCGGCATAGTTTGGAAATGCGGCAACACTGGCGTCCCAGAGCAACTGTCGTTCTTTGTTGTCTGTGACCTCGCGAACGCGCATCTTCGTTACTTCAGTTCTGTCGCGGATTTCGACGTTCGGATGGGCTCGAAGATTGTAAACCCACACTGGGTTTTTGGGTCGGCCACCATACGAACCGACTAGAACATAGTTTTGACCAACTTTAACCCGCATTAGTGGGATTTTGCGGATACCACCGGTTTTACCCCCAGTATGGGTAATTATTATGCATGGAAGACCGGTATCTCTAAGCGTTGTTCCTTCTGTTCCGCCGCTACCCTCATACAGTTCTACCTGTTCACGAACCCAATCAATCGCGGGTGGTATGTATTGTGCCATAGTCGTTTCCCCAAATTATCTATCGATACAGTAGGATTTTGTTTTCCTAGCTTGGTGTTAATCACTAGCTAACAACAGGAACGTGGGTTTAGTTAACCGCCGCTAAATTGCGAAGGGTGTCAGGCTGAATGCCAACGCTTTCTCCAGATGCCAGTATTTCGCGCCATGTCTCATCATCTACTGGCACGCCCTCTGCACGTCTTTCTGCCATTGTTTGGCGTTCTGGGTCACCAGGAACAAGAACAGGCTTTGCCGGATCGGCCGCAGGCGAGGCTGTGACGTGGGCAATCGCTGCGTCTATTTCAGCCTCAAAGCTTGCTCGATCGGTCATCTTCTCGGGGTCGATTATGATTGACAGCATTCCATTGAGGATAACGTCGTTTTGATGATGTGTTTCCGGCCGGCAAGTATGACCACCGGATAACACTCCGCCAAAAAGTTCATTCATAAACGCAAGTCCATAACCCTTGTGGCCTGCGGCTTCTCCACCAACGGGAGC
>Ga0222714_10004544_pt1 | contig 13511 bp, 8 predicted proteins | sample C33_3DmetaG_FD_165048 | JGI IMG/M metagenome (GOLD analysis project Ga0222714, IMG submission 165048) | Estuarine water microbial communities from San Francisco Bay, California, United States - C33_3D | ecosystem: Environmental > Aquatic > Marine > Unclassified | place: USA: California... | reverse complement strand
GGCGTCGGGAACGTTACGAAGCGCAAACTCATAAATCTTGCGACCTTTCATTTTGATGAGCATCTCATCCGGATTGGACCCAGGCTTGTATCCGGGATTGCTCTTCAAGTAATAGGCCTCATCAGAGGTATATGTGCGATTGGCCAAGCCCAGAATACCCGATGGGCTTTCAGTTGTTTGAGCTTCCAAGACCACAGCTCCAGCGCCGTCGGCGAAGATCATTCCATCGCGGTCATGAGGATCAACAGCGCGCGAAAGCATTTCGTTGCCTACCACCAAAGCTCGTTTGGCTTGACCCGACTGCAAATACGCATTCGCAGTGATCACACCTTGAATCCAACCGGGACAACCGGCCAACAAATCGAATGCCACCGAATTGGGATTTTGAATGCCCAATCCATGCTTGACTCGGCTAGCCAACGGGGGCATCTGATCGGTGTATCGGGTACCGAATTTGATATTGCCGAAATTGTGTGCTGAAACGATCAAGTCCAAGCTTTCGCGATCAATACCTGCCGCTTCAATGGCTTTTTCTGCCGCCAAAACACCTAGGTCGCTGCATACCTGAGTAGGCTCCGCATAACGACGCTCGCGTATTTCGGTAATCGCTTGAAATTTCTCTACAATGACTTCGTTGCTATGGGGATAAGGCTCCCCATTTTCATCGTAAAATTCGTGATTCAAAAAAGCCGAGTTATCGACGGCATTGCCTGGAATGTGGCATCCTGTTCCCAGGATTCGAACTTGGATCGACATGGGAGTCAAAGTTACAGGCTCCTGACGGGTATCCTTGATTTTCTCGGCTTATGTTACCCACAGGCCCTGTGAAAAGTGTCAGTCCGACACTTAACTATTCATTCACAATGCCCCATTTTTCAATGGCTTTGAAGACCCTGGTCACAAAAAAGCCCACTTGAAAAAAGTGGGCTGAGGAGCCTTCTACGGGATTCGAACCTGCGACCTACTCATTACGAATGAGTTGCTCTACCAGCTGAGCTAAGAAGGCTTTATCGGCTTCAAAATTACAAGCCGAGACAAATGCCAGCAACTAGAAATTGCATTTGGACGGGCGAATTTTTCTTGCCAGCCCTGAGGTTCGAATCAGCCTTATCCGAACTGACCATTTTCTGACAATTACTAAGAAACGAATGGCCCCACTCGAGCGTCAATGCCATACAACCTCATGTTTCCTAGCGAAACCGTAAAGTGGTTAGTAGAGTGTGCCAGGCCCGCCTTCAGTGGGCCTGGTTTTTTAAACCAAATGGGTCTTCAAATGTTAACATATTTATGAAATCCAATCGTTTGGGAGCCACCCTATTGGCGGTAGGCACTTTTGTTTTTTTGCGTTCCTACACCTCTGGTCCCAGCACGGGATACACAGGAGCTCCTAGTGAATCCACTTGCACCAGTTGTCATTCTGGATCGGCCATCAGCTCAGGAACTCAATGGAACCGCATTCGATTGAAAACGAATTTTACCGGCGGCGGATACATCCCCGATTCGACTTACACCTTCACCCTTAGCCATGTCGAGAGCGGCATCAGCACCTTTGGTTTTCAGCTAACCGTATTGGATAGCCAGTACAAGGCAGCAGGAACCTTCAACAACACCAACAACCGAACCCAAACCAGCTCAGGAAGCGTGGGTGGAAATACCCGGTACTACGTCAACCATACCAACACCGGCAGTTCACGCGTTGCCACTGACTCCACTGCCTGGACCTTTCAATGGAAAGCCCCTTCCAAGAATCTCGGAGGCCTGACCCTCTATGTGAGCGTCAATGCCGCGAATTCCAACGGTGGCTCAAGCGGAGACCGCATATACACCAAGACCTTTTCGCTAAGCCCGTCTTCGGCCTTGCCGGTAGTGAGTGCCAAACTAAATGACACCGTAGCCTGTAGCGCTGGTTTTAAGATGGCTGGAACAGCAAGCAACCAGGCTAGTTCATACCTGTGGGAACAGGTTTTGAGCGCCACCAGCACCAAAACACTCTCAACCCAACAAAATCCGATCTTGCAATTGTCAGCTGGAACCTATACCCTGAGGTTTACAGCCAGAAATGCAAAGGGACCTTCCCTACCCTTCGATACAAAAATCACCGTCAATCCGTCTCCAAATAAGCCCAGCACGAGCCCAAAAGGCAATCAGGAAATCTGCGAAGGAAGCCAACTCCGTTTGTCAACACTAAAAGTGAACACTTCGGGATATACCCAGAAATGGTTACCTGGAGGGCAGACCGCTACCTTGATTTATGTGAGCGATTCCGGAACCTATTACCATGAAGTTACCAGCGACATGGGCTGCAAAACGCTGTCAGACCCTGTTCGCCTGAGCATCAATCCACTACCGGTGGCTCAAGCCCAATGGCTCGATTCTCCGGCTGTTTTTTGCCAAGGACAAAGGGCTGAAATTCGCGTGCAACTGGAATTGGGAGATTCCATTTCAATCAGCGGCGGCAATGGGACTTTTTCTACTGATTCCATTCTTTGGGCACCGATAAATACCGGAAACAATGCTGTCAATCTAGTGGCCAAGTCTACCAAAGGCTGTTTGAGCAAAACCTTGGTTCTGAAGGCTCAAGGGGTGGATACGGTCAAGTCTGCCGTTCTGGCCGGCATCGATTCTAGTTTAACCGAATTGACATTTAGGTGGATGAAAAGCCCCGAAATAAGCGAGTGGTTCATCAGCCAAGACAGCGGAAAAACCTGGATCTCGAATTCATCTGACACCAGTTTCACCTGGACCCTAGGTCAGGGAAACAAAACGGTTTTACTGGGCATAAAAGGCCGTGATTACGGGCCTTGCATTTGGAACCAATCGACCTTTGTCCAAGGGACTACCCAAAGTTGCAAACCCATTCCCTATTCATGGTCCTGGTTAAAGAAACCCATTTGTGTTGGAGATTCCGTCCATCTTGCTCTGAACGATCTCCCAACGAGTTATTCTGTGCTTTGGGACGGAAATCCAGAAGGGCAGCGAAGCGAATGGAGATTTGCTGTGCAACAACAAAAATGGTCAGTGAAAATTTCGGTTTTGGATTCTCAGCAGCTCATTTGTGGAAGCAGCGACCGACGCATTGAGCTCAGCTTGTCGTCTCTTGATCCAAAAAGTCTTTCACTCGACATGCTGGATAGCAGCCGCAGCTGCACCCATGAGTTGCTCGTACAATACAGCACCTTATTGGATAGCGTAAGTACTGTTTGGGCCGTCTTTGGCTCACAAACCTATTCCCTGAAACGAGGTCAAAATCAATCGGCCGTTTTATCCCATCAATCTTCGCCCTTGCTGTGGTTAGAAGCCACCAATGCACAAGGATGCAAGGCCCAAAGCAAACCCATTTCGCTGCTGTACCCACAAAAACCCAACGCTGAGGCTACTTGGACCTTCCAAAACGACAGCATTCAATTCTATGCCGTAGAATCTGCTCAGAATCACCTTTGGTACATGGGTTTGACAGCAGGAAATTGGATGGATAGCAGTCAAAACGCTCAGCCCATATGGAGCATCAAAGATTGGCCTGGAGAAAATGTGGCCTTTTCCCATCGAGCCAGCAACGATGGTTTCGGTTGTGCGTCCCAATGGGACTCAGTGGCTCTTCTTCCGGTCAATCGAATGAGACGGGCCTTTATTCAAACGCCGGTACTCTCGCCCAACCCCGTTGTCGCAGGCCAAGCACTGAATATTCCCAAAGGGTGGTCGGCCACAACATGGACCAATGCCATGGGGCAATCCATTGAATCGGTGTCCAACAATGCTCAAATTGCGCCATTGACACCAGGAATCTATTATTTGACCCTGAACAAGCGAGACCATTCGGTCATCTTGCCTGTCATCGTGCTAGAACCTTAACCCAGGTCTCTTTCCACCAAAAAGCCCATTTTGCCCATTTGGTAATCGCGCATGGCCGCCATGATTTCGCTTTGATTGCTCATCACAAAGGGGCCATACGATTCTACACGCTCAGCAATAGGAGGCGCTGAAACGTACAGGAACTTACAGGGTTCAGCGGGAACGAATTCGAAATCTCCTTCCTTCAAATCCACCAACTCGGTAGCCTGAACAAGGCCATGGCCCACCAATCGTCCTGAGCCACTGAGCAAGTACAGCAAAGCGTTATGGCCCGGCTTGGTCACCAAGTTCAAAGCCACATTGGATTCCAGGCTCCCGAATGCCGAATCAACGGCAAAAGCCGTTTTCAAAGGACCATTTATTCCTGCTTGAGAACCTGTTGCCATACGGGCATGGGGATGACCCGGTAAGCTCGGCATTTCCTCGGCTTGGCAAGCCAAGTACTGCGGGGCCATCATTTTGAGTCGTGAGGGTAGATTCACCCACAATTGAATGATTTCTTGTTGACCACCAGAGGCGCAGAGTTGGGCACTAGGACGCTCGGAGTGAACCATACCCATTCCCATGTCGCACCATTGAATGCCACCGGCCTTGATCACGCTGCAGTTGCCACGAGAATCCCGGTGGTGAACATCGCCTTGGTAGATGAAGGTTACTGGAGAGAATCCGCGGTGAGGATGAGGTCCAACACCCGAATTGTAAGGATCCGAACCCGCTTTTACTTCTGAATTGTGGTGATGAATCAACAAAAAAGGATCGACTTGATCGACGGCTTGAGTCGGCAGTGGCTGAAGAAGGGGAATGCCTCCCATGTCTACCTCATACGCTGGCAATATGCGTTTGACGGGATTATTCATATCAGCGATGAATCAGAGCAAATCGGCTCGTCAATGTTCCTGACTGAACGCTCAAGGTATACATTCCAGCAGGAACTTCGCGTAAATCCAAGGTAAGGGCACCCCCCACATGGACATGCTGCCCCACCGACAATTCTCTCCCTTGGGCATCGAACAGCTGCACGACATCCAATCGATGAACGTCTCGGGGTTCTATGCGCACCCAATCTTGGGAAGGGTTGGGAAATACCCGCACCCATGTCGAAACTACTGCCTCAACGGCATTGGTTTGCGGGGGCAAATCAAAAGCTTCTTCACCGTCGGCTGTGTTATTGGGATTTCCTTGGGCGGCCGAATAACCAAGCCCGCGTCGAGCAAAGGCCTTCCATATCAAGTCGGCATTTTTGCCTCCAAATCGAGCGTCATCGGCTTCCAAAATGGCATCTCGACCATCGACAAAACCGGGGCTGCATGGCTGTAATTTCATGGCGTCAATCACCAATTGAATGGCCATATTGTTACCGCCATCGCCATAAGACAAATTGGCATCGTACCCGTATTCGTCCACGAACTCCCAGTACATATCCCACAATATGGCACACCAGACTTCACCTAAGTAATGCACCTCTGTTTGAATGCCTGAGGCGGCCTTGGCAATGTTCTGATAAGTATGAGGATTGATGCTCATATTGGTGCTGTATGGGTAAGTGCGAATGCCCCCGCCATTGCGGTCTTCATTGATCAACCAGTTACCGATTCCACGGGGGTCAGAGCCAACATCTCCCCGTTCATGTGTTAATGCCAAGGCCAGAAAATCAGACCAACCCTCGCCCATTTGCTCGTTGTTGCTCAGCCCGTTGCTATTGCTGGGACCACAGGTCAAGCGGTTGCTCACTCCATGCCCGAATTCATGGGCGATGACACCCATTTCCAAATCTGAGTCGGTCATGGGTTCGTAAGCCGAAGAATCGAACAAGCGAATTTCCACATCACCATTGTTCATCAGCGCTTTGATGATGTTTGCATGGCTGTATTTCAAAAAGGCCGCCGAAATGGTCGTATTTCGGGCTTGAGTGGTATTGTCAGAAGCCATGGTGATGATTTGATCAGCCGCAGACGTGTCAAAAATCACGGCGGCAATGGCACCCTCACGTTGGGCTTTGTATACCTTTTGGGCAAAGGTGCATCCACCGCGCATGATGGCGGCGATGTTGCCCGACAAATCGGGACCGTTGTCCAAGGTTGCGCAACCTTGACGCGACTGAGGAGTACCGTCTTCTACCCAAACCAATTTGCCCACAATGGGCTGATCGTCTATGGCCTTGCCCCAGGTATTGGCTTGTATGCCCACTCGGTAGCGATCGCCGCTGCTTTCTACCTGCAGCGTAGCACCTGAACCGCCGCCACCGTCCCACACAAACATTTGCATTCGGGGGTCAGAGCCGTCAGGAGGAGTACTGAAGTTAGCATTGTTCGTGCCACTTCCGTCTTGAGCGTCGGCCTGAACCGCATCATTGCCCTTGCCGGCGCCACTGTAGTTCTTCTCTTGAAAATTGCCCGAGGCCTCGTCAAACTCATAGTGCCACAAGATGTCGTGCAAGCGGTTGTTGATGACAAACAAATTGGTGATGGCAAAATCTTGGTATTGCGAGGGGTTGCTCATACTTTGATCAAACGAATATTGAAAATCCAGGGTACTGGAGCTTGGCGAATATCCCGGTTGATTGTCGGCATTGGCATCTTCTGAGGCGTACACATTGTTTCCCCGAGTGATGGTGTATTCGGCGCCTGACACCCCATTTACATCGTGCCATCCGAATGGAGAGGCCATCGAGTCTGCCAGAGAAGTCAATAAACTAGGGCTGCCATACAAGGGGCTTTCGATCGGAAAATCAAAGGCCTTGTACTGGGCATTGTCGCCAGCCCTGCGCTTTAATTCGGGAGCGCCCCAGGCGCAATCCTGAGTCCAAGAACCTGTTTTTACCAAACCCTCTTGGGTCAGCCAAAGGGTCACCCAGCTCTGGGTTTGGCGATCAAAACAAACGGCATATACCGCGCTTATCAAGCCTTGTTCATTGGGCCACCAACAGGTTTTCCAATACAAGCTTCCTTCTTTGTAGACGGTATAATCGGTTATGGCTTCCCGCTCCAAGACAGCAACAGAAGGAATGAAAGCCTCCCAATTCAATGGCTCAACATAAGCCGGCATACGGGCCGGAATGTTAACTGCACGCGAATTCGAAGAAGTCAATTCCCCGCCCGCATTGTAGTGCAATCCTAACACAGCTCCCTCAATGGGCAAACCTTGATGGCATTGCTGCACGTAGGCGTGCACCCGGCCGTCGCGTTCAAAAACCAAGTCCTGCACGGTCAATTCTTTGACGTCGCGATCATTGAGTTGATGCTGGTCCAAAAAAGCAGCGCTGCGCACCTGTTCAAAAATTCGTTCTTTGGCAGTTTCGGGTTGCAAGGATTGGGCCTGAACCCAACTGCACATCAAGGCCAAGGCCGTGGCAAAAATTCGCATAGTGCAAGTTACATTTTTGCTACCAAGAGATTCATCATTTCATCATCATAAAACCAAGAGGCTGAATATATTTGCCCATGCGACAAATCATTTTGGCCGGGCTTATCACCCTTTCTGCCACCTTGACTTCAACGGCAACAGCTCAATGCAACGGCCGCTACGAAGACTCTTTGTTTTCAGAGATAGAAAAAACCACCCTTACTTATTCGCCCATTTTCAACGATGGCCAACATCAGTTGGACTTGTATTCCCCTAAAAACGACAGCGAAGAGAAACGCCCTTTGATTGTCTACATTCACGGCGGGTCTTTCATTTCTGGAGACAAATCAGGCATTGACTGCCAGCATTTTGCCGAATTCTTTGCCAAACGCGGCTACGTCGTCGCATCCATCAACTATCGCTTGGCCAATCCCTTTTTATTCTTGGCATCCAAACAGGTTCAGTACCAAGCTGTTTTGGAGGCCATGGTCGACGCCAAAACCAGTGTTCGCTTTTTCTTGAAGAGCACCCGCGAGGGCAATCCCTATCATTTGGATAGCCAAGCCTTCTTTCTCGGCGGATACTCAGCCGGCGCCGTCACCGCCCTTCACGCCACTTGGATCGATCGCATGGACGAACTCAGCCCAGAAATCCAATCGATTGTTTCCAGCACCATTGGAGACTTGAATGGCGATGCTGGATTCCAAAGTTTGCCCTTCCCCGTTCAAGGTTTATTTTCCTTTTCTGGCGCTTTGCACCAAACTTCCTATTTGGACAGCTCGGACAGCGAAACCTGTTACTCCATTCACTCGAAAGATGATTCAACGGTTTGGTACGAGTGCGGCCCTGCTTACGGCAATCCCGATTTGCTGCAGCTTTGCGGATCGGGTTCTCTCGAAGATCGCGATGGCATGCTCCGAAAAGAGCTGCACCATTTGGTCACCTTAGACAAGGCTGGCCACGGATGGGCGGGCTTAGGAAATGCTAACCCTGTATTTCGATGGGCTTTGGACTCCATCAATCAGTACATTTACCCCATGTTGCCATGCGCTAAATCGCCATTGGGCCTGAGTTCGCTGGGCAATGCCAACTTCGAAATATTCCCGAACCCCTGCCACGGGTCAGAAACCATTCACATCAGAACCGAATCCAAATTTGTTCAAATCAGGACCCTACAAGGATCTTTGATTGGACAATTCCCCGTGACCGAGGGTGAAATCAAATTGCCCAACTTGCCAGGGGGTATGTATTTCCTACAGACCGAAATAAACAAGCAGCGCCTCACCCGAACCTTTGTAGTCACGGCCCCCTAAAGATGTCGGCTTTTCTAGCTCCCAACCAAGATTTCTCCGCCGGCTCTATCGAGCACATCGCCGCTGTTTCTCTCATTGTAGCCGCCGGGTTATGGGCTACCTATCAGGCTCGAAAACACCCTGAAAAGGCCGAAACAATCACCCGCCTTTTTGCATGGGTCTTGGTGGGCAATGTACTCTTGTGGCAGCTCATCAAACTGGGCGTAAGCAGCCTAGCCCCAACCCATCCTGCCTACGTTTCCTACAAACTGGGAGAAGATTTGCCTTTGAACCCCTGCAACTGGCTGGCCTTTGTGGCCCTGGCTTATGTCTACTCCAAGCGAGAATGGCTGTGGCATCTGCTTTACTTCTTTGTGTGGGTTTTCACCTTCAATGCCGTTCTTACCCCGTCTCTGTACGAGAACTTTCCGCATTTTACCTTTTGCAAATTCTGGATTGCACATACCGGTCTTGTCATGTTTGTCATCCATTTGAATCGGCTGAAGTCGCCTACCATAGCATTCAAACACCTCCTCAAGGCCTACCTCTATTTGCAAATATTCACAGTCATCAGCCTGGGAATCAACGCCTTAATCGGAACTGAAGCCAACTATTTTTTCTTGTCGCACAAACCCTTCTCAGCTAGCGTCTTGGACATTCTTGGCGAATGGCCATACTACATCATTCAAGGAGACATCATAGCATTTGGTTTGTTCGTACTCGCTTGGCTTCCCTACCGATTCCTGACCCATCGCCTGCGCTTTCGTGTCAGTTCTTAGTCTCAGACCTTAGCTGTGAACAAGATGTACCGCTTATAGTCGTTATCAAATAGAACTTTGTTTCCAATTATGAAAAAAGCAATTTTAGCTCTTTGCATTCTTTCGATTGGCTTAGCTGCTTGTGGATCACCTAAGGCCTGCAGCCCGAAGCGCAAGAAATACTTTCACGGGGACTTTTTGAACCTGTAAAATTCTCGAGCCATAGACTCGATTTCAGACGCTATGGTTCAAATATCTTGCTATATTTGGAGTCATGGATTTGATAAGTTTTTCATCAATTTTATTGTTGCTGGCTGGTATTGCTATCGGTTACTTCTGGGCAAAATCCAAAGTAGGGCCCGATAACACCACTGCACTTCAGCTTCAATTTGCTGAAGAGAAATCCAAAATCCAACAGGAAACAGCCGAGCGATACGCTGCGGCGTTGGCCCAGAAAGAAGCAGCCATGGCCCAACTTGAGGCCTTTAAAACACAGCTCGCCGAATCCAAACAAGAACAACTTCAACTTGAGGCCAAAATGAAGGAGTGGTTCAAAAGCATCAGCGCTGAACAACTCAACAAACAAAGCGAAAGTTCCAGCAAACGGCAGCACGAGGAATTAGAGAAGCTGCTCCTTCCCTTTAAAGAGCGGTTGAAGGATTTTGAAACCAAGGTTGACCAAAACAGGGAGAACGCCGTCAAATCTCATTCCCAATTGCTCATGCAAATCGAAGGCTTGTCCAAACTCAACCAGCAAATCAGTGAAAAAGCCGAGAGTTTGACCAAGGCTCTGACCGTTGAAACCAAGAGTCAAGGCAACTGGGGGGAATTGATTTTGGATTCGATCTTGCACATGAGCGGCCTTGAAAAAGATGCCCAATACCGAACCCAGGTCGTCACCCAAAACAGCGATGGCATCACCATCAAACCCGACGTAGTCGTCTATTTACCCGAGAACAAACACATCATTGTCGATTCCAAGGTTTCTTTGACGGCCTATAGCCAATTTGTGGAGCATTCAACGCAACCCGAAACAGCCGCGTCCTACCTCAAAGCCCATGTCGATTCCATAAAGACGCATATCAAACAATTGAGCGACAAGAATTATTGGTCAGGTACCGGCTTGGAATCACCTGAATTTGTTTTGATGTTCATGCCCGTAGAAGCCGCTTTTGTTTTGGCCATCAAAGAAGATAAAAACCTCTTCCAATTGGCTTGGGAAAAGAAAATCATCTTGGTGGGACCCTCTACCCTGTTAGCAACCTTGAGAACCATTGAAGGTGTATGGAAATACGAAAAACTCAATCAAAACGCCTTGCAAATCGCCGATCGAGCAGGAAAATTGTACGACAAAGTCAAAGGCTTTGTGGACGACATGAACTCCATTCGGAAACACATCGACAAATCTCAAGAGGCCTTTGATTCAGCGATGAACAAACTGTCTACGGGACGAGGCAACGTCGTTAGTCAAATCGAAAAAATGAAGCAATTGGGAGCCAAAGGAAACAGCCAAAACTTGGCTGACGATCTTGTTCAACTCGCGTTGGAATCAGACGATTCAGAAGACTGATGTGAGCCCAGTAAAGCGTCTGCGGCTTCTTCTCGGCTGCGTTGCAAATCCAAGGTTTGTGATTGAGGATCCAACATAGCACTTTTGGAAGGCTGTCTGACAAAAAGAGTAGCCACCATCATAAATAGAGCCGAAATCACCACCACTTGAGTAATCAAAGTATTGTTGAATTCATCCATTCGCAGATAGGTGGGAATGCTGACGACCAACAACACGGTAATTAAGCCTCGGGGAGCAATGAAAAGCAGGGGAAATAGATCCAAGCCGGCAAGTTTCAAATGCACCCCCCTAACTACATGGACCAAGGCCACAATGGCACAGGCCATACCCAAAGTATGCCAATCAACCAAGCTGCGGTAATCCAACAAAAATCCGAACAACAAGAAAAACGCCACACGAACCACGAAAGTCAACTCGAAGGTGATGTCAGCAAATTTGTGAACCTCTTCGGTCAATTTGGCTGGGCGCAATACATGGAACCATGCAAAGCGTTCCAATTTTTGAAAGTTGGCCAAAAACAATCCGAAGATGAGAATCAAAATCAAAGCCGGCAGATGGTAAAACTTGGCCAAGGAATACATCAACAAGATCAAGGCAATGATGGGTATGAATTTGATGCGGTGGCGCAGTCGACTCAGGATCAATGACAGGGCGGCTGCGCCGATAAAAGCAAAGACAATGGAAATGAATATTTGCCAACCAAAGTGCAGCAATGCTGTTTGATTCAACACCTCATTCACAATGACAAAATTGAAAAAGAGCACGCCCAAGATATCCGAAAAACTGCTTTCAAAGACCACAAATTCCCGGTCTTTGGAACCCAGCATTCGAGCCGTTGGAACAGCAATGGCGCTGCTGATGATAGAAAGAGGCAAAGCATTGATCAACCCTATTCGGTAGGGAGTTCCAAACTCAACGTTCAAATAATAGGCCATCACCGCTGTAAAGATGATCATGGGCAATAGGGCCATGTAAAAGGTTTTGCCGATGATTCCCAACTTCTCTCGCTTCAACTCCAGCTCCATGGAGCCTTCCAATACAATCAACAGCAAACCTAGGGTACCCAACTCCTTCACCATTTGATCCAAATTGGGAATCGGAAACCCAAATGCAGAAGCGCCCTCTCGACAGACAACACCCAATGCAATCAACAGAATGACCGTAGGGATGCGTGTTGCTCGCGCACTGACTTCAAACAGATAGCCCAATAGAATGAGCAGAGACAAAAATATCAACGCGGGGGTATCCATAGTTAAAAGGCTTCGCCGATGTAAAAGTACAACCCATATCCGGCAGAATGGAATCCTATATCAATTCTCGTATAGACATCCTTTTCGGGAAACAAGAGATAGCGCAATCCAGCCCCAGCACTGGCTGACCAATAGTAAAAGGGCCATTGCTCAGAAACCGAGCCCAAAGAAGCGAATACGGCTCCTCCCAACCTGCGGCTCCATGAAAAGGGAAGCATCCTCAACTCAGCTTGTAGAGCCAACATTTGCTCGGACCGCAATCGCCCCAAATAATGTCCACGCATAACAGATTCACCGCCCAACAAACTCATTTGATTGAAGGGCACATTGCCCGCTGAAAATTGCCCTATACCGTGCAAGGCCAAAACCTTATTCGAACTAAATGAAGTGAAATGCCGAGCGTCCACAAAGATGGTATTCATGGGATGCTGACTACCCAAAACGTTACCGTAATGCAAAAAAGCAAGCTCGAACAAATTACCCTGCCGAGCATTTAGAACATTGGGCCTAGAATCATAAACCCAACCCAATCCGACGCCCATATTGCGCGAACCAGAGGCACCCAAAGGGGGCGAAAACTCAATGACATGCGACTGCAAATCAAAAGCCACATTGCTCATGCTTTGGTAGTCGAATTCCAAGCCAAAATAGTGGTCTTTGCGTATTTGCTTCATCCAGCGTTCCCGAATGGAAATGCTCTGACCACTGACAATGGCCAAGGGCTCTTTGGGCGGCTCAGAACCCACTCCATAAAAGTGCAAGGGATAATCCATGATGCGAATTTTCCCCATGCCCAACCATGCGTTACCAGCCCCATACAAAGCATGGTCCAACCAAAGTCCTTTTTGTTTTTCTTGGGTAACAAAAGCAAAAGAATTGATCTCGCTCAATCTCGCTGATGTATCGCGCCCACTGTGAAACACATAAAGGGAACTCAGCCCCAATTCCAACTTGGTCTCAGGAGCATAAGCAAGGGTCGGATAGGCCAAAAAACGAGGCTTAGACTCGTCTGTCTCCCCCAGATAATAGTCCAAAACCCGGCGAACAAAGGGATCTTTATTTTGACCCCAAGCCACATTTTGCGACAGAACTAGAATGAACCATAATGCAATTCTTGGCATGCGTACTCAAAGGTAATGCAAGCAATATAGAGTAGTTTCGCTTCATGGCTCAGGCATTTGAAATTCGTGGAAATCTCTGCAATTTGTGCGGATACCAGGGCCCTGATTTTCAATTGCGAGGCCATTCTCACCCCGTTTTGTATGAACAGGAGGTCATCGGTTCCCAACGAAGGCCTGTTGATTGCCCCAAGTGCAAAAGCAGCGATCGGGACCGCCTGTGTTTTTCATTTTTGCAATCGACCTGGCGCCCTTCTCCCAATCCTCAAATTCTGCATATTGCTCCAGAAAAATCACTCAGCCAAAGAATACTTCAACTATTGGAAGAGAAA
>Ga0222714_10004542_pt1 | contig 13513 bp, 12 predicted proteins | sample C33_3DmetaG_FD_165048 | JGI IMG/M metagenome (GOLD analysis project Ga0222714, IMG submission 165048) | Estuarine water microbial communities from San Francisco Bay, California, United States - C33_3D | ecosystem: Environmental > Aquatic > Marine > Unclassified | place: USA: California... | reverse complement strand
CCTGCCAGTTGGCGATTGCGACGATCGGCGCGGTCGCGTTTCCCACCGCGGCCCGGAGACCCACGCGGCGCATCACCGCGAGGTCGGGGATGTCGTCGCCGATCATCGCGACCTCGGCCCACGCCAAGCCCTTGCGGGCCAGAAGGTTCTCGACCACCCGGAGCTTGTGCGCGTCGGGCTCCTGATGGCACTCCTCGATCCCCAGCTCGCGCGCCCGCATCGTGGTGGCCTCCGAGTGCCGGCCTGAGACGATCGCCACCTCGAGCCCGGCCCACATGAGCATCTTCATGCCGATGCCGTCCTGGATGTCGAAGCGCTTCAGCTCCACCGCGGTACCGTCGGCGGCCTGGCCCATGTAGACGCCCGCGTCGGTCAGCACGCCGTCCACGTCGAAGATGACCAGGCGAATGGAGCGGGCGAGATCGCCCGAGATGGGGTCGGACGCGGTGCTCATCGGGGGCCCTCTCCCGCGGCGAGGGCCTCGCGGATCCTGCGAACGTCGTCGATGAGCGCCGGCAGACGATCGAGCGGGAGCATGTTCGTGCCATCCGACGGCGCGCGGGACGGATCGGGGTGCGTTTCGATGAAGAGCCCGTCGCAGCCGGCCGCCACGGCCGCCCGGACGAGCGCCGGGATGTGCTGTGGGTCGCCTCCGCTCGATCCCTCCGCTTTGCCGGGACGCTGGACCGAGTGTGTTCCGTCGAAGATCGCGGGCGCGCCGGTGGCCTGCCGGAGGCGCGCGAACGAGCGCATGTCGACCACGAGGTCGCCGTATCCGTGACTGGTACCGCGCTCGGTGACCGTCACCGCGGCCGCTCCGGATACCCGCGCCTTCTCGATGGCCCCGGCCATCTCCTCGGGTGCCATCCACTGCCCCTTCTTCACGTTCACCGCCCTTCCGGTGCGGCCCGCCGCGACGAGAAGGTCGGTCTGGCGACACAGAAAGGCCGGAATCTGGATGACGTCGACTACCGCTCCGACCGGGTCCGCCTGATGGGGTTCGTGGATGTCCGTCAGCAGCGGGAGGCCGGTCTCGGCGCGGACCCGTTCGAGACGTCGCAGACCCGCCTCGAGTCCCGGCCCACGGGGGGCGTCCAGCCTGGACCGGTTCGCCTTGTCGAAGGACGCCTTGAAGACGACCGGCATCCCCGTGTCCCGGGCGAGGATGGCGAGCGCCTCGGCGACCTCGAGGTTCAGCGCATCTTCCTCGAGCTGGCACGGGCCCGCGACGAGCACGAATCGATCGAACATCGGGTCATTCCTCGCAGGGCGTGGTCAGACGCCCGCGGCCTGCTCGGCGGGTTTGCCGCTCCCCCCGAGCGCGTGCCGCGCCGCGGCCTCGATGAACGAGGCGAACAGAGGATGCGGCCGCGTCGGACGGCTCTTGAGCTCGGGGTGAAACTGACCGGCGACGAACCAGGGGTGATCGGTGATCTCGATCATCTCCACCAGACCGCCGTCGGGCGAGGTGCCGCTGAAGGTCAGGCCCTTCGAGGACAGCGTGTCCCTGTATTCGTTGTTCACCTCCCACCGGTGGCGATGCCGTTCGGAGATCTCCCCGGCGTCGTAGATCGCCCGGGCACGCGTTCCCTCGGCCAGCGCGCAGGGATACGCGCCGAGGCGCATCGTGCCGCCCTTGGCGGTCACCTTCCGCTGCGAGTCGAGGAGCGCGATCACCGGATCCGGCGTGTCCTGACTGAATTCCGTCGAATTGGCCTGGGTCAGCCCGCAGACATTTCGCGCGAACTCGATCACGGCGCACTGCAGCCCGAGGCAGATGCCCAGGAAGGGGATCTCGTTTTCCCGCGCGAATCGGATCGCTGCGAGCATGCCCTCCACCCCGCGCGGGCCGAAGCCTCCCGGGATGAGGATGCCGTCGAAGTCACGCAGGCGCTCCACGCTCTCCGCGCCCTCGAAGGTCTCCGAGAGGAGCCACTCGATGCTGACCTTCACGTCGTGCGCGATTCCGCCGTGGATGAGCGCCTCCTGCACCGACTTGTAGGCGTCGACGAGCTCGGTGTACTTGCCCACGACCGCGATGCGGGCCTCGCCCGAGGCCGGGTGCTGGACCCGCCGCACCATGTCCGTCCACGTGCTCAGGTCGGGTTCCGGGAGCCCCACGATGCCGAGGCGGTCGAGAATCACGTCGTCGGCCTTCTGTCGCTTGAGCGCGAGAGGAACCTCGTAGATGGTCGAGAGGTCCGGCGACTCCAGAACCGCGTCGGTCTCGACGTTCGTGAAGAGAGCGATCTTGCGCTTGATCTCCTTGGAGAGCGGCTGCTCGGTGCGGCAGATCAGGACATGCGGCTGAATTCCGATCTCCATGAGCTCGCGGACGGAGTGCTGTGTCGGCTTCGTCTTGAGCTCACCCGCCGCTGCGAGATACGGCACCAGGGTGAGGTGCACGAAGATCGCGTTCTCGCGCCCGACGTCGACACGGAACTGACGGATCGCCTCGAGGAACGGAAGCGACTCGATGTCGCCGACCGTACCGCCGATCTCGGTGATCACGACGTCGTTGTCTCTCGAGAGCCGCGTGATCGCGGCCTTGATCTCGTCGGTGATGTGCGGGATTACCTGGACCGTCGAACCCAGGTAGTCGCCGTTGCGCTCCTTGTCGATGACGGTTTGGTAAATGCGGCCCGTCGTGATGTTGTTCCCCTGCGACAGGGACTCGTCGATGAAGCGCTCGTAGTGGCCCAGGTCCAGGTCCGTTTCCGCGCCGTCATCCGTGACGAACACCTCGCCGTGCTGGTATGGAGACAGCGTACCGGGGTCGACGTTGATGTACGGGTCGAACTTCTGGAGGGTCACGCGGAGCCCGCGCTCCTTGAGGAGCCGGCCGATCGAGGCCGCCGCGATGCCCTTGCCGAGCGACGACACGACACCCCCGGTGACGAAGATGTACTTGGTGGGCCTTTCCTGGTCGGTCATGATGTCCGTCATGCGAAGGTGGGGGCACTCAGTTCATTCAGTCTTGATTCCATGCGCAGCACGTCGGCCGGCGTGTCGACGCCGGGGTCGGCTGCACCGACCACCGCGACGCCAATGCGGAGCCCTGCCTCCAGGGGACGAAGCTGCTCGAGCATCTCGAGCTGCTCGAGCCTGCTCGGGGCGAGCGCGACCCAGTCCGACAGCGCGTCGCGCGTGTACGCGTACAGCCCGATGTGGCGGAGGAACGGTTCCCGTTCCAGCTCCTCGGGCGTCGGCCGGTCGTCTCGCTTGTACGGAATCGGCGCACGGGAGAAGTACAGCGCTCGACCCGACGCCGCACGGGCGACCTTGACCACGGAAGGGTCCTTGCGGGCGTCGTCGAAGAGGAGCGGCGTGGCACAGGTCCCGACCTGCCAGCCGCCGGTCCTCACCAGATCGACCGCCGCCGCGAGATGCGGTTCCCTGAGCAGGGGCTCGTCGCCCTGCACGTTGGCGATGAAGTCGAAGTCTCGGAAGCCGGGCCGATCCGCCACTTCGGCGACCCTGTCCGTGCCGGACGGGTGTTCGGCGGACGTCATCTCGACGGGCGCTCCCAGGGCACGGCAGACTTCGGCGACCTCGTCGGAATCCGTGGCGATCACGGCGTGATCGAGCACGGACATGGCCACGACCCGCTTCCAGACCCACTCGATGAGGGGCTTTCCGAGGAGGGGGTAGAGGGGTTTGCGGGGGAGGCGGGAGGACGCGAGCCGGGCCGGGACGATGCCGAGGACCCGGCCGCTCACGGCGTGTTTCCGGAGCCGGAGAGGCGGAGCGTAGATGCACGATTCACGCCGGGTAACCTACCGGAACCGGAGGGTGAGGGTCAACCGCGAGACACGGTCCGGCCCCACCGGCCCGGCCGGCGCAACGTGGAGTGCCCTCGAACGCGGTCATAGCGCGAGGAAATTGCGCAGGAGAGCGGTCCCGTGCTCGCCGAAGAGCGATTCGGGGTGGAACTGCACACCCCAGAGCGGAAGGGCGCGATGACGGATCGCCTGGATTTCTCCATCGTCCGCGGGATCGGCGCTCCATGCGACCGGCTCGAGCTCCCCGGGCAGCGCGGCGGCGTCGGTGACCAGAGAGTGGTATCGCGCCACGGCGAAGGGCGAGGGAATGCCACGGAAGAGCTCCGCGCCGGCGTGGCGCACCGGACCGGTCTTGCCGTGCAGGACGCGCCGAGCCCGAACAGTCCGGCCTCCGAACGACTCGCCGAGGCTCTGATGGCCGAGGCAGACGCCGAGCATGGGAATCCCCGCCGCGCCGAAGCGCTGGAAGGCCTCGACGCTGACGCCCGCCTCGCGGGGCGTGCAGGGTCCCGGGGACACCACGACCCGCTCCGGGGCCAGCTTCGCGAGGTCGTCGAGAGAGCGTTCGTCGTTGCGGACGACCACGGGATCCGCGCCCAGCGCGCCGAGCGCCTGGACCAGGTTGAACGTGAACGAGTCGTAGTTGTCGATGACCAGCAGCATGACGGCGACGGCAGCGGGGGATGGGACCCGGGGGTATTCTCGCGTGTATCGCAGGGATCGCCAGCCCCGCGCCCCACGCAGCCTGCCGCTCCCCAACTGGATCGAGCCCGTGTACAGACGCTGCCTCGTGTGCTCCTCGCCTTTCGTGGCGAACGAGGAACTGGAGCGGGTCCCTCTGGGGAGACGCCTGGCCTTCGATCCGGACCGGGGTCGTCTGTGGGTGGTGTGCGGAACGTGCCGCCGCTGGTCCCTCATGCCGATCGACGCGCGCTGGGAAGCCCTCGACGAGCTGGAAAAGCTGACCCGCGACCGAGCGCGACTCCTTTCGCAGACCGACAACATCGCCCTCCTTCGGGCGGGTCGTATCGAGGTCGTGCGCGTGGGCCGGGCGCAGCGCACGGAAGAGGCGTGGTGGCGCTACGGGCGAGAGCTCGCCGCACGGAGGCGGAAGTGGAAGCAGCTCGGCACGGTCGGCACCGTGGCGGCCGGCGCCGTGGTACTGGGAGGCTGGGCGGCCGGCGGCGTCTCCCTGTTCGGGATCTGGCTGATCATGAACAACGGGGGCGACACGCTCCGGGACGGGGCCCGCTGGCTCCGGTTCGGGACCTCGGCGTGGCGTGGCGAGGAGCGCTGCCCGAGCTGCGACCATCCCTTCCGCGCCCTCGACTACCGGGACCGTCACGGTGTCGGGCTCTTCCCCGGTTCAGGCGACGGCGACGTCGACCTCGTGGCAAGGTGTCCGCGGTGCGGTCTCTACCGGGACGCGGGTCTGCGCCTCACGGGCGACGAAGCCACGCGTACACTGCGTCGAATCCTCGCCTACCACCACTTTGCAGGCGCGTCCGAGCAGCGCGTGCGCACGGCGTCGCGCCTGATCCAGGAAGCGGGATCCGCGTCCGACCTGCAGCGCATCGTGGTCCGCGACGGGAAGCGGCTCGGGGATCTCGGGCGCACGGGCGGGATCGCACTGGAAATCGCCGCGAACGAGCGGAACGAGCAGCACCTCCTGGAGCTGGAGCTCGCGGAGCTCGAGGCGCACTGGCGCCGGGAGGAGGAGCTCGCCTCCATCATCGACGGGGAGCTGACCCCCCTGCCCCTGCTGGAGCAGATGCGCCGTACCCTGAAGGCCGCCGTGTAGTGCGGGAAGGGTCGACTCCGGCAGCTGACCGGGGCGCACACCCCTGAAGACCCACCGGTCAGTAGTCGACCGGCCTCAGGTAGAACTCGCCGATCGCGCTCGAAGAAAGGACGGCAACCGTGGGCAGCTCCCGCTTCCCGTGCGTGGAGTCGAGCCTTCGGCGCACCACCTCCACGGCAGTCGCGTCGAAGCCGGCACGCTCGAGATCGCCGGGACCGTACCCTCGGATCATCCAGTGCAGGATCGGGTCGGCCTGGGCGTACGAAACGCCCATCTCGTCCTCGTCGGTGACGCCTTTCACGAGGTCGGCGGTGGCCGGCTTCTCGATGATGACGTCGGGTACGCCGAGGTGCCGGGCGAGCGCCCAGACCTGCGTCTTGAAGAGATCTCCGATGGGATTGATCGGAGGGGAGTCGTCGGCGTGCCACGTGAAGTAGCCGAGCAGTCGCTCGCTCTTGTTTCCCGTGCCGAGGGGCAGCGCGTGAATCCGGGCCGACTGGTCGAAAAGTATGACGGCCCTCAGCCGCGCCATGAGGTTGCCCCTGCGCAGCGGCGAGATGTCGGGCTCGTAGCGCTCGACGTATCGGTCGATGGAGTCGGAGATCTCGATGGTACGCGCGTGTGCTCCGGTCGCGTCGAGCGCGAGCTCGGCGTGCTCCAGACTCTCCGGGCTCGACGTCCGGTACGGAAGCCGAAACCCATAAACGTTCTCGGGACCGAGGGCGCGGCAGGCCAGGAAGAGGGAGACCGCCGAGTCGACACCGCCGGACACCCCCACCACCACGCGCTGGAATCCGCGTCGCCGACGGACTTCCTCCCTGATGAACTCCACCAGCGTCCGTTCCACGAGCTCGAGGTCCATCTCGAGGATGGCCGCGTCGTGCAGCGCGGGGTTGTCACCGGTGTGCTCGCCCGTGCCGCCCAGCACGGCGGGCGCCCCGTTCCCCGAAGAGTCCGCCCCGCCCTCTTCCTCCTCGGGCGTCCCTCGGCCCAGGGCCGCCTGCAGCGAGCGCTCGAGATGCGGCAGCACCTGCTCGAGGTCCGAGAGGAGCGGAGTCGCAGCGCGCGTCCGGTCGATCTCGGTGGCGTCGAGGGAGGCCACGGTCACGCCCTCTTCGAACAGCGGACCCCGTGCCACGACCCGTCCGTCGGGACCTGCGGCGATCGAACCACCCGGGAAGAGCTTGCCTCCTTCCGAGCCCGCGAGCTGTGCCACTGCGACGAAGACCCCGTGCTCGGACGCCATCGCGGGCGCCAGCCGGTCCCACTGCTCGAGGTTGATCGGAAGCCCGCCCCCCGAAGGGAGGAAGCCTCGAGCGGGGGAGGCGCTCACGACCACGATCAGTTCGGCGCCTCCCAGGGCCAGGATGGTCCCGGGCAGCGAGTGCCAGGCATCCTCGCACACGAGCATGCCGACCCGGCCGAACCGCGTGTCGAACGCGCGGAGGTCGGTACCCGGCTCCACGAAGCGGGCCTCGTCGAAGACGCCGTACGTGGGCAGAAACATCTTGCGGTGCACGTGGCGGACGGCAAACCGGTCCCCCTGCGGCTCGAGCCAAGCGACACTGTTGTGGAGCCGGCGTCGCCGGCGCTCGTAGAAGCCGATGACCACATCGGGCGCGTCGTCGGGCGGAACGCCCAGACCGGCGGCGACCTGCTCGGCCGTGCGCGCGGCATCCGCGACCCCGCCCTCGAGGAAGTAGCCCGAAAGGACGCTCTCCGGGAAGACGACGATGTCCGCTTCGGCCCGGGCGTCGAGCGCTACGGTGCGCACCCGCTCGAGATTGCCCGCGACGTCGCCCTTGCGGGGCTTGAGCTGCGCGAGCGCGACACGCAGGGGCGGGCGGGCGTGAGCTTGATTCATGGACGGGACCGTCGTATCGGTCTGTTCGTGGCGGCGCGATCGGTCATGGATGCGGCGTACGAAGATACCGTTTTCGGTGCCGCGCATGCAGGACCGGAACGCCCTCTCCCCGCGGGGGGTTAGAAGACGGCAATGACGACAATGACCCGGAAGGGCTTCGCATGATCATGAGATTCGCCGCAGTTGCCGGCCTCACGCTCGCGCTCCCCGCGCTTCAGGCGCAGGAGCTCGCCGCCCAGGAGTCGCCGGAGCGCCCCGCTCAGGTCGAGGTGCTTTCCAGCGCGGTCGAGGCGATCTCCAGGATGCACATGGAGGCGTTCAGCGACTCCATTCTCTGGGAAGCGGCCATCGACGGGCTGATCGACGCCCTCAACGATCCGTATGCGGAGCTCTTCACGCCGCAGGAGGCGGAGGCCTGGGAGGAGGGGACGACCGGCAACTACTCGGGCATCGGGCTGCAGATCACGATGCTCAACGACGAGATCACGATCACCGGTGTCTTCCGTGGATTCCCCGCCAGCGAGCACGGCATCATGATCGGCGACGTGATCGTCGGAGTGAACCAGTACGACGCCACCGAGTGGAACACCGACATGGCCGCCGATTCGATTCGCGGCCCGGTCGGTACGGAGGTCAACGTGCGCATCCGGCGTGCCGGGTACGCGGAGCCGCGGACCTACGTGATCACCCGAGCCGAGGTGCACGTGCCGGCCGTCGAGTATGGCGTCCTGCAGGGTGACATCGGGTACGTGATCATGGATCGCGTCGCGCGCAACGCCGCACGCGAGATGAACGAGGCGCTCGGCGTTCTCCAGGGCCGCAAGGGTCTCATCATCGACCTGCGCCGCAACCCGGGCGGCTTCCTCGACGAGTCGCTCATGCTCGCCGACCTCTTCCTGAAGCCCGGCTCGACGCTGGCCAGCACGGTTCAGCGCGTGCCCGGGGGAAGCGCGGCGACGCCCGAGACGGACTCGTACGGAGACCGCTGGCCGGCCCTGGTCCCGGATCTGCCGGTGGTGATCCTGGTCGACGAGTTCACCGCCTCCGGGGCCGAGATCCTCGCCGGCGCGCTCCAGGACTACGACCGAGCGGTCGTGCTCGGCGAACGGACCTTCGGAAAGGGTGTCGTCCAGACCGTCATGAACCTGCCGCATGGCCGCCGCCTGCGCTTCACCACCGGCTCGTGGCTGACCCCGCTCGGACGCTCCCTGCAGCGCGACCGCGACCGCCAGGGGATGCCCGTCGGCGAGGACGTCGACACCCTGCCCCGCGTGGCCACGGCTTCGGGCCGGCAGCTCATCTCCGGCGGGGGCATCTTCCCGGATCTCGTGATCGCCGACGACACCCTCACGACCACCGAGCAGGAGTTCATCCGCGCGACCAACGAACAGGAGTTCCCCCTTGGGCTTCGCATCGCGGAGTACGGGCTGTCCCTCGTGGCACTGCGGCGCGCCGAGGGCGCCCGGCCCGGCGTGCACGCCGAGGAATTCGAGACCTGGATGCGGCAGCTCGCCGCCGAGGGGCTCGGCGCCGAGTACGTCGACGACCCGCAGGTGCGCGATTACCTGCTCTGGCGTCTCGACATGACGGTCGCGCAGCGCATGGGCGACATCGGCGCGGAAGCGGACTACCGCACGAGGCGCGATCCCGTCCTGACCGAAGCGATTCGCCTCATCGAGACGACGATGTCGCAGCAGGAGCTGTTCGGCGCGGTGGACGCGCAGCCGGGCGCCACGCAGGGCCCCCGGGGCGGCTGAGGCCGTCGTTCCCGGGCGACGCCACGAGCGCCGGCGGCCGTCAGCCGCTCCGAGGGTGGAAGCGGCGGTGCAGGTCGCGCAGGTAGGCCCGATCGAGGTGCGTGTAGATCTGCGTGGTGGAGATGTCGGCGTGGCCGAGCAGTTCCTGGACCGCGGCGAGGTCAGCGCCGCCTTCGATCAGGTGCGTTGCGAAAGTGTGCCGGAGCGTGTGCGGTGAGACCTTGCGGCGGATTCCCGCGCGCCGTGCCGCGTTCCGGACCACGGCCCAGACCGACTCCCGGCGCAGGGGCCCTCCGCGGGCGTTGAGGAAGACCCGCCCCATCCCCTTTCCGCGGTCGAGACCCGGTCGGACTTCGGTCAGGTAACGGCGCAGCGCCCGGAGCGCGGGGGCGCCAACCGGGACCAGGCGCTCCTTGGAACCCTTCCCGAAGACGAGCGCGAAGCCGTCGTCCATGTCCAGCGAGGAGATCGGAAGGTCTGCCAGCTCGGACACGCGGACGCCCGTGGCGTAGAGGAACTCGAGAATGGCTCGATCCCTCCAGTACAGCGCGTGGCCGGGGTCCGGGGCCTCGAGTAGGCGTTCCGTCTCCTCGCGCCCGAGAAAGTCCGGAAGCCGACGGTCGGCACGCGGCGACTCGAGTCGGTCGGTGGGGTCGTGCTCTACGAGGCCCTCGGCCAGGAGGAATCCGTAGTAGGTCCGCACCGCGGACTGGGCGCGCCGGATCGAGGTCGCAGCCAGCCCCGCGTCCCTGAGTGTGAAGACCCACGCCCGCAGCATTCCCGTGTCGACGTCCGAGGGCCGCCGCGCTCCCTCGGCGGTCACGAACGCGATCCAGCGTCGAAGATCCCTGCCGTACGCGGCGATCGTACGCGCGGACAGCCCACGCTCGAAGTTCAGGTGATCCTGAAACGGCTCCAGCCGGAAGGCGCGCGCGCTGGCGTCATCCATCCGGAGGCCGCCGCGTCAGCACCCACCAGACCACCAAGGCCGCCCCGAAGAAGAGGGCGACTCCGGCGAGGGTTCGGTTCACGTTTGCCAGCAGCGCGTCGAGCAGCTCGAGGTTCCTGCCGGCGAACATGCCGAGGCGCACGAGGCCGCCGTACCAGAGAGCGGACGCGACCACGATCGGCGGCACGACGTGCGTCCACGGCTGATGGGTCACCCCCGCGAACACCGGCACGATGGCGCGGATGCCCGGAAGGAAGCGCGAGAAGAAGATGGCAGGGGTGCCCCACCGGGCGTAGAAGCGCTCCATCCGCGCCATCTGGTGAGGGCGCAGGAGGTAGCGCCCGAGGCCGCGCTCGAAGAATGCCCTCCCGTAGAGGTGGCTCATCCTGTAGACGAACAGGGCTCCGGCGGCGTTGCTCGCCCACGTGCCGACCGCGACCCAGCGCGCGTCGAGAGCGCCGGCGCCGGCCAGAAAGCCCCCCAGCGCGACGAAGGTGTCGGCGGGCACGGCCGGAAGGAAGTTCTCGATGGCGGCACCGGCCCACAGGACGAGGTACACGACCCAGTCAGGCAGGCCGCTCATCCAGGAGACGAAGTCGTTCAGAGGGCGTCCGCGCCGCCCCGTTCCGCGCCGCGCTCCCCGATGTTGAGCTCCACCAGGGCGACCGCGTGGACCGCGAGGCCCTCACCGGCGCCGATCCAACCCATGCCCTCGTTCGTCTTGCCCTTGATGGAGACCTGGGTCCCGGTGATCCCCAGCGCCCCCGACAGCCGAGCGCGCATGGCATCGGCCCAGGGCGCGATCCTCGGGCTCTCGCAGACCACCGTCACGTCCACGTTCACGACGTGCCAGTCGCGGCCTCTGAGGACCGCCGCCGCCCGCTCGAGGAGGCCGATCGAATCCGCATCCTTCCACCGAGCTTCGGAAGGGGGAAAATGGCTGCCTACGTTGCCGGCGCCGGCCGCGCCCAGGACTGCGTCGATGACGGCGTGGGCGACGGCGTCCCCGTCCGAGTGCCCGGAGAGACCCGGGTGGTCGGGGATGCTGACGCCTCCCAGCACGAGGGGACGATCCGCGTCGAAGCGATGTGAATCGTAGCCGGTTCCGACCCGAAGGTTCGTCATCGAGCGGTCCTGTCCGCTCAGCTCCAGCCCCGGAGCGCGAGACAGGCGTTATGTCCGCCGAACCCGAAGGAGTTCGAAAGAGCGAGGCGTACCGGTCGTTCGATCATCCCACCGTGGGCGTATTCGAGGTCGCATGCCGGGTCGGCCGTGGAGAAGTTGGCCGTCGGCGGGATCTTTCCCGTCCGGCACACCATGAGCGACACGATCGCCTCGAGCGCCCCGGCCGCACCCAGAAGGTGTCCCGTCATCGACTTGGTCGACCCCACGACGATGTCGTACGCGCGGGGGCCGAGCACTTCCTTGACCGCTTCGGTCTCGATGGCGTCCGCCATGGTCGACGTGCCATGGGCATTGACGTAGTCGACATCCTCCGGGGTCGCCCCAGCGTACTTCATCGCCATGCGCATCGCCGCCTGGGCCCCGTAGCCGCCGGGCGGCGGAGAGGTAATGTGATAGCCGTCCGCGCTCAGCCCGTAACCCACGACCTCGCCCAGGATCTCGGCGCCTCGCGCCTCGGCGTGCTCGAGCGACTCGAGGATCACCGCCCCGGCCCCTTCGCCCATCACGAACCCGTCACGGTCGGCGGAGAAGGGCCGGCTGGCGCCCTCGGGATCGTCGTTGCGGGTCGACATCGCCTTCATCGCACAGAAGCCCGCGAAGGTCATGGGCGTCAGGGTCGCTTCGGCCCCGCCGGCGATCATGATGTCGGCGTCGCCGTAGCGGATGTGCCGCATCGCATCACCGATCGCGTGCGCTGAAGAGGCACACGCCGAAACGGTGGCGTAGTTCGGACCCCGAAGACCCCACCGGATCGAAATGAGCCCGGCGGAGATGTCCGGAATGAACATCGGGATGAAGAAGGGGCTGACGCGCCCGGGCCCCTGCTCGATGAGCCTCCGGTGCTGCTCCTCGAAGGTCGAGATCCCCCCGATACCGCTTCCGAAGATCACCCCGAACCGCTCCGGGTCGCTGCCTGGCGGCGGTCCCTCGAGACCGGCCGAGGCGAGGGCCTGAGCGGAGGCCGCGACCGCGAGCTGGGATACGCGGTCGTGGCGCTTGACGTCACGCTTGTCGAGGTAGTCGAGGGGGTCGAACCCCTTAACCTCGCAGGCGATCCTGCACGGGAATTCCTCGGTCGCCTCGAAGTGAGTGACCGGCCCCCCCCCGCTCCTGCCCGCGAGGAGGTTGGTCCAGCTCGTGTCCACGTCGTTGCCGACGGGGCACACCAGCCCCATCCCCGTGACGACCACGCGCCTCGGTCCTGCTTTGTTACCCATCGTCATGCCGTGCAGTCGAAATGCGCGAAAGCAGGGCGCGGCCTACTCCGACGCGTGCTGGTTCAGATACCGGATCGCGTCGCCAACCGTGCGCATCTGCTCCGCGTCCTCGTCGGGAATGTCGATGCCGAACTCTTCCTCGAAGGCCATGACCAGCTCGACCGTGTCGAGGGAATCCGCGCCGAGATCCTCAACGAACGAAGCGTCGTCGGTCACCTTCTCGGGCTCGACGCCCAGTTCGTTGATGATGATCTCACGGACCCGCGCCTCGGTGGGCTCGCTCATGTGTCCTTCCTCCTGAAAGTCTGAAGGTCGTGCTGCTGGTGAATAGAATGAAAAGGGCGGTGCCGGAGGGCTACATGACCATCCCGCCGTCGACCGCCAAAACCTGGCCGGTAATGTAGCGCGCGCGAGGGCTTACGAGAAACACCGCGGCTTCGGCGATGTCCTCCGGACCGCCGAGTGCACCCAGGGGGATCTGGCCGAGGAGCGCTTCCACCTGTGATTCGTTGAGCGCGTCGGTCATGTCGGTCTCGATGAAGCCCGGCGCGATCGCGTTGCAGCGGATCCCCCGGCTGGCGAGTTCCTTGGCCACGCTCTTCGTGAGCCCGACCATCCCCGCCTTCGACGCGGCGTAGTTCGCCTGGCCTGCGTTGCCCGTCAGGCCCACCACCGAAGTGATGTTGAGGATCGCGCCGGCGCGCCGCTTCATCATTCCGCGGGTTACGGCCCGGGTGAAGTTGAATGCGCCTTTGAGATTGGCTGCGATCACCTCATCGAATTCCTCATCCTTCATGCGCAGCAGGATGTTGTCGCGCGTGATTCCTGCATTGTTGACCAGGATGCCGACGGGCCCCTGCCCGGCCTCGATCGCGCCGAGCGTGGTGTTCACCTGCTCGGGGTCGGCCACGTCGCACGCATACCCGCCGTGGCCCTCGCCCGGAAGCTCGGCCGCGGC
>Ga0222714_10004541_pt1 | contig 13517 bp, 8 predicted proteins | sample C33_3DmetaG_FD_165048 | JGI IMG/M metagenome (GOLD analysis project Ga0222714, IMG submission 165048) | Estuarine water microbial communities from San Francisco Bay, California, United States - C33_3D | ecosystem: Environmental > Aquatic > Marine > Unclassified | place: USA: California... | reverse complement strand
TGAAAGAGCTTCAGAACGACCCGCGTCACCTGCGGCTGATGTTGCTTTGATTTGAGAACCATTTCTTAATCGTAAAGAAAGTTTATTGTCTTCTTCGGTCTGACCTCTTAACCAACTTGGTAGATTCTCGTGCATAAACCTTACTTTAGTTACAAGGTTTTTTGCCACTTCTTGTTTGGTTGCGATTACCAAAATGTTTTTATCTTCATGGAATAACATCATCCATAAAGAGTACCCAGCGGACAAAGTAGAAATACCTAACTGACGCGATTTGAGGATTACATTAAACCTGTGGTCATCAAATTCCCTCATCAAATCTTCTTGGAAATCATAAAGATTGAAAAGAATCTTACCTCGGTGAGGGTGTTGGATATAACAATATTTTTTAAAAAAATATACAGGGTCTTTAGCACATTTAATGTACTCTTCCCTAATAAGTTCCTTTAAACTTTTTGCCATATATTTTTATTTATAGAGCGAACAATAATGTAACCGTAGCAGCTCCACCAGCAAAGCCCATTAAAAGACCTTGCCACATTTTAGATGATTTTTCTCTTTTTAAAACTTTGATTTGGTCTTCTTTTAGAGAAATTATTTTGTTTTTTTCTACAATAACCAAATCTTTTGAAGCAAGAACTTTATTTAAGTTTTCAACTTCAACTTTATACAAATCAATAGATTTTGCATACAAAACAACTTTTTCTTGAGTTAATCGTAATTCATTAACACACAAGTCACGTTCTGCTTTTACCTTTAATGCATTTTCAAGAGCTGCTCTTGGAACTGCAATTAAGTTAGGTTCAGTTGAAAGCGTCTGTGAAAGCGTCGGCAATGTCGTTATCAGACATAGCGTCAAGCTTAGCAACATCTTTTTCATATTGTTTCCTTAACTTATTGATTTGAGCATCTTTTTTGTCAATCTGAACATCAATTCTTTTTAATTCTTTTTCAATATCTTTGTTGATTTTTAAAAGAGAATCTGATTGACTTTCTAACTTTTCAATTTGCGTGTTGTATTCTTGTTCACGCTCTCTCAACATTCTTTCGTAATCTTTTTTGTAACGATTACCAGCAAAAAAGAATTGGTATGCTAGTAGTGCTAATAAAGCAAGAATTACAAGTTGTTGAGTATTGAATCGTTTCATTTATTTTTTAGCAACTGGCTTTTTAGCAGTTGGTTCGGTTTTAGCAGCAGCTTTTTTCTTTGGGTAGTATCTTTTCTTTTTAGGAGCAGCTTTTTCTACCACATTAGCTACATCAGATGCTTCTTTTACTACTTTTTTAGCAGCAACTTTCACTTCTGCAACAGCAACCTTAACTTCGGCTACTTCTTTTTTAACTTCGGCAACGGTTTCTTTGATTTTTTCATCAATGGTAGTTTTACCAAGTAACCAATTCCAAACTTTCTTTAATGTTTCCATAGTTTATCCAATTTTAATTAAAACTAACAATAAGTATGTAATTCAACTTTAATAATTACCATTTTCTACAAGACCAGTAACGAGCTTTCCATCTTGGTCCAGGGTTATCACAATTATGTCTGGCTCTGAATGATGCTCTTGCTTTAGGATTGTCTTTACGAATTCTCATCGTACCACCTTTAGCATCACCACCTTGTCCAAAGTTTACTTTAACAACATTACCTTTGTCGTTCTTAACATATACTTTGAACTTCTTAATATCACCTTGCATGATTTTACCAAGTTTTACTTTTCTACCTTGGTACTCTGCTTCGTTGATATCACTTTTATATTCAGCCATAAACTGAACAAACTCTTTTAGGTCTTGGTAGTTTTCAACATCATACTCATCAACTACCTCTTCCTCTTCTTCTTTTAAAAAAGGTTTTGCTGCAAGATTAGAATATACTTTACCCAATTCAGGAGTAAATCCATATTTTTCTTCCATAAAGGTTTTCACATTATGGTATTCTTCTTTGATGATTTGTTTCAAAGAGTCTTTTGTTAATTTTGATTCAGCAAGTGTTTCTTCTTTTTCTTCTTCTTCAAGTTTGTGAACAGGATACATTTTTCCATTGAATTCAAATTCAGTCAAACCTTCTTTACGGGCTTTAAATAAAGCACCAGTAAAAGCGTTTCCTTCATTAATTGACTCATCGGTGCTTCTACCATCGTATAAAGATTTTAACCATTTGATTGTCTCGGTATCTTTTGGAAAGTCTCTAAAGTTTTTGTAGAACTCTTTTACAAAATCATTAAAGTTTTTAGCTTCACGAGCCATAATATCAATATTACTAAAAACGCCCTCATTTACACTATCTTGAGCCAATAGTTTGATTTTATCAACTACGGTCTTAACCTTCTTACCATTAGCTAATTTTAAAGTTACACTTCTACCAAATCTATCAATTACAGTAGCTGCACTATTTGCTGGTGGGAACAATACAATATCACCAATTTCAACTGATGATTCGTTTACTGACTTTGATTCATACATTTGAAGGGCTTTAATAATGTTTGCCATCTTCATCAAATCTTTTTTGTAAACACCCTTACCAGCCTTTACATTCTTACCAATAACATCCACATGATGTTGGAGGTGTTTCATCATACCATCCACACGCGAATTATTAGGAATAGTAGAAAAATCATTTGGTAATTTTTCATTCAATGATTCACCCATTACAATTTTACCCGTTGCATCCTCTATTCTGATTCTTGTATTAGGAAAATCTTTTAGTAATGAAGAATAGTTTGCAGGAATTGCCTGTGGAGTTTTAACTTCTACTTGTTTAACTACTTTGTTGTTCTTAATAACAACCAAAGTGAAAGGACCATCACCCCTCTTAACAGCTCTCATAATGTCTTGGAACAAACCTTCTTTCAAATCAGTTTCTGCGAGTGTCAATTCATTTGGTGCGTGTTTCATTACTTCACCATTTGGTAATTCTATGTTGTAGTATTTTTCATCATCAGCACCATCTTCTTTGTCTAATGACTTAACAACACCAACTCCACCATGTGACATTTTTACTTTGTCACCAACCTGAAAGTGTGATTCGTTTACTGATTCCTTTTTTGATAAGCGATTCTTTGCAAGGAGTGATATAAATTTGATATCAGCGTCAATCAGTTGTTGTAATTCCTGCTTTGATAATTTATCCAACATCTGAGCCACTCTAACATACATTGGGTCAGATGGGTTGATTTTATCAATATCTTTATAAGCGTATTTTAAAATACCAAGGTGTGTTTTGTCAAACTTTTCATCCATTTTTTCTTCTTCAGGACTTTTACCAAAAGTTTTGTGCACCAATTTATCAAGTTGTGTATGAAATTCCTTTTCTTGAGCATCAGTAGCTTCCTTTGCACATTTTTTCCAACCACCACCAGCATCACCATATTCTTTTGAAGCCCAACCATTAGCATATGCTGATGGATATACATCAAACTTCTTTTTTGCTTGTGATTTATAATATGACCACTTTGATGGGTCGGTTGGACAGTTCTTTTCTTCTAGCTTTTGAACTGCTTCACCCAAACGAATATAATACTCTTTATTTTTCATATAATACCTCACAAAATAAATAGGTATGGTTAATCGTTTCCGTTTTCTAACTTGGCGATGAACTCGGTTTTAAATTTTTCAAATTCAGCATCAATTTTAGCTTCAAGTTCTTCGGGTGACATCCCACCTTCCCACTCTTCAACACGACCATCTTCAAGAACATATTGAGCTTTTAATGCTGATTTTAAGATTTCTTTTTCTACTTCCGCCTGCTTTAACCAAGCTTTTGCATTTTCTAAAATCTTACTTCTTTCGTACTCTTCAAACTTACCCTCAATTCGTAATTGATGTTCCATATCAACTACACAATCCAAACACATCCCATGATAAGCCATCATCTTTTTATCAGCTTGAGATGGTGTGGTGCAAGTACAAACTTCTTTACGACAATTTGCAAATTGTGAAACTTCTTTACGAACCTCTGAAAGTTTACCAAGTTTAACTTTGTATCCCTTTTTTTGTTCCCATTGATTACCAAACTCATCGGTCCATTGTTCTCCAACTTCCCTTCTTACATAATCTTTAGTTTCAAAACCAATTGTAGTTTTTGTTTGAGTTCTATGTGTTCCGGCGAGCATTTCTTTAATCGCCTTAACATTTTGTAATTTTTTAGACATAACTTTTATTTTAATTTATCATTCACCGTAAAACAATCCTAAAATTTGATTGAGTGGTGCGAATGTACCTGTAAGTTTATAAGTATTACCTTTGTATACAAATACAATACCCTCATTAGGAACTATTTTGTCTTTACCACCAATAGCAGCAAGTCGTTCTAATTCCAGTTTTAGTTTTGCAATTTTCTTTGGGTCACCTGCTTTTTGAACATCCTTGACTGTTTGGTCAAGTCGGTCTTTCATACTTCTAACTGCAGCGTCAGGATTTGCAGTCAAAACCGAACTCATAAACGAAAGAACTTCCGCACCCACACCCAAGAAGATATCTTCAAATGGTCTAATATTATCTTTTTGGATTTTAGCATGGTCATTTTTGTCTATACCTTGAGCCCAAGAAAGAACTTTAGGGTCGGTGATATTTTTACTATCTAATCGGAAGGACTTGTCGTAGAAGGCCCATCTCTTAACAAGACCCATTTTGGTTTTGTTATCAAGTGTTGATGGTGATTTGGTATCTACAAAGTTTTCCCACCACTTTTGATGATATTCTGCAACCCCATCGGTATCCTTTAAATTGAATTGTTTTTGAAGTTTATTTAACTGACCATCAAACTTTGATTTTAAGGATGTAAGTTTTTGAGATTTAGGTAATTGTTGAATCGGCGGTCCTTGAATTGTATACTTTGATTGAACATCCGCATTAACTTGTTTAATCATCCCAGCAAGAACCTTTGCGTCACTTTGGTCAGCCCCAATCGCTTCTCCAGCTTCGTTATACTCCGTTGTATTATGGAATACCAAAAGAGCTTGTCCATAAGGAATAACATTTACTGATGTTGGCCAGATTACTTCAAGGTTCATAAATTTTGCACCTTGTTTGAAGATTTTATCTCTTTGTGCTTTTGATAAACCTTTGATAGCTGATGTGAGGTCTTTCATAGCAAAGTTGTATGCGTCGGTCAATCCACCCCTACCACCAAACTTTGAAGCAATACCACTAATGTCCAATGCTTTATCACCACGATTAGCGAGGTGTCCTTTATTTCTTGCTGCAATTAAACCTCTATCATCTCTCCATGAAATAGCAAGAGCTTGACCATCGGTTTTTTCTCGTGCAAGTTCTAACTCACCCGTTAGGGCTCCGTTGATGATTTGTTTTAAGTCACCAAAAGTTAAATTCATTTCAGTATCAAATGGGTGAGCCATGTGTCCATAAGCACCACCTTCAACTATTAAACTTTCTTTTAGTGTATTTTCGTTTGCATCAATAATATAATCTAATGTAGCATCTTTTCCTTTTAATCCTAACCAATGTTTTGATTTTATAAATTGAGGATATAAACTTTTCATATTTGAAACGGCTTCAACTTCCCAAGGTAGTTTCATATACTCTGCAGGACTTGATTTCATCAACTTATTATAATCTTTTGCGGTTATATATTCTTTTCCCTTCCACAATATAGCAGTGTAATCTTTATTGGGTAATAATTCTCCTTTAGAAACTTGCTTAACATGAGTTAATTCATGTATCATTGTCTGAATTATTCTTTGGTATGACTGATTTGGGTTGAAGTTTAGGTAAAACTTATTCCCATCTACTGATGTAGAACTTAAAGATATATCACCTATCAATCCAACTCTTTCTTTTTTCTTTACTATAATTTTTGCATTAAAACCATATTTTTCCATCATAAAAGAAACAACAGATTTAACCATCAAACTTTCATATGGTTTTAATTTCATTGATGTACCAAACAAGTCTTCGTTTAATCCAATTTCTTTTTTATCAAGAAAATTTATAAAGTTATAGCCAAGTGTAGTAGCTGTTTTTTCAATATTAGATTTCCAATCAAAATAGTCTTTGTTTGCAGGTCTATTACTCTTTGGATAGTAAGAAACCTGCGTTGGTCGGTTTTGAACAAATTGAGTTTCTAAATCAGTTCCCAACATCCAATCAACTACCTCAAATCCCAATCGTGTTGCAATCTGATTATTTGCAGACTCATATTTTTCTTTACTAGCCCATGAAAACGCAGGCCCATTATCAACCATATCAAGTGAAATTGGGTTCATGGTGGAACCTTCGGTTTTAAGGTCTTGAACATCAACTTGTTTTCTACCTTGTTTAACCGTCACAAAATCTTGAGTAGCGGGTGGTATTTCAAGGTCGGTGTTGTTACGAATATTTCGTTTAGATGAATACTGATAATAATCAGAGGTTCCTTTTGCATCGGGCGAAATAATCACATCTGCTACCGGAAAGTGCATTTGAACATAACCACCATTCACAAACCAAACATCATCTTTTTGACCTGGATTTTTCATCCCAAGTTTACGAGTTTTTCCCGGTAACACAAACATGGTGTCTGGTTCGCCAGCTTCAGCTCCGTATTCGCTACCTTCTAAAAGTTTTTTGATATCAAACGATTTAAAGAATGATTCCATTACCGATTCAATCTTCATTAACCTTGTTGAAATCAAGTTGTAAATTTTTGGGTCAAACTTTGGATATGCTTTTTTGAATCCAGCCTTTCGTTGAGAATCATCTGAAGCGGATAACCAATTACGAACATCAGTTCCGCTTATTGAATTTTTTTGCATTGGAGATACATAAACATATCCTTGGTCAATGTATCCACTTTCGGGCTTACCATCGTATTTCTTAAAGTATTTACCACCCAAACGAGCCTCATCCTTTTCACCAACTACCGTGATAAATGCGGTGGTTTTAGAATCAAATTTATTTAAAACCTCACTTGGTTGGTATGGGTTTTTTACTTGGACAATTTGTGATGATGGGATGTTAAACATCTTCATCATAATTTCTCGTTTTTCTTTAAAATTGAATGGGTGTCTTGGACCACCTTGCTGATTTGATGTTCCGATAAATACATTTTGCTTACCAAACTTTTTTACCAAATGTTCGTAAGTAGCATAGTGTCCTTTATGAAATGGTTGAAATCTTCCAGCATAAACTACCACTTGTTGTTTTACTTCTTCAACAAGAATTTTGCTAACCCACTCTTTAATTAAATTTCCCATAATAATAAGTATCTAATTTTATAATCCGAACGACGCACCCAAATCAGGCAATGCTTCCGTAATATCACCCGCTCTCTGACCAAATTGTCGTGTAGCAACTACACTCATACCCTTGACTCGTGAATACGTTCCAGCTGTTCGTGTGCCGGATGTTCCAACATTTAAAGTTTTTAAGTAAACATTTGCACGAATTAAACGACCTTGTAGATTACTTGGAATAGTATAATAAGACGCCTGGTCTCCAGGTTGGTTTGTTCTACTTGAATAATAGTCATTGGTTGCAATATTACCCAACGTTCGTTCAAATACCGTGTATTCCGTTGCGTTTACAAACCCATCGTAAAAGTAAGTTCCATCGGTTGGGCCGGTGTATCCAAATGGTCCATTTGTAATTGAACCCGTATTTGGAATTTGAAGAGTCATTTTACAAGTTCCTTGAACATATCCAACTGATGCGGTAAAACCGGTCGCCTGTCTATGAGCTAATTGACTAAATGCGTATACTAACCGATTTTCACCCGGCATTAGTTGAAAATAATATTCTGCTACTTTTGTTTCAACCGAACCGGTCCATTCATATTCAGTATAATCTGATATAATTTGTCTACCATTATTTCTTGCGTCTATAATACCAAGATTAGTATCAAACAAAGTGTAAAAATCACCGGCCAATAATTTTTGAATGAGAACATTTGAACCGGTGATTTGACCATTTGATTTTAGTGCAAGTTTTGGAACGGATACTGATGCTGATGTGTCAAATTGTGATGAACTTATAGCTGTTGGGGTTACAACAAACCCACCAATTACAGCTTCACTATCTTTTGGATTTAAGTGAAAGAACGATGAACTGATTTCTATGTTACCATTTGAACCGCTAACAAATTGAGTAGCTTCAGTTCCAATAAAAAAGTCATCGGTGATTACTTGTAAATTACCACCACCCGCGGTTGTAAAGAAGAAACTTGAACTACCACCCTCGGACACCATTTCCATACCCACTCCAGGGTATTGGTCTACTCCGATTTGTAAGTCACCACTACCGCTCCAAATAAGAAATCCACCCGGTCCTTTACCAAGTGATGCTGATGTAAATCCTTGGTATCCAACCGATTTTAGATATCCACTTGATTGACCGGACATTTCAATACCAGTACCAATAGAATTACCAATATGAAATGAACCTGTAATTAAGGATTGGTCACCAGCAATGTATACGTTACCACCCTTAAATACTACATCTGATTTAATAAGTTCAGTTTCTGATTTTACACCATCAACGTTTAAAAATTGTAATTTTAAAGTTTTGGGGTCATTTAGTTGTTCCGTTGGGATTGGAACCTTGAACGAAACTGACTCCGTAGCAGAAACCAAATTGTTTGATATCAATTGGTATTCAGCTGAAGATAAACCTTGTGATTTAAGTAAGGTGTTAACCGAATGAACTCTACCCACGATTGGGTCAAGATTTGTAAGAGTTATATTTGCAACCGCAATTTGGTTTTGGGTTTGTGTATCGGATGCGGTTGTATAATACTCTACATTTACATTTATAGTTCCATCAGAATACTCGTAGGTATGAATGGAATCATTAGTTCTACTATCACTTTGAGTTAGTGGATTTTCTATTCTTAAAATAGAAATAGATGGTACTGAAGTAATACTTGCCGTGAATGATGTGGGTTGGGATTGACCACCACCCAATCGTGGAAATAGTGTTGTGGATAAATCACCATAAACAATACCACCAACCATTTGACCTTCAAAAGCATCACCATTATCATATTCAAGTGATACAGTATTTCCAAATGTAGACTTTTTGTAGTAAACATCGGAGTTGGTTATAGTTTTTACCAATTCGTTGTTTGATACTACTTTGTTAGTGAATGTATCAACACTTGACGATAGTGTTAGTCTTGGTAAACTATCCGACCTAAATACAATCTTACCATTTGATGGTTTATTTGGTGCAAAAGAAACTTTGCGTCTCCACCTTACGTTTGGTACTTTTTTAAAGTCAGATGGAACTTGTTTACCATCCGAAGTTGTTGCTAAAGTTCCAAGTAAGATTACTTCACCAATACCTTTACCATTGTCGTATTTATCGTTTCTATCACCATACACCCAAATAGAAATCAAACGAGAGTTATCATCTTCTCTATGGTTTGGGATTTCCCAATATACAGGCGTTCCATTTGGGTCCAACACCTCAATAAAAATTTGAGTGTTGGGTTCAAATATAGCTGGATTTGTTTTTATACGAAGTAAGTTCTTACCCTCACCCAAGTATTCTGGAAACTCTACGATAGAAAAATACTCATCAGATGTTGCTGACGAGTCTTCTACTAAAACTCTATATTTGGATAGATTTTGTTTTGACTTTATTTTGAGTTCCAAACCCATTAACTACTCCATTTCTTATAAATATCTTATAGATGAAAACCCTTTGATTTTATTGATATCAATAATGAAGTCTACCATGTCTCGTGTCTTATCAATGTGAGAGATGGTGATAATAAAATCAAACTGCGTCTTTAGATAATCAAATAATAAATAGAGTGAGTTGAAGTTGTCCGTGTCTAATGACCCAAACCCTTCATCAATTGCGATGAAGTTTGGTCGTGGTAGATTAGATACATTAATCAAAGCCGTTCGGATTGCGATGGATGAGATGAACTTTTCCATACCACTTGTAAGTTCTAATGGCCAGTATTCGGCATCACCATATGCAATATATGAGTTGATATTTTTACCATCCGTATTCAATAGGATTTGGAAATCTACAATAGGTGAAAGGATGTTGTTAATTTCCATTTCTAATTTTGGAAGAACTTCCGAAATAAGGTTGTAGGGAATACCATCTCGTTTTACACATTTAAGGTAGTATTCATACCCATCATATTTCATCTCCATACCACGGAGTTTTTCTAAAGACTGATGAACATTCTCAATAGTTTTTTCGGCAACTTTAATCTCGGAATTGATGTTCATTAATTCGTTGGTAGTTTCTTTGATTGAATCTTCAATTTCAGCTCGTTTAACTTTTAAAGATTGTATTTTCTCTTTTACTAACTTGTTATGTTCTACCGCCTGTTGTTGGTTCTTGGCTTTTTCAATATCAATTTCCAAGTTTTTAATAGAGGTATCATAGTCTTTAACGAGAGATAAACACGACTCATACGAACGACTAACTTTTAACCACTCCTTTTCTAATTTAGAAGATGTTTCGGAAAGTTCATCCCAAAGTTTTAATTCTTTGGTAACATCGTTTTGATTTCGTAAAGCCATCACATCCACACGACTGGTCACCAAGTTAGTATATTCATTACCCAACTTTTGCAATTCATCTTCAAGGGTTTGGGCTTGTTTTGCAAATGGTGTGTTTTTATTACTTACACAATGGTCACAATTATCATCAAAGGTAAGAGAACCAATTCCATCCAAATGTTTTTTAGCGTGAACCATTTGAGATTCCAACTTGTCAAGCTGAACTCCTATTTCATTAAACTTATTGTTGTAAGTTTTGTATTGTTCGTTTTTTTGTTTTAAATCATCAATGTTTAAATTAGACATCTTTGACTCAACATCTCGTTGCTTGGTTTCTATACTTTTAAGTTCTGAAAGATTAACCCCACATTCGGTATCTTGTCTTTTTCGTTGTTTGTTAAGAGATTCTAAATGTGATTCTAATTGTTCTAAATCACCAACATCATCAACGGGTTTTAAACTACCAACTTCAAACTCAATTTTTGTATTGATTGAATCTCGTTGAGAATCTAATTTAAGACGCTTATCTTCCAATTCGGTTAAAGAACCTGTAATAGATGTTAAAGTCTCTTCAGCGTCAGCTAATTGGGTAGGAAGGTCTTGATTCTTATAATCTTTTAGGAGAGCTGAAAGTTCTTTGATTTCTTCACTCGCAATTTGGTAAAGAGATTCAAATACATCCATATCCAAGAATTGAGCAAGAAGTTCCTTTCGTTCTTTTTGTGACTTGTCAATAAACCCCGTATTGTTTGATTGGGTGGACATTGCCGTAAGGATAAAGTCATCGTAGGTTCCTACATACTCACGGATAATAAAATTCGTGTCTCTTCGTTGTTCTCCGTTAAGGGATTCAACTACACCATTTTCTATTTTATAAAAGTTTGTATCTACCTTTACAGTTCCCCTCTTTGGAGATTTCTTTGCGCTTCGTTCAATTACATAATCAACCCCATTTAATTCAAAAGTAAATTTACAATCAAATGAGTTTTTAGAATAATTCATCACATCCTCAGCCTTTGAGGTTCGTGAACATTTATCAAAGATACAAAAAGATAAAGCATCCCAAAGGGTTGACTTACCACTTGCGTTTGGTGCAAAGATTCCATAAGCACCTTTCATATTACTGAAGTCAATAGTATTATTAGCTCCATAAGAAAACATATTTGAAAACTCAAATCGTTTCGGAACCCAAGTAGAATTCAGTTTGATAGTGTGACTACCCAACTTAGCGTTAAGGTCGGTGTTGATTGCTTTTACAACACTCATTTGGTCTTCGGTCAAGTGTTCGGTATCGGAAAGATATTCTTCAATCAATTTATTTTGATATGCAACATCACGAACATTTTGAAGAACAATCTTTTCGGTCTCGTTAGAATCCTTGCGAGTAATAACTTTTTGAACTGTGAGTTCTTGAACCTGCCTACCCTTTTTTAATTCTGCAATCAATTTGTTTAGGTCAGCCGTTTTAGTGTTCTTAACACGAACTCTCATTCGTGGTTTTTGTGGAATAGATGAGTTTGATACTATTTTACCATCCTCAATATCAACCGTAACATATCCATATGGATTTTGAATTTGGACAAATTTATTTTTTTTTGTTTCTACATCCCAAATCAAAATCCCATGTTCTGGAAATACCGATTCCGCATGATTTTGCATAATCAAAGAACCTGGATATTTAATCCACTCGTTACCCAATACACCATTATTTGGTTTGTGAATGTCTCCAAGAAGAACAATATCGTATCCTTTAAAATTGTCAACAAGAACTTTTTTGTTTTCAATTACAAATCCAAACTCGGTGACAATTTTATCAACCGCTCCGTGAAATAGTGCAATCTTATGGTCACACCCATCAACATCAAATGGTGCTGGAAATCCGGGTGACTCGTCAAATACCGATTGGTGAGTAAATAAACAATTACCAATCTTCCAAACGCCAGTATCACGAAGATAATACAAATTATCAAGCTTCAAAGCATTTACAATTGGTTGTAAAGCATCCATACGAGATGGATTGTTTAGATTAGCATCGTGGTTGCCAGGAATTACAATAGTTGGGAGTAGGTCTGATAAACGAGTAAAGAACTCCTGCGTTAAATCTACTACTTCAGGCGACATATCGGTTTTAGCGTGAACAATATCACCAGCAACTACGATGATGTCATTTTCCGACATTGTAGACAAAATATGTCCATAAAGTTGGGAAAATACATCACGATACTCGGAATGTCTTTTTAGGTTTCTAATGTGGACATCAGCGATGTGGTAAATTTTACCAATCTTTTCTATACCAACATTAAGAGTTTTAACTTTACTCATAAGCCGTTCATCTTCAACTCAACCAACCTTCGGAGTGTTAAGGGTGGTGTATTGTAAATAAGTTTATTTATATTTTCATATCCCATTTCAGATGGGTCTTTATCTTTTAACTCCACTAAATGCGTTTCAATTCCATATGATACAAACTTTTCAGCCAACCCTATTGAATTTTTTATAGCATCCGAATCTAAACAAATATACAACTTTTTTACCAATTTTCCAAGTATTTTCTTTTCAAGACTTGGTTGTATTGATTTACCGAAAAGAGGTATAGCATTTCTCCTAATTGAAATAGCATCAAACGCACCCTCACATAAAACAATTGGGGTATCCCAATTAACTAATAAGTCAAACCCCACTATGTCTTTGGAAACTTTTGGATTTTTATGTTTAAATTTTGTATCATAAAATGACCTACCAACAAAGTAGTTTAGTTTACCTCGTTCATCATAAGATGGGATGATAATTTTGTCTTGATATTCACCATCCTCACAATAACCAATATTGTATTTAACAATATCCTCAACACGAAGTCCTCTATTCAACAAATAGTTTAAAGCGTGTTTCCACTTGATGGAGTCTGACTTTTGATAAAGTGGTTTGAATTCTTTTGGGAGTTCTACTTGTTCTACAACCTCAACATTCTCATATTCACTTGCATATCGGTTAACCTTACTGAAGATTGAATTGTATTCATCCCAAGTTTGTTTTGATACACGAAGTTTTTTGAAAAGGGATTTG
>Ga0222714_10004540_pt1 | contig 13517 bp, 12 predicted proteins | sample C33_3DmetaG_FD_165048 | JGI IMG/M metagenome (GOLD analysis project Ga0222714, IMG submission 165048) | Estuarine water microbial communities from San Francisco Bay, California, United States - C33_3D | ecosystem: Environmental > Aquatic > Marine > Unclassified | place: USA: California... | reverse complement strand
TGAATAAATGTTAAAAAAATTATTATTTAATAAAAATTTTGAAATACTATCTATATTTTCTTTATTAGATACCGAAATAATTACATTATTCATTTTATAATTATAATTATAATTATAATTATAATTATAATTATAATTATAATCTAATTTTAAATAAAAATATAAAATTAAAATATTCTAGGTTATTTAAAAATAAAAATCTAAAGAATTGACTTAAGAATATTATTCTTTTATAATTTATTCAATTTTAAAGTCAATGCGTTTTAATTATTTGAGTTATTTACTTATTTTATTAAATATATTTGGAAATGTAGGAGCAAATACGGGAGTATTTATTGAAAAATATAATAGAATTTATGCATCAGGTGAATATAATTTACATGCACCTCTTTTAAATGGAACATATGAACAAAATAATAATAGTTATAATTCAGCATTTTCTACATCAAATGTGCGAGAATATATTTTAAATTCTGTTAATTGTGAAACAAATGTTGAATTAGAAGAGTGTGTATATGAATGTAGTTCGACACCAGATTGTACTGGAATTTATATTCAAAATTTGAATGTAGATATTTTTTCAACACCTTTATCAACATTATCTACAACTTTAACATCATCAACCTCATCAACTTCATTAACCTCATATAATGATTTTAACTTAAATAGTCAACATCATATAAAGTGTAATACCCTATCAAATTTAGGCACTGAGGATTTGATTGACCAAAATATATCTTCAGAGAGTTATAAAAAAACATTAGAATATTCTAATGTATCTTATGTAAATATTACTATTTTATTATTTAACGTTTTTAGTAATAATGAGGATGATTATTTTTTATATAACACTACCGTGTATATAGACTTAAATAATAATAATGTCTTAGATAGTAATGAACCATTTAAAAATATAGAAACATATGACTATTTATTCATATATTTTTATAATTTAGAGCCTAAAATATATCATATAAGACAAATAATTCATAACGATACTTGTAAACAAATATATCCTGGGTTAGAAGGCTCCTATTTTATTTTTTATAATTATAATAATGACTATTTTGCTGATAAAGTTTTATATTGGAGTTCATCAATAAATAGTCATCATTCTTTAAGAGGAGGTATGGTTGATGTTAATGGAAATATTAATTATGATAATCCATCATTAGATTATATATTAGGAAATAATAGCGAAACATTTCTTTCATTTTGTCCAGGTGAAACAATAACAGTATCATTTATAGATAATATTATTACTAATAGAGAAGGAGATGATATTTTTGTTAATATGTTTGAAGTAATTGATGAGAACTATAAATCATGTTTAACAGTATTAGGAAATTGTGATAATATATGGGCTGATGTATTCATTAGTTTTGATAATTACTCTTGGACATATGTTGGAAATATAACAAGAAATAATAATAAAATAGATTTAACACATTATAATTATGAAAGTCATGCGAACTTTTTAAAATTAGATTTTAGAGGTGAAAATCATAATAGTTTTATGAATATAACATCTATTGAATTATCTAATTATAAAAGATATTACGAACCGTTTACTGTTACTGTTGATACATCAATAAATCAACTTGGTTTATTTATAAATGATTGTCATAATACACGGTATTGTTATAATTATTGTAATCTAAACTATTATGAAAATCAGGATTTTTATTCCTGTTTGGTAGGTTGTTATAAATATATAGATAACTTTTATTGCGAGTGTAATCTTAATAATACTCAACTTGATGAACTTGGTTATAATATTGAGATATATACATATAATTCCGCTATTTGTTATAACGGATGTGCATTTGAAGTCGATACAAAACTAAATAGTAATTTATATGTATTTCCTAATAAAATTGGAAATTCACAAAACCTGATAGATAATGATATCAATTTAGAAAACTTTACATTAAAAGGAGATTATATAAGTCAAGTATATAACATATGTTTAGAAAACACATTATGTAAAGGTTTTACAATAGAGAAAGGAGAAAGTCGTTTATATAATAGTATTTATAATAGTATAGAAAACCCAGATTCATTATTGTTATTTAAATATGGTGAATTAGAAACAACAACACAGACCACAACACCGACCACCACACAGACCACAACACAGACCACAACACCGACCACCACACAGACATCGACACATACAACGACACAAACATCGACACAAACATCGACACATACAACGACACAAACATCGACACTGACCACAACACAGACATCGACACAAACATCGACACAAACATCGACACAAACATCGACACTGACCACAACACATACATCGACACATACAACGATACAAGCACAAACTATTATTCAACCATCAAGTTCAAAATCAATGAGTGTAGCTTTTATAAGTATAATTATTAATATTATATTGGTATTAGTTGTATTCATATTTTTCTTTGTAGTTTGGGTATTAAATAAGAGTCGTAATAATAGTGTAGGAGTAGCAAATGTAAGAGATGCATTTGATAATCCAGTTTATGATATAGAAACTATAGAGAATAATGCTGAATGTTTATATTCAGATGTTCCTATTAATAGTAATAATTTATTTGAGAATGAATATTCTGAGAATGGTTATTTAGATGTAAAACCATATGATGGAGATGATATTATTTACGATGAAAATAATGATATTTATACTACAACAGAATTGGAATCTCCTACATCTTGTTATTTAAAAGAAGAAAGTAATTTATAAATATAAATTTAAATATAGTTTACAAATGATATAATTCAGTGTGTTATATTTCTTAAAAATTTATATTTTTTTTATATTATATGTGGTGTGTCATAGACAAAAGTAATTTCCCAATAATTAAAATTTCATTTAATTCAGAAAAACAGGTTGAAGAAGAATTCGACCAGTTTTTAGAAGAATGGTTAAATTTATATAAGGAAGAAAAAGATTTTTTTTTTATATTTGATACATGTCAGCTTGGAATGATGAATGTAAAATATGCTTATAAAATGTCTAAATTTATAAAAGAGTTAAAAAAAAAAGAAAGACAATATTTAAAAAAAAGTTTAATAATTGTTAAGAATCAATATATAAGTTTTTTACTTAATATAGTTTTTAATATAACTAAACCTTTAGCAGACGTTTATCTTTTTAGCGTTCATTCAGACACACTTATTAAAGAAGATATTGATAATATTAATTCAGAATCAAATTTTGAAAATGTAATTACAGATTATAATTCAAAATTAACACTTATTAAAAGTAAATAAAAAAGAAATTAAAAGTCATATTTGTTGTATATTTTAGTAAAAAATTAATAATTATTAACTATTATTTATTATTTACTTTGTTCTGCTTGATTTTGACTTTCATAAAATGTTGAATTTTTATCTAAATCTACTTGATATAATAATTCATTTTCACCATCATAAATTAAAAAGAATAAAACACTATTAGGAACACTCGTCATTATGTCAAGGTAACGTTCTCTAACGATTGCTGGAAAGTCTTGATTAGATAATCCAACATACCTACAATCCATACTATTAGTCTTAGAAAAATCAAGAAATGATATACCGAGTCCATTTTGTTGTCTTTCAGTTATAGAGATTTTTACAAGATTTTCTATGTGTTGATTTACTTGATTTATATATCCTTCCATTTATGTCAATTTTTATATTATAATTTTTATATCAATTTAGTAAAATATTTATTTATTATAAAATATATTTGGTAATATAGTTTAAGAAGAAAAAATAAACCTAAACAATTAATACCTTTCTTTTAACAAGCAAATCTTTTAAATCCATAAGCTTAAACTTAAGCCTTTTAGGTAAATCTTTGTTTTCTTTTATAGATAAAACACGTTCACAATATGATTTAATAATAACCTTTTCTCTATTAGATACAGTTTCGAATAATTGACATACACAAATAATAATATCTTCAACAAATGTGCTCTTTGCATCTTCAGAAGAAGAAGTTTCAAGACACTCAACAAATAATGCTACATTTTTCTCTAGAGTTGTATTATTTATCATATTATTATTAAATAATTCCCCGATAAATTGTGAATAACCTTCTTTATATTTTTTTTCTTTATTTGCTTTACAAAATAAATCGTATTTTTCATTTTCTGATAAAGTCATAACTTCTTTGTCTTGTGTTTCATCTACTTTAGGATTTATAATATATTTAAATTCTAAACATTTGTTATCGATAATATCATCTTTCTTATATTCTTCTTTCATAATTTTTAAAAATTTTACATAATAAGGACAATAAACTGGTTGCATAACAGCCTTTAAAAATATATTGTCAATTGTGCTATCAATAAGTATGTCTTTTTCGTCCTCTATCTCATAATATTTATTAATTTGTTCTGTAATACTAGTAAAATTTTTCGGAGATAACTTATTTAAAAGTGCATTAATCTCAAACTTATGTTTATCAATATCAGATATATTTTCTGCTACAATTTTTGTTTTTGTTATTCTCCAACTTTTCGATGAACCCTTATTTGTATTTGAATTAGAATTAGAATGTTTAGAATTATAACTAGTATTCTTTAATGAATAACCAGAATTATTTTTATTTTTATTACCACCATAAGCTGAATTTTGAAAAGGACTATTACTACCACCTGATTTTTTTATATTATTTTCTATAATTTTTAAAATGTTTTCTAATTCACTACTTAATTCAAGAGTAATCTTTGATTTTTCTTTAAGAAAGTCATCCTTTGAATATCGGATGAAATTAAGTTGATCTAAAATACTGGCCATATTCTAAGAATAAAAAGAGATAAATTTTTAAGTATTACATAAAAAATAAATTTAAATTCTTTATGTAGGAAATATTAGTATAAAGAAATAAAATAAAATATACTTTAATAATATATGATAGAAATATACTTAGCAGTTCTTCTATTTGGTCTTGGAACTTATTTTAATAAGAAAGATACATATAAGAAAACCCCCGAAGGTAAAATAGATGTTCAAGCTGGTATTGACATCGAGGAATTAGATAGAGTTACCGCACCTGTATCAACAGAACAACCATCTGATACAATAAAAAGATTAGAAGCTGAATATGGTAGCGAATTAGATAACAAATGTCGTGATATACAACATCGCGACTTCGGTGCTTTAATGGACCTTAAATCAAAAGAACTTTATAAAATGAGGAAAATGCAGGAAACTGGTAAAAAAGAAGAAGTTCAAGATGAGGTTCATGATGGAATTTTAAAATATATTCCACAACAAAAGGACAAAGTTTATAGTAGTTTAACAGGCACAAGCATTCCTTTAAATGAATTCACAAATAGTAAAATTATTGGAAAGGAAGGTAGTGTAGGTAGTGATAGTTTTAACAATACTTGGGCGCTTCCTTATTTTGGTTCAGTTGCTAAACAGAATATGAACGTAGAAGGTTTCCAAAATAAATTAGAGAATTTTACAGGAACATCACAATTTAATTTCCATAAAAAAGAAACAAAGAATTTTTTTGTTCCCAGCAAAGATGTTGCTTTTGTAAATGGTTCACCAATTAATACCGATATACTTCAAAATAGATATAACAAATCACAATATAGAACAGGTGAATTACCTTTCGAAAAAACACGTGTAGCTCCAGGTATAGGACAAAACTATGGCAATGAAGGTGTTGGAGGATTTCATCAGTTTGAAGCCGATGAAATTGCTCGCCCTAAAAATGTCGACGAACTTCGTGTTTTGTCAAATCCAAAAATTACATACACCCCACCAACAGTTTCTGGCAAAAGTATTGATAAACGTAGTGTTACACCTAACGTTGCTAAAAATCGCACTAGTAAAACATTTGCTCAAACAGAGGCTAACCTCTTAAAAACAACTGGTGCCTATTTAAGAGGTAAATCACAGGAAAATTTCGTTATGAAGGACACTAATAGAACAGATTCTAAATCCGTTTTCGGTAGTGCCGCACCAGTTAATGACAAGAAAACTTATACAACTCCTAAAGTTAAAGCTTCTATTAAGAATATATATGGTTCATCTGGAGTAAGAAATGCTTATGTAAGTAATGCCTGGAACGCTTCAAGTGAAAATTCGGATTATGGTAAAACCACAATTAAATTACCACCAAATGAGCGTGATGTTACACAAAAACGCACACACATTACTAATATTATGACTCTTGTTAAATCTATAATTGCTCCACTTCAAGATAAGGTTCGCTCTACAAGAAAGGAATTTATTATTGGTAATCCTAATCCTGAAGGTTATATTGGAGCCAATTTACCCGAAAAACCAACAGTGTATGATCCTAATGATGTTGCCCGCACAACAATTAAAGAAACAACCCTTGAATATGACCACGAAGGTAATATTAGTGGACCCCAAAAAATGACTGTTCATGACCCAAATGATGTTGCACGCACAACAATCAAAGAAACTACACTTGAATATGACCATGAAGGTAATATTAGCGGTCCCGAAAAAATGACAGTATACGACCCTAATGATGTAGCACGCACAACTATTAAAGAAACTACTATTCATAATAAAATGCACACTACAATAACAGGTGCCAAAAAAGTATCTGTATATGACCCAAATGATGTGGCTAAGACTACAATTAAGGAAACTACTGAAGTCAATAATCAAAACGGTTTCCTTAAAGAACAAGTTCCAAATAGACCAACTGATTATAATATGTCGCCCGCAAAAACAACAATTAAAGAAACAACTGAAAATAACATACACCATACTAATGTGTCATATGTTAGAGGTGATGGTAAGGGTTATTTATCTAATGAATTCTTTGCTCCAGCTACACTTAAACAACTTACATCAGACCACGAGTATGAAGGTAATGTATACTCATCATTATATTCAAGTGGTGGATATCTTTCAAATGAGTTTTATGCTCCTGCTACAATTAAGCAATTTACAAGTGACTTTGAATACATGGGTGGTGCCAATTCAGGAGATAAAAAGGCGTCTAGCTATTCAGCGGCATATAATGCTATTACAAATTCTCTTAAAGAAAAGATTTCTCGTGGTAGAGCACCTACCCAAACAGGAGTTAAAGTATATAATGGTCTTGATAATATGAATGTTCTTTCTAAGAAACAGAACGCAAATATTCCAACAGATAAAACACTTAGAATATCTCGTGTTGCCCAAGTTACACGCGATGCTAAAGATGAAAATATTACTAGTTATAGAACTCCACTTTCTGGAAGAAGTCAACAAGAAAGATTCGACCCCGCACAACTTAATATGTTACGCAAAAATCCATATGCTATTTCTCTTAACAGAAGCTTTGGTGCCTCTAAAGGAGTAGGTGGTGGTGTCTTTAGTGGAGGTGAATCAGATAGTGAATAATTTATAAAAATTAATGAAAATTTTATAAAAATTAATGAAAATTTAAAAAAACTAATGAACATTTTATAAAAAAATAAAAAAATTATTGTTTCATATTTTTTTTTGTATTTTTACGTTTTTTTCTTACAACATTTACTGTAGGAATATTTGGTGTATTATCATTTAAATTTAATTGAACGTTTCTATAATTACGTTTTTTTGTTTTTTTTGTCTTACGTGTCTTTCGTGTTTTCTTTTTAGATAATTCTTTTGGTTTTGAGTTTGATTTTGATTTTGAACATCCAGACGAATATTTAAGTGGATGATCATCATAACTAAATGGTATTACTTCATTTTCTTCTTTGCTTTTTTTTACTTCCCCTAAGATTTCGTTAATTAATTTATTTCTATTTTCGTTTTTAGAAGTAATTCTTATTTTTTCGGATATACATTCTACATTTGGAACGAGTTTACCATCTTTATTAACTAATCTTCCAATACATTTTATAGTTTTAATAACTCTACCATTATTTTTTTTATATAATTGTGAATCAGAAGAATATACACTCATTTTAATATTTTGTTTTGGTTCAACTTTAACAATTGATTTTTGTGGATTATTATTATCATATGACCGCAATATATTTTCCAATGTTTTAGGACTTTCGGGAATTGGAGAAGACATATATTATAAAATAAGAATAAAAATTTTGAAAGATATAAGATATAAAAATTCTTTATCTTTGATTAATTAATAATATTAAGAAATAATAGTTATTAATATTTAATATATAATTATATGTCAAAAACAAATATTAAACAACTTAAATATATTCATATAACTAAATGTGCTGGTTCCTTTATTGAAGATATCGGTAATGAATATAATATAAAATGGGGTAGATTTCATTCTGAATATGGTTATTGGCATGATACTTTTTATAATAAAAGTTTAGAACTTAAAAAAAAATATGATTGGTTTATCGTAGTTAGAAATCCATATGATAGAATTCTATCAGAATATTATTGTCAATGGGGTGGTATAGGGAAAACTGATATAAAACATTCTAAAAAGGAATTTAATAATTATTTAATAAAAAAAATACAAAATAGGAGTATATCAGGTGACCATTATACAGAACAATATAAATATATAGATAATAATACAAAAATAAATGTAGTTAAATTTGAAAATTTAAACGAAGAGCTAAATACTCTATTTAATATTTATAATATTCCTATAGATGTAAAAAAACATAAAAAGACAAACTCAAAGGAAAGTAAAAATAATACAATTAAATTTACTAAAGAAGATTTTAGTAAAGAAATGAAATATATAATAAATACTATTTATGATAGCGATTTTAAAATATTTAATTATGAAAAGTTACCTTCTGGTATTTTAAAGATTATTGATAAATCACCTAATTTTAATAGTAAATACCCTGAAGTTATCGATTTTACTTATTAATTATATTCATTTATTAATTTACTAACTTATTAATTATACTCATTTATTAATTATTAATTATAAATAGTTAATAATTATATAGTATTATGAATATTAATTTAGGGATTGTTATAATCTTAATATTTATAATAATTTTACAAATATTGATTTTAATTAAAAAATCAAATAATAATATAATTGATATGAATATCGAAACTGTTTATAATTTAGAAAAACAATCTAAACCATTATATAAAAGTATTAAACTTAAAAACTTATTTAAAAAATATCCTGAAGCAGTTAAAGGGTTAAAGTTTGGTTATATTTGTCCGGGTGCAATGAAAACAATTGAGTTTTTAAATAGTGAATTAGAAAAGCAAAATGTAAATAATGAACAAATAGAAATTACAAAAAAAATTCGTATTTTAACAGATTTTCAGTTTTTTGTAGAAATTTATCAAATTTATAAAGAATATCTATACGATAAAGTTAGAATAGAAATGATGAAAATAATAAAAAATAATGGATGTAAAATATCCAAAGCAATTACCAACGAAATAACTCGTTTATTTGGTCAATTACCCAAAAAAGTTCGTATAAATATACCCGACGATTTTTATCATATTAGACATAATACACTAATTTGTAGCAAAAGTAAAACACTAGCTAAAGAACGTATTTTCCTTTTAAAATCAATATATGGTAGTGTTGAAGGATTTAATAATAATAATTATAGCGGATGTTTAGGAAAAAAAGATGGTGTGTCTGGATGTAGAGATTGTTGTCAAGATAAATATTCTAGTGAATATCAAAGTTGTGTAAAAGCGTGTATGGACTTTTAAAGAAAATTAATAAAAAAATTTAATAGAGTTACGTGATCACTATTATTTAAATAGCAATTAGGTTTTTTAAAATCTTCATGATTACAATCATATTGTTTTATAACAAGCCTTTTATTATCATTTAAATATTTTAATCCTATCCTATCTTCATTATATATTTCGCTTTGGTCCAAATCTATAATATTGAGCGGGTCTATGTTTTTGACATCATAAAATTCAAATTTAGAACTTTCAAATGGTGTAATTACATTATCAATGCTAGACCATATTATTATAAAGTTATTTAAACTCTGTAAATTGTTTTTATAATTATTATATTCTTCGTGTGATTTCGCATTATTTAAGTAAATAAGAAAATCGTTATTATCTAAATATTCCTGATATTTAAAAGGATTTTTCCAATATTCTAATCTTTTTAATTCGATATTTTTATTATATATACCCATATGTGGAGTTCCTAATGTGATTAGGCTATTAACTCGATTAATTTTATCAGAATATTTTTCAACATAGCATCTACCAAGTAAGCCTCCCTGACTTATACCTATTATATTAATTTTACCATTTATATTTAACTTTTCTATATTTTGTGATAGTATTTCGCATTGTTTATTCATATTCATAAAAATACTATCAAGCTTACCATTACCAATTTCAATATTATATACAGGAATATTGTATTCATTAAGTGAACCTTTTAATTCATTAAGATCGTTTATATCACCACCTATACCATGTAGTAATATAGTTGGTAAAAATAATAATTGATTTATTAAAATAGACATATTGAGTTTAAATTAAAGAGCTTAATTAAAATAAATAATTGTTGTTTTAAGTATAAATCAAATATATAATAGGTAATCTTTTGTTTGTGCGTCCCAATAAATCAATATTTTTCTTTAAAATAAATAAATGGAAGATGGAAATTTGGCTATTTTAGTCGACGCAAAGACTGAATACACTAAGCAATTAGTTAATATATTATTACCATATATTTATAGTGGTATTAAGGATATTTATAATGAAGCAAAAGAAGAATGCTTAGAAAGCGGATTAATGGAGAATACATTAGCAGTTTTTCAAAAAAAATTAAGTTGTATTCCAAAGTGGAATCAAGAAGTAATAGATAATAAGTATGAAAATATTGTTATTAGTTCTAAGTGTGATTGGTTGGAAGATCTTATAATGGCAGTATTTGTAAGTCACACTCGTATATTGACATCTATTAATTTTAATAAAAGTAAGAATAAGGTTAATTTAAAAATACCAAAGGTAGACCATTTTATTCATTTATGTTACATTGAAGTAGCAAGATGCTTTTGGAAAAATCCATATTTATTTGATGATACAATTAATAAATATGAAGTTCAACGTAATCGTCGTGAAGCCGAAAAATTAATAGAAAGTCAAATTCAGGAAACAATTCGCCGTCAACTACCTGTTAAAAATATTTTAAAGGAATATTTGGGTAATGAATACAATGAGATAGATGATGGAGAAGAAGATATAGAAAATGATTCTACATATAATAATAATCTTCGTAAATTGGTTAAAGCCGAAATTAAAAATTGTTCTAAGGAAAAGTTGAGTAAATTTTCAATTGATGATGATGATGAAGATGAAGAAGTAGAAGCTAATGATGATGTAGATGAAAATGATGTCGAAGAAGCAGATGAAAATGACACAGAAGAATTAAACTCACATGACGCAAAAGAATCAAACGGAAATGACGCCGAAGAATCAAACGCAAATGACACCAAAGAATCAAACGCAAATGACACCAAAGAATCAAACGCAAATGACACCAAAGAATCAAACGCAAATGACACCAAAGAATCAAACGCAAATGAAGCAGATGAGAAAAATATGATTGAGATAAGTAATGATGCAAATAAAGATAACATTATTGAAGATTTAGTTAAAGATAGTCCTATTGTTTCAAATGAAAAAACAAAATTAGAATCAAACTTGTTGGTAATAAAAGAATCAATAGATAAATTGAGTGATAATGAAACAGAAAATAAAGAAGTATCAGAAATAATAGAAAAAGAGGTTGAAAAGCTTGAGCTTGAACCTATTGATAATGGTTTAAATGTTGAAGAATTAAACTTTGATTTTGATGATTTATCAGAGTTAGAAGAAGTATATCAAGATAATGCCTCAAACCAACAAGCACTGAACATTCAAAATCAAGAAAATATTAAATTAGAAATAACCGAATCTAATAAATTAGGTGACAATTCATTAAATAATGAAGCATTTTATTTAGACAATACTAAAAAAAATGAAAATAATAAAGATTTGATTAAAGAATTGGAAGCAGATAGAGGAGAACCTGCTATTAAAACTATTATTATAGATACAAAAAAAGGAACAAACAGAATGTTAAATGATGATAATTTAGAAATAAACGAATTTGACGAAGGAAGTGATAGTGAAGATGAATCTAATAGAATAAGAAAGAAGGTATATAATAGATATTCAAAGAATAGAGATTATAGCTTTTTAAATTGAACTAATTAAAAATAAATTGTAAACATTTAAAAATTAAAAATTTAAAATAATTTGCTTTATTAATTATTTATTATTATTAATTATTAATTATTAATTATTATAAATTATTTATTATTATTAATTATTTATTTAATATCGTTTAAGTTTATATTTTTTTCTCTATTGAAAAATTATAAATGAACTATTTAGAGTATTTACGTCAACCACATTATTTGGCTGCTTGCTGTGCGGTATTATCTATAGTATTAGCATTCGCTGAATCTAAGTTTTCTAAACAAAAGTATGAGTCTAAATATTATATTAAAGTAGGTATTATTGTATTTCTCAATGTATTCTTAGTTGTTCAATTAATTAAGAATAATTATTTACAAGTTGATGGAATCGTATCTAATCAAAAAGGAGGCGGAAATGTATTTGGAGAACCACCCAGAGGAAATTCTAATCCTTTAATGGAATCATCTACAATTAATCCATCAAATTACGTAAGTATTGATACAGGAAATCCAAACTTTTAAAAAAAAAATGTATGTTTAAATTAATGAATATACAAAATATTTTAATAAATAGTGATATTAATTATATAGTTGGCATTTTAGTAATTATATTTGCAGCTAAATTACTTCATGATAAAAACAAACCAGGTTTAATAAAAAATAGATCAAACATAGCTATTATGATTCAAAACTTATTTTTCCTAACAGCAATAGTTATAATATCAAATACTAATATTGTATTAGGTGGTATTTTGGCTATTTTATATTTAAGTATTAACTTATAATTCCTTTTTAATTTATAACTTTTTATAATTTATAATTTTTTATAATTTATAAACATATTCCGATTTAGGAATTTGTATTTCTTCTATTAAAAATTCAGACCATAATTTTTTATTTAACTGGCTTCTTGGATGTGCTGATTTTACATTTCTAGCAATAATTTTATATAAATCAAACTCTTCTTCAAGTTCAGAAAGGTCATTTCCAAATTTATCAGTCATCCAATGCTGTAATAAATTCTTTACTTCATCATATTTTTCATCACAATATTCGAATCTTTCAATAATAGTAGTTGCGAATCTTGATAAATCAAAACTCATATTGGGTTTAATTTTACAACTTTTGAAACTATTGTTATAAGGATAACTATATTGACCCCATGCATCTTCGTTTTTCATAAACACATCACTAAAATAAATCTTATTTTTTAGTTTAAATGTTGCTCTACCAAAATCAATAATTTTAGTTACTTTATTAAATGTAGGTATCTTATAATGTTTATTACAAACCTTAAAATATAAATATTCTTTCTGTGTATTTTTAAACATAATATTACTAGAATGTAGATCATTATGAACAAAAAGATAGTAT